>Ga0194055_10002501_pt1 | contig 14543 bp, 10 predicted proteins | sample SepL449m_MetaG_FD_155482 | JGI IMG/M metagenome (GOLD analysis project Ga0194055, IMG submission 155482) | Anoxic zone freshwater microbial communities from boreal shield lake in IISD Experimental Lakes Area, Ontario, Canada - Sep2016-L442-9m | ecosystem: Environmental > Aquatic > Freshwater >... | reverse complement strand
CCCGCCCACCCGGCGCCTGGCCAAGAAGGTGGCCACCGGTGAAGCGTCCATCCAGAAGGACACGATCTCGCATGTCGGGGGGCGTTGGTCAGCATCGGCACGGGTGCGGTAGCTGGTGCGGTATCTGATTCGGTATCTGGAGTGGTATCTGATTCGATACCAAGTTCGGCCAGTTATTCAATAAGTGGTTCGGCCAGTGCTTCGGCCAATGGTGTTTCCTCCAGCACCAGGCCAGTTCGGCCCGACCACCTCCATCAGGGTCGACGCCAGCATGACCTGCTCACCAAGCTGGCGAACCTAGAGCACGTAGAGCAGGTAGGTGGCCGAACGGGTGGCCCCGTTTTGATCCGAACACACAATGGTGACGATCGACACACCTGAAGTGGCCTGGGCGCCAGCGGTAAAGGTCACCTGGGTAGATGCCCCCACGGCCAGAGTGGGGGCCACCTGGGCGGTGACATGACTCGAGAGTCCCGCGATCGTGATGGAGATCGGTAAGGCCGAAGACTTCGCACCCTTGAGCTTGAGGGTCACGGTGCCCGGATTCGACGAGCCGTGCACGACGCTCCCCTGTGTGTTCGACAACTTGGGGACAAAGGTCGATGACGGTAGGGCCAGGATCTGGAGGGTGATCGGCACAGAGGAGACGACCCCCTGGGCGGACATGGCTCGGAACACGTAGTGGTACGTGCCTGGTTTGGCGGTGGGGTCGGACCAGAACTCCTGGGTCGAGCCCTGGCCGGCAACCACGGGTCCCTGGGTCGCCGTCTGGTACACGTGAGCAGGGAGCAGCTTGCGTGACGAGGTCGCCAGCGAAAAGTAGAGCCACTGGGGAGCGCCGGTCGCGATCTGTGTCTGGATCTGGGCGGTCGCCAGGGTGCCCGGCGCCATCTGAATCAGCGCCGGACTCATCGAGACCGAGAACGTGCCCGGGCTCACTGTGGCTGGGACATCGATCACCTGTGCGACACCCGTGGTGGCCGACGTGGCCGTGATCATGACGTCGTAGTTACCGGCGATGACGCTGAGGTCGGTGGTCAGAGTGAGCGTGGTCGGCTGATTGGTCTGGACCTGTGGACCTGCAATCGAGGCACGGAACCCCGAGAGTGCCTGCACCGAGAGCAACATGGTGTCGGTCTCCGACGAACTCACCACGAGGGAGACCGGCACTGGCGCATTGGGAGAGGTGATCGTGGCCCGGGCCGGTGAGGCGGAAAGCATGAAACCTGTCGGCGGACTCGGGATCACGACCGCGTGCCCGATGGCGCACGTAGCCGAGTCGTTGGACCAGGTGGGCTGCATGGCGAAGGACCCGGTGCCCATGGTGACGTTCTGGAGCGAAGTCCACGAACACCTGTCGCCGTTCTCCAGTCCGGCCGAGTCCACCCAGCCTGCGCCCGGGAGGGTGTCCGTCAGAGTTTCGGCGTACTCATGTCCGGCCACGATGGAGAAGCCGTCCAAGACTCCGCTGCTGCCCGCATTGACGCTGTTGGTGCCACACAACGAGGTGCCTTGGGCATTCGTAAGGTCTGTGACATACGGCAGATCCGTATAGGCAAGGTCGCCGGTGGTCGATGACGTGGCGAACGAGTGCTGGGCGCAGGCCCCCGTCAGCGGATAGGGAGTCGACGGGTTGGTGATGTCGAACCCCTCCGGATGGGTGCCCGTCGGCGAGACGATCACGTACTGGGCATCGGCGTTCAGGCTGGTGGTGGTGTTGCCAAAGTGCAGCGCTGCCGACTGGGCCTCTTGGGCCACCTGGCTCGAAGTTGCTATTGATGGCACAGCCGCAGAAGAGTCGGCCCACCAGCCTGCCAAGGCGCCACCGGTGGCATAGCCCACACGGGGGGCACTCGACGCACACACCGAGGCGCCCTGCGGAGCAGTGCAGTACTGAGTCATGACACCGGACCAGGTTTCGCTACCGGTACCGAGTGCGGCATACAGGCGGGCCAGGTAGTTGGCGGCGCCCATGGGGTCGGCCGAGGCCACGGGCAGCCCCTGGGAGTCCTGGGAGACGGTGCCCCACTGTGATCCCCACAGCACCAGGTAGACCTTGGGGGGACCCGAGATGATGGCCGGCGTGCCCCCTTGGGAGACCAGTTGGTCTGGGGCCCCCGGGGTGGCGAGCGCCGATGCCGCACGTCGCAACGAATGGTGGCCCATGACCGAGTTCGCAGCAACTCCCTGGGCGGGATCCGCTATCGACCCGAGGATCTGAGGGGCATCTGGAGTGGTGGTGGCTCCCGCTGCTGAGGACAAGACCAGGGCCGACAGGGTGGAGATGGCGAGTACACCGGCGAGTACCAGTGCCAGGATGGAACGCCGAGGGGCGTTGGGTCCGACATGCGCTGACCTGGCCGATGCAGCCCTACCGCCGGTCACGTCACGTCAACCGCGGTCGAGGTCTCAATTTCGGGGTTCGTCAACACGATCTGCCCTCCGACCGTGATGGTAGCGGATTGGGTGCGGATCGGTAGCGGATCTGCAGTCAGGGCGGTGCCCGGGTGCGAATCGGTAGCGGATCGGTCGCACGGGGCGACGCACGGGGCGACGCACAGGGCGACGCACAGGGCGACGTACGGGGCGACGTAAGGGGTGGGGTAATCAGGAACGGCGTGGCAACGACCAAGCCACTGGTCGTACTGCGAGTGGCGGCGTGTTCCCCGACGGTGGTCGGCCGGAGTCCCCACGTTCGGTGGCTTGGGCCGCCACATGCATGCAGACCGGCCGGCCGATCAGTGCCGGGCCACGAACTCACGTGTTCGAGTCACAAGAGCTGGGCTCAGCTAGTGAGGTTCGCTTCACCAGAGCCGCACTCGATCGACGAGATGGCTCTCCCCGTCGGCGCTCTCGCCTGCCACTCTGCCGTCCACGCGGCCTCTGGCCCCTGTAAGGCGGGCCGCATATGCATAAGTCGGTAATACGGTATTACTGTTTTACCGCTATACTGCATTCATGAGCGCCGATCCCGTCTTCGTGGCCGTCCAGAGCCGAGGACTGATTGCCATTCCATCGGCAACGCGGCGCCACTTCGGTCTGGACCAGCCAGGAGCGCAGGTCGAGGTCATCGAACGCGATGGAGAAATTATCCTTCGACCGCACATGGCCGTTCCCGCGGATCAGGCGTGGTTCTGGAGCGAGCGTTGGCAGCGACTCGAACGCGAGGCCGACGAAGCCGTTGCGAATGGGCATGTTGCTGTCGTCGCAGACGTCGATGAACTGCTGGCCGACCTCGATTCGTGAGATTCGAGCGCACCAACCCGTTCAAGGCCGACTATCGGCGCCTACCAGAACACGAGCGACTCATGTTTCGTGAGGCGGCCCGAACGTTCAATGTTGCGGCCGACCGATTCGTAGCCACCAAGGATCCGTCTTACTGGCCAGTCAATCTACGGATCAAGCCTGTTGTCAACGCAACCGGCATCTTCGAGATGACGTGGAGCTTCAGCGGTCCAGATGGTCGGGCCACATGGCAGTGGACGACGGTCCGTGACGACACCGGTGACAGGTGGCCTGCCGTTCGCTGGAGAAGGTTGGGTAGTCATCGAATCTTTCGCGATCCGTGACTGAGAACCACGCCTGCGGCCCCTCCACTCGACGCGCTGACCTCACCCGCAAGCACCATCACCGCCGAAGCCGTGTGCTCGGGGACATCAACACGACTTCCCTCTCTCCCCTATCGATCAAGTGGGCGCTACCGGACTCGAACCGATGACCTGCTGGATGTAAACCAGCTGCTCTAACCAACTGAGCTAAGCGCCCGACGACCCAGACGCTACCGCGCGGCTGCGTCCATGAACTGCGCCAACAGCGCCGGTGTGGCCGCGGCGAACGGAGCCCTGCGTTCGCTGTGCGACAGCGTCACCAGGTCCTGGCCCGATGCCTCGCCGACGACCGCTCCGGCTTCGGTGCACACCAGCATCCCGCCCAAGTAGTCCCAACTGCCGAGTTCGGACCCACCGACCACGGCGTACCCGTCGAGCACGCCTTCGGCCACCGCGCACAGATCAAGGGCTGCCGCCCCTAGGCACCGGTACTGCCTCCACCCGTAGTGGCGGTCTGGATATCCGCTGAAGGCCACGATGGCATCCTCTAACCGGTCGCATCTAGACGGGGAGATGGCCACACCGTCCTTGCGCGCTCCCCCGCCTCGCACTGCTTCGAACCGCACCCCTGATGCCTGGTTGACCACCAACGCCGCCCGGGGGCCATCGGCGTCCATTGCGCACAGGCTGGTGGCGTACCAGGGGATCCCGTGGGACGCATTGGTCGAGCCATCCACTGGGTCGATCACCACCACCAGGTCACGACTGAGGTCCGAGGTACCCGACTCCTCGGACAGCACGCCCACTCCGGCGGCCTCCAGTACGGCCAGTCCGGCAGTGTCGGCGGCCAAGTCGTGGTGGTACTGCCCGTCGATCGTTCCGGCCAGCCCCCAGTCATCGAGCTCACCGAGCACCTCGGCAATAGCGGTGGCCGTGGCGTGCAGGACCTCGAGCAGCGTGGCGTCATCCATAGCGGTCGACGCTACCGGAGCACCCCGCCGTCGGCAGTGTCCATCCCAACCAGTAGTTTGCATATGTGGCAGTCATCGACGTGGCCGGATACGTGGCCGACCTGAAGGACCATTCCGTCGACCATGGATTCCACGTGCACGACGAGCGGCACTTCGTCGAGACCTACTCGCTTCGCCAGGTCTGGGAGGTGGAGCTCCACCCCGAAGACGGCTGCGGCGGTCCGCTCGATCTTCACCTCGCTCTCGAGGTCGACCCGCGAACCCTGCTGTCGTTCGAGGACGCCGTGTTCGGGCTGCCCGAAGACCAAGATCCCCCCGACGAGTTCCACTTCGCTCTGACCTTCACCTGGGCCCTGCCGCCGCTCCCCAACGGGCCCGACCTGTTGCGCCTGGCCATCGACCTAGCCGGCGTGGGTGGCATCGAACTCCCCCTCGAGGCCTCGGCAACCGACTCGTACGCCTCGGCCACGGATGCGGCCGAGCGTCGCCTCAGCATCGTGGCCCGCACCCCGGTCTCGCTGGCCCGGGTATTGACCGGCGAAGAGATGATGTGCGACGTGTTCGACCGTTGCCTGGCCGTCAGCCGCTATCTCTTGGACTCCGCACCGCGCTGGCTCGGGTGACCACGGTCCCCTCCCGCCTGGCCCGTGGGGCCGCCGTTGCGGTGGCGACGATCCTGGCCGGTACGGCATTGACCGCCTGTGCCGCCAGTGCGGGCGACCTGGCCCGGGCCTCGTGCGTACATGTGAACAAGTCGCTCGTGCTCTACGACAAGGCCACCCGCAGTACTGATCCGGCAGCCGCACGCACCCTCAAGAGCCAGGCCTACATCGAGTTGCTCGCCGGCATCCCCATCGCCGCGCAGGCCGCCTACCACGACATCCAGTGGCAGTCGCTGTCGACCACATTGTCGGAAGCCGACCAGGTGCCCGAGGGCACGCTCATCCCCGCGCTCCGGGCCCAGTGCCACAACGCCGAATCATCGGTGTTCGGTCAGGTCCCTCCCCCATCATCGTCGTCGGGTTCTCAAGGATCTGTCACCACCGGTACCTGACCCTGATCGGGCTCTGACTACGGACCCCGGGTTCCGGCCGTGACCGGCCGGCCAGAGGCCGACACCGTCGGTGGTCGTGGCCCAGTAGCGGCTGTACGCGGCCGCTCAGTCAGGCTCCGGCCGGCCATCTGGCTCTGTCCGGCGGCAATCACCTGGGGAAGGACCCGGGAGGCCAACCAGTTGCCAGCGGCCGCGGTGGGCACGAAGTGCACGCCGTCGCCGTCTCGTAGTTGCACGCCGTCGAGGGTGGTGGCGTAGACGCCACCAGGGCAGACCATCGATGCGAAGTTCTGGACCTCGACGGTTGCCGGGTGCTGAGCCGCTACTTTCAGGACCATCTGGTTGTATGCGGCCAGCCGGGCCAAGGAATCCTCCGACCAGGTCTGCCCGTTCGGCTGCTCACCCGAGCTGAAGCACGGGGCCGTCATCAGCTCGACATAGGCCCCGTCCGACGAGGCCACATCGATCGCCTGCTCGAGCGACCGCTGGAGCGCCTTGTCGAACAGCGGTTCGCCAATGTGGGTCCAAGTGCCGGCGATCTGGCGGTCCATCAACTCCCATCGACCTACCAGGATGACCGCCACGTTCGCGTGGAACTGGTCGAGGTTCTGCTTCCACTGGGCCGGCCACTGGGCCGCTACCGGCGAAGTCGGATTGCATTGGGGAGCCATCGGGTCCGATACCCCGTGGGCCGTATACATGGTGCTACGGACCACACCGCAGGCCACAATGGCCCCGTTGTCGATGTCGACGTTGTACTGCTGCTGGGGCTGGTCGGCCAAGAGGGCGAACCCGAGTCGCCAAGCCACCGAGTCACCCAAGATGGCCACCTTGACGGGCGGACCGCCATAAGTGGTGCCGCTCGCTAGTGACGGACCAGCCGCCTCGGCGGTGCTCGGGAGGGTGGCAGCCACCGTGACGGCCACCACGCCGAGGAAGGCTCCCGATGTGACGAGCCATCCGCGCCACTCGGCCAGCGATGCCATGCGTCCTTGTCGGATGGGCTGCTCCACCAGGTAGTAGGAGGCAGTAGCCACCACGATCGTCGCACCCATCCGCACGGCCAGCAGGGGAAGCCCGTAGAGGTGCATGCGCCCAGCATTCAGCAGCGCATACAGCGGAAAGTGCCACAGGTAGAGGCCGTACGAGATAGTCCCCAGGAAGATGAAGAGCGGATTGCCCAGCGCCCGGGCCAGCGAACCGGACTGGGCCGCCACCACGGCGAACAGCACGACCGCCACAGCTACCGCCACCAGAAGCTCGCCACCGCTGAACAAGAATCCGGTCGGGCCAGACAGCCGCCACCACAGCCCGATCACACCGAGCAGCGCTGCCCAACCGATGACTTGGGTGGCCAGGCGTGCCGTGGTGCTCGAGAGCTCCCATGCCGAGATCGGCTTGACGCTGCGTCCCAGGCGACGCTGGATGTCGCGGCGATGCGCCGGAGGGGTGCCAAGGCCGGTAGTACCGACGGATGGATGAACCCGGCTGAACTCCACCGTGTCCAGATCGGGGACCGGCTGAGGCAAGGAGCGCCGGTGACGGGCCCACATGGCCATACCAGTGGCCAACGCCGCACCCACCAAGATGTCCTGGCAGCGCGTATCGGTCCCCTCGTAGATCCGGGTCACCGACACCCCGTGCAGGTAGGACCACCGCATGTCGGCCGCCGAGGCCAGGGCGCCGACGATGGCCGCGGCCAGCACCGGCCACAGGCGGCGGGACGGACGCAGGTGCGCACCGAGCCGCAGCAGGACCAGCACCACCGGTGGCCACACGATGTAGAACTGCTCCTCAATGGCCAGCGACCACATGTGAGAGAGCGGTGAGGGCTGCGCCGAGTTGGTGAAGTAGTTCGCACCGCCCACAATGAAGTGCCAGTTGGCCACGTAGACCAGCGTGGCCAGGGAGTCGAGCCGGAGGCCGGCAAACTCCCCGGAGGTCGAGAAGAAATGGGCGAAGAGTGCCACCCCGATCAGCAGCAGCAGCAGCGCCGGCAGCAGCCGCTTGGCCCGCCGCGTCCAGAACTGGCCCAACCGGATCGTGAGTCGCCGGGTCCACTCCCCTAGCAGCAACGAGGTGATCAGGAACCCTGACAGGACGAAGAAGATGTTCACTCCGAGGAACCCGCCGGTCGTCAGCGGCGCTCCCCCGTGGTAGAGCAGGACACCGAGGACGGCGATGGCGCGGACGCCGTCGAGAGCAGGGACGAAGCCGAAGACGATGGTGCGGCCCCGAGCCACGGGAGGTGTCACCGCAGTGTCAGGCGCGGCGGACGACCGGCTCACTGCCGGACCGATCCGCGAAGGAAGACGAGGTCCGCCGGACCTTGAGCGCGCTGCATCATCAAGCGTCAATTATCGCAGACGCACGACTCCGGGTACACCCCCAATCTGGGAGGCGAACATGAGCCGTCTTATGGTGGCGGGGTCGGTCCCAGCTGGTCAGACGGCCTGGTCAGACGGCTGGCTTGTAGCCGGCGGGAAGATTGATGGTCTTCTTCTCGAGGAACAACTCGAGGCCGTCCTCGCCGAACTCGCGCCCCATGCCCGAATCCTTGTAGCCGCCGAAGGGCGAGGAGAAGTCGATGGGGATGGCCGAGTTGACCATGTAGGTGCCGGTGCGGACCTGACGGGCGATACCGAGGCCCCGGTCGTTGTCCGAGGTGTACACCCCGCCGCACAGCCCGTAGTCCGAGTCGTTGGCGATGCGCACGGCATCGGCGTCGTCGTCGTAGGGGATGACCGACAGCACCGGGCCGAAGATCTCCTCTTGGGCGATGCGCATCGAGTTGTCCACGTCGACGAATACGGTGGGCTCCACGTACCAGCCGCGGTCGAGGCCGGCAGGGCGTCCTCCGCCGACGGCGATCTTGGCCCCTTCTTCTTGGCCGATGCGGATGTAGTTCTCCACCCGGTCGCGCTGACGCTCCGCCACCAGGGGACCGACTTCGGTAGCCGGGTCCAGGGCATCGCCGACCTTCATGGCACGTACCAACTCGACGATGGCGTCGGTCACCTCGGCGTAGCGGTCCCTTGGGGCCAGGATCCGAGTGAGCGAGATGCAAGCCTCACCGTTGTTCATGATGGCGTTCGGCATCAGCAGGGGCAGCGACTCGGCTAGGTCGACATCGTCGAGCAAGATGCCTGCCGACTTGCCGCCGAGCTCCAGGCTGAAGCGCTTCAGGTTGGCACCGCAGGCGGCGCCGATCTTCTTGCCAGCCACCGTCGAGCCCGTGAAGGAGACCTTGTTCACACCGGGGTGGTTGACCAGGTACTCGCCGACCTCACGGCCAGCCGGCACCACACTCAGGACGCCCTTGGGCAGTCCGGCCTCGGCCAGGATCTCGGCGAACACGTTGGCGTCGAGCGGAGTTTCGGGGGCGGGCTTGAACACGACGGAACTGCCCGAGAGCAGGGCGGGCGCCAGCTTCGACGCAGCCAAAAAGAAGGGCACATTCCACGGAGTGATGGCGGCCACGACGCCGATCGGCTCCTTGGTCACCATGACCGGGCCGAGCAGCCCGTCCTTGACGGTGTCGAAGGCGAAAGTCGAACCCATGCCGGCGTAGTAGTCGAGGACCATGGTCGGGGCCAGCACCTGGGCCAGCAGTCCCCACGAGACCGGAGATCCCATTTCGTTGGAGATGAGCTCAGACATCTCCTGCATCTGATTGCGGACCAACTCGGCGGCGCGGGCCAGGACAGCGCCGCGCTCGGTCGGGCTCATGCGGGGCCACGGGCCGTGGTCGACGGCTTCGCGGGCGGCAGCCACGGCACGATCGATGTCCGCGTTCATGGCCTCAGGAGTGCTGCCCACCAGTTCGCCGGTGGACGGCGAGTGGACTTCGAACACGGCGGACGAGGACGGCTCGACCCAGTCTCCTCCGATAAACAGGCGATCGTACGACTTCATGGGCCCTCCCTGGACGGTCATGGATCAGTTGGTGCACAGCGCAACATTGGCTGCAGCACCGGCTCGGCCGATCGTAGCCCGGTGCTCCAGAGGCCGCCCATCGGCCGCCTAGCCACAGAGGCCACCCATCGGCCGCCGTGGGGTTACGCTTCGCCCGATCCGCCCGAGCACGGGCGCCGACCCCGGCGACGGCCGGAGAAGTGGAGCCGACATGCTCTCCCCCCTCGACGACTACCCGGTCCATCAGATCTCGGAGCCCATGCGCCACGTCGGCACCTCGGACCGCAACTTCTACGACCGCTATTACTTCAATATCCACGGCAACGGCGAGGTCCATGGCACCGACGAGGAGCTGTTCTGCGTCATCGGGGTCGGCCAGTACCCCAACCTAGGGGTGGCCGACGCCTTCGTGTCGGTGAAGCTCGGCGAGGACCACCGGGTGGTCCGATCCTCCAAGGTCCTCGGCGCCGATCGCATGGATGCCTCGGTCGGCCCCATCCGGGTCGAGGTCATCAAGGGCTTGGAGAAGGTGCGGGTCATCCTCGAGCCCAACGAGTGGGGTATCGAGCTCGACGCCGTCTACGACGGATTCAGCCAGGCGCACTTGGAGGACCGGCACTTCGACCGCCAGTTCTCACGGGTCACCTTCGACTCCACCCGGTTCGCCCAGGTCGGAGGATGGACGGGCACGCTCAAGGTGGGCGACCGGGAGATCGCCCTCACCCCGGACAAGTGGTGGGGGTCGCGCGACCGGTCGTGGGGCGTGCGCCCTGTGGGCGAGTCCGAGCACCCCGGCATCCGGGTCACCGATACATCGTTCGGATTCTTCTGGGTCTATGCCCCGGTGCGGTTCGACGACCACGCATTGGTGACGATTATTCAGGAGCGGTCCAGCGGCGAGCGGATCATGCAGGGGGCGCACCGGATCTACCCGGTCGGCTCGGGCCGCGAGGCCGAGTGGCTGGGCCGCCCCGAGCACGAGCTCCGGTTCGCCCCGGGCAGCCGGACCGTCACCGGTGCCACTCTCTCCTACTTCGGTCCCCACGGGCAGAAGACGGCCGAGGTGGAGGTGGAAACCCTGCTGGCCTTCCCGCTCTTGCTAGGCAGCGGCTACGGCCTCGAGGCCGACTGGAAGCACGGGATGTACCAGGGCGACCTGGTCGTCCAGGGCCAGCAGATCCCCCCGGCCGATCCCACCTATTCCGATTGGGGACTGACCGAGTATGCGGCCAAGTTCACCTGCGATGGCAAGGTCGGTTACGGCATGTTCGAGTGCGCCGTCATGGGGGCCCACGAGCAGTACGGGTTCACCAGCTGAACCGTTCGGACCAGTTGGCGTGCACCTGGCAGCCAATCGACGCTGAGCCGCACGGTCAGGGATCGAGCGAACACGTCATTGCCCAGCGGTCACCAGTTCGACCGGAGCTCAGACCGGCCAACTCAGACCGGCCGGGTCGGTCCGGCCCACTCGGTGCGCTCTGCGCACCAAGCCCACAGCTGGGCGCCGGCGTCGTCGAACTCGGACTCGGACAGCCGGGTCCACGGCACCTTGTGCTCCCAACGTTCCTTGCGATCGAGCCAGAACCCGCCGTTGGTCTCGATCGCCACTGGCGATGCAGCCAGCCACACCGCCGTGTCCGCCCCTTGTTCGGGAGTGCGCAGGAACGGCCCCATGACCTTGGCGAACCCGGGCAGGCTGTGGCGGACCCCCGGGGTGTCGGCCCAGCCCGGGTGCATGGCGTGGAACGTGATGCCGGTGCCTTCCATACGGCGCACCCACTCGTGCATCAGCACCAACTGCGCTCGCTTGGCTTTGGCATAGGCGGTGGTGCCGTCGTACTCGTCCGGCCCCATCTCGAGGGTGTCGAGGTCGAACGTCTGGGTGTACATGCCGCCCGAACACACTTGGATCACCCGGGACGGCACTCCGTTGGACAGTGCTGGCAGCAGCAGGCCGGTCAACAGGTACGGGGCGGCCACCTGTGAGGCCACGGTGAGCTCGGTACCCGATCCGGTGAGAGTCCGTGCAGCGGTCAGCGCTCCCGCATTATGGATGAGCACGTCGAGTCGGTCGTGGGCGGCCAGGAACTCGTCGGCCAGCCCTCGAACCTGGTCGAATTCGCCCATGTCGGCCAGCAGATAGGAGACGTCCGCCCCTGGGGCCGCCTCGCGCACAGCAGCCATAGCCCGCTCGGCTCGGTCGTGTCCCCGTGCCGTCAGCACCACCTCGGCCCCCAGATTGGCCACGCCCTGGGCGGTAGCCAGGCCCAGTCCGGACGTGGCCCCGGTGACAAGCACCCGCATGCCGTCCATCCTCGGAGGCGGGGTCCACCCAGCGGTATGGCGGCGCAGCGCCGGCCCGGCCGACGAAAAGCTGCCGGCCACCGTGGCCTCCAGCAGGCCGTCGACCACTGCAGCCACCGGCCCACCGGCCTGGGGACGGTCGCGGGCCACCACCGGGCCACCCAATGTGCGCCGTAGGCCAGCCACTCCCTTGTCGCCGATCCGGTCGAAGAACAGCCCGAGGAGCGGATTGGCCAGGGCGAACGACCCCTTGAGGCGCAGTTCCGCGTCGTAGGTCAGGATCGAACCCCCGTCGGCGGCGGGCACCACGGTGACCGTGTCCTCGGATCGGATGGTGTCGGACTCGCCCAGCAGCACTACCCGGTGCGGCCGGTCGAAGGTCACGATGCGGTAGTCGAGCGGCGTGGTGCGGGACCCGATGCGAACTTCGAGTCGAAAGATGCTCCCGAGGCCCACAGTGCCGCTGTCGAGACGCTGAGCCGAGGCCGTGCCCGGGTCCCACTGAGCAGCGTTGGCGAAGTCGGCCATGTAGTCGAAGGTCTCCTCGGCCGACCGGGTCGAGATGACGGTTCCCTTGTAGCGGGCCATAGCGGTCCTCCTTGGACACGGTTCGCCGGGCCTGTCCTCCGCTGCGGACGGCCATCGGCCCACTCAAATATACTGACCAGGTAGAGGCCTCCGATCGCCGTCATCCCGATCGGACTCCTGTTTCGAACATTGGAAGGCACTTCAGGACAATGGGAAGCAGGCCGGACAGATGAGAATGGCAATCGTGGGCACGGGGGTCTCCGGCCTGGTCTGCGCCCACCTCTTGTCCCGCAGCCACGAGGTCACCCTGTTCGAAGCCGACAACCGGCCGGGCGGTCACGCCCACACCGTCAGAGTCGACCTACCCGATGGTTCGTTCGATGTCGACACCGGGTTCCTGGTTTACAACGAACGGAACTACCCGGGCCTTATCAAGCTCTTCGCTGATCTCGAGGTGGCCACCAAGCCCAGCGACATGAGCTTCGGCGTGTGCGACGAGGTGACCGGCCTCGAGTGGAAGGGCTCCTCCTTCGACACCGTCTTCGCCCAGCGCCGCAATCTGGCCCGTCCGGCGTTCCTGCGCATGCTGGTCGACATCGTCCGCTTCAACCGGATGGCCCGGGGCCTCCTCGACGGCGACCAGGACACCTCGGTGTCACTGGGCGACCTGTTGGAGCGTGGTCGGTGGTCGGCGCAGTTCCTCAACTGGTACCTGGTACCGATGGGCTCGTCGATCTGGTCTGCTGATCCCTCCACCTTCCTCGACATGCCGGCCGTTACGTTCGCCCGGTTCTTTGCCAACCACGGGCTACTCGAATACGGCAACCAGCCCAATTGGCGGACCGTCGATGGCGGCTCCAAGCGCTACGTCGACGCCATCCTGGCCCCCCTCGGCAAGGCCGTCCGGCTCGACCAGCCCGTCACCAAGATCACCCGCCACGCCGATGAAGTCGAGATCCAGACCGCCCACGGGCCCGAGCGCTTCGACCAGATCGTGGTGGCCACCCATAGCGATCAAGCCCTGAAGCTGCTTTCTGATCCCTCCCCGGCCGAGCGCTCCGTCCTGGGCGCCATCCGCTACCAAGCCAACCGGGCCACCCTCCACACTGACATCTCCTTGCTGCCAGCCAACCGCAAGGCGTGGGCCAGTTGGAACTACCACCGGCTGGTCGACCACCCGACGGACGCCACCTTGACCTACCGGCTGCGCAGTCTCCAGGGCATCGAGTCGGCCGACGAGCTGCTGGTCACGCTCAACCGCGACGATGCCATCGACCCAGGTGCGGTGCTCCGCACCTTCGACTACGACCACCCGATCTTCGACGCGGCTGCCATTGCTGCACAGACCCGCCACGAGGAGCTGAACGGTACCAACCGCACCTGGTTCGCCGGTGCCTACTGGGGGTATGGATTCCACGAGGACGGTGTCCAGAGCGCCCGGGTGGTCTGTCGCCGGCTGGCCGGCGAGGACCTGTGACCACCTCCCCACCGGCGGCGGTCCAATCACCCCGCACCGACGGGGCTGGTGGCCGGACGCCAGCGCTCCGCAGTGCCATCTACGAGGGCCGGGTGGCCCACCACCGCTACTCCCCCGTCGACCACCGGTTCACCTACCGGATCGCCATGGTCTTCTTGGATCTGGCCGAGGTCGATGCCGTATGCCGACTGCACCCGCTGTGGAGCGCAGAGCGGACCAACGCCGTCTCGTTCCGCCGACGCGACTACCTGGGCGATCCGGAGGTGCCCCTCGACGTGGCGTTGCGCGATCTGGTCGAAGAACGTACCGGGCTCCGTCCCATCGGGCCGATCGCCATGCTCACCCAGCTGCGCACCTGGGGCTGGCTCTTCAATCCCATCACTACTTATTACTGCTACGACCCGACCGGCTCCGTGGTCGAGACCACCGTGGTCGAGGTGAGCAACACCCCGTGGCACCAGCGCACGGCCTACGTGCTGGCTGGCACCGGCACCCACCGGGCCGACAAGGCGCTCCACGTCTCTCCATTTCTACCCATGGACCTGACCCACCGCTTCACCATCGGCGTGCCCGGCGACCGGCTGACGCTCGCCGTCGATGACTTCCGCGGTGACGACATGGTCTTCGCCGCCTCCATGGCCCTCACCCGCCTGTCCATCGAGCGCCGTGCCCAGGGGCGGCTGCTGTGGCGGTTCCCGTTGATGACCATCCGGGTGTCCATCGGCATCTATCGCCAGGCACTCGCC
>Ga0194055_10002499_pt1 | contig 14548 bp, 13 predicted proteins | sample SepL449m_MetaG_FD_155482 | JGI IMG/M metagenome (GOLD analysis project Ga0194055, IMG submission 155482) | Anoxic zone freshwater microbial communities from boreal shield lake in IISD Experimental Lakes Area, Ontario, Canada - Sep2016-L442-9m | ecosystem: Environmental > Aquatic > Freshwater >... | reverse complement strand
GGGGGATGGCGCGGCCCCCGCTTGGGCAGTGAGCGGAGCCCACCCTCCGATCGCCAGGGCGGCGAGCGCAGCACGGAGCCCCGTGGTGAACTTCGATCCCACGGTTCCAGACGCTAGACGGTGCCGCGATGGGGCTGGGGCGAAGTACCGTAACAAGGTGCCATCGCCGCCAATTCCCGAGCGCTTCGCGCCTCTGGTTGAGGCGACTGCCGAGCTTGCCGAACGTTTTACGGCTGCGGGCCACCGATTGTTCTTGGTGGGGGGATCTGTTCGCGACGCCTTTATCGAGGCTGGTCAGGACCCTGTCGGCCCACACGATTACGACCTCACCACCGACGCTCGTCCTGACGACATCGAGCGCCTGTTGCGTGGCTGGGCTGACGCCATTTGGACCCAGGGCAAGCGGTTCGGCACCATCGGCGCGAAGCGAGGCGAGCGGGTCTATGAGATCACGACGCATCGCGCCGAGGTCTACCGCCCCGACTCGCGAAAGCCAGAGGTAGCGTTCGGCGACGACATCGAAGGGGATCTCTCTCGTCGAGACTTCACCATGAACGCAATGGCCCTTGAGTTGCCGTCGATGACCCTCGTGGACCCCCATGACGGTCTGGGCGATCTGATCGCCCGTCGCCTTCGCACTCCCCTTGATTCTCGGGTGAGCTTTGAGGACGATCCGCTTCGGATGCTCAGGGCCGCCCGATTTATTGCTCGCTTCAGTCTCGAACCCGACCCTGACCTGCGTGCAGCGATCGTCGAGATGGCCGGGCGCCTGAGCATCGTGTCGGCCGAGCGGATTCGAGACGAGCTCGACCGGCTCGTGGTCCTTCCAGTTCCTTCGATCGGTCTGTGGTTCGCGGTGAGCACTGGTCTGGCTGAGCAGTTTCTTCCAGAACTCCCTGGTCTCGAGCTCGAGCAGGATCCCCTCCATCACCACAAGGACGTGCTCGCCCACACGCTGGCGGTGGTGGACAAGACCTCACCGAAGCGTCTCTTGCGCCTCTCGGCGCTCTTTCACGACGTCGGGAAGCCGAAGACGCGAGCCTTCACCGACGGCGGGGTCAGCTTCCATCACCATGAGGTGGTCGGTGCCCGGATGACGAAACGTCGGATGGAGGAGCTCCGCTACTCGAATGAAGACGTCGAGGTGGTGGTGAGTCTGGTCGAGCTTCACTTGCGCTTCCATACCTACCGCCTCGGCTGGAGTGACAAGGCCGTTCGGCGTTACGTCAGAGACGCCGGCCCCCTCCTCGACGAGCTCAACGAGTTGACCCGTTGCGACTGCACGACGCGGAACGCCAAGAAGGCCCGGCAGCTCAGTGATCGAATGGACGAGCTCGAGATTCGGATCGCCGAGCTGCGCTCTCGCGAGGAGCTCGACTCGATCCGACCTGATCTCGACGGCAGCCAGATCATGGACCATCTCGGCGTCAGCCCTGGTCGAGAGGTGGGCGAGGCGTTGTCGTTCCTGCTTGAGCTCAGGATGGACGAAGGCCCCCTCGGCGAGGAGGAGGCCCGGCGTCGTCTTGATGTGTGGTGGTCACAGCGCTGAGGAGTCTCTGAGCGTCGAGGAAACCGGCGCCCTTCTCAGCGGAAGGACTTAGTCCTCCGGCCAGGTCGCTCCGAGATTGCCTGCTGCGAAGTCGTCAACCATCTGCATGGCCACATCGTCGTGGAACTGCACCGGTGGAGACTTCATGAAGTAGGCGCTTGGGCCGAGCAGTGGCCCACCGAAACCACGGTCGAGGGCGATGCGCGCGCAGCGCACCGCGTCGATGATGACGCCGGCCGAGTTCGGTGAGTCCCACACTTCGAGCTTGAGCTCGATGTTGAGTGGGACGTCACCGAAGTTCCGTCCCTCGAGGCGGATGAAGGCCCACTTGCGATCCTGGAGCCACGGGACATGATCGGAGGGGCCGATGTGGACATCGTCAGCGGAGAGTTGTCCATGGTCCATCTGTGAGGTGACGGCCTGGGTCTTGGAGATCTTCTTTGACTCAAGGCGTTCCCGATCGAGCATGTTGCGGAAGTCCATGTTGCCGCCAACGTTGAGCTGATAGGTGTGGTCGAGGGCCAAACCCCGGTCTTCGAAGAGTCGGGTCAGGATTCGGTGGACGATGGTGGCTCCCACCTGGCTCTTGATGTCGTCGCCGATGATCGGGATGCCAGCGTCACGGAAGCGCCGGGCCCATTCAGGGTCTGAGGCGATGAAGACGGGCACCGCGTTCACGAAGGCCACACCGGCATCGATGGCTGCCTGAGCGTAGAAGCGCTGTGCCTTCTCGGATCCAACGGGGAGGTAGGAGACCAGCACCTCGGCGCCAGAGTCCTTGAGGGCGGCGACCACGTCGACCGGCTCAAGGGGGGACTCCTGAATCTTCTCGAGGTAGTAGCGGTTGAGACCATCGAAGGTCGGCCCACGCAGCACCTCGACTGAAAGCTCGGGAACCTCGGCGAAGCGGATCGTGTTGTTCATTGACGACCACATGGCCTTGCTCAGGTCTTGGCCGACCTTGGCCGCGTCCACATCGAAGGCGGTGACGAACTCGATATCGGAGACGTGATAGCCGCCGAGCTCAACGTGCATGAGTCCGGGGACGAAGTCGGCCGGGTTGGCGTCTCGGTAGTACTCGACACCTTGGATCAGTGAGTTGGCGCAGTTACCGACGCCGGCGATCGCCACCTTGATGGGGCTCATAGTTGTCTCCTTCAGTTGTTCGCCCCGGCATCAGCCGGAGAGTTCGCGCCCCGAGCCGCCGAAGCGGATGGGGCGATGCGGTCAGAGGTACTCATGTCGCTCATCGACGTTCGCTCCGCCTCTATGAGGTCGTCGAGCCAAGCGATGTCGCTGGCCACACCGTCAGCAGCGTGTTTCACGACGCTTCTGGCGTAGGGGTCAAGAAGTTCCGAATCAGTGGTTTCGCCGAGGCGCTGAACCAGTTGTGCTCGCCGGCGTTCCAGCAGGGCGAGTCGGGAGGAAGGGGCGAGATGGCGAGCGAAGGACCAGCGGAGGCCGAAACTTCGAGAGTCATCGGTTCCCGAGGAAGCGTTCAAGAGCGTTGCGAAGTGGGCCGTCCCGGCATCGGTGACTCGGTAGACCTTCCGGGACCTGCGACCGCGAGCACCGACGAGCCGTTTGGCGCGTTGTGCCGCCCGTTCGCCGCTCAGCGATCCAGTTGAGGGGAGGGCCGTGGTGAGCTCATCGTCCTCGCTGGCGAGGGCCTCGACGTCTCCTGCAGCCTCGAGGCGGGCCAAGGCGGGATAGAGCGACCCGAAGGAGACGTTGGCGACCATGCCGAGTTGGGCCCGGAGTCGCCGACGAATCTCATACCCATGAAGGGGTCCCTCCTTGAGGAGGCCAAGGATCGCCAGATCGAGCATGATGTAATCATATCGTACCGATATAGCGATGCGGTAACTTTCGCGACAATCGCCCTAGGAGCGGGAGCATTCTCGCCGCTAGGGTTCTCTGTATGGCCCCCAAGATCGGGATGACGACGATGACCGAGGCGTCGGTGGAGTACCGACTCCTGCGTGACGCCCGTGCTCGTGCGGTTCGTTTGGGGAAGGTGGCGCAAGAAGATGTCTGCGATGCCCATCCTGAACTGATCAGGGCAGCCACCAACCTGGGCCGATCCACTGGAGACCTCTGTCCGGTCTGCGAGGAACGTTCCACCGTTGAGGTGACCTACGTCTTCGGCGCCAAATTGCCGCCCGGAGGAACCTGTCCCTCTACCAAGGCTGAGCTGAATCGGCTGCTACGACGCCAAGAACCAGTGCAGGCCTATGCGGTCGAGGTGTGCACGGCCTGCCGGTTCCACCATCTCTTGCGCCGGTATCCCGGTGGAGACCAAGCGACGTCACGACCAGCGTCACGCCCCAAGGCCTCGCGGGACCCACGAGGACCAACAACGACCAGGAGTAGATCGTGACGACGAGACGCAACACCGTGCCAGCCATCAGGGCGGCGAAGCGTCGCGATGGGGCGCTGCCGCTCACCATGGTCACCGCCTATGACGAGCCGACGGCACGCTTGGCGAGCGCCGGTGGCGTCGACCTCCTCCTTGTCGGGGACTCGGTGGGCAACACCGTCCTCGGCCTGCCCGACACGCTGTCGGTGACGGTCGAGATGATGGTCCACCACATCGCGGCAGTGGCGCGAGCCAAGCCTGAGGCCTTCATTGTTGGGGACATGCCGTGGATGAGTTACCACGTCAGCATCGAAGAATCCGTGCGCAATGCCGCCGCCCTCATCCGCGCCGGGGCGCAGGCGGTCAAGCTCGAGGGTGGCGCAAACCGAGCGGCGGTGGTCTCGGCAATCGTCGACGCCGAAATTCCCGTGATGGGTCACCTCGGCCTCACACCGCAATCCGTCCACGCCATGGGTGGCTATCGGGTCCAGGGGCGTTCCTCTGAGGCCGCCGACGAGGTTCGAAGCGCAGCACAGATCCTCGAGGAGGCCGGTTGCTTTGCGCTGGTCCTCGAAGGTGTGCCAGACGTGCTCGCCGAGGCGATCACGAATGACCGCTCGATTCCCACCATTGGCATCGGGGCCGGTGCCGCCACCGATGGTCAGGTTCTCGTCCTTCACGACATGCTGGGCCTCGGCCAGCACACTCCGCCAAAGTTTGTTCGCCGCTACGCCGATGGTGGGTCACTGATCACCGGAGCGGTCGCCGCGTACGTGGCCGATGTCCAGTCGGGAGCGTTTCCCTCCGAGGCAGAGACGTACCATGCCTCTGAGGATCTTCGCAGCCACCTTGAGGGCTGAGAATCGACCTCGGAAGACCTGCCCGCTCTGACGGTCTACACTGAAGGCCCCCCTGCGCACGTGGGGGGCGACAGTTGAGAACCCTGCTCCACAGATCGTGGAGCCCGGCTGAAGAGCCGGTCCGGAGGGAGGTACCCATATGCGGCACTACGAAGCCGTGATCATCTATGACGTCGCCGTCGAGCCACAGGCCATTCAGGCCAGCCTCGACAAGGCACTCGAGACGATCAAGACCAACGAAGGTGCTCCTGGCGCCTTGGACCGCTGGGGCCGTCGCCCCTTCGCCTACGAGGTGAAGCACAAGCGCGAGGGCTACTACGTCATCGTCAGCTTCACCGGCGAGCCAGCCACCGTCGCAGAGCTTGACCGCTTTCTCGGTCTTGCTGACGAGGTGCTCCGCCACAAGATCATCCGTCTCCCCGATCACGTCGTCGCCGGTCGCGCGGCGGCCACGGCATAAGGCCCCCGCATGTCTGACAGCAACGTCACCATCGTCGGCAATGTGACGCGTGACCCGGAGCTTCGCTTCACCAACTCCGGTCAGGCACTCGCCCGCTTCGGCGTGGCGGTCAACCGACGCTGGCAGAATCGCCAGACGAACGAGTGGGAGGAGCAAGTCTCCTTCTTCGATGTGGTGTGTTGGCGAGAGATGGCCGAGAACGTGAGCGAGACCCTGACCAAGGGAACTCGAGTCGTGGTCTCCGGTCGGCTGGATCAGCGCACCTACGAGACCAAGGAGGGCGACAAGCGCTCAGCAGTGGAGATCACCGCTGACGAGGTTGCCCCTTCACTTCGCTGGGCAACCGCCCAGATCACCAGGAACGAGCGTGGCGACAGCGGAGGCCGACCGGCCCCCCGCGCGGCTGCGACCCCAAGCGAGCCGCCCTCAGGCGGCGGCTACAACAACTACGACGAGGAGCCCTTCTAGAAATGGCACGACCACAGAACAGCACGTCAACCAAGAAGCGAAACCCCAAGGAGCTCAAGCGGGGCTTTAAGAAGAAGCCCTGCCAGTTCTGCCGGGACAAGACCCGTTGGATTGACTACAAGGACTTGAACACGCTCCGCAAGTTCATGTCCGACCGGGGCAAGATCCGTGCCCGCCGCGTCACGGGGAACTGTGAGCAGCACCAGCACGACATTGCCGAGGCCATCAAGACGGCGCGTGAACTGGTCCTGCTTCCCTACACCCAGCGCACGACCACTGAGCGGCCCGCCGGACGGCGTGACCGCGGCGATCGTCGTGGACCGCGTGAAGACCGTGACGGTGACGGCGCAACGCTCGCCGACGTGACGAACGAGTCGAACCCGACTTCAGAAGGCATCGAGGAGTTCGCTGCTGAGGAGGTCGTGGTCGAGGAAGTGATCGTTGAGGCCGTGATCGAGGCTGCAGCAGAGGAAGGTGCGTGATGAAGGTTCTCCTCCGTGAAGACATCAAAGGCGTCGGCCGTCGTGGCGACATCGTCGAAGTGGCTGGTGGCTATGCCCGGAACTTCCTGTTCCCCCAGGGCAAGGGCCTGAAGGCCACTGACTCGATGGAAGACCAGGCGAGCTCCATGCGCAAGGCGCGAGACACCAGGGACGCCAAGGATCGTGAAGCCGCTCAGGCACAGGCCAAGACGCTCGCCGGTTCGGTGATTGGTATTCAGGCTCGCGCCGCCGCCGGTGGCCGTCTCTTCGGCTCCATCGGTCCTGCCGAGATCGTCAAGGCGATTCAGGATCAGAAGGGCATCGAAGTTGACCAGTCAAAGGTCATCCTCGCCGAGCACATCAAGGACGTCGGTTCAAACGACGTGGCCATCGAGTTGTTCCACGACGTCGTCGTGGCGCTCACCGTCGAAATCTTGGCTCAGGGCTGACACGACGCTGCAGTGTTCGTTGCCCTCATGGGCGACGACGTTCACGAGGGGCGATCACTCCATAGGGAGGGGTCGCCCCTCGAGTCGCGTTACAGCCCCCGTGCAGACTCTCTCTGTGGAGAAACAGCACAGTTCTCCACAGATTCTCCGGACACCGTTGAGGCGTTGTCCACACGAAAGACACGGGTTGGCCATCTATCGCTCCCCAGCCGAGCGACGCGACAGTTGAGGTCCCATGGTTCAAGCTTTCGACGATTCCAGAACACGCCGGCTCCGCCCGGCCACCCTTGGTGGCGGCCCGCGGGTTCCCCCGCACGATTTGGACGCGGAGGAATCGCTCCTCGGAGCGATGCTCCTGAGTCCCGACGCCATCTCGGTGGGCCTCGAGTACTGCACGGCTGACGACTTCTACAAGCCGACGCACGGGAACCTGTTCTCGGCGATCAACCACCTCTATCAGCAGGGCGAGCCCGTCGACGTGGTGACCGTCACCGACGAGCTACGGCGCACACTGAGTGCAGATCTCGTTGGTGATCCAGCTGATCTGATCGCCTTGCAGTCTTCGACCCCCTCGGTGGCCAACGCCCAGCACTATGCATCGATCGTGGCCGAGTTGGCTCTGCTTCGTCGCCTGGTCTCGGTGGCGGGAGAGATCTCTGACATCGCCTACTCGGCCCCCACGGACGTCTTGGCGGCGGTGGACATTGCTGAGCAGAAGATGCTCGAGGTATCGGATCGTCGCCGAGCGGACTCGCTGGCAGTTCTCGAGGACCTGCTGACCGCCAGTCTTGAGCGCATTGAAGAGCTCGCCGAGAGTTCGGAGACCATCACCGGGACGGCGACTGGTTTCGTGGAGGTCGACAAGATTCTCGCCGGCCTCCAGCCCGCTGCCCTCTGCATCGTTGGTGCACGACCCGCCATGGGAAAGACGAGTTTTGCCCTCGGGATGCTGACTCACGTCGGCGTCGTGCAGCAGAAGCCCTCCCTCCTGTTCTCCCTCGAGATGAGTCATCTCGAACTCACACAACGGCTCTTGGCCTCCGAAGCGCGCGTGGACGCGCAGAAGATGAGGACCGGTCGGCTTTCAGATTCGGACTGGAAGAAGGTCTCGGCCTCGCTGACCAAGCTTTCTGGAGCCCCGATCTACATCGATGACAATCCCCATCTCACAGTGATGGACATCCGTGCCCGTGCTCGGCGACTCAAGAAGCAGCACGGCGAACTCGGTCTCGTGGTCATTGACTATCTCCAGCTGATGACCTCGCGTAGCAGTGCCGAAAACCGCCAGGTCGAGGTGGCCGAGATGAGTCGTGGCCTCAAGATTCTTGCCCGTGAGCTCGAGTGCCCGGTGGTCGCCCTCTCCCAGCTTTCCCGTGGCCTTGAGGCCCGTCAGGACAAGCGCCCGATGCTGTCGGACCTCCGAGAGTCAGGGTCCCTCGAGCAGGACGCTGACGTGGTGATGTTCCTCTACCGAGAGGAGGCCTACGACCCGGAGATCTCACCCGATCGACGCGGGATGGCCGAAGTGATTGTGGCCAAGCACCGAAACGGTCCCACCGGATCGGCGAATCTTGCCTTCCTCTCGCAGTACGCCCGTTTCGACAACATGGCGCAGAACATCTAGCGAACAAGAGGGATCAATCGAACGTGGCCAAGTCCGATTCGTCCCTCCACGAACGGCGCAGCGTCACCGTTCGCCACCATCGATTCAACGTGCCGAGAGCGTGGAACGACCCCCGAAAGGTCCGACCCGAGGCACATCTCGCTGCGCAAACACCTAGAGTTTCGTCCCATGAGGTGGCAGAACCGAGCGAATGATGGCGAGGTAATGACGTGAGCCGTCACGCTTCCCTCATCGCCTCGCGGCCAACCGGTCACGCATTGAATGCGGTCGGTTTTTAGGTGGAGACCACCGAACAGGCGCCCAAGCAGTCGAAACGGCGCTGGGTTGTCATTGGATTGTTCCTCGTGATCCTCGTGATTGGCGTGGTGGCGACGGTCTCGCTTCGAAGCTCACCAGCAACTCTGCCGGCGGGGCCCGAGGGCGTCGAACTCTCGAAGGCCCCGGATCTCGCTCCGGCGTCCTCGACGCTCCACGGTGAGCCCGTTGGCCCGATCCAATGCGTCACTGAATCTCAGGAGAAGGTCGGCTTTCATACGCATACCTATGTCGCGGTGTTCGTCGACGGCGAACAGCGACGCATCCCGGGGGGCGTGGGCATCACGCAACCGTGGCTTGCCGAGAAGTTCCCTACCGGCACCTACTTCGAGGTTGGCCCCTACAACTGCCTCTATTGGATTCACACGCACACGGCCGACAACATCGTTCACGTCGAAGCGCCGAGCAAGGGCATCTTCACGCTTGGTCAACTCTTCGCTGTGTGGAATCAGCCCCTGAGCTCGACACAGGTGGGTCCAGCCAAGGGCAAGGTGGTCGTCATCGTGAACGGGAAGCGCGCCGCCGGTGATATCACGACGGTCCCCCTCACTGATCAGGCGACGATCCAGATCAACGTGGGTGACCAGGTCGTGCCGTTTGAGCCGAAGACGTTCAAGGTGACTGGACAGTGCGGTCAGGGGACCAAGAGCTGCAAGACGCCGATCAAGTAGTTCGTTCGCCCGGTGAGCCGGCGTGAATTGTCTCAATCAATTCGGGTGAGGTCCTGACCGGGAACACCGATATCACCCCTTGCGCTGGCGCTCACTGATCAGGTCGGACTTGGCTGCGACCACAAGGCCGAAGACCACGGTGTAGAGGCCAACGACAACGATGATCAGCGAGAGCTGTGAGTACAACAGCACGGCGACGATCACCAAGAAGGCATAGAGAAAGGTGGCCGCTCGCCCCTGCCACGTCAGCGGCCGGAGCCCGGTGTCGTCGGAGCGCCGCCCGAACCAGAACCCAGGATCAGGCTGCTGATGCTCACTCACCCTTGTCACGTTATCGGTACCTCGGTTCTTTGCTCGGCCTAATCGCAACCCTTGGTGCGCGTCCCCGCCGGAACGCATCGCCACCTCGGCCTGTGGGAGACGGCCGGCAGCAGGATTATGAACGGGCGCCGGTGGGGTCGGAATCATCACGGCGGCAATGACGCCGAAGATGGCCGCCACCGCAAGGACCATGAATCCCGCGGCGCCGACCGTCTTGGTCGGACGACCGCATGGTGAGGCCGGTCCATGCACCACGATCTAGGGTCGCCCTTGGGCGGGCCGCGGTGGTCGCCCCCAGTGAAAGGATCGCCATGGCAACGTCCAAGCCGGCCACCCCCGTTACCGCAGCGATGAATGACGCAGTCCATGCAGCGCTGCCTTTCGATGACACGAGGGATTTTGACGACGTTGCTCGTGGCCTCATCGCCGAGTTGCCCGACGGTGGTCGGATCACGAACGACGAAGGTCGAGTGGTCTGGGACCTCTCGAAGTTCTCCTACGTCCTTGACGCGGAGGCACCCGATACGGTGAATCCGAGCTTGTGGCGCCAGACCCAGCTCATCGCCACCGGCGGGCTGTTTGAAGTCTGCGAGGGCGTCTACCAGATCCGATCTGCCGACCTCTCGAACATGGACGTGATCGAGGGCGAGACCGGCATCATCATCGTCGATCCGCTCATCTCGGCGGAAACCGCTCGCTTCTCCCTCGACCTGTACTACGCCCATCGTCCGTTCAAGCCGGTGGTGGCGGTGATCTACACCCACAGCCACGTCGATCACTTCGGAGGAGTCCGCGGCGTGGTCGACGAAGCCGACGTGGCCGCTGGCCGAGTGCAGGTCATCGCTCCGGTGGGCTTCACTGAGGCGGCGGTGGCCGAGAACGTCTTGGCCGGGACGGCCATGGGTCGACGGGCGAGCTACATGTACGGGAACCTCATTGAGCCGGGACCGACCGGGATGATCAGTCCCGGTCTGGGACTCGCGACCTCGTCGGGTCGCATCACGATGATCCGCCCCACCGTCGAGGTCACTGAGGATGTCGAAGAGATGGTGATTGATGGCGTGCGCTTCACCTTCATGCTCGCTCCCGATACCGAAGCGCCCAGCGAGATGCTGTTCCATCTCCCTGACCATCGGGCGTTGTGCTCGGCCGAGGATGCCACACACAACCTGCACAACCTCTACACACTTCGTGGGGCCAAGACCCGCGACGCCAAGGCGTGGGCCCACTATCTGAACAAGGCCCTGGACCTCTTCGGTGACGACTCCGATGTGGTCTTCGCCCAGCACCACTGGCCGACGTGGGGCACAGAGCGTGTGCGGGGATTTCTCGAAGCGCAGCGTGACGCCTACAAGTTCCTCCACGACCAGACGCTCCGGCTGGCGAACTCCGGCAAGACCATGAACGAGATCTCCAATGAACTGGACTGGCCCGAGTCCTTGGGCCAGCACTGGTCGACTCGGGGCTACTACGGCTCGGTCAGCCATAACGTGCGAGCCGTCTACAACCTGTACCTCGGGTATTTCGACGCCAACCCGGCCCACCTTGACCCCTACCCACCGAGTGAGACCGGAACTCGCTACGTCGAGTTCATGGGTGGTGCTGACGCGGTCTTGGAGAAGGCCAGGGCCTCATTCGAAGCGGGTGACTATCGTTGGGTGGCTGAAGTCGTCAATCACGTGGTCTTCGCCGACCCCACCAACGTGACGGCCCGAGAGCTCTGTGCCGATGCCCTTGAGCAGCTCGGCTACCAGAGCGAGAACGGTGTGTGGAGGAACTTTTATCTCTCTGGGGCGCTCGAGCTTCGAGACGGGGTGAGTGTGATCGAAGGGCCCGCACCCAACAGTGCCGACATCATCGCGGCGATGCCGCTCGGCATGATTTTCGACTTCCTTGGAGTCCGTCTCAACGCCGATCGGGCGGTTGGGGTGTCACTGTCGATCAATATTGAGATCACTGACGAGGCCAGCTGGTTCCTCCAGGTCCGCAACTCAGTTCTCAACGCCTTTGAAGGTCGCCAGGATTCTGACGCGGCGGTCACGATCTCGACCACCGGGGCGACGTTTCGCGCCGGTCTGGTGGCGCCAGGTGGTTTCCAAGGTGGCTTGGCCGATGGCTCGATCAGCATCGAGGGAGATGCCGGGGCCCTCCTCGAGCTCTTCGGACTTCTCGATTCCTTCGATCGCAGCTTTGCCATCGTGGAGCCATAGGCGCCCTTCGAGACCTCGGCGCGTCAGTGCGGGCGACGCGCCACCACCACGGTGTCAATTGCTGTCACCAGGTCGCCCTCGGCTCCAGTCACGGGGCGGTTTCGTGGACCAGCCTCCAGCACGGTGAGATCACCGAGGATGTTGACAACACCCTCGGCCGAGTAGCACACCGAGGGATCCTGGGGACCCCCGACCCCATGGATGATGTTCTCGACGTCATGGGCCACCACCAGCAACGTCCCGCCTGGGCAAAGTGCTTCAATGGCGGCGTCGAGCGCAGACTCTCGGGCCGGGGACGCAAGTTGGAGGTAGAGGACGCAGACCAGGTCGTAGGACTGCGGGGCTGGCCTCCAAGTCGTGGCGTCAGCCTCGAGGAGGGTGATCTCGACGCCCCTGGCTTCGGCGAGGCGGGAGGCCTTGGCGAGACCTACCGGTGAGAAGTCAACTCCGGTGGCGGTCCAGCCTCGCTCGGCGAGCCAGACGGTGTTGCGTCCTTCCCCGCAGGCAAGGTCGAGAGCACGTCCTGGTTCGAGGCCTTCCGCTATCTCCACCAGGAAGCGATTGGCATCGGTGGTCCAAATCATGTCCGCGGTGTCGTAGCGCTCATCCCAGAATTGTGAATCCATCAGATGGCCTCTCCTTCGTCTTCAGCGACGCACGATCACCACCAACCGCCCTGAGGCTATCGGTGAGACCGGTCACCCTTGAGTGAACCAGCAGAGGTCAGGACGCGAAAGAGGCCGGCCCGTGTGGGCCGGCCTCTTTGTGATGGTCGTGGCGGGCGCTGGCCCGCCGGAAATCACTTCGGCTGCATCCTGATGCCGGCGTCGATGCGGATCGACTCGGCGTTGATGTAGCTGTTTGACAGGAGCTCGACGGCGAGGGTGGCGAACTCCTCAGAGCGACCGAGTCGCTTGGGGAACAAGACGCCAGCGCCGAGGCGGGCCTTGAACTCGTCCGCAGCCTCGCCCTTGCCGTAGATCGGGGTGTCGATCAGGCCCGGGAGAATGCAGTTGGCCCGAACGCCGATGGCGGACAGGTCACGAGCCAGCGGCAGGGTCAGACCGACCACGCCACCCTTCGATGACGAGTAGGCGACTTGGCCGATCTGGCCATCCTCGGCGGCAACCGAGGCGGTGTTGACGATTGCCCCGCGGCATCCGTCCTCATCGGGGGTGTTCTTCGACATCGCAGTGGCGGCGAGTCGGCAGACGTTGAAGGTTCCAACGAGGTTGATCTCGATCACCTTGCGGTAGATCTCAAGGTCGTGGGCCGAGGCGTACTCGCCGTCCTTGCCGATGGTCCGAGTGGCCCACCCGACGCCCGCGCAGTTCACGACGCTGAACAGTGGTGCGACAGCCGTGGCGGCAGCGATGGCCTCAATGACCTGATCGGTGTTGGTGACGTCGGTGAGAACGAAGGTTCCACCAATCTCGGTGGCCAGGGCCTCGCCGGCTTCGGCGTTGAGGTCGGAGACGACCACGAAGGCGCCTCGGTTGGCCAGTGTGCGTGCGGTTGCCTCACCGAGGCCGGAGGCCCCTCCGGTGACGATGGCAGACGTTCCCTTGAGCTCCATGGAGTTTCCTTGCTCTCGATCCTTGCTCGACCCCGTGTGGGCCGACGGCGCTCCCGATTCTGCCCGAAATGGGCAGGTTCGGCCACCTGAGCCGATCGGCGTAGCGTGGAGGCGTGTCCAGTGCCTACGACGTTGAGCTTGAACAGCTCGCCGAACTGCTCTCGTCAGAGCCCGCCTATCGGACTCGACAGGTCTTCGACGCGTTGCATCGGGGCCTCAAGACACCTGAGGAGATGACGGAGATCCCCAAGGCGCTGCGTGCTCGGCTGGCGCAAGAACTTCCCCCTGCGCTCACCGTGGCGCAGCGCTCGGTGACCGATGATGCCAAGACGGTGAAGTGGGCGTTCTCCCTCGCTGATGGCCACGTCATCGAAACCGTCCTGATGATCTATCCCGACCGGGCCACGGTGTGCGTCTCTTCGCAGGCCGGCTGCGCCATGGCGTGCTCCTTCTGTGCCACTGGCCAAGGTGGTTTCTCGCGGCAACTGAGTGTCGGGGAGATCGTCGAACAGGTGGTGATGGCTGCTCGTGAGGCCCTCCCGCGCCGACTCACCAACGTGGTGTTCATGGGCATGGGAGAACCTCTGGCGAATTACGACCGTCTCCTGGCGGCAATCCATCGTCTCAACGGACCGATGGGCCTGGGAGCTCGCCGGCTCACCGTCTCGACGGTTGGGGTCGTCCCGGGGATCAGGAAACTGGCCCACGAGCCCTTGGCGGTGAACCTGGCGGTCTCGCTGCATTCGGCCAACGACGTGAAGCGAAACGAACTGGTCCCGCTGAATCGTCGCTACCCACTTGGTGCGCTGGCGGACGCCTGTGCGGAGTACCTCGAGATCACCAACCGCAGGATCTCGTTCGAGTGGGCCCTCATCGAGGGTGTCAATGACACCGATACGGACATTGTCGAGTTGGCCGCCTACGCCATGCCTCTGCGAGCCCATGTGAATCTGATCCCGCTGAACCCGACTCCCGGCTATCTCGTTCGCGGAACCCATCCGAATCGCGTGACCGAGTTCGCAGCCGGCCTCGAGGAGCGTGGGATCACCACCACGGTGCGGGCCACGCGTGGGCGTGAGATCGATGCGGCCTGCGGGCAGTTGGCGTCTCGCTCGTCGGTAGCGCTTCGCCCGCAACGGCGATCGATCGAGTGGACCCCCGAAGCCGAGGACGCCATCGAGCCCCTCACCCACGCAGGAGGACC
>Ga0194055_10002497_pt1 | contig 14552 bp, 13 predicted proteins | sample SepL449m_MetaG_FD_155482 | JGI IMG/M metagenome (GOLD analysis project Ga0194055, IMG submission 155482) | Anoxic zone freshwater microbial communities from boreal shield lake in IISD Experimental Lakes Area, Ontario, Canada - Sep2016-L442-9m | ecosystem: Environmental > Aquatic > Freshwater >... | reverse complement strand
TATTGAAGCTTTCATTGACCTTGCGCGTCAAAGAGGCGATCACAAAGTCATCTTGCATGCTCAGTGCAGCGCTGAAAATTTTTACCGCAAGCTAGGCTTCAAAGCCCATGGCGAGGTCTTTCAAGACGCAGGCATTGATCACATTGAAATGACCCTCCAGTTAAATTAACTTAACTTAAAGGTCTTCTAGCAAAGCGTAGGGGAGGGCCTTGAGCATCAGCTTAGGGCCGCCTGCTGCGCCCAATTGCAGCGCATGCTCTGTGGCGCTGAGTTGCAATGAAGCGATGCCCCACCACTCCGTTGCTACACCATCAAGCGGCTCGAACTTGCTTGCACTTGAAACCATGCCGCAAGCTTGCTCAGCATCTTCAGAAGAGAAAATTTCTTGCCCTACCTGCATAGGAGCAGCGCATGAAACAATGAAGGCTCTGCGTTTTAAAGTGCCGCGAAACTGACTTCTGGCCACAACTTCCTGGCCAGGGTAGCAGCCCTTCTTAAAACTCACACCGTCTACAGATTCGTAGTTCAACATTTGCGGAACAAACGCCTCGGAGGTTGCCGTTTGAACCATGCTGATGCCAGATAAGACCTCAGCAAGATGCCACGCTTCCTCGGTCAGGTTGGGGAAGTGTTGATTTAAGAATGCACTGCTTGATGCATCTCCTTTCAAGCCAATCCAAAGAAGCCTTTGCACTTCGTCACCGGCATTGAGTGCATTGTGTAATTTGATAAAGTAATTTTCACCTTCTTGCGTTGCATGCCAAGGCGCTGCTTCTTTCAAAGCTGGGCAAGCAAGCATGGCAGTTTCACCCACAAGGCCGCGAATGTCGTAAAGCGTTGAAGCATCGCTGAGCTTCAGCTTGGCACGCATGACAAACATCGACAAGCGTTTGACCATGGCTTGGAGCAAGTCTTGATGGCAGACCAAGAGGTACTTTTCTTTGCTGATCTTCAGCACCACAAAACTGGCCAACAAGCGGCCTTTGGCAGAACAATACCCCGCAAAGCGAGCTTGTCCCAAAGGCAGAAGCAAGACATCGTTGGTCAGTTGGCCTTGCAAAAATGTACCTGCATCAGGGCCTTCGGCCAAAATGAGCCCCCAATGCTGGGGCACCAAAAGGCCAGAAGGCGAGAATTTCAAATGGGGTTCAATCAAGTCCATGGCTGAATTATGATCTCCTCTGAGAAACCCAAAGGAATCAAGGTTTGAGTCGCCCCGCTTCAAAAGCCCGAAAAAGCAATACTTCACGAAAGAAACTCTCGTGGGGCGTCTTTCTGACCCTTTCGATTTTGATGCTCGTGGCTGTATTGGCAGGGGCGTTGGCTTGGCTTGAATTGCCAATGGGTTTCAAACCTTCAGTCTTAAGTGCATCACCCAGTCCTCAGGTACTTGATTTGTCGATTGAGCCTGGCACCTCTCCCAAATCAGTGGCGCAAGCCATTTCAGATGCTGGTGCTGATGTTTCACCCCCATTGCTTAGGCTTTGGTTTAGGCTGTCGGGGCAAGACCGCGCCATCAAAGCCGGAAGTTACGAAATCACGCCCGACATGTCCCCCCGCACGGTTTTGAACATGTTGGCACGCGGCGAGGAAAGCCTGCGGTATGTGACCCTGGTGGAAGGTTGGACTTTCAAGCAATTTAAGCAAACTTTGGCCAAGTCTGAGGCCCTGAAAAGTAGTACACAAGGCATGTCAGATGCTCAAATCATGGCGCAATTGGGACGTCCCAGTGTGCATCCCGAAGGGCGTTTCTATCCAGATACCTACAGCTACTCAAAGGGCTCTACCGACCTTGCTGTGATGAACCGCGCACTCAAAGCCATGGACAAGCAATTGGCCAAAATCTGGGCTCAAAAACCAGGCATTTTGGCACTTGCCAGTCCTGATGAGTTGCTCACTTTGGCCAGCATTGTTGAAAAAGAAACGGGCCGTGCCAGCGATCGTCCTATCATTTCATCTGTGTTTCACAATCGGCTCAAAATCGGCATGCGCCTGCAAACCGACCCTACCGTCATATATGGTTTGGGCGATGCCTTTGATGGTAATTTAAGGCGTGTTGATTTGCGCACCGACACGCCTTACAACACTTACACGCGAGCTGGCTTGCCACCCACGCCCATAGCCATGCCAGGCAAAGCTGCTTTGAAGGCCGCCATTGAGCCTGCAGCGTCCAACTTTCTTTATTTCGTGGCGAAAGGCGATGGCAGCAGTCATTTCAGCCAGTCGCTGAACGAGCACAATAACGCGGTGAACAAATACCAACGCGGAATTTCCAAACAGGACCCCTGATTCATGAGATACGCCTGGTTTATCAGTTTTGAAGGCATTGACGGTGCCGGAAAGTCAACGCACATTGAGGGCTTGGCTCAATGGTTCAAAAGCCGCGGCCACGTGGTCACATTGACTCGGGAGCCTGGCGGCACGCCTTTGGCTGAAAAGTTTCGTGAACTGGCATTGCACGAATCGATGGACCCCTTAACCGAAGCTTTGCTGATGTTTGCAGCCAGACGTGAACATTTAATCAATGTCATTGAGCCCGCACTAAAAAGAGGTGAAGTGGTTTTGTGCGATCGCTTTACCGATGCCACTTTTGCCTACCAAGGCGGTGGTCGCGGTTTTGATTGGAACGTTTTGAAAGTACTTGAAAAGATGGTGCAACAGGTGCCAGCCAGCAGACTGCGTCAACCCGATCTGACCATTTGGTTTGACCTGCCACCTGCCGTTGCTGCCGAACGTTTGAGTACGGCACGTGTTCCAGATAAATTTGAATCTCAGCCTCAGTCTTTCTTTCAGGCTGTAAGGGATGCTTATGCCAAAAGGATGCAAGAAGCACCCTCGCGATTTGCACAAATCCATGCGGATCAATCGCGTGATGCAGTTTGGGCCGATGTGTTGAAAGCCGTTGAAATGGCCTATGCCAAATGAGTAACTTAGCGCCCTGGATTCAAAAACAAACGCTGGCTTTGCTTTCGCAAAAAGGCCATGCGTGGCTGCTTCAAGGCCCTTCTGGTTTGGGCCAATACGAATTGGCAACGGCCATGGTCAGCGCTTGGTTGTGCGAATCAGATACGGCCTTGACACAGGGTGCATGTGGCCATTGCGGCAGTTGTCACGCCCTTGGTGTGCATACGCATGCTGACTTGTTTGTGCTCATGCCAGAAACAATATTGCTCGAGTTGGGTTGGCCATTGAGCGAAAAAGCGCAGTCTGAAATTGACAATAAAACACGAAAGCCCAGCAAAGAAATTCGCATTGATGCCATGCGAGATGCCATCGAGTTTTCACAGCGCACCAACGCGCGAGGCAAAGGCAAAGCCGTCTTGGTATTCCCTGCTGAGCGCATGAACCATGTCACCGCCAATGCCTTGCTTAAAACCTTAGAGGAGCCACCAGGCGACGTGAAATTTGTACTGGCCACAGAAGCAGCGCACCAATTACTACCCACCATTCGCAGCCGTTGCTTGGGTCACACCATGACCTGGCCATCGACGCCAGAAGCTGTGACTTGGCTACAAGCCCAAGGCCTGTCATCGGATGATGCGCATGCGCTGCTGAAAGCTGCCGGCGGCCGGCCCGATGAAGTTTTGAAGCAACGCAATTTGGGTCAAACCATGCCATGGTGGTCCAAGTTCCCTAAAGCCATGATGATGGGTGATGCGACCTATTGCTCCGATTTACCGCCTTCAGAAGTGATTGATGCCTTGCAAAAGCTTTGTCACGATTTGCTGATGCTGCAGATGCACGCCGGTCTGCGCTATTTCAATGAGGCTGACCTCCCCAAACTGAAAGTTTCGTCCACTCAACTCACGGCTTGGTTTAAACGCTTGACTCAAGCAGCTAAAACGTCTGAACACCCTTTCAATGCAGGTCTGATGTTAGAAGCTCTGTGCACCGAAGCACGAGAAGTGATGAACAGCCCCACTTAATATGTACACCGATTCTCATTGCCATCTTTCATTCCCTGAACTTGTTTCGCAGTTGCCGGACATTCGACAGAAAATGCAGGATGCGCTTGTCACGCGTGCTTTGTGCATTTGCACCACCATGGAGGAGTTTGACCAGGTGCATCAATTGGCAAAGACTTACGACAATTTTTGGAGTACCGTTGGCGTTCATCCTGACAACGAAGACATCTATGAGCCAACGGTTCAAGATTTGGTCGCGAAGGGTCAATTGCCTCGTGTCATTGCCATTGGAGAGACAGGGCTTGATTACTATCAGATGTCAGAACGCAAAGGGGGTCGCAGCATCGCCGATATGGAATGGCAACGCGAACGATTTAGAAACCACATTAAGGCAGCCCGCCAAATTCAACTTCCCATGGTGATCCATACTCGCGCCTCTTCTGATGACACCCTTCGCATTTTGAAAGAAGAGGGCGAAGCAGGTGATGCGAGCAGTGCTGGCGGAGTGTTTCACTGCTTTACCGAAACCCAAACAGTGGCCAAGGCAGCACTGGATTTAGGCTTTTACATTTCTTTTTCGGGCATTTTGACCTTTAAAACAGCCCAAGAATTGAGGGATGTGGCGTCGTGGATGCCCCTGGATCGAATGCTGATCGAGACTGACAGCCCTTATTTGGCGCCCGTTCCTTACCGTGGTAAGACCAATAACCCATCTTATGTACCCTATGTCGCTCAAATTTTGGCCGAACTTAAGGGCATGACCCCTGAACAAATGGGCGAGCTAACAAGTGCCAATTTCGATCGTCTTTTCCCTAAGATCAATGCATCGGCTTGACCATTAAAATGCTGTTAAATTACTTTAGGAAATTAACAAAGTACTATGTTTATATTGTATTTTTGTTACTTTCCCTAACAAGTTTTGCAGGTTCTTACGAAGACTTTTTCACAGCCATCAGAAATGATGATATTAAAGTTATTTCGAGCTTGTTTGAGCGTGGTTTTGATCCCAATACAGTCGATTTAAACGCTGAACCCGCCATCCTTTATGCCTATCGGCATGGGGCGTTGCAGTCCCTAGAGATCATTTCAAAGCACCCCAAAACCAAACTGAATGTTCGCAACAGTCACGAAGAAACCACTTTGATGTTGTTGTGCTTGAAGGGTGAATTGGGACTTGCCAAATTACTCATCAGTCGCGATGCAGACATCAATCACCCTGGTTGGACGCCATTGCATTACGCGGCAGCGGGCGGTCATACCGCAATCGTTCAAATCTTACTGGATGAAAGTGCCTACATAGATGCTGAATCTCCCAATGGCACCACGCCATTGATGATGGCGGCACGCTACGGCAATGAGAAAACGACTCAATTGCTCATCAACGAAGGCGCCGATCTTCATTTAAAGAATCAATTGGGTTTGACCGCTTTGGATTTTGCAGTTGATGGCCAGCGTCCAGATACCATTCAATTGCTGCAAGCTGTTTTGAAGTTGTCCAATGACACTCAAAGCGTCCCTAAGTAAGGCAGTGCTAGGAGGCCCGAGCCTAATTGGCTTCAAATGAGGGGGTGCGGCTGAATTCACTGTTTACATACTTTATTAACTTCATACGATGTATATTATGTTAAGTAAAGTGGCGGTAGGCTAAAACCCACCTCTCCAAAGAAACATGGCCCATTTCAGGGCCATTGTTTATGAAGGGTTCAACTTCAATGTTTGGGTGGGTCCGGTTGTAGTCATCCTTAAGGGACGGTACTTGGTTTGACCCCATTCATCCTTCATGTCTTGGTAACGCGATGAAAACGGATGACCACTTTGACCCGTTTGGTAAATGAAACCAGACTCCTCAAGGTTTGCCAAGTCGTAGACAGCCCTCATGGAAGCCGCGTGACGTGTTGCAAATGGCACGGTGGCGCTGCTAGTCCAATACTGACCCACATTGACCGTAAAGCCATCACCACCGCTAGGTCCTGTGACATCAAAAAATGCCGCCAAGGGTTTCACATTGCCAAAAGGCCTGTGAGCACTGAGCGCTGGGTGTGCACGGCCCCAATTCCATTCGGCCACTTGACTGCCTTGCAACTGCACAATTTTGTCCAAAGCAGTATCTAGCGCTTTGTTCATGATAGTTTGGCAGCCTGCTTCGCCACACCAAGATTTGTCTTGAGTCGCCAAAACGCCTTCAATGGCTGGACGAAACGCACGTTTCCCAAACAGGGCCTTGAAACGTGTTTCACCTAATTTAGGAATAAGGATGGCACGTGTGACTTCGTCAATCCAAACGGCGTAAATGAGCGCACCTGCAGAATCTCGAGTCATGTCGCCTTTGAATGACTTTAACAAAGGCAATGCCTCAGCCGCCTTAGCGTGCTGCGAGGTCAAGGTTTGAAGATAAGGCAACAAACGGTCTGCAGCCAATGAATGAACGTCGGCTTGAATGGCCTTCATGTTGTTGGCATCAAACTTGGAGCCAGCGGTCAGCAATTGGGAAATTCGGTCAAAGCGCTCAGGGCCAGTCCAATCATGGGTTAAAAACTGCGCATAAGCAGGCGGCAAAATATTTTGGTTGGCAGTGGCATGCCAGCCGCGTTTTTCAATGTCTGCTTGTGTCACCTCAGGCGTTTGCTCATAAGGAATCCAAGACTGCCAATCGTATTGACTTAACCAGCCAGGTGCAGGCACGATGCCTTGCAAATCGTGAGCGGCTGCGCGAACCGGTATTTTGCCTACAGCTTTAAAAAGCACATGTCCTTGTGTATCGGCCATCACCACACTCTGCATGGGAGAATGGTTGTTTGAAAAAGCCTGACGCAAGTCAGCAACTGAATTTGAAAAATTAGCATTCATGCCAGCCACGATGGTTTGATTGTCAAGGTCCAAGGCAGACCAGCGCAAAGCAATGGCGTATTTTTCCATGTTCAAAAACTGTGCATAGGCAGGTTGAACATCAGAAATAACAGGGCCGTGCCGAGTGCTACGCACCTTGATGGTCACATCATCCTGCCCCTTCACTTTGATCATTTCATCACGCGTGAAAAAAGCTTGTTGACCTTGCGGTGTGCGGTAATTGTCTTTGCCTTCCAAGGCTTCTAAATACAAGTCTTGAACATCAGGGCCTGTGTTGGTAAAGCCCCATGCGGCTTTGTTGGTTCGGCCTAAAACAACAAATGGCAAACCAGGCAAAGTGGCGCCCACCACATCCAATGCAGCATGGGCCTTGCCATCAGGGAATTGGCCTGCGGGCGCATGCAAGCCTGCAAAATACCAAACAGCAGGCGCACTTAAACCCAAATGTGGGTCATTGGCTAACAAAGGCAAGCCTGATTTTGTATTGCTGCCTGGCACCACCCAGTTGTTGCTGCCCTTGCCCTCTAAGACGCCCACATCCAAAGTGGTCGAAGCCAACAGTTGTTGCGCTGCCAGGGCCTTGGTTTGAGGCGAGGCTTCTTTGGCATAAACACCTAAGTTTTGATAGAGCGAAGCAATGTCTACTTTGGAGCCGCGAGATTCACCTGGATAGGGCGGAAAGAGTTTCCAAAGATCTTCTGTGCTCAGTGCTTGCGCAGACATTAAGCGAGCAAATTCATTGCCCCAATTGCCGCCCAAATCGAGTGCCATCATGAGCGCCCAACCCACGCTGTCGACAGCCGTCCAAGGCTTCATGGTCTTAGAGGGATTGATCCCTAAAATGACAAACTCAGGCGCTCGCCATTGCGCACTGGCATATCCAGCTTGAACACCTTCGGCATAAGCTTCAAGCGCCTTTTGTGTATTGGGGGGCAACTTGTCAAACTGCGCTTGTGCAGATTTCATGATGCCCAATGTGCGCATCAACTTGTCGGTTTCTAAGGTGGTAGGGCCCAACCACTCAGACAATTCACCATGCATCACTTGACGATTGAAGGCCAGTTGCCAGCCACGCTCTTGTGCATGCACATAGCCAATGGCACGCCATGCATCCATGGGAGTGCTGGCATGAATGTGCGTCACATCTGAAGCATCGCGTTTGATTTCTACACCGGCTGACAAGCCAGCCAGTTTCGCATCACCTGAAAGTGGCGCAATAGATTTGAGCAAATAAACTTGAAAAGCACCAAGGCCTAGCAAGGCCAGTAACACCAAGGCTAAAACGGCACGCAAGAACCACAGGCTCCATCGGTTTTTTTTCTCTGTCATCAGATGTGTCCCCAAACTAAGAATGCGTCACGGCCCTCAGTGGCTAAATCTACTTTGGCCCCAACGGGCAAGAGAACTTTGGTAGAAACATGGCCAAATGGCATTCCCTTTAAAACGGGAATTTTGAGCTGCTGACGCAAGCGGTCAATTACGGTAGTGAGTTTGAATCCCTTGTCGTGATGCACCAACTTATAAGATGTGAACTGTCCTAGCAAGATGGCCTTTTGATTTTGTAAAACGCCTGCATTAAGCAGTTGGGTCAGCATGCGCTCAATTTTGTACGGATGCTCTCCCACATCTTCCAGAAACAATACGCCTTGTTTAACCAATGGAAAATAAGGTGTGCCCAGCAAAGAAGTGAGAACCGCTAAATTGCCGCCCCACAAAACCGAGTTGTTCACTTTCACATTTTTTTGCAGAGGGTCAACAGGCATGCGCCAACCGGTGCCCTCCCCTTGTTCTAAACACAGATCAGTAAAGCACGCTTGCATGATGTCATCAGGCTCGTGCGCAGGTCCAAAGTCTTCACCAAGCGCAGGGCCTTGCCATGTGATGCGTTGGGTTTTTGCATAGACCGCCAGTTGAAAAGCGGTGAAGTCACTAAGTCCCACATATTGGGTTCCGTTGTCGATCGATTTTGCAATGGCTTTGTATGGCAATTGTGTCAACAAGCGAGTGAGCCCATAACCGCCTCTGGAAATCATGGCAATGTTGGCGCCACTGGCTGCGGCGCGTCCTATGGCTTTCAAGCGGGTTTCATCGTCACCCGCAAACCGCATGTGGCCACTCAATGCGTCAGGGTCAATTTGGACTTCATGACCCAGAGCTTCAAGACGTTTGATGCCGCGCTTAAAAGCAGCCTTGTCACGCACTGCACTGGAGGGAGAAAATATATAAATATGACTCATGATGGTTTTATTTTGAAATACGTGACAGCTGATTCAGCAATGGATTGCCCGTGCTCTTGCACAAAATGCCCGGCCTGCGGCAACAAAATGGGTGCTGGGCAAGCTTTGATGTTTTGCTGCAGTTCACGCATCACTGGTTCTCCCAGCACGGGGTCTTGAAGACCAATGGCCATCATGGTTTGGCCTTGCCACTGATTTCGCCAAAAGTGAAGGGCCTGTCTTGAGATCTCAGCACCAGGGCTGTTTTCATACTCAGGCACCATGGGTGGGAAAGCATGAAGTGCAGCGCGATGTCCGCGGTCTTTGAAGGGGCTGTTGTAGGCTTGCGTTTCTAGGGTGGACATGTGTTTGTTGCCTCGCGCAAAGAGCTTGGCCACATCAAAATCGGGATTGGCTTGGCACCACGCACGCCAACTTACAAAACCTTCTGACAAGGTCTGGGTTCCCGTGGCCAATGCTGTGTTCATGACCAACAAACCAGCAAAGCGATGGGGCATGTCCATGGGCAAAGTGAGCCCCAAAATGCCGCCCCAATCTTGAACAACCAAAATGATATGGTGCAAATCCAAACGTTCAATGAACTCTAGCAAGACTTGCCGGTGGAAATCAAAACTGTGTTGGTTGGCTTTTTTGAACTTGTCACTCTTCCCAAAACCAATGAGGTCGGGCGCCACAACGCGGTGGCCTTGGCCTGTGAAAGTGGGAATCATCTTTCGGAACAAATAACTCCACGCAGGATTGCCATGTAAACACAAATAAGTGAACTGTTTTTGATTCGATGTGTCTTGAGCACCTTGGAGATGCTCACTTTGACCTTCGTCCAAGTAGTGCAAGCGCAGGCCATTGAGCGAAGGCAAATCTGACACATAGTGTGCAACCCATGGGTAATCTGGGATGCCCTCAAACCATTCGTCGGGTGGCCTTAAGGCATCGTCGCGCAGTGGGTTCATATTGACACGCTTTGGTTTGAAAAATTGCTGCAAAAGTTGTTTGCATTCATTGGCTAAAACGCCGCCTGTCACTTCTGTGTGGTGATTGATGCCTTGATTCGAAAATACATTCAACACCGAACCCGCTGCGCCAGTTCTAGGCTCTGAAGCACCAAAAACAACACGCGAAATGCGTGAATTGAGAATGGCTCCGGAGCACATGGTGCAGGGCTCTAAAGTGACGTAAAGGATACAATTTTCAAGCCGGTAATTGCCAATCGTTTGCGCAGCATCTCGCAAGGCCATGAGCTCCGCATGGGCTGTTGGGTCATTGCTAGCAACAGGCCCGTTGCGCCCCCTGCCAACAATGATGCCGTGACGTACAACAACGGCACCAACAGGAACTTCCCCAGCCTCTCCTGCTTCTTTGGCCAGATCAATGGCTTCTTGCATCCACTGTAAGTCAGGGCTCATGAGCCAATCCGAGTCGACGCATCCAGACCGCCAATGCTTTTTCAGATTCGTTGCCTGAATCATAGGCAGCGTGCATGGCGGCATGAGACTCAGGTCGATGCTGATTGAGTTTGACTTTGGTTTGAACTTCTAACAATGTCATCTCAAAGGCCACAATCGCGTTCATCATGGGTTGCGTGTAGGTTTCAGGAAGGCCTCGCCATTGTTGCGCATAGGCAGGTTCATGATCCGCAATCAATTGTTTCAAGAGGGCATCTTTGGCTTCTTCGCCTTCCAAAATGCGCACCTCTGCTTTGACATGCACAGCCACATAACTCCAAGTAGGCACCCTGGTCAAATCCGGGTAAACGGCAGGCGACATGTAGGCTTGAGGCCCCATGAAGCTTAAAAGAACATGTGGACGCTTGTGCAAAAAGCCTGCATGAGGATTGCTTTTGGCAACATGGCCCAGCAGCACATCTTGTTGAGGGTCTGTTGCATGAGGCATCAACTTGATGGGGATGTGGCTGATGAATGGAAAGCCTTCATCATCGTTGGATACCAAACTGGCAAATGGATTCTCCAGAATGATGCTTCTGGCATGCTCAGGATGATTGAACTGTTTGGGTAAGTACATGATTAAATATAGGTTCCAGCCAAGCTTAAGACTTGGCCACCCGTACTCATTTTGAACCTTGCAATACCAGCGCTTCGAATGGTATTCACACCGCCCAGATCGAGCATGCGAATGCCTCTGGTGCGCAATTCTTCAATGCCTTTCCAAAGAATCAAATTGTGGGCATGCAAATCACGCCCTTTGTCTGAGGTCCAACCAACTTGATACGTAGCGGCTTCACCATGAATCAAAAACATCATGGCTGCAATGCGATCGCGCCCCAAATCTGCACGCAAGGTCAAAATATTCTTGGCAGGTTGTTTGCGTGAATCCACATAAAGATCAAAAAACTGAATGGGCAGACCGTCTAATTTTTTGTCAGTTCGTTGTTTCATTTCTGCGTCTAACAGCCAGCGGTATTGGCCGGCATTGGTGCCCACCCTATGAATTGTCATTTCACTGTTTTCGCCACCTACCAACCTGTGCCGCCAACGACGGTCCAGTTGCGCGCGCAATTCGTCCATGGAGGGTCTTAAGTCAAGCATGACCGTAGACATCCCTGTCATGATGCGGCGCATTGAATTCAAGCCATGCGGTTGACCCACAGGCACTTCGGGTGTGACGGCCATAAAGCGAATGCCTTTGAGCGGCAAGGATTTTTTCAAGGCGCTAAAGGCCTCAGCCTCTTCTTTCGGTGAAAGTGCTTGACTCCAAACAGGACCGCGTGTGCACAAAGCCATGGCGCCGAGGGCTCCCCACTTTCGAACGATGAACTGAGCCTGCGCAATTTGCACACCCTCTCGCATCACTCTGGCTCGCAACACGGGCACTCCCAGAATGGCCAAGCTGGAGCCGTAGGCCCAGTCTTGTTGCAACGCAGCAGCAGCAATGGCATGACGGGCATCCCAAGCTTGAATGTCATGTCCCCCCCAATGGACTATCATTGGCACTCCCCTGCTTTCATTGCAGATACTGCATCAGTTATGTTGAAGAAATTCATTGAAAAACGACGCGCCCAAACTGTGATGGGCCACAAACTAAAAGAACCTGGGCCCACCTGGCTGGCAGGATTTTGGGCCGCTATGTATTTCGGACTGCCATTTTTGCTGTTCACGGTCATGATTGATATGGCGATTGAATGGTTTTCAGGCAAGTGTTATGGATTGTGGTGCTATTTTCAATGAAGTTGGCTACTTAAGCCTTGAAAAGACCGTCCAGCGCTGAATCCCATCGATATCCCGGAAATACTTCAGCCATTTTGTCCTGTCGAAAGCCTAAGCAGCGAACCAATGCTTGGGCAAATACACTTCTGAAGTCATGGTGAACTGGCAGATCCCGTCCTTCGTTCAGCTTGTCTTTGGCCAAACCATCCCAACGTCCGTGGTGTCTTCCCCCCAAGACCGCATTGCCCATCAGCCACATCACGTTGCCATGACCATGGTCGGTTCCGCGGGTGCCGTTTTCTGCGCAAGTGCGGCCAAATTCACTGGCCATGATCACAAGGTCATTCGGCTCATTGAAAGCCATTCTGAGTTGAATGAGCGCATTGCTTAAATTGGTGAAATTATTGGCCAACAAGCCTGTCACATTCCCTTGATTGATGTGTGTATCCCAACCGCCTGATGACAAAAAACCTAGCTGTAAGCTTCTGTTTTGTCGCATCAAAATGCCAAGGTGCTTGGCATCCAGGGCCAAGCCTTGTGGCGATCCTGCACCGTTGTTGGCAGCTTGTTGTTCGCTGGAGGACGGCATGCTTGGTGTTTTTAACATGGCCGCTGTAGACATGCGGTTATTGGCACCTTCCAGCATGGCCTTGGCCATCTTCTGGTCACCTGCATACAACTGCAACACAGCCTCGCGTGTTTTGCTTTCAGCCATCGTACCTGGCCTGGTAGCCAGTAAGCCATTGCCAACCAATTGAACGGGTCTAGGGCCAGACAAAATTCGGGGACTGCTTTCACCCACACCCAGAGCATGCAAGCCAATGCCATCACCAACCATGCCTGACAGCACATTGAGCCATCCGGCAGATGGTGAGCTGGAACCGGGTTTGCCAGTTTCCCAGTGGTATTGGGCGTCGAAATGCGATCGAGTGGTATCCGGTGATCCGGCACAGGGTATGGCGCTTAACAGGCCTTGCTGCCAAAGCGGTAACAAGTCTGCGCAAGCAGGGTGCAAACCAAACAAATCATCCAAGGCCAAGGACGTTTTGGGAGATCCATCTGGCTTAGGTATGCCAATGTTGGGGCGAATCTGCGCATAGTGCGCGTCGCCATGCGGCACCAACATGGAGAGGCCATCGTAGGCGCCACGCAAAAAAACAAAAACCATTCGACCTTCAGGCTTGGCTGAATCAGCCAAAGCAGAAAGGGCTGGTAAAGCAAACGCACCCAGTTGCAGAGATTGCACAATAGCTTGACGGCGATTGGGCAACATGCGAAGTGCGTTCATTGACATTATTTGAAAACCAATTCAGAACTGCCCAACACAAAACCCATTCTTTGTGACGGCCCCTGCTTCATGACTGCATTTGCTGTGCTGTCGCTTAAGTAGGGATACAAATCAGAACGTTCAGGCACATTGCGAGCAATGCTTAGCGCAAAGTCAATGCGCCGAGTCAACGCTTCAGGTGTGAGCCAAGTGCTGGCATTGAAGGCATAGCCATCTGGCGTTTGCCAATTCTGAATGCCATGGCCTGCCACTGCAGCATAGCCAAAGGCTTGTAGCCATTTGGCTCGATCTTGACCTGCATTCAGTGCACGCAAGCTGCCGCACGCAAAATCATAGGGCGTTCTGTAAAGTTTGTTGGCGGGATCCCAAAAGTCAGCACTGTTCAAAATAACTTGCATGACTTGATAAATATCGCCACCGGTTGACAAAAATGTTTTTGCCATGCGATCAACAAGTGCTTTAGGTGGCTCGTCTGCAACAAAATATTGAGCAAGTCTGAGAGAAATTCGTTGCGCTGTTGCAGGATGGTTGGCTAAGAAGCGAATGGCTTGCTCCCCTTCCTTCATCCCCACAAATTGAACTGAACTTGGAATACTTTGACCCATGATTGTTTTAGTGCCTGATTCGTGCAGGCGCATGACAAACTGAAAGCCATCTTGAGTCCGCGGCGCAACAGTCCAGCCAGTGAGCACCCTGGCCAATTCACGAACATCTTCTTGGGTGTAGCCGCCGTGTACACCCAAGGTATGAAGTTCCATCAATTCTCGGGCGTAGTTTTCATTCAAACCGCGACTGCTTTGCCCAGCTCGAGCCGGTTGCGGACTGACGCTGAGCCATTGGTCCAAGTAGTAAAGCATGGCGGGATGCTTGGCACTGGCCAGCACCAGGTCTTCAAACTTGCCCAATGCATGGGCTCTGGCCACGTTGATGGCGTAGTGACCCGCAAAAGGTCGAACGATTCCTTTTTGTTGGTAAACATTGAAATGGTTGAACCAAAACTCTGTCATGCGGGCCAACAAGGGTTGTTCAACGTCGTCACTGCTGCAGCTGGCCAAACGCCAAGCAATGGCTTTATTAACCTTAGGTTAATAAAGCCATTGCTTGGCGTTTGGCC
>Ga0194055_10002496_pt1 | contig 14554 bp, 8 predicted proteins | sample SepL449m_MetaG_FD_155482 | JGI IMG/M metagenome (GOLD analysis project Ga0194055, IMG submission 155482) | Anoxic zone freshwater microbial communities from boreal shield lake in IISD Experimental Lakes Area, Ontario, Canada - Sep2016-L442-9m | ecosystem: Environmental > Aquatic > Freshwater >... | reverse complement strand
GGCGGTTTCACTTCACTAGACAACCTCGCACTCCTATGCGGACGACACCACTTCGCCGTGCACCACGAACACTGGGAGATCACCCCACGCACAGGACTCCAACCACACGAACACGACTACTGGCAGATGCAACCACCCCAACCACCCGCGTGGTTTCAGCAGTAGCGCGAGGCGACAAGTAGTTACTGCGAAGTGCATTCGAGTTCACTGGTCGACGTTCACCGCCTGTTGGTCCATTTGGCCTTCCCGAATGATCGACCCAAAACGTAGGTATAGATGGCTCCGGACCACTGGGCACGTGCGTGTTTACGTGGACCCAAAGGCGAGGCCAGGGCAGCCATGTACCCGACGCTGACACCAGCGACACAAAGCGACAACAGAGCCGGGCGTCTCGCATTTGGCGCGGCGGGGGTGGGCCTGACTAGCTCGCGCCCCGGTAAATGCTCATGCCAGCGTGTACCTGGAACCCACAGACGTAAGAGGGTAGGGACGAAAAACCTTGGGAATATTCGGTTTTCGGGGCCGTCCTGATTCGCTGTCTATATACAAGATCAGCTACGAAGGACATCATGATCCTAATTGCCCCACTATGCGCATTTATGCGACGAGAGGGATAACAAGATCATGACCACTACCCCAGCGGAACTGACCCCGCAAGCACGAAGTTTTGAGTCCGAGCGTATTCACGCCTCATCGAGAGTGCTGCTCCTGGCGACCATCGGGCTGGCTGTCAACGCCGTTGGGTTCTTCATGGTTACCTCCGCTGCCGGGGCGTGGTTGGGGGTCGTGGGATCCCTGCTATTGGTCGTTGCCGTGGTGCTCCACTTCGATCACCTCAGTTTCCGCGTTGGCCGCAACGCAGTCGTGCTGGTGATCCTGGGCACGGTCGTGAGTGGCATCCAGACGTTGAGCTCGGCCCTGTTGGGTCCTGGCAAAGGGCCCTCGTGGTTGTTCGGAGTGGCCTGGGTTCTAGGCGGTGTGGGTATTGCCGCGATCGCGGTCCACAAAGAAGGCCAGATGAAGGCCATGCTCGCCGAGTACGCCTCAGGAGCTCCGTGGCAGGCTCAGGTCACGGTGTACGCCTCGTTCCTGTCCCTCATCACCGGCGCAACCGGCGTGGTACTGCTGGGAATCGGTTTCAGCGGTCCGTACTTCCAGCCTCGAATGCAGATTCTCCTGATAGCCACCGCCGGCGTCCTGGCCGCTATCGGAGTGATCAGCCACGTCGAGCACCTCATCCCCCGCATCGGCCTAGCAGCCGTGATCGCCGGGGTGGTCGCACCCATAATCCAGGCTGCCAACCTCGTGCACCTTGCAGCCGATCCGTCGTCGTGGGACCCCAACACCTTCTTCGGCTTGATCGCAACCAGCTACCTGGTCGGGAGCCTTGCCTGTTTGCTCGCGTTCCTGAAGAAGCGCAGCACTGATAGCTAGTCCGTCACAAGCAGCGAAACCCCCAGGCCGTCACGGCTGGGGGTTTCGCTGCTTTGGCGAGGGTGGATTCTTAGAGCTCCATGTTGTGGAATCCCGCCTTGCACAATCGATTACGGACCCTCCAAGGGCACTAACTCGGACGCCACGGGCAAGCCAACGGCGCCGAGACAGTGCGTAGTGCAGATGAGTTGGCCTATAAGCCGGATTCTGTCTCGATCCCGAAGGACCGAGGGCGACCATCCATCTGGGGCCGTCGTTACCGACGACCTCGGTGCGGTCTACCCGCAGGCTCGGACGGGCAGTCCTCGAACGCCTGCGTGAGGCTTCTTGCGAAGCCCCGTCTTGACCTTGCTCCAAGTGGGGTTTACCAAGCCGCGACGGTCACCCGCCGCGCTGGTGGTCTCTTACACCACCGTTTCACCCTTACCGTCGACGCAAGCGCCTACGGCGGTCTGTTCTCTGTGGCACTGTCCCGCGGGTTGCCCCGGGTGGGCGTTACCCACCACCTTGCCCTGTGGAGTCCGGACTTTCCTCAGCGCCGCCCCGAAGGGTTGCTACCGCGGCCGCCCAGCCAACTCATCTGCGTGACCAGAGTAGCCGGTCTATCCCTCCCCCGGCTCCGCAATCGACGCTCCGCTCGATCTAGACCATCGGGGGCAAGCTGTCGGCAACCCCGCGCTCGGCCTGGAGCGGACCATCCGCAAGGATCACCGACATGCTCGTGCTGCTACCTCCTTCGGAAACCAAGACCAGCCCGCAACCCGGCAAGCCACTAGATCTTGCAACCCTGTCCTTTCCCGAAATCACCGCTACACGAGAACAAATCCTTGCCGCACTCATCGATCTTGCTCGTCGCTATCCCGCGAAGTCCCTTGAGATTCTTGGAATTTCGGCGCGCCAATCAGATGAGGTAGCCCGTAATGCTGAGCTTGACGTGTCACCAACAGCAGCGGCTGGCCGCGTCTACACCGGTGTCCTCTATGACTCGCTTGACGTCGCCACCCTCAACGCCGCGGCACTTCGACGAGCGAACAAGACTTTGATCGTCTCAAGCGCCCTGTTTGGTGCCGTCCGATTCGGCGATCGCATCCCGGCGTATCGACTCTCCGGCGACACCACCCTCCCGGGCATCGGCACAATCACTGGCGTCTGGCGCGACCCACTCGCGCTAGCGATGAGTACTGCCGCCCGCAGCGGCCTCATCGTCGATCTCCGGTCGGGCACTTACGCATCGATGTGGAAGGCCACCGGTGAAGTCGCGGACCGAACCGTGACGGTGCGGGTCCTCCAGCAGATGCCTGATGGTTCGCGCAAAGTCGTGAGCCACTTCAACAAAGCGACCAAGGGACGACTCGTTCGACGTTGGCTCATTGACGGTGTCAGCGCTCGAGACGCCGATGAGCTAGCTCACTCGTGTGAGTCTGAAGGCATCGTGGCCGAGCTCGCAGCAAGCCCGAAGCGCGGCCAACCCAGACTTCTCGACGTAGTGGTCAGCGACCTCTGACTACGGAACCCATACGTGCGCAAACTCTTCGACGTGACTCGCCTCGGCGAAAGTGCGCAGCGATGCATTGCCGTCGGCGTACCACGACAACGTGGTAATCGAACCCGGTGAGAGCTCCATGCGATTCATCGAGGCAAGCGGCGTCAGCAACGCGCGGGCAGTGAGTGATCGCACCGTCCCGACGTGGGCTGCAACCACAATGCGCTGACCCCGATATTGGTCAAGAACCGAGTCAAGCGCGGCGGTGACTCGCTCGTACAGGTCGCGCAGCGACTCTCCACCGGGCGGTGCAACTTCGCCAGATGCCAGCCATGCAGCCATCTCGGTTGGCCACCTGTCGGATACCTCGGCAAAGGTGAGGCCATCCCAATCACCGAACCGCGCTTCCTGCAAGCCATCGACCACGATCGGCTCGAGTCCGATTCGGGCGCCGATGATCGCGGCCGTCTCGCGAGTTCGCAGCATTGGTGACGACAGCAGTACGTCGGCTCCACCACGTGCCGAAAGCTCGGCTCCCGCGGCCTCTGCCTGCGCAATGCCGATGGGGACGAGCGCAGGATCATGTGTGCCACCGGATCCGGAGAACCTGCGTTCGATCGAATGCGCGGTAACACCATGGCGAACAAGCACCGTGACCGTTGGCGGCCCGATGTCGGGGCCCCAGCCGACGATCGCGGGCGTTGGCCCAGGCGGTACGACGTCGACTTCCACAGCAGTCTCGAACGAATCGGCCCGATAACGGCGAATCGTGCCTGACCGGCCCTTCTCAACCGCATCAAGGCACTCGTTCGCAAGTGCATCGGCAGCAGCGTTTCGCTCGCGTGGCACCCAGGTGTACGTGACGCGATCCCGGGGAATCACATCGCGCGCGATCAGTGCGATGCGCCGCAGTGCATCGTTCTTGATCGCCCAACGTCCACTCATTTGCTCAACCACAAGTTTGGAATCGAGGCGAGCCTCGACTTCCGCTTCGGGATCGATCTCCATGGCCGCACGCAAGCCTTCGAGCAAACCCGTGTATTCAGCGACATTGTTCGTGGCTATTCCGAGGTGATCGGCCAATTGCAGCAGGACGTCTCCGGTTGCGGCCTCGCGGACGAGCGCGCCGAAGGCCGACGGGCCAGGATTACCGCGAGAGCCACCGTCGGCCTCGACGATGAGGCGACGAGTCACAGCCCTGACTCAGGTGTGCGGACGAGGATGCGACGACACTCCTCGCAACGTAGGACCTCATCGGGCTCAGCTGCCCGAAGCCGGCCAATGTCAACTGGGGTGAGTTCCATCCGACAGCCTTCGCAGCGGCGCTGGAACAGTCGCGCTGCTCCTACTCCGTTGTGATCGGCGCGCAATTTGTCATAGAGCGCCAGCAACTCCGCCGGGATGTTTGGTAGTACGTCGGCACGATCGATGCTGATCTCAGCACTCTCGCGATCGCCTGAGCCCCAAGCAACATCGCGTTCGGCCACCGATTGATCACGGGAAGCGGTCAATGAATCGCGCTCGGTCGTGAGGGCCGCCAATGCGTTGCGCGCATCCTCGAGGCGTTCCATGATTTCAAGTTCGACTTCCTCGAGTTCATTCTGCCGACGGGCAAGCGAGCCAATCTCGTGTTGCAGGTTCTCAAGTTCCTTCGATGAGGAGATCCGGCCCGAGTCAAGCAGTTCTTGATCCTTGGCCGAGCGAGCGCGCACCAGGTCAACATCGAGGCCAGCCTTGTACTGCCCGCGTTCGAGATCGCTGACCTCGGTCTCACCCGCGACCACACGATCACGAAGTCCGGCAAGGCGGGTATCTAACTCTGCGATGGTCGCCAGTTGGGGCAGCGTACGACGACGATGCGCGATCTGGTCCAGCCGAGCATCGAGCGCTTGCAGGTCCAGCAGGCGCATTTGGGCGGAAGGCTCGACGTTCACCGGGCTCCTTGTCGTTCTCGTGTGTCCCGCTCGCTATTACGCGGGTTGGCTCCAACTTAGTCGGCATCGAGCCTTCACGGGGCATCTGCTCGGCAGTTCGGGTTGCGTTGACCCCAGATCAGCGGCGCGCTGTCCACGGGTCAGAGACGATGGTCGAGACGTGCGCCTTCACTTGGAAGCCATCGGCCGCTAAGCCAGTCTCGATCAAGCGAGCGGCACGAGAGAGCCAAGGCCACTCCGATGCCCAATGCGACACGTCAATGAGTGCAACGTCGTGAGCCGCAAGGAAGTCACCCGCATTGTGATGTTTAAGGTCGGCCGTCACCACCACATCGGCGCCAAGACGGGCCGCATCGGCAAGCAGATCCGACCCTGAGCCGCCACAGACAGCCACCCTTGAGACGACCCGTTGAAGATCACCTGCAATGCGTAACCCATGCGCCGTAAGGGGAAGCTCGTCGTACACCTTGTCGGCGAACTCGCTCAGGGTGGTCGGTTCAACGAGGTCACCTATCCGGCCAAGGCCGATCCGTGAATCACTGTGTGACGGGATCACCGGCGCACTGATGTCGACGCCCAGTAACTCAGCGAGCACCTGTGAGACACCATCTGCGGCGCTATCTGCATTCGTATGCGCCGCAAGCAATGCGCATCCTCCGACGATGAGTCGATGAATGAGCCGGCCCGCGGGTTCGACCGCTGCCACCGAGGAGACCGGTCGCAGCAACAGGGGGTGGTGCACCAGCAGGAGTTGGACTCCTCGTTCAAGCGCTTCATCAACACTTTGGGCAGTGGCGTCAACGGCAAGAAGGACAGAACGGACGGGAAGATCTGGATCGCCACAGATCAGCCCGACCGTGTCCCAGTCTTCAGCTGTGGCTGGGTCATACCGACGGTGAACTACCCGCACGACATCGCCAACCGTTGCCTGACGCATCTGTTCGTCTGCCATACAGCCGAGCGTAGGGCTATTAGCGCCTGCGCGGCCTCGGGCTGCGACCGGACCTCGCGGGAGTCGGAGCCGCAGCGGGCACCTTCACCGGAGTGACGTATTCAGCGCGCGGCCCGATGAGTTCAGCGATCTGCGGAGCACCGGGGCGCACTCGCGCTGCGGTCGGCTTGATGCCGGCCTTGCGAGTGAGCGTGGCGACATCTGCCCGCTGTGCATCCGTCGCGATGGTGACTACAACTCCGGCAGCACCGGCTCGCGCCGTACGACCCGAGCGGTGCAAGTACGACTTGTGTTCGGCCGGAGGATCAACGTGCACGACGAGTGCAACATCGTCGACGTGGATGCCACGAGCCGCGATGTCAGTAGCCACAAGCACACGCACCGAGCCACTGCGGAACGCATCAAGGTTTCGCTCGCGGGCGTTCTGGGCCAGGTTTCCTTGGAGGTCAACTGCAGGAACACCGGCTGACGTTAGCTGCTGCGCCAACTTGCGTGCGCTGTGCTTGGTACGGGTAAACAACAGCGAACGTCCCTGGCCAGAAGCCAACTCCTGAATCACTGCCTGCTTGTCGCTCACCTCGACTGTGAACACGAAATGTTCCATGTCGGGCTCGGTCGAGGCATCTGAATCCACTGAGTGCGTCACTGGGTTCACCAAGTAGCGCTTGACGAGAACATCGACACCGTTGTCTAGCGTTGCCGAAAACAGGAGACGCTGACCATCCACCGGAGTGCGGTCGAGCAGTCGCTTCACGCCAGGCAGGAAGCCGAGATCAGCCATGTGGTCGGCCTCGTCGAGCACTGTGATCTCAACATCGTCGAGGCGCACGTGCCGTTGGGTGACCAAGTCCTCAAGGCGACCGGGACACGCAACAACGATGTCGATGCCTGCACGCATTGCCGCGACCTGCGCACGCTGCGACACGCCACCGAAGATGGTCGTCGTGGTGAGGCCAGCTGCTTTGGCTAGAGGTGCAATCGTTTCGTGCACCTGCGTCGCGAGTTCGCGAGTAGGGAGAAGTACCAGTGCCCGAGGATGCCCGGGCCTTACCCGACGACCTGACGCAGTGAGTCCCGCGACCAGTGGCAGCGCGAACGCGATCGTCTTGCCACTACCAGTACGTCCGCGGCCAAGGACATCGCGACCTGCAAGTGAATCGGGCAAAGTCGCCGACTGGATCGGGAAGGCCGACGAGATACCTTGAGCCGCAAGAACTGCGATCAGCGGCGCGGGCACACCAAGTTCGACGAAAGAGGTGATGACCGGCCCGGTCTGAACTACCGCTACGAGCGGGGCGAAGTCGGTACCTTGCGGGGAGCGGCTCTCACCGCGATCAGCGGTGGTTGAACGTCGTCGGGTGTCACCGCCACCACCTGCGCGAGGCGCGCTGCCCGAACTCTGCTGGCCGGTGCGCGGCTTGCCACTGCGCTGCTGGCTTGAGCCTGCTTGACCAGACCGCGATTGCGCTGGTCGTGATCCTTGACTTGTTGGGCGTCCCTGGCCAGAAGCCGGGCGCGAGGATCGGGGCGTGCTGGACGTGGCGGTCATACGGGTCCTGTCTGTGTCTGACGTCCGCATCGCGCCGCAAGCGGCACCCTCGTTACGAGGTAAGACGAACGACCGTGGTGCATCCCGCTTGGGGCACCGCACCCGGTCACTGGCCCGGAAGCTCGAGGTTATGCGCTCTATGCGCGCCTCGGGAGCGTACGTTCGCTGCGGGGACAGTGGCACCCGTCAATCGGCGAACTCCGTCCAGTCTACCGGACAGATGACGCCGTGCCCGCCACCTGCAAATTCGTGGCGGAACCGAGCACCAGTGTGCAGCACAGCCCCAAACCAAGCGATGATGGTTGCCTAGGCGATGCTTCTGGAGGACTTGTGCTGATTCGATTGCTGAGAACGTATCTGAGGCCATACCGCACGCTCTTGTTCGCGGTTGTGGTTTTGCAGTTCTTCGGCACGATCGCTGCTCTATATCTGCCTACTTTGAACGCAGACATCATCGACAACGGTGTCGCGAAGGCCGACACAAGTTACATCCTGCGTATCGGAGCGGTGATGCTTGGCATCACCTTCCTCCAGGTGGCGTGCACGATCGCGGCCGTGTGGTTCGGCGCCCGCACTGCGATGGGATTCGGGCGCGATGCCCGCGCGGCGGTCTTCCGCCGCGTTGGATCGTTCTCAGCACGTGAGGTCACTCAATTCGGCGCACCCTCTCTGATCACTCGCACGACGAATGACGTCCAGCAGGTGCAAATGCTCGTCCTGCTCACCTGCACGATGATGGTGTCGGCTCCCATCATGTGCGTCGGTGGCATCGTGATGGCGCTGCGTCAGGACGTCGGTCTTGCCTGGCTCATCGTCACCAGCGTGACAGTGCTGGTCGTGGCGATCGCCTTGATCGTCAGCCGGATGGTTCCGCAGTTCCGTCTCATGCAGAAGCGTCTTGACGAAGTGAACCGAGTGCTGCGGGAGCAGATCACCGGCATTCGTGTGGTGCGAGCGTTCGTGCGCGAATCCGTCGAGAGCCAACGGTTCGCGACTGCAAATGCCGACTTGACCGACACAGCACTGCGCGTTGGTCGGTTGATGGCGCTGATGTTCCCGATCGTCATGCTCGTGCTTAACCTTTCGAGCGTCGCTGTTATCTGGTTCGGTGGTCAGCGCATCGACGCCGGTGAGATGCAGATCGGTTCACTCACCGCCTTCCTCACCTATCTCGTCCAGATCCTGATGTCGATCATGATGGCCACCTTCATGCTGGTGATGATCCCTCGAGCTGCAGTCTGCGCAGAACGGCTCACAGAGGTGCTCGATACCGAGTCGTCGGTAGTTCCTTCCGCTAACCCAGTCATGCTTGTCTCCGGCCGAAGATCGGTAGAGTTCCGATTTGCCTCCTTCCAGTACCCAGGCGCCAGTGATCCTGTGCTGCAAGACATCTCGTTCGCAGCAGTGGCCGGCCAAACAACGGCAATCATCGGAAGCACGGGATCAGGGAAGACCACACTTCTTTCGTTGATCCCGCGCTTGTTCGATGCAACCGATGGTTCGGTTCTCGTCGACGGTGTGGACGTGCGCGCACTCGAACCTGACGTGCTTCACGATCGGCTCGGACTCGTTCCGCAGAAGGCCTTCCTGTTCACCGGGACGATCGCGAGCAACCTGCGCTACGGCAAGACCGACGCCACCGACGACGAACTCTGGCAGGCGTTGCGCATCGCGCAAGCCGATGACTTCGTCTCAGCCCTTCCCGACGGCCTCGAAGCCCCCGTTGCCCAAGGCGGAACCAACTTCTCGGGCGGGCAGCGACAACGGCTTGCCATCGCACGCGCATTAGTGCGACAACCCGAGATCTATCTATTCGACGATTCGTTCTCGGCGCTAGACCTCGCAACCGATGCGCGGCTCAGATCCGCACTCACCGCGATCACCGAAGACTCCATCGTGCTGATCGTCGCGCAACGGGTCTCGACGATCGTCGATGCCGATCAAATCCTGGTACTCGAAGATGGCCGAATGGTCGGCATCGGCACACACAGCGAACTCGTTGATACTTGCCCGACCTACGCGGAGATTGTGCGCTCGCAACTACCCGTAGAGGCAGCAGCATGAGTCAACAAACATCAGGCCGGCCTCGCCAGCCCGGCGGCGGCATGCCGATGCGCGGCCCCGCCGCGATGATGGGTGCGGGAATGCCGGCCGACAAGTCACTGGACTTTTGGCCCTCTGCTCGCAGGCTTGCGCGGCTCCTGACTCCAGAACGATTCCACGTCTTGCTGGTGGGCCTATTCACCATCATCAGCGTCTCGTTTGCTGTCATAGGCCCGAAGATTCTCGGCAACGCGACCAACCTCATCTTCGAAGGCATCATCGGCAAGCAGCTGCCAGCAGGAGTCACCCAACAGCAGGTCATCGACCATGCTCGCGCCACCGGGAACGATGGATTCGCAAACCTCCTCTCCGGCATGAACGTCGTGCCAGGCCAGGGGATCAACTTCAGCGAACTCGGTCATGTTCTCATCGGTGTGCTGTGCCTCTACGTCCTTTCCTCCGTTGCGATGTGGGCACAGGCGTTCGTCCTCAACGGTGTCGTGCAACGCACAGCGCAGCGGCTCCGACGCGACGTCGAGGGCAAGTTGCACCGCCTCCCACTGCGCTATTTCGATACGGTGCCGCGCGGCGAGCTACTGAGCCGAGTCACCAACGACATCGACAACATCCAGCAGACAATGCAGCAGACTTTGAGCCAACTGCTCAGCTCGATCCTGACCCTGGTCGGCGTGCTGTCGATGATGGTGTGGATCTCACCGGTGCTGGCGCTGGTGGCGCTGGTCTCGGTACCGCTCTCTGTTGTGGTTACCGCCCAAATTGCCAAGCGATCGCAGCCACTCTTCGTCGAGCAGTGGGCTCAGACCGGACGACTCAACGGCCACATCGAAGAGGTCTACACCGGACATGCGCTGGTTAAGGTCTTTGGTCACCAGGCGGAGGCCGAGGAGATCTTCGCCGAGCGGAACGAGGCGCTCTACCGCGCGAGTTCTGGTGCGCAGTTCCTCTCGGGAATCATCATGCCTGCCATCCAGTTCATCGGAAATCTGAATTACGTCTTCATCGCAGTCATCGGTGGTCTGCGCATCGCGTCGGGCACGATGTCGCTCGGCGACGTGCAGGCTTTCATCCAGTACTCGCGCCAGTTCAGCCAGCCGCTGACCCAAGTAGCGTCCATGTCGAACTTGCTTCAATCCGGAGTTGCCTCAGCAGAGCGCGTCTTCGAGTTGCTCGATGCGTCGGAACAGTCGCCTGACCCCGTCGAACCCGCCACGATCGACTTGCCGTTAGGTCGGGTGGTCTTTGACCACGTGTCATTCCGCTACGAGGCAGAAACCCCTCTGATCGAAGAGCTGTCGCTCATCGCTGCGCCCGGGCAGTCGGTGGCGATCGTCGGGCCGACCGGCGCCGGAAAGACCACGCTCGTCAACCTGATCATGCGCTTCTATGAAATCGACGGCGGACGGATAACCCTCGATGGCATTGACATCGCGACGATGACCCGCGACGACCTACGAGGCCGCATCGGCATGGTGCTGCAGGACACGTGGCTATTCGGCGGCACGATCCGCGACAACATCGCTTACGGTCGTCCGGGCGCCACCGAGGATGAGATTCACGAGGCGGCGCGCGCAACTTACGTAGACCGATTCGTGCACACCTTGCCCGACGGTTACGACACGATGATCGATGATGAGGCAAGCAACCTGAGCACCGGCGAACGCCAGCTCGTCACCATCGCACGGGCGTTCCTGGCCTCACCGTCCCTACTGATCTTGGACGAAGCCACCAGTTCGGTGGATACGCGAACTGAGTTACTCGTGCAGAAGGCGATGACTGCGCTTCGCTCTGACCGCACCAGCTTCGTGATCGCGCATCGCCTCTCGACCATCCGTGACGCCGATCTGATTTTGGTCATGGAGGCCGGCGCGATCGTCGAGCAGGGCACTCACGATCAGTTGCTACAGCTGCATGGCGCCTACTTCGATCTGTACACGGCACAGTTCGTAGGAGCGGCCGCGGAGGATCTGACCACCCCAATCGGCTGACGACGCGCGTCTGTGCGCAGCTGCTGGCGCGGCGCGCGGCCTTACCTAATCCGGCCACCATTACTCTGCGTTACGAAATGTCATCTCAGATTCGTCAAGACCTCTGCAACACGCCCCACGTAACCTCTCGCAGTTCACGTTTACCTCTCGAATCTGAATTGCCAGACACTGGGTGTTCGGACGCCGCCCATGCACCTTCTGGAATCTCGAAAGACCATGCAAAACGAGGGATTAGAGGCTTCGCACCGAGAATTTTCAAGGTCGCGAACTAGATATTTTAGACACTATAAGTAATCGGGTAAATACCCTCTGTAACGGGAATACGCTAAATGACTGAATTCACCCGTTCGGCGCAGCATTAACGACCTTGACTTTGCATCTGCCTGCCAAGAGCCTTGACCGCTAGCGCAGGCTTCTCACCTGTTACACAGTCGTGGTGCTCGGGAAGGGCTCAACCGCATGTCATTGCTTTCGCGTCGTCCAGTCAATCGGTTTACGGCCTCCGCCGTCTCAGCCGCCATGGTCGTTTCGGCGATGGTGACCGCAATAGTTGCTGCGCCACCGGCCTCCGCCGCGACGTACATCAACGCAATCGTCTACCGCGCACCTGCGGTCTTCGTGCCCTGGGGTACGGCTGTATCGAGCGTTACTGACTCCGGAAGTTTCACCTTTACCCCGCAGGCGCTAGTGAATGGCGTATGGACTCCTAGCGGCGCTGCATACACCGCTAGTGCTTCGGTGCAGGCGTACGACGCGACCGGCGCCGTGACCACCGCGGTCAACCCTCCCCCGTCCACCTGCGGTCTATACGCGCCAACTGACGGCGCTTACGCGACGCCGCTGACCGGCACGCTCACGGGAGCAACCCGCTATGTCGCTAGGTGCTACACAGCCGTGACCGTCGCCGGCTACACCAGCACCTTCGTCGTCGCGCAGTCCGCCGTGCAAGGTGAAGCGGTCGTGACCCCCACCTACAAGGGCGCCGTGCTTACCGACGCCGCTACACCACTTGGTAGCTACCCCAGCACCATCGGCTACGTGAGTACCAAGTTGAACGGCGTGAGCGGCACCGCGCCAACGGTTGGCTGCGGCATTTTCGCGGCAGCCGACACCACATACGCAGGCACCGACTACCAAGGAGTTGCCGCGCCGCCTGGCAGTTACAACGTCCACTGCGCGTATGCGGCCCAGGCCGCGCCTGCACTTTGGTCCGTGTCATCGGCAGCCGACATCCTCGTTGCGGTGGCCAAGGCGACTGCCACTGTCACCGCCTCATCGTCCGCAATTCTGCCAAGCGCAACGATCCCTGCGATCACGTTCGCAACCGCGCCTTCGCCAGTCACTTGGACGACCACACCAACCTGCGGTGTTTACGCCACTTCTGACCCGACGTTCGCCTCAGCGCTCACGGGCACCGCCGCTGAGGGAACGTACGTCACGCACTGCGCAAACGGCGTGTCTGCCCTCTACGACGCCGTGTATGTCGATGGCACGCTCACAATCGCGAAGCTGCCAGCGACAGTGACCGCGTCGAGCACGTCGATCACATACGGGACTTCGGTTCCTGCCGTGACGACCACGACATTCCCTGCCGCAATCACCTTCACCACCGCCCCCACATGCGGAACGTACGCAAACTCCGATGCTGGCTTCACCTCACCACTCATCGGCGTTCAGAATGCCGGCACGTACGTGACCCACTGCACCGGCGGCACGTCGGTCGACTACACGCCGGTCCATGTCAACGGCGTGCTTACGATCACTCAGGCTCCGACCGTCGTGACTGCAACATCACCGACGATCCCCTATGGAACAACACCAACGGTGTCGTTCACCACCAACCCATCCCCAGTGACCTGGATTACCACCCCCATTTGCTCCGCATACGCAACTAGCGACTTGTTCTTCGTAACGCCTCTGTCCGGAACACTGAACGCGGTGGGCACGTACACGACTCACTGCTCAGGTGGCACGTCGCTTAACTACGTGCCCTCCTATGCAAGCGGCACGCTGACTATCGCCCAACTTGCAGTGACGGTGACCGCGTCGTCCCCGACCATCACCTACGGCACCGCAGTACCCACGCCGACTTACACGACAACGCCCACTGGGGCTTCGTTCACCACGAACCCAACTTGTGCGGTGTACGCCACCAACGACACTGGCTTCGTCACCGCGCTGAGCGGCACTCTCGCGACGGGCACCTATGCCACGCACTGTAAGGCCGCGGTGAACACCAACTACGCGATCAGTTTCGTCAACGGCACTCTGACTGTGGCACCCGCAACGGTCACGGTGATCGCCTCCACACCAACGGCGATCACGTACGGCGCTTTGACGCCAACGATCAGTTACACGCTGAACCCGACTGGCGTCACGTTCACGACCAACCCGACTTGTGCCGTGTACGCCACGACAGACACAACGTTCGTCACGAGTCTCGCGGGAACGCTGAACGCTGGTTCCTACATCACTCACTGTACGGGTGCGGTGAACGTGAACTACACGATCCTCTACACGAACGGCACTTTGACCGTGAACAAGGCCGCGGCGATCGTAACCGCGTCGTCCCCGACCACCATCACTTACGGCACGGCTGTTCCTGGGGTGACGTTCGCTACGAACCCGACCACGGCCACCTTCACCACCAACCCCACGTGCGCGGTGTACGCGAGCACTGACACCGGGTTCCTAACAGCGTTGACTGGTGTGCAGAACGCCGGCACCTACGTCACACACTGCGCAAATGGATTGTCGGCGAACTACACCATCAGTTACGTCAGCGGCTCGTTGGTCATCGCCAAGGCCACCGCGACCGTGACCGCGTCGTCGGCCACAATCACTTACGGCACCGTCGTCCCGGCCGTGACGCCCACCACAAACCCGGCTGGGGTCACCTGGACCGCAGCGCCCACGTGCGCAACATATGCCACCACTGACACCACGTTCGTAACTGCGCTGAGCGGCGTGCAAAACGCGGGCAACTACATCACGCGCTGCACCGGTGGCACGTCACCGAACTACACGATCAGCAGCTACACCAACGGCACACTGACCATAAACCGGGCAGCGCTCACCGTCACCGCGTCTTCGGCGACGATCACCTACGGTGCTGCCTCGCCCGCGGTTACGTACGGGACTAACCCGACCCCG
>Ga0194055_10002495_pt1 | contig 14555 bp, 13 predicted proteins | sample SepL449m_MetaG_FD_155482 | JGI IMG/M metagenome (GOLD analysis project Ga0194055, IMG submission 155482) | Anoxic zone freshwater microbial communities from boreal shield lake in IISD Experimental Lakes Area, Ontario, Canada - Sep2016-L442-9m | ecosystem: Environmental > Aquatic > Freshwater >... | reverse complement strand
AGGAGCGCCATCGGGGAGCAGCTCAGAAACGGGCACGCTGTAGAAGTCAGCGAGCTCAGCAAGCCGCTGGACAGTTACCGCGCGGTCACCCCGTTCGTACGAGCCAACAACGACAGCTTTCCAACGGCCGCGCGACTTTTCTTCAACGCCGTGCAGCGATAGACCCTGCTGCTGGCGGATTGAGCGCAGGCGGGTGCCTAGTGCGCGGGCGTAATCGCTGGTCATCGTGTCTCCTTTATCGCCCGGGAGTTCGATGCCGGGTACTGCAATGTTACGGAGCGTGACTGCCTTAAGTCTCGTCGAACCGGTAGCCCATTCGGGCGACACTTTAAGTGAGAAAATCAGCCCGATTCGTAGATCTCACATCATTGATCTAACTGAACGTAACATCCCGTTGATAAATGTGCTGACGTTGTGTGACATTCGAAATCGTCCGCGACATGGGGCTACCCCTGATCGGAAGCGAGTCATGCCATCGGGTATCGTCGGAACGACTTACTCCTTTAAGTCCGTCCTGTGAGGCGGGGAAGGGGGTGGTGGGAGTGTCTGCTGCTCGCACACCTGACGAAACACGTACCGTTCTTGACAGTGACGATATTGCCCGCGCGTTGACGCGCGTTGCGCATGAAATCGTAGAGCGCACCAAAGGTGCAGACGACATCGTTCTGCTTGGAATTCCCACTCGGGGCGTCTACCTCGCCAATCGGATTGCCGAACGCATCCACCAGATAGAGGGCCGCGAGATACCGGTCGGGTCCCTCGACATCACTCTGTACCGAGATGATCTGCGACGAGCGCCGGCCCGTGCCCTTCTGCCTACGTCAATCCCAGCGAGTGGAATCGACGACAAGGTAGTCGTACTCGTCGACGACGTGCTCTACAGCGGACGCACCATCCGAGCGGCATTGGATGCCATGAGCGACATTGGTCGGCCACGCATGGTGCAACTCGCGGTGCTCGTCGATCGAGGTCATCGCGAACTCCCGATTCGACCGGACTACGTCGGAAAGAACATCCCCACAGCTAAAACCGAAAAGGTGTTGGTGCACCTCGAGGAGTTCGACGGAGATGACGCAGTTCGGCTCAGTGGTCAGTCGCAGGAGGAATCGTGAATCGCCATCTACTTTCGGCCGCAGATCTTGATCGCGATGACGCACTCCTGGTGCTCGATACCGCCGCGGAGTTAGCGGCTCTGACTGATCGCGCAGTCAAGAAGTTGCCAACGCTGCGCGGACGAACAGTCGTCAACCTTTTCTATGAAGACTCAACTCGCACCAGGATTTCCTTTGAGGCTGCGGCCAAGCGACTATCGGCCGATGTCATAAACTTTTCGGCCAAAGGCTCGAGTGTGTCCAAGGGTGAGAGCCTGAAAGATACTGCGCTCACGTTGGAGGCGATGGGTGCCGATGCGGTCGTTATCCGTCACCCGGCCTCAGGCGCCCCTGATCGCCTAGCTCATTCCGGCTGGATTGGTGGATCGGTCGTGAACGCCGGGGACGGAACACACGAGCATCCGACGCAGGCGTTACTCGATGCCTTCACGATGCGTCAGCATCTTGCTGGTGGAAAGGGTGATCTCGCCGGACGTAAGGTGACGATCGTTGGCGATGTCCTACACAGTCGGGTGGCCCGAAGCAATGTTCTGCTGCTGTCCACCCTTGGTGCTGAAGTCACGCTGGTTGCGCCGCCTACGCTGTTGCCCGTCGGCATCGAAACGTGGCCGTGCGAATTCTCGTTTGATCTCGATTCCCAGCTTTCACGTGCGGATGCGGTGATGATGCTTCGCGTTCAGCGTGAGCGAATGAACGCCGCTTTCTTCCCATCGTCGCGTGAGTACAGCCGACGATACGGACTTGACGTACGACGTATGAATGCCCTTCCAGAGCATGCCATCGTGATGCATCCCGGTCCGATGAACCGCGGCATGGAGATTGCTGCCGATGTTGCCGATTCCGACCGCTCGGTGATCGTTGAGCAGGTTACTAATGGTGTGAATGTGCGGATGGCTGTGCTCTACCTGTTACTTGCGGGCGCCCAACTTGGCGAACCTGAAGGATCCGATCGAATGGCGGAGGTAACTGCCCCATGACCACGTCCTATGTCATCCGAGGTAGTCGTCCGCTCGGTGGTCCGAACGTCGATATCGTGGTGAGCGATGGGCTCATTGCGGCGATCGGTCCGTCCGTTGACGTGCCGACAGATGCGCGCGAGGTTAGCGCCCATGATCTCGTCGCACTCCCAGGTCTCGTCGATTTGCATACCCATCTGCGTGAGCCGGGCCGTGAAGATGCTGAGACTGTCCTTAGTGGCAGTCAGGCGGCAGCAGCAGGTGGCTACACGGCGGTTTGTGCGATGGCCAACACCAATCCGGTTGCTGACACCGCTGGCACCGTCGAGCAGGTTTGGCGACTCGGCCAACAAGCTGGCCTGGTAGATGTTCAACCCGTTGGCGCTGTCACGATGGGCTTGGCTGGAACGCAGTTGGCTGAGCTTGGCGCGATGGCTGATAGCGCGGCCCGGGTGCGCATGTTTAGCGATGACGGTAAGTGTGTACACGATGCGGTACTTATGCGGCGAGCACTTGAGTACGTCAAAGCATTCGACGGCGTTATTGCCCAGCATGCCCAAGAGCCACGCCTCACCGAGGATGCTCAGATGAACGAGAGTGCACTGTCGGGCATTCTTGGCCTTCGCGGTTGGCCGGCCGTTGCTGAAGAAGCGATCATTGCCCGCGATGTACTTCTGGCTGATCACGTCGGTTCGCGCTTGCACGTGTGTCACGTATCGACGGCTGGATCGGTCGAAATCATCCGCTGGGCTAAGTCACGTGGCATTGACGTAACGGCTGAAGTCACTCCGCATCATCTCCTGCTTACAGAAGAACTCGTGCGCTCATACGACCCGATTTACAAAGTGAACCCGCCATTACGTTCCGAGCGTGATGTTCATGCCCTTCGCGAAGCGCTGGCCGACGGCACGATCGACGTTGTGGCCACAGACCACGCACCGCATCCGGCCGAAGATAAGGATTGTGAGTGGGCCGAGGCGGCGATGGGAATGGTTGGGCTCGAGACAGCCGTCGGAGTCGTTGCTGAGGCGATGATCTCGACGGGACTTATGGATTGGGCTGGCGTCGCCGAGCGGATGTCCATGCAGCCGGCTGTGATCGGCCGACTCGCTGGCCAGGGACGAGCACTCGCCGTTGGCGAGCCGGCGAACATCACCTTGATCAACACCAGCGTGCCGTATCTCGTTGAGCCGCGTGCTTTGCGCAGTGCGAGTCGGAACACCCCCTATGCGGGTCGTTCACTTCCGGTATCCGTCTGGACAACGTTCTACAAGGGTGAGCTCACCCTCGATGAAGGAGTTCTTGTGAACCAGGCACGTAATGCGGCGAGCGCAGGATGACGACCTCGGATTTGCTCACGGCCGATCCAGCGCTGCTCGTCCTAGAAGATGGACGTAGTTTCCGCGGTCGCGCCTATGGTGCGGTGGGCGAGACTTTCGGCGAAGCCGTCTTCACCACGGGAATGTCTGGATACCAAGAAACGATTACCGATCCCTCTTACCACGGGCAGGTCGTTGTGCAAACGGCTCCGCATATCGGTAACTATGGGGTGAACGACGATGATGCTGAATCGCGTCGGATCTGGGTAGCGGGTTATGTAGTGCGCGATCCATCGCGAATCTCATCCAATTGGCGAGCCCAGCGAGATCTGCAAACCGACCTCGTTGCCCAAGGCATCGTCGGAATCAGCGATGTTGATACACGAGCTCTGACACGTCACCTGCGTGAGCGTGGCGCGATGCGAGTCGGAATTTTCAGCGGTGAACTTGCCGTCAAGCCGGTGGCCGAGCTTCTTGAACGGGTGCTGCAGAGCCCCCAGATGGAAGGGGCGAGTCTTGCCGACGAAGTGTCCACTGATGCTGAACTTGTCATTCCAGCAGTGGGGGAGCGACGTTACACAGTCGCCGCCGTTGACCTTGGCATCAAGGCAGCAACCCCGCGTCTGATGGCACAGCGCGGCATCGAGGTGCACATCCTGCCGTCAACAACCACCGCTGAACGTATGCTCGAATTGGGTGCCGACGGGGTGTTCTTCAGCAATGGCCCAGGCGATCCGGCCACCGCTCATCATGCGGTGTCACTCATGCAGGCTGCACTCGATGTGCGTCGCCCGCTTTTCGGCATCTGCTTCGGCAATCAGATTCTCGGACGAGCCCTCGGCTTTGGCACGTACAAGCTTCGCTACGGCCATCGTGGAATCAATGTGCCAGTCATGGATCGCACCACCGGCAAGGTTGAGATCACCGCTCAAAACCATGGTTTTGCCGTGGACGCTCCGATCGATCGAGTGACTGAAACGCCTTACGGTCGTGTTGAAGTTAGCCATGTCTGCCTCAACGACGATGTCGTCGAAGGGCTGCGATGCCTTGATACTCCTGCTTTTTCGGTGCAATACCACCCGGAGGCCGCAGCGGGTCCGCATGATTCTGCCTACTTGTTTGACCGTTTCTGTGAGCTGATGGAGGCATCACGTGCCCAAGCGTGAAGATCTAAAGTCCGTCATGGTGATCGGCTCGGGGCCGATCGTGATTGGTCAGGCATGTGAGTTCGACTATTCGGGCACCCAAGCCTGCCGCGTGCTGCGCGATGAAGGTATCCGGGTTGTTCTGGTGAACAGTAATCCGGCGACGATCATGACCGATCCGGAGTTTGCTGATGCGACCTACGTTGAGCCGATCACTCCTGAGTACGTCGAGAAGATCATCGCAAGGGAGCGTCCTGACGCGTTGTTGGCCACTCTCGGTGGACAGACGGCGTTGAACGCGGCGATGGCCCTGCATGCAAACGGAGTTCTCGAGCGATACAACGTTGAGCTGATCGGCGCGAACGTCGAAGCGATCGAACGCGGCGAGAACCGCGAGAGGTTCAAAGGCATCGTTGCCGAGATCAATGCCAGTGGCTTGTCGGCGGAATCTGCCAGCAGCGTGATCTGTCACTCGATGGATGAATGTATCGCCGGAGCCGAAATCCTCGGGTACCCGATGGTCGTGCGCCCATCGTTCACGATGGGTGGCGCCGGCTCGGGAATGGCATATGACGAGAACGACCTGCGACGTATCGCTGGTGCCGGCTTGGCTGCTTCACCGACGACGGAGATCCTTCTCGAAGAGTCGATTCTGGGATGGAAGGAATACGAACTCGAACTGATGCGCGACCTTAAAGACAACGTCGTCGTTATCTGCTCGATCGAGAATGTTGACCCGATGGGCGTTCACACCGGTGACTCGATCACCGTTGCCCCTGCACTCACGTTGACCGATCGCGAGTACCAGCACATGCGCGATGTCGGAATCGCGATCATTCGAGCTGTTGGTGTCGATACCGGTGGCTGCAATATTCAGTTCGCTATCAACCCCGATGACGGACGAATGATCGTGATCGAAATGAATCCACGAGTTTCGCGCTCATCGGCTTTGGCCTCCAAGGCGACCGGCTTCCCAATCGCGAAGATCGCCGCCAAGCTGGCTGTCGGCTACACGCTGGACGAGATTCCCAACGACATCACCCGTGAGACACCAGCGAGTTTCGAGCCTGCCCTCGATTACGTTGTGGTGAAGGTTCCGCGCTTTGCATTTGAGAAGTTCCCGGAGGCCGATCCGACCTTGACGACCACAATGAAGAGCGTCGGTGAGGCGATGGCGATTGGTCGTAACTTCACCGAAGCCCTGCAAAAGGCGCTGCGTTCGATTGAACGTAAAGAAGCCCCTTTCGGATGGGTTGGCAGTAAGAGCGACGTCGACTCGGAGGCATTGCTCGCCTCCATCGCCGTGCCTCACGATGGACGCCTTCGTCAAGTGCAGCAAGTGATGTGGGCGGGGGCCAGTGTTGAGCAGGTGCATGAGATCACTGATATCGACCCGTGGTTCCTCGATCAGATCGCGCTGATCAATGAGGTGGGCGATCTGCTGGTCGATTCCGCCGATCTAACCCCTGCGTTGCTGCGTCTGGCCAAACGACATGGCTTCTCCGATGTGCAGATCGCTGCAGCACGCGGTGTCACGGAGCCGGTGATTCGTGAACTCCGCTACGGACTAGGTCTGCACCCCGTCTATAAGACGGTCGACACCTGTGCAGCTGAATTCGCAGCCAAAACTCCCTACCACTACTCAAGTTATGACGAAGAGACCGAGGTTGAACCGCGCACCACACCCGCGGTGCTGATTCTTGGCTCAGGTCCCAACCGCATTGGTCAGGGGATCGAGTTCGATTACTCGTGTGTGCACGCAAGCCTGACACTTCGTGAGGCCGGCTACGACACGGTCATGGTGAACTGCAATCCCGAGACGGTGTCCACCGACTACGACACCTCAAGCCGGTTGTACTTCGAACCGCTCACGCTCGAGGACGTACTCGAGGTTTACCGGGCAGAGCTTGCCGCAGGGCCAATCGCTGGTGTCATCGTGCAGCTCGGTGGACAAACACCGCTCGGGCTCGCGCAAAACCTCAAGGATGCAGGGGTGCCGATCCTCGGCACGAGTCCCGAGGCAATTCACCTCGCTGAGGATCGTGGCGCGTTCGGGAAGGTTTTGGACGAGGCGCACCTGCCGTCCCCAGCGCACGGGATTGCTACAAGCTACGACGAAACGCTTACGATCGCCGACCGCATCGGGTACCCGGTTCTTGTTCGTCCGTCCTATGTCCTTGGTGGGCGCGGAATGGAAATCGTCTACGACGAGTCGATGCTGCGTGACTACATCAGTCGAGCCACCGAGGCCACACCAGAGCATCCCGTGCTCGTCGACCGCTTCCTCGATGATGCGATCGAAATCGATGTAGACGGTCTTTACGATGGCACCGAGTTGTATCTCGGTGGCGTCATGGAACACATCGAAGAGGCCGGTATTCACTCCGGCGACTCCGCCTGTGCGCTGCCGCCCATTACCCTGGGCCACGCCGATATTGAGCGGATTCGCAAGTCGACCGAAGCGATTGCCAAGGGTGTTGGAGTCCTCGGGCTTCTCAATGTGCAGTACGCCTTAGCAGGTGACGTGCTCTACGTACTTGAGGCTAATCCGCGGGCGTCCCGCACGGTGCCGTTTGTGGCCAAGGCGACAGGTGTTCCGCTCGCTAAGGCGGCCGCGCGCGTCAGCCTCGGCGCGACGATTTCCCAACTCCGCGACGAGGGGTTGCTCCCAACCTGGGGTGACGGTGGCACGCTGCCGATTGGCGCTCCAATTGCTGTCAAGGAGGCGGTCCTGCCTTTCGGTCGATTCAGCGGTGTTGACACTGTTCTAGGCCCGGAGATGCGATCAACCGGCGAGGTGATGGGTATCGACGCCGACTTTGGATCAGCATTCGCCAAGTCTCAGACGGCCGCTTACTCGTCCGGTTTGCCGACGTCAGGTCGGGCTTTCGTCTCTGTGGCCAACCGCGATAAGCGTTCCATGGTGTTCCCAGTCAAGCGCCTGGCCGATCTGGGCTTTGAGATCCTAGCCACTGAGGGAACCGCTGAGGTTTTGCGTCGCAACGGGCTCCAGGCCACTGTTCTTCGCAAACTGCACCATGGCCGTGGTGCGAACGGTGAGCCCACGACAGTTGATGCCATCTTGGCCGGCGAGATCGATCTCATCGTTAACACGCCCTACGGAGTTGGTTCACGGTTGGACGGTTACGAAATCCGTACTGCGGCCGTCGCCAGGGGGGTACCGTGCATCACAACGGTGCAGGGATTGGCTGCCACGGTTCAAGGCATCGAATCATTGAAAGCTGGCGGGATCGGAGTACGGTCTCTGCAAGAGTGGGCTGCCGATCTCGATGCACTTCGCGCCGAGCAATTGGCGTATCGGTTGGATGGCGAACGTGAAGATGACACAGCGCGCATGAGCGCCGGAACGGGAACTGTTGATGTCTGAGAGCCCGAAGTCGGGAGCGATCCAAGTCACTGGCGAGGTGCTGTCTATGAGACGTGCCGGTGACTATTTCGTCTTGACGCTAACGGCACCGGGAATTCCGGAGCGGGCGCGGCCAGGTCACTTCGTGGCGCTCGCTGTCGGAGGAGTGACATCGTCGGCTCTCCTTCGTCGAGCCTTCTCTATCTATACGGTGCAAAGCCGAGGGGTATATGGAGGCACGCTCGAGGTTGTCTTCGCAGTGCACGGAGCGGGCACCGAATGGATGTCAGGTCTTCATCGTGGTCAACAGGTAGATATCGTTGGGCCGCTTGGAAAACCCTTCATGTTGCCGAAGAATCCCGTGCCGTGTGTGCTCGTAGCTGGGGGTTATGGATCGGCGCCGATGTTCATGCTCGCCGATGCACTGCGCGCCCGCGGCTGCAGGGTAGACCTCGTTTTTGGTGCGGCCACTGAGAGTAAATTGTTTGGCGTCCTGGAAGCTAAGCGAGTCGCGGCTTCGATCACAATCACCACAGATGACGGCAGTGTGGGCGAGCGCGGTCGCGTCACCGATGTCTTGCCCGCAATCATGAAGCGAACCGATGCTGACGTCGTCTACGCATGTGGACCAATGGGGATGCTGCGCGAAGTTGCCAGGGTTGCAACTGAGCACGGCGCCTATTCCCAATGTGCGGTTGAAGAGTCCATGGCCTGCGGGATCGGTATCTGTATGACATGTGTCCTTCCGGTCATCGGCCAAGACGGGATCACTCGCATGGTTCGGTCATGTGTAGACGGACCCATTTTCCGTGGTGATCGGGTGCGTTGGGATGACGTGGACACAATTCCCGACGATGTCTATGGCGCACCTGTGAAGGGCGGCCACTGATGACGAGAGCAGTGATTACTCACTCACCGCGCGAGCAAGACGCTCGCGTGACTCCGCGAGTGGACATGTCCACTACGTTGGCCAGGCTTGAGTTACCCTCACCGGTCCTGACAGCTTCGGGGTGCGCGGCCGCCGGTCGGGAACTTGATCAGTTCTTCGACATCACCACAATCGGTGCGGTTGTCACAAAGAGCATCATGATGAACCCGCGCTCGGGTCGTCCTACCCCGCGGATGGCTGAGACGCCAAGTGGGATGCTGAACTCGATCGGCCTGCAAGGCCCGGGAATCGACTCATTCTTGGAGAACGATCTCGAATGGCTACGCCGGCGCGGTGCACGTGCTGTCGTATCGATCGCAGGTGGCTCAATCGACGAGTACACCCGTTTGGCATCTCGGTTGCGTCACGTTCCTGACATCGCGGCAATCGAGGTAAACATCTCGTGCCCCAACGTGGAGTCACGGGGTCAGGTATTCGCCTGTGACCCGATTGCCGCGGCCGAGGTGATTGCGTCGGTTCGTCGCAACACCGCTCCTGGTATTCCGGTGCTCGCCAAACTTTCCCCAGACGTCACGGACATCGTTGCGATCGCGAAGGCTGTGGTCGGCGCTGGTGCCGATGGTCTGTCGATGATCAACACATTGCTTGGCATGGTGATCGATACCAACACGATGCGTCCTGCGCTCGCAGGAGTCACCGGTGGGCTTTCCGGCCCGGCAATTCGGCCGGTGGCTGTTCGGTGCATTTACCAAGTGCATGCGCAGTTGCCGAATGTTCCCATCCTTGGCATGGGCGGAATTCGTACTGGAAACGACGCACTTGAATTTGTTCTCGCCGGCGCAAGTGCTGTCAGCGTTGGCACGGCCACATTTAACGATCCATCGGCACCGGTGCGCGTGGCTAAAGAACTTGCAATTGCATTGGCTGAGCGTGGTTTTGCTCGATTTGAAGATGCCATTGGCTATGCGCATCGCACCCCAGAGCCGCTAGCTGCTCCGGGCGGTGTTGTTGCAGTACATCCGGTGAATCCGGAAGACGATATTGCGGACTCAGATATTCGCGGGGGAGTCGAAGGATGAGCGCGCTCGCCCCGATCGCCGTTGCTCTTGACGGTCCTGACCTAGACACTGTTGTCAGTTGGGCTCGTAGCACGAGTCCATTTATCTCAACGATGAAGATTGGGCTTGAGACGTATTTGCGTGATGGCGATCAGGCCGTGCACGCAGTCCGAGAGGCATCAGGGGGACGTGATGTCTTCCTCGACTTGAAGTTGCACGACATCCCGAACACGGTTGCGGGCGCAGCTCGATCTATCGCGCATTTGCACCCGAGTTATCTAACGGTTCATGCAAGTGGTGGTTCAGCTATGATCGCCGCCGCGGTGCAGGCACTTCCCGACACGAAGATAACGGCTGTAACGATCTTAACCTCACTCGATGAGGCAGCATTGGCGGCGATCGGAATGCCAGGCCCCGCTTTGGATGCTGCATGTCGACTGGCCGAGTTGGCGGTTGCCGCAGGGGCCAGGGCCATCGTGTGTTCACCACAGGAAGTCGCGGCGATTCGTACCCGAGTCCCGGCGGATATCGTCTTGATCACGCCAGGGGTGCGGCCCGCGGGCGCAGCTCTGGGAGATCAAGCAAGGGTCGCGACGCCACAGCAGGCGTTAGCAGATGGGGCCGACCTTTTGGTGATTGGTCGCCCGATAACGGCAGCGCCCGACCCGGCCGTAGCGGCTGAACTACTTTTTAACGAGCTCATTTCTTAGTTCAAGTTTTGTTAAACGCAGAATTCTTCTTGAGAGTTGCTTTCGGCATGCATCTCATCTCGCTAGGGTCGTCGTCGAGTATATTTCTACGAGAGGACACACGATGGCGTTACCACCCCTCACGCCAGAGCAGCGGGCAGCCGCACTTGAAAAAGCCGCCGAAGCACGACGCGTCCGCGCAGAGGTGAAGAACCGCCTCAAGCATTCAGGTGCGTCGATTGCAGATGTCATCACCTCGGGTCAGACAGATGACATCATCGGCAAGATGAAGGTCTCAGCGCTGCTGGAATCCATGCCCGGAGTTGGCAAGGTTCGCGCGGCCGAAATCATGGACCGTTTAAGTATTGCCTCGAATCGGCGTTTGCGCGGACTTGGTACTCATCAAGCCGCGGCCCTGGCTAAGGAGTTTTCGGCCTGAACGCTCGTCTATCGGTTGTCTCGGGGCCCTCGGGTGTCGGCAAGAGCACCGTGGTGGCCCGGGTCTGCCGCGATCACCCGGATATCTGGCTGTCTGTATCGGCAACCACTCGGGCACCTCGCCCTGGAGAGATCGACGGTGAGCAGTACGTTTTCCTAAGTCGTTCGGAATTTGAACAACTGATTTCAGATGGTGAATTTCTCGAATATGCCGAATTTGCCGGAAATCTTTATGGGACGCCGCGGAAGGCGGTTCAAGATCGACTAAACGTTGGTCAATCGGTGGTTCTGGAGATTGAACTTCAAGGTGCGCGTCAGGTAAAAGCCGCAATGCCTGAGTCGCAGCTGGTTTTCATTGCACCGCCGTCCTGGGACGAGTTGGTACGCCGGTTGACTGATCGAGGAACAGAGCCCGCGGATGTTATCGAGGCTCGACTTGATACTGCCAAGGAAGAGTTGGCGGCCCAATCAGAATTCGATCATGTCGTGGTGAACACGTCAGTTCAGCAAGCGGCGCACACCTTGGTAGAGTTATTTCAGTTAGACGACTGATCCCGCTCGGCCCTTGGCTGTAACGAGGTTGTTGTCGCCGGACAGGAATCGCCTGTGTCGGACATTTCGAATGAAAGGCGCCCACGTGTTTGGCACAACGGCTGCCCCTGAGGGCATCACGAATCCGCCGATCGACGACCTTCTACAGGCGACCGATTCTAAATACTCACTGGTGATTTACGCGTCGAAGCGTGCTCGTCAGATCAACGCCTACTACTCGCAGCTTGGCGAGGGCCTACTTGAGTATGTTGGCCCACTCGTTGAAACGCACGTTCAGGAAAAGCCCCTGTCGATCGCGATGCGCGAGATCAATGCAGGACTTCTTACCAGCGAGCCCATCGATCCGGAATCCCCGGACGCCGCGTTCGTCTCGTGACCACAAGCGACGATCCCGTCGCCGACGCCCCACCGTTGGTGGTTTTAGGCGTTGGTGGCGGGATCGCCGCGTATAAGGCCGCGGAGTTACTTCGCCGCCTCAGGGCGCACGGCCTTGACGTCACCGTGGTACCCACCAGAGCAGCCTTGCGTTTCGTCGGCGAGCCCACATGGTCTGCGCTATCCGGCAAGCCGGTAAGCGCAGAGGTGTGGGATGACGTTCATGAGGTGCCACACGTACGACTTGGTCAGCAGGCCGCCCTCGTTGTGGTTGCACCTGCCACGGCTGATCTCCTTGCCCGGACTGCCAACGGGTTGGCTGACGATCTCTTAGGAAATGTTCTGCTCACCGCATCCTGCCCGGTCGTGATGGCCCCTGCGATGCACACCGAAATGTGGGAACACGCAGCCACCCAAGCCAATGTAGCGACGTTGCGATCACGCGGGATCATCGTGCTCGACCCTGCTGTCGGACGATTAACCGGAGCTGACTCAGGGCCGGGGCGGTTACCAGAGCCAGATGCGATTGCGCAGGCATGTTTTGCCGTTCTCGCCGGCACGAAGGCCGACCTTATTGGCAAACGATTTCTCGTCTCGGCCGGTGGCACCCAAGAGGCACTTGACCCAGTCCGGTTCATCGGTAACCGCAGCAGCGGTAAGCAGGGTTATGCCATTGCAACGCAAGCGATTGCGCGTGGTGCGCAGGTCACCCTTGTTTCGGCTAACGTCAGCGCGGCAGCGCCTGCTGGCTGCGAGGTCGTGTCCGTCGAGTCAGCGGACGAACTGCACTTGGCGATGATCGAGCGTGCATCGCAATGTGACGTCATTGTGATGGCAGCTGCGGTGGCCGATTTTCGTCCACGGCAGGTGGCTGGCCACAAAATCAAGAAGCAGGACGATGGTGCGGCTCCGACGATCGAGCTTGAGCGCACGGTGGACGTACTCGCTGAACTCGTTAAGCACCGTGCCATCGCGGGGCATCCCCTGATCGTCGGGTTCGCTGCTGAGACGGGCGACGAACATGGCGATGTTCTGCAACACGGCCAAGCCAAATTGGCCCGCAAAGGCTGTGATCTTCTCGTCGTCAACGATGTAAGTGAGGGCAAGGTGTTCGGCCAAGACCACAATGAGGTAGTGGTTCTCACCGCCGACGGGGGTTCGGTTGCAGTCCCATCAGCGTCCAAGACCGAGATCGCCGATGCCATTTTGGACGTCATCGTTTCTTCGATCCACAAAGATCGCTGAACAGCCTCAGGTAAAACGGCAGGCGCCACACGGGATCGGCATGAAATTTCGTCGCACCCACCCGTTAGACTGGCGAAGATTTCACGTCTATCAAGGAGCGACTCCGTTGGCCCGTCGGCTGTTTACCTCAGAATCTGTGACCGAGGGACACCCAGACAAGATCGCTGATCAAATCAGCGACACGATTCTGGATGCCATGCTGAAGGAAGACCCACGCAGCCGAGTGGCATGCGAGACCTTGATTACGACCGGTCAGGTGCATATCGCTGGGGAGGTCACGACCTCCGGCTGGGTTGATATTCCAAGTCTGGTTCGCGAACGCATCCTTGCAATCGGTTATGACTCAAGCAAGAAGGGCTTCGATGGCGGCTCATGTGGAGTCAGTGTGTCCATCGGCTCGCAGAGTCCAGATATCGCCCAGGGTGTCGATGACGCGATCGAAGAACGCGAGGGTCATTCCGATGATGCTCTCGACCGTCAGGGTGCTGGCGATCAGGGTCTGATGTTTGGCTATGCCTGCGATGACACTCCCGAGTTGATGCCACTGCCGATTCATCTCGCGCACAACCTTGCCCGGCGCCTGGCCGCAGTGCGTAAGGATGGATCGATCCCTTACCTGCGTCCCGATGGCAAGACTCAGGTCACAATTGAGTACGACGAAGACGACAAAGCTGTACGTCTCGACACCGTCGTGGTGTCGACGCAACACGCCGCCGACATTGATCTGGCCACTCTCTTGACGCCGGATATCGCTGAGTTGGTCGTTGGGCCGGAGATTGCCGCCCTTGATATCGACACTGAAGGATTCCGACTCCTAGTGAACCCGACTGGTCGCTTTGAGATTGGCGGTCCGATGGGTGATGCCGGTTTGACGGGCCGCAAGATCATCGTCGACACCTACGGAGGTATGGCACGTCACGGTGGTGGCGCGTTCTCCGGCAAGGATCCGTCGAAGGTCGACCGATCCGCGGCGTATGCCATGCGCTGGGTAGCCAAGAACGTGGTTGCCGCCGGACTTGCTCGTCGCTGTGAAGTTCAGGTCGCCTACGCCATCGGTAAGGCTCACCCGGTTGGTGTGTTTGTTGAGACCTTCGGAACGGGCGTCAAAGCTGACTCAGAAATTCAGGCTGCCGTGCTTGAGGTCTTCGACCTGCGCCCCGCCGCGATCATCCGTGATCTTGATCTGCTGCGTCCGATTTACACCCAGACCGCTGCCTATGGGCACTTTGGTCGTGAGTTGCCGGACTTCACCTGGGAGCGCACAGATCGCGCCGATGCACTTCGTACGGCAGCAGGGGTTTAGTTCTCAGCCCGGCAGTGTGGCAAGTTGTGCCGCGCTGCCGAGTTTTTCCTATCTCTTGAGCCTTCCTTGATTCGCCCGTTTGGGTGATGGGCAAGCATGAGTGAAAA
>Ga0194055_10002494_pt1 | contig 14560 bp, 10 predicted proteins | sample SepL449m_MetaG_FD_155482 | JGI IMG/M metagenome (GOLD analysis project Ga0194055, IMG submission 155482) | Anoxic zone freshwater microbial communities from boreal shield lake in IISD Experimental Lakes Area, Ontario, Canada - Sep2016-L442-9m | ecosystem: Environmental > Aquatic > Freshwater >... | reverse complement strand
CGATCAAGTTTCTGATGATGCTTGATGCGTTGAAGTATCTCAATTACGCCGCAGTCGCAACGGGCCTGGAAGAACTGAAACTGGGCGCAGATTTTCTTCTGCAGCAAATGCCTGGTGACCCTGAAGATCGCAAGAAAGGTGTCGCTCTGCTGGGGGCCAACGTCGTCCTGTTTGACCAGCCAGATCTGGGCTGGCCGATGGCATCGCGAATTGTTCAGGTCGGCGACGTCAAGGTCGGTGTCACCGCAGTCATTGGTGCCAGCCTGCGAGATCAGGTGGCTCCTGTGGGGGCCGCCACGAATATCTCGATTCAAGATCCGGCAGCGGTACTCCCTGCGGTGATTGATTCAATGCAGGCAGAAAAGCCAGCGTTCCTGGTCCTGCTCTGCCATGGCAACGAAGCCGAAGCAAAACAGCTTGCGGAAAAGTTTCCCCAGTTCCAGATCATCCTCGCAGCAGGTGGACTTGAAGAACCCGACGCTAAACCTGTTGTCGTCGGGAAGACCTGGATTCTGAACGCGGGACATAAGGGAAAGCGTGTTGGTGTGCTGGGGTATTACCCGGACAACGCTGCCGAACCGTTCAAATTCGATCTCGTCGAACTCGATGACACGCGGTTCCAGAATGACAAACACATGCGGGACCTGATGCGGAATTACCAGCAGCAGATTCAGGACGAAGGATTAGCGACATCTGACGAACTGCTGCTGCGGCACCCTTCGGGACTGTCGTTTACCGGGGCCGCAAAGTGTGCGGAATGTCACAAGAAGGCCTTCGAAATCTGGAAAGACACAAAGCATGCGGAGGGATTGTCCAGCCTGAAGACGGGACATCCCGGTCAGGAAAAAGACTGGATCGTGCGAATCCACGACCCGGAATGCTTGTCATGCCATGTGACAGGCTGGGAACCGCAACAGATGCTGCGATTCGAGTCGGGGTACTTCAATGAAGAGAAAACTCCGCACCTGATCGGTCAGCAATGCGAAAACTGCCACGGTCCCGGCAGCAAGCACGTTGCCCTGGAAGAAAGCCTGAAAGCCAAGGCTGCCGACCTCGTAATGGCCGATGTGACCGCTGCGAGAAACAGCGTCAAGCGGACACTGGAGCAGGCTCGTCGCGAAATGTGCATTCAATGCCACGACTCAGACAACAGCCCGAAATTTAAGCCCGATGCATTTATGGAGTACTGGGAGCAGATTGCTCATCCGGGCAAGGATTGATTTGACCGGACATTTCCACGAATCAACGACGCTGACACTTCAGAATCACGGGTGACTGGGGACGCAAGGCCATATGGACGAGCATTCCCGGGTCTTGAGTCGGATTCTTCAAAGTCATCTCACACTTCTGGAGAACGGTCGCCGCGATCAGGATCATTTCTGTCATTGCGAATGACTGACCGATGCAGACTCGCGGTCCCATTCCAAACGGAAAATAGGCACCTGCGGGAATCTGGTCGACTGCGGGTGACAGGAACCGTTCGGGATCAAACCGTTCGGGATCGGGGAACCAGCGCGAGTCGCGGTGCGTGGCAAACGACGACAGGCCGACCAGAGCGCCGCGGGGAATGTCATAGCCGCCGATCGTTGTGGACTCAGTCGCCTGCCGCAGAAATACTCCGATTGCCGGCGGATATAATCGCAGGGTCTCTTTGATGGTTGCTTCCAGATATTTCAGGCGTGGGACATCGGCGATTGTGGGGAGATTCCCCGTCAATACTTCGTCAATTTCCGCCCTACAACGGGATGCAACTTCAGGAAAGCGGGCAATGTTGTACCAGACCCAGTCCAGTGCCGCGGCCGTGGTGTCATGTCCTGCCAGCATGAGTGTCATGGCTTCGTTTCGGACTTGCCGGTCATCCAGTTTGCCGCCGTCGCCTTCATCATCAACCGCAGCGAGCAGCATCGATAACAAGTCGCCGTGATCAACCCCCTCGCTTCGTCGTTGACGAATGATTCCCCAGACGAAGTCGTCGAGCGTTTTCATCGCCGCTCGCTTCTTGCGGTAAAATTCCATCGGCCACCAATCGGGAAGACGAATGGCCGCCTGCATTTCGTGGAAGCCGACTTCAGACAACACCGCCACAGCATTGGCGATTCGTTCCGTCGCCTCGCTCGCGTCAACGTCGAACATGACCTTGCAGATGACCTCTAACGTCAGGCCGGTCATTGCCGTATTCGCATCGACCTCGATCTGGCCGTCCCGTTCCATTGCCGGGGACCATGAGTCCAACAATTCTGGGTCGTCTCAACGATCATTCGACCGTAATCCGTGAAGCGGCGGGGCTGAAATGCGGGCTGAACCAGTCGTCGCTGGCGAACCCACTGCTCCCCTTCAACGATCAGAATACTTTCGCCATTCCATTGAGCGAAGGTCTCCATCACACGGGGAAGGCGAATGAAAGACTTGGAGCGACTGACCAGAAGTTCCCGCACCTGGTCGGGATGGTAGAACACAAACAACTGGAACGGTCCTGTTCGGAACGAGACGGCATCTCCGTGGTCTCGTTGCAGGGACGTGTAGGCACCCAGCACGTCGGCCTTCATCCAGGCCATCGTGCGCATTCCAAACATCCAGTCCCGCGGACCTGGGGGAATCCGATTCGCCATCTCAGATCAACTTCCATCCCGGTCGATATTCGCGACGGATGATCGCAGCCGCTTCTGGTGCATTCGGGCAGCGAAGATTCTCGGCATCCCATTCGATTTTCTTACCAACGCGATAGGCGACGTTGCCAAGATGGTTTGCCTCGGTCAGCCAGCCGGAGTATTCGAAATTGCAGGTCGTCTGCAAATCGGTCTTACAGGCGCGAACCCATTCTGCCTGCTGGCCGGGCGATTCCGGGATGAATGGTTCCGGTCGCTTGAAGTCTTTGTACTTGTCTTCCGGGAGCAACAGATACTTACCATAGTCAGCCAGCAGCATCCCCTTGTCACCAATGAAGAGTGCCGCGCTGTCCCATTGTGGAATTCCCTTTTCCGTCCAGATCTTCGGCTTGTTGACACCCTGATACCAGGTCAGCTTGACCGGTGGCATGTCGCCCCGTGCCCCATACTCGTACGTCGCCTGCATGGATGCAGGAGCGAGGTCAGGATGCGGCGGTGGTCCTGATGCTTCGACGGTCAATGGAGCCTTCAGCTTCAGAGCCCAGAATGGAAGGTCATTCCAGTGGCTACCGAGGTCGGACATTGTGCCGCTCCCCCATTCCCACCAGCGGTACCAACGCGGGCCCGGGAAATAGATGTCATGAAATGGACGCTCAGGTGCAGGACCGAGCCACAGATCCCAGTCGAGTCCCTTGGGAATCGGCGACGAGCCTTTGGGGCGATCCTGCGTGGAGACAAGGTCGCCATGCTTCTTGGCGTCAGCCTCGGACTGCCATCCCCAGGCACGGCTGACCCAGACATGAGCTTCTCGAACGGGGCCAATTGCTCCCGTTTGAATCAATTCCACAACCCGGCGATAGTTGGAGCCGGAGTGAATCTGGATCCCCATTTGCGTGGCGACCTTCGCCTTGGCCGCCGCTTCACGAATCACGCGCGCTTCCCAGATACTGTGTGTCAGCGGTTTTTCGCAGTAGACGTGCTTGCCAAGCTGAAGGGCCGCCAGAGTTGCGAACGCGTGGGTATGTTCGCAGGTGCTGACGATCACGGCGTCGAACTCATTCGGGTAGTCGAACACCTTGCGAAAGTCGACGACCGTTTTGGCTTTGGGATGCGCTGCCGCGGCCCGGTTCAGATTCCCCTCATTCACATCGCACAGCGTAACGATGTTTTCGGTTCCGGCAACGGCACCCAGGTTTGCTCCCCCGCGCCCCCCTGCTCCGATCACGGCAACATTCAGCTTTTCGACGACCCCTTTGGCTCGAAGAATGGCGGGGGCGGCAAATGTCAGGCTGCCAGCGGCCGCTGCCGTCGTCTGCAAAAAACGGCGTCGATCAAGAGTCTGTTGCGAAGTCTTTCGGCTCATCGTGAATCTCCCTGGGGTTCAGAATGACTGATTCCCAAAGAGCGTAACTTGGCTGACCGATAATGGCTATCGAAGCCCGGCCGTCAAAGGTTAAATTCTGGTGCGAGCTGACAATCGTTGATGAAAAAGGTTCTTTGCGTGAGGACAACGTGTCACCGTTGTTCGCCGCGATCTCGCTGAAATTCGATGAAGATCCGTCCTTCCGGAAGGTTGTCAGGATAACTTGGTGGGTGACTCACCACTCGCCGCAGACGATTCGCATTCTCGTTCATCTCCGTGACTCTGTGAAGTGGCACCGCGGAAGACTCGTTCCTTCGACAGAGGCACATCAATCTGAGTAAGATTCACGTTCATCGAAGCGGGCACCGTGGACCCGCTGGATTCCCATTTCCGAATTGTCGGCTGAGAAAGCACTCATGAAATCCCTTCTGTTTTCACTGTTGGTTGTCGTTTCACTTCCGCTTTACGCGGAAGAATGGTCTCCGAAAAAGGATGCCGCCAGGGATGCGACGATCAACGGGCGGGCGATGGAGACCTTTGAAGCAAGCGTGAAGCCGGAGTGGGGCTATGCGTCGCCGCAGCAGGATACATTCGTCGTCATTCATCCCAAGGAAAAGCGGACTCAGGCTCCGCTATATGTCGTGCTGCATTCGGCAGGGCATGATTTCGCGTCCTGCGTGAATTGCACCAGGACGGTTGGCGATCACGATATCTATCGGTCACCGGATGATCATTTTGCGCTGTACGTCGACTGTCGCAAGCACCAGGGCCGCGACTGGTGGTGGGGTGGGATGCATGCCAAGGACGAAAAGCTGATCAAGATGAATTCCGGTGGCGACCTGACTCCTGTGGAAAAGCGAGTCATCGACACCGTCAAGTGGGCAATCAAGCATTACGAAATTGATCCCAATCGCGTCTACCTGAGCGGCAACTCGATGGGGGGCAGTGGAACGTTAGGAATCGGCTTGCGCCACGGTGATCTCTTCGCTGCCATTAAAGCCAACGTTCCTGCCGGGATCGAGCACGTCTCGAACCGGATGTTTTTCCCACCGAAATCAGTCCCAGAAGGTGTCACGCTTCCCGAGCCACCGATTGTCATTGATTACTCCGCTCCCAACGATGGTTGGTCTGTCGGTCACGATCGGTTTGTCGCGGCCATGAATGAACGAAAGTATCCGCTTTATTTTTACTGGGGCCCTTTCGGTCATGCCAATAATTCCAGTCAGATCATGAAGGTCAACGACCTGATCGATTCTTTCGACTGGTTAAACGTCAAGAAGAACGAAGCCTACGCGGTCTTTACGAATGCCAGCAGTAACTCAACGATGCCATGGCCTGACGATCTGAAGAGTACGACGGCAGGACAGGTGAACGCGTTCTTCCGTTGGAAGAATATCAGTGACACTGCAGACAAGCTGGAAATGTCACTCTACCTCGTGACTGAAAAAGACCTGCAGACCCGGTTTGAAATCCCCAGGGAGGCAACAGCCGATGTCACGCTTCGTCGACTGCAGAATTTTCAGTTGAAACCGGGACAATCTTTCCAATGGGAATTCGGCACCACAAAGGGTAACGGGAAAGTCGATGGTCAAGGGTTGATCAGCATTTCCGGATTGAAGTTGACGTCCGAAAAGACCGTACTCTCGTTGACGCCATAGTGCTGTGTGCTTCGAGGAAATGCATTTGAAACGCAGAGAGCGCTGAGGGCGCGGAGGAAATGAGAGTGGTGATCGCGTTCTCCAGTCTTCACTCTGCGATCTTTACGTGGCCCCATCAGCAGTTGAAAGCTAACTGGCGAACACGACAACAGACGATTCGGCTCACCTGCATTCCGTTTCATCCAGACTCGAAGATTGAAGATATTCTCGTTGCACGAGGTGAGCGATGAGTCGTGGCCGAATCATTCTTTGCGTGGTTGTAATCCTGCTGGGAGTCGGCGTACGTGCCTGGCTTCTGCAGGAACGGCCGGTCAACGACGAACCGTTTCCGATAGCTCTTGGCCCGGAATACGACTCGATCGTCGCGACGATCACGGCAATTGAGCCGCTCCATGAAAAGAAGCATCCGATTCAGCCGGGGGACTGGCTGGAACACTTTCCTGAAGGTGGGCAGTCGTTTGCACATTACGTTCACGCGAAACAACACCATCCGCTGCATCTCGATTTTTCAAAGATCGACGTCCAGCCACTGGGAGAGTTTGACGAAACTCAGCAGCAACTCGTTCACCGAACGGTCGAGTTCATGGGCCACTTCTTCGGGGTTCCGGTTCAGGAACTTGATCCGCTGGAAATGGGAGAGATTCCTGAGTCTGCGCAGCGGACGCGAAATGGCCGAAATCAAATCCTGACAACCTGGATCCTTTTCGACATCTTGAAACCACGACGCGATTCCAAAGCGATTGCGACGATTGCACTCGTCACAAGTGATTTGTGGCCAGGCGATCTCAACTGGGTCTTTGGACAGGCATCATTGACGGATCGCGTCGGTGTCTGGTCCTTGCATCGCAACGGAGATCCGCGGGCCGGCCCGGCGGAATTCCGATTGTGCCTGCGACGAACGTTAAAGACGGCGGTTCACGAGACGGGACATATGCTGGGCATTCCTCACTGTGCTGCTTGGGAATGCTGTATGAATGGGTCGCGTAATCGTGAAGAAAGCGACCGTCAGCCACTGGAATTCTGTCACGAATGCCAGGCCAAGATCTGGTGGACCTGCGACGCAGATCCGCTTCAACGGGCGCAGGCACTGTTCGACTTCTGCGAGAAGTGGGGCTTGGACAAAGAAGCAGTGCTGTTTCGAAAGGAACGTGACACTCTCAGTTTGCTTCCCCACGGAAACAAGCTCGCGCGGTGACATCAATGCCTTTCTTTGCTGACTGCTGACGGCTGAAAGCTGATCGCTCCTTCACAACCGCTTCGACAATCCTTCCGCCAGTCGCTTCAAAGCGGGGCTGATGTCATCAGGTTCCAGATGCACATTCAACAGGCTAAAAGCTTTCTTGTTGGCCATGGCAGCGTTCAGCGACTGATCGAGTTCTCCTTCGGTCCTCACTTCGAAGCCCCACCCTCCCCCCAGCAGGTCTGGCATCCGGTGATAGTTCCAATTCAAAATGTCGTTGAACGGACCATCCTGCAGGAATCGTTCGGTCGTGTATCCTTTATTGTTCAACACGATCACAATCGGATTGAAACCGTGACGGACCGCTGTCGAGAGTTCCATACACGTCATCTGGAATGCACCATCACCAACGAGAACGATGGGGCGTCGATTGGGAGCCGCGACGCTGACTCCGATCGAAGCGGGGATTGCAAAGCCCATGGAAGTGTAGTAAGCGGGACTGATGAACTCGGTCTTGCGATAGATCGTCAGGTCAGCCGCTCCGAACAGGCAGTCGCCGACATCCGCGACGACCACCATTGAATCGTCGAGCAACTCATTGATTCGGGCAAACAGCCGGGCGTTCGTGATCTTCGCCTGTGGTTTCAGGACGAACTTTCCCTCACCCTTCGGTTTCGGCAGCAATGGTCGCCTGGCAACTTTCAGGTCCAGCTTGGCCAGTCCCTTGACGAAGTCTGAGACCAGGATGTCGTGGAAATGGTGGTGTGAGATCCGCGTCTCTTCACTGGTGGCGTAGATGCACTTACGTGGATCGAGATGCGCGGTGAAGATTCCCATGTCGATGTCCGTCAGGAATGCGCCCAGCATGATCATGCAGTCGCTCTCTTCGACGTAATTTCGCAATTCTTCGCGGCACATGGCCCCTTCATAGATCCCCAGATAAAGCGGATGCTTTTCGCTGACGACCGATTTGCCGAGCAGCGTGCCGACCATCGGGATCGAGTTCTTTTCGGCAAACTTCACGACTTCATCTGCAAGTCCGAACCGATGGAGTTCTACGCCAACGACCAGAACCGGCTTTTTGCAGGCGTTAATCGTGCGTTGAGCCTCTGCCAGCGATTCATTCAAGGCATCGCGGTTGCTGACGGGTTGTTCAGTCTTGGGGACGTGTGGGTAGGGGCAACGGGTGTGTACGCGATCGCGTGGCAGTTCCAGGTAAACCGGCCGTTTGTAGCGCACGGCCGCTTCCAGGCAGCGATCAATTTCTCGAAATGCGGTGAGAGGGTCTTCGAGAGCTGCGCTGGCAACGGTGATCTTTTCGAAGACTTCACGCTGGGTGTTAAAGTCGCGAACTCGATGGTGCAGCAGCGGGTTGGTGCTTCGTTCGGCCATCCCGGGGGCGCCGCTGATGACCACGATCGGCGATTTCTCGGCAAAGGCGCCGGCAATCGAGTTACAGAGACTAAGCCCGCCAACGCAATAGGTGACACAGACTGCCCCCAACCCGTGAACGCGGGCATAGGCATCCGCCGCATAACCGGCGTTGTCTTCGCGAGTACATCCGATCACACCGATAGGACTCTCTTGCAGCATCCCATAGAATTGCAGAACGAAGTCGCCGGGGATACCGAAGACATGTCCCAGCCCATAATCCTGTAATCGCTGGATCAGGTAGCTGCCGATTGTCAGTTCGGCGGTATTGGTTACCGCGGTGGAAACTTCCGTTGTCGGACGTTTTGTCGCAGGTCTGGTCGTAACTTTCTTGGCCATGTCGTTCCTTCGAGATGGAGTAGTATTGCATTCGCCAATGAACCCATAACGCAAACAAGCAAATGAGGATCACTGTTACCGAATGTCCTCGCCTGGTTGCGCTTCCTCCTATTTCTTCTTGTTGGGTTTATTGTCGTCGCGTTTGTCCGCCAGAATCTTCTGTTGCAGATCCTGCTGTTCCCGGACCAGTTTCTGTCGTGCTGCTGCCAGATCTCGTTCTTCTTTTTAGACCGATTTACGAGCCGTCGCAATTTCCTGTTTGAGATTCTCGATTTTTTCTGTGACGGCCCGCAGTGCGGCGTCCTTGTCGATTGCCTGATCGACGTGCTTGCGAATTTTTGCCACAGCATCTTCGGCTGCGGTCATTTTGGCTCGTTGTGCTTTCAGTGAGGGTTCGGAATCGAGAGCTTCTCGTTGAAGTTGGGCGGGAATCAATTTGACCCGCGCCGCTTCTGCCATCGCTTTCCTGCGATCATCCGCATTTGTGTCCGTTTCATTGCGAAGACGCATCAGTCGCAGGTCTGCCTGCCGGGCGGCTTCAACCGCCTGTTGGTATTTGGGGGTCTCGGCCAACTTCTGAAGGAACGGTTGTCCGGCCCGCTCATAATCGCGGCGTGCTTCTTCCGCAGCGGTGCGAACGTCGCTTAAGCCATGTGTCGCGGAATGTTTTTCTTCCAGATCATCTTTGACTTTCTGCAACTGACTGGCCGCCTGAACCAGTTGACGTTCAGCGGCTTTTAATTCGTCAACCGCTTTCTTGAGGGAACGTTCAGCCGTCGTCTCTGCCTGTTGAGCAGTTTTTACGTCCTGTTGTGCTTTACGAACCGCTTCATTCTCTCGGCGTTCGTCCGCTTTCTGGGCGTTTGTCTGCTTTCCATTCTGTGCGGCACTCAAACACAACGGGGCTACGAGCATTGCCACAAGAAATACGTTTCTGAGATGCAGAACCATTGGTCAGCTCCGGTTTTCGAGTCATCGGCAAGTACGGGATGTACCTCTGTCTTATCGATTAATCGCGGCGAATGCGCATCCTTCTCACTTCAAACGGAAAATCTTCGGATTGGATTCCGATCAATCCTTCGCTCAAGAAATCGGGTTCAGATTTGCTGATGAGGACGCCATTCAGTGAAACGGTAAGTGAGCCATCGACCGAAACGATTTCCAGTGAATTCCATTCACCAACGGGCTTTCGAGCCTTCTGGCGAGCGGCATCGTCATCGGTCGCAGTGACAGTCGCAGCCCCACCATTCTCCTTGATCGCTCCCATCTGAATGTGTTTTCCCTGCACCTCCAGCGAGACGGGCCACTGCTTGTGTTCGCCCGTGATATACATCAGAAATCCGGTATTTCCCTTGAACTTGGCGTCGTCCTTCAAGTTGTCCGGGCGGTCGAAACTGTAATCCAGCCGCAGGGTAAAGTTGCGGTAGGACTCTTTGGAATAGAGATAACCGCGCGGGCGACCTGAACAGAAGATCCCCTCTTCCAATGCTTCCCAAGTATCCTCAGCCGCCCCAAACGCTTCGAAATCTGCAAACGTCAGCTTGGTAAATCCCTTCTCAAGCTGAAAAGGGGAATCATCCTGTTGTGCTGCGGCATCGGGGGCTTTGGTAGAAGCTGGAGTCTTTTCAGCTTCCGGTTTGCTTTCTTTTGACGGCAAAGGCTGGCTGTCAGGTTTTACGTCGGCGACCTCAGCAGGCTTCGAAGAAGGCTTTGGTGACGCCGGCGTCACAGACGTTGACGAGGGGCCACTGCCAGGTACCGGGGCAGGTGTTGTTACCGGCTTCGCCGCTTCGCCGCATCCGATCAGCAATACCAGAGCGACCTGGAGGATTGAGCGCTTGGTCAACATGGGTGTCTCGCAGTGGTGAATTCAAAACATCAGCGACTCTATCTCGTGTCAATTCCTCTGGCAACGGGTGACCTGTATCCAGTTCGCAATTTCCCCGCACCTCGGGGGCACACGCGGGAGAGGAATTCTGGAAAATGATTGGGTCTGTCCGCGGGCGCGTCGGGCGATCTGGCATTGATGCCGCCATGATGTTTCTCAGGAGGCCCAAAGAGGCCAGTAGTTCACCCAGCCAGGGCCCTTCGGCCCTGGAATTGATCCCACCAAAATCGTCATGAGGCCTGAAGGGCCGGTCGTTCCTTTTGACGAGTCTAAAGACCAAAGGAATTTTCGGCCCTTCAGGCCTCAGATCCTGTTTTTACATCGATTTCCAGGGCCGCAGGGCCCTGGCTGGGTGAACTGCTGGCCCACTTGGGCCGCAAGACTGGTACCTCCTGGGTTTCTGAAAAACACTCGCCTCGACAGTCTCTTTGACCTTCTGTTTCAGAACATCGTTTGTCAGCACATTGGCGTGCATACGTAGGGGAGGAGCTCGGGTTAATGATTGGGCATGTCCGCCGATTTGACATTGATGCCGACATGATGTTTCTCAGGAGGCAGGGATCCTGAAACGAGGTCAATCTTCTGCTGGCTCTCCGCCGCACCGGCAATGAAACTCTGTTTCAATCGTGAAACTGTGTGGCCCCCAACCTTCGCTCACGTAATCCGGGCAAGTGAAATGTTCGAAGATTGTTTCGAGAAACTGTTTTGAGTCCGAGTGGCAACAGAGTCCCCAATCGGAATTGAATTTTGCAAAAAAGGAACAGCCGCCGCACTGGTTACCTGACGCGTGCTGAAGCTTCATCGCGGGAGAAAGTGGCCATTGCTTTTCGTACGTCGCCTGCGTTTCGGTGTTAGACCAGCCATCAGTTCGGATATGGTTCGAATTCATCGCCTGTCGCCCAGTTCCGTTGATGATTTACCAGAGATCAAATTCGTTCAGCGTCCACCTCGAACATCGCGTACATCACGTTCCAGCAGTTGACTGTGGTGCAAGAATTCGCAGGACACAGCGGAAACTGACATCGGGTTGTCCCTTTCCGACGTCGCGACCTTCGCGTTGCCAGGCGGACCAGTCAGGGGCATTTCCTTTCACGACTCGCAAATTGCCATTCGGAACTTTTTTCGGGCCCGGCCAGTTATGGGGAACCTGTCCGTTAGGGCCTGCCGCGTCTTTGTGGGAATCCAGATAGAGGTCTGAACACCATTCTCTGGCATTACCCGCCAGATCATAGGCCCCATAGGGGCTCATATCGCTGGAATAGACTCCCACGGTCGTCAACGTTTCCGGGGTTCGCTTGTTCGGCCAGATGGCCCGACTGTTGCCCCACGGGGTTCTCAGTCGATTCGGGCCGCGGGATACTTTTTCAAATTCCGATTCCGTTGGCAGATCCATCGCGGCCCAGCGAGCATATTGCTGAGCCATACCCCAGGTCACACCGAGTACCGGAGTTCGAGGAGGGGCAGTGGGATTGGTCGTCGTCGGCAACGGTTTCTTTTTGTCCCTCAGATCCTGACGATAGGCTTCAAATTGTTCGACAGTCACTTCGAACGCCTCAATATAAAAGGTATCGAGATGAACAGTGATTTCCGGCTGACACTCGGTTGGGCCTTCATTCGTCCCGACGGTTGCAATACCTGCGGGGACAAGAACGAGAGTTGACCCAGTTTTGGTACATTTGATGCGGCGCGGTAAGCCATCGTCGGAATACCCTCGATCTGCAATGGCAGTGAATCCCGTAGGAAGGTTGAATCCCTGCCGAGCTTTCCCCTTGGATGTTGGTTCTACAGCCGCGATCACCAGTCGCGTCGAATCGATTCCCTTCTGACCCGATGCGACTGCAAATTGATCTTCCTTTTTGGAAGCAGGCGGACTGACTTCCATCGGTGCATTCAACGCACTGATTTCAAACACAGAATGCGGGTCAGTTCCCGGTGGCAGCGGATCTTTGGGAGTACCTGTTGCCTTCGCGGCCTTTGGCTTCGAGTCGGGATTCGGCTTGGCGGCATTGGCAGGTGCAGGGTTAGGATTCGCCACGGGGACCGGAGCTGGAACAACTTTCGTCTCGGCGGGCTTGGGTTTACCCCCGCCACCACACCCAACCAAGAAGGCTGAAGCCAGGATGAGCACGCAAAACAGATTTCGAGCTTGCGCGAACTCGATTCGACCCCGGCCAACAGAAGCGGCGATCAAATCTGTTTCGCTGCCCACACGAATGAACTTCAGCCATTGCATTGCATCACCTCACGATCGCAATCCGTCCGTCCGGTCTCTAATTATTTCGGGGGATCGAGAACCATTTTCAGTTTGACTTCAGCCTTGTTGCGGATCACGACCACTTCCACTTCGTCCCCACCTTTGAATTTTCGCAAGGCGGCATCGAAGTCATCCAGATTCGCAACGGCGGTTCCGCCAAATTTGACGATTCGATCCCCACCTTTGAGTCCCCCCTTCTCTGCCGGACTTCCGGGCGCCGCACCACTCACTGAATATCCGGGCTCTTCATTGCCGAATTCGGGGATCGTTCCCACATAAGGGCGGCTTCCCCCGCGAGTTGGCTGGGCAGTGCCTTTGACCTCGACATAGGCTGGACGTTCCGCAGCTTCGATCGTTGACGCGGCCATCTTCTCGATCAGTTCCGTGACGCGAGCGATTCCGTCGATGTTCAACTTGTCCCAATCATCGGTTGGGCGGTGGTAATCTGGATGTTCACCCGTGAAGAAGTGCAGAACGGGGATCTTCTTGGCATAGAACGAGGAATGGTCACTGGGGCCAAATCCTTCGGGCTTGAAGATCAGCTTCAGCCCACTGCCATTGAATTTCTCCAGATCTGGAACCCAGCGAGGACTTGTTCCGGTGCCGTAAACAATCAATTTGTTGTCTTCCTTCAGACGTCCGACCATATCCATGTTCAGCATCGCGACCGTCTTTTCCAGTGGAAAGACAGGTTCGCGGCAGTACCGAGCCGAACCGAGCAATCCGAGTTCTTCACCTGTAAACGCCATGAAAACGATTCGACGGGCTGGTTTCTTCACTTTTGCTGCGAGTGCAAACCGCCGTGCCAACTCCAGCAATGCGACTGTTCCCGAAGCGTTGTCGTCGGCTCCGTTGTGAATCTCCGTGGAACCGGGTGCGAGTGAATTCTGACCGCCGCGGCCGACGTGATCGTAGTGTGCCCCAATGACGACGGTCTCATCCGCCAGAGGACCATCACCGTCGATCACTCCAATCACGTTGAAGACATCGGCTCGCACCTTTTCCATCGACAAGGCCCCACGAACTTTCCAGCCGGGGATGATCGCCGTTCGGGGTTTGAAGTCCTGATCGATCGCCGTTTCCAGTTCATCAAGCTTCTTTCCCATTCCCGCCAGCAATTGATTAGCGAGTTTCTGAGTGACATGGAAGGCGGGCGGAAGAACTTTGGCGTCCCCGTGTCCTGCATATCCGAACTTCATCAAGGCATCGTCATTGGCAGATTCAATCGATTTACGCACGGCTTTCAATTGATTGACTGCTGCCACGAGTTTATTCCGCGTCGCAGTCACTTTTTCGGTGTCGTTCAAATCGACTGCGGTATTTTCTTCGGCAGCCGCCGTCACACCGTCTGTGGCTTTAGCCAGATCTTCCTTCCGCTTTTCAGCGGCTTTGCGTCCCGTGTAGTAATCATTGACGAAGACAACAGCGGCCGCCTTTCGTGTGACGGCCTGGTTCATCTTTGACTTGAGATCTGCGTGGCGGAAGAGTGAATGTGCGGCCTTGGTATCGGCCTGACGCGGAGTACGGCGCACCATCACCACCACTTTGCCGGCGATATCGATTCCTGCGAAGTCGTCGTAACCATCGTCTTTGGCTTCGACCCCATAGCCGCAAAAGACGACTTCAGCATCGAAGGAACCCGGGCCGGCGAATGAACAGGCTTCGTAGTCGTCGCCCATCTTCAATTCGATGGTTTCGTTGTTGGGTCCGACGAACTGGAGCGAGTTGGGTTCGGTCAACTTCGCGCCTGTAACAAGATCAAACTTCTGAAATGCGCCGCCATTCACTCGGTCGACAGCCAAGCCCGCTTTGGCGAACTGGTCGCGGATGAACTCGGCTGC
>Ga0194055_10002493_pt1 | contig 14560 bp, 12 predicted proteins | sample SepL449m_MetaG_FD_155482 | JGI IMG/M metagenome (GOLD analysis project Ga0194055, IMG submission 155482) | Anoxic zone freshwater microbial communities from boreal shield lake in IISD Experimental Lakes Area, Ontario, Canada - Sep2016-L442-9m | ecosystem: Environmental > Aquatic > Freshwater >... | reverse complement strand
TGGTGGCCGAGCGGGGCCGCCTGGTGGCCATCGCCGCCTCCCCCTCCGATCCCGCTGGCCTCCTGGAGCTCGACACCGCCAGCGGCCGCTGGCGCCATACCCCCGCCGCCGCCAGCCCCCTATCGGAGGTGGCAATCAGCCATCCAGAGCCCCTTTGGTTCGAGGGCCACGGCGGCCGGCCCACCCAGGCCTGGTACTACCCCCCCCGCAGCGGCAGCCATCCCGGCGCTCCGCTGCTGGTGAAGGGCCACAGCGGACCCACAGGGATGGCCCGCACGGGGCTGAACCTGGCCATCCAGTTCTGGACCAGCCGCGGCTGGGGGGTGGTGGATGTGAACTACGGCGGCTCCACGGGCTTCGGCCGGGCCTACCGCGAACGGCTCGATGGGCAGTGGGGCGTGGTGGATGGGGCCGACTGCGCGGCGGCGGCGGCGGCCCTGGTCGCGGCGGGTCGGGCCGATTCGCGGCGGATTGCGATCGAGGGGGGCAGCGCCGCCGGTTTCACCGTGCTGGCGGCCCTCTGCGGCGGTGCGGTGTTCCGGGCCGGCGCCTGCCGCTACGCCGTGGCCGACCTGGAGGGCATGGCGCGCCACACCCACCGCTTCGAGGCGCGCTACTTCGATGGCCTGGTGGGTCCGTGGCCGGAGGCGGCGGCCATCTACAGGGAGCGCTCCCCCCTGCTGCACGCCGACCGCATCAGGGTGCCGGTGATCTTCTTCCAGGGCCTGGAGGATGCGGTGGTGCCACCGGATCAGACCGAACGCATGGCTCTGGCCCTGGGGGAACGGGGCATCCCGGTGGAGGTGCATCTCTTCCCTGGTGAGGGCCATGGCTTCCGCGACCGGGCCGTGCAGCAGCGGGTGCTGGAGGCCACCGAAGCCTTCTTCCGCCGCCATCTCGACCTGCCCTGACGGCAGCGAAGATCACGGGCCCGGCCCCCGCGGGGGTGCAGGATTCAGGGCCTGACCTCACCCGCTTGCTTCTTCCCCTCAGCCCTGCGGCCACTGCAGCCCTGGCGCCGGCGGCCAGCTGGGGCCTGGCCATGGCGGTGCTGGCGCTGGTGCTGGCCCTGGGCACCGGCCTGGGGCGGATCCTCGGCAGCCGCAACTGGGGTGTGCCGGAAGCCCTGCTGGCAGGAGTGATCGGCCTGCTCCTGGCCCCCTCCGGGCCCCTGCCCCTGATTCCACCGGGGGTGCTGGCGGTGTGGCAGGAGCTGCCCTTGATCCTGCTCACCCTGGTGTTCGGAACCCTGCTGGTGGGCAAACCCCTGCCCCGGCCAGGGGGGCTCTGGCGACCCCTCTCGGCCCAAGTGCTGCTTGCCCTCACCCTCGCCTTCGGCCAGTACCTGGTGGCGGCCCTGGTGGTGATGGCCCTGCAGGGCCGCCTGGCGGGGGTGCATCCGCTGATGGCCTGCCTGATCGAGGTGTCCTACGAAGGTGGCCACGGTTCCGCCGCCGCCATGGGACCCACCTACGCGCGGCTCGGCTTTCCCGGTGGCGAAGGGCTGGGCCTGGCCATGGCCACGGTGGGGCTGCTCAGCTCCACGCTGGTGGGCGGCATCGTGGTGGTACTAGCCCGTCGTGTCGGCTGGCTGCAGGTGGTGGCGCCCGTATTGCCGGTGGCAACAGAAGGCGAGCCCGCCCCTGTCATGGAAGCGGCCTTCATGGAAGCGGCCTTCGTGGCCCCGGCGCCGGAGGCAATCTTCACGGCGCCAGCGGCCCCGGCGGCTGCGGCCCTGAACGCGGCCGGGATCACCGCCCTCCCTGGCGCGAGCGGGGGGGGTCCGATAGCGGATCCTCCATCCGCTTCAGCATCATCGCTGATCGGGGGAGGGGCCATGCCCTTCACCAGCGACGCCAAGGAGGGGGGATCGCCGGCGGATGGTGCCGGCGTCCTGAGCCACAGCCTGGCTGCCTGGGCCGTGAACCTGGCGCTGGCCGGGATCGCGGTGGGGATCGGCTGTCTGGCCCTGGAGGGGTTGCGCTTGGTGGCCAATGCTCTGGGCGGGGGCTTTGCCGCCGTGATCGAGGCCTTACCTGTGTTTCCCCTGGCGATCATCGGCTCGCTGTTGGTGCGGCTGGTGCTGGAGCGCAGCGGCAACGCCTCGGTGGCTTCGAGTGCGATCCAGGGGCTGGTGGCAACCCTCGCCGCCGATCTGCTGATCACCGCCGCCACCGCCTGCCTCGACCTCTCGCTGCTCGCCCAGGACTGGATTCCCCTCACCGCCCTGGCCGTGGCGGGCTTGGCGTGGAACCTGGCCGTGGTGCTGCTGCTGGGCCCGCGGATCCTGCCCGCCCCCTGGTTTGAACGAGGCATCCTGGAATTCGGCCAGGCCACCGGGGTTGCAGCCAGCGGCCTGCTGCTCCTCCGCATGGCCGACCCCCTCGATCAGGCCGATGCCCTGCCGGCCTTCTCGATCAAGCAGCTGTTGCTCCAACCCTTGATCGCCGGGGGGGTGATCACCGTGGTCGCCCCCCTGGCCGTGACCCGCCTGGGCCTGCCCCTCTGGAGTGGCCTTTGCCTGGTGCTGGTGCTGCTGTGGATGGGCCTGGCTCTCACCCTGGCGCGGCGATTCCCCTCCGGCAGCCAGGCAAGCTGACCAGGCACAGAAGACGGGATCTGGGCCCTGGTGGATCCAGCGCCTAACGCACCATCGCCGCCACGTTGCCGCCATCCACGGTGAGCAGGGCGCCGGTGGTGCGCTCCAAGCGCGCCAGGGCCACGAAGGCCTCGGCCACATCCTCGGCGCGAACCTCCGAGCCCAGCAGGTTGCCGCCCATGTAGTCGGCTTCGGAGAGGCCCCGGGCGGCGGAACGCTCGCGGATCATGGTGTCGGTGAGGAGGCCGGAGCGAATTCGATCGGCATTGATCGCATTCACCCGGATGCCGGCGCCGCCCTCCTCCAGGGCGTACTGACGCACCAGGGCCAGCAGGGCGGCCTTGCTGGTGCCGTAGGCGCCAAAGCCGGGGCCCGGGTTGAGGGCCTGCTTGCTCACGTTGAAGAGCAGCTGGCCGCCGAGACGGCCGCTGACCCCCTCGCCGGCACCTGCGGCACCGGCCGAGGCAGCCTGGTTGGCGCTGGCATTCCCCCCGGCAGCGCCCGCGGGGCAGGGGAGGGTGTCCTGGAGGCGGAACAGGGCCAGGGCGGCCTGGGCCACGTGCTGGTGGGCGAAGAAGTTGAGCTCGAAGCTGGCGCGCAGATCGGCCTCAGGGAGCTCGGCAATGCGGCCGCCCCAGGCGGCGCCGGCATTGCTCACCACAATGTCGAGGCCGCCGAAGTGGGCCGCCACCGCCGCGAAGGCGGCCTGCACCTGGAGTGGATCGGTCACGTTGCAGGCCAGGCCGAGGGCGCGGGAGCCGCAGCGCCGGGCCACGGCCGCCGCCGCTTCGCCATCGAGGTCGAGCACGGCCAGATCGGCACCCTGGGCGGCGAAGGCGAGGGCCGTGGCCGCGCCGATCGCGCCGGCCCCGCCGGTGACCACCACCACCGAGCGGGCCAGGGGCTTCTCAGCGGCCTTGCCGAGTTTGGCCTGCTCCAGGCTCCAGTACTCCATGTCGAAGGTGTCGTTCTCCCCCACCGGCTCGAAGCGGCCGATGCTCTCGGCGGCCAGCAGGGTGGTGGCCCAGGTTTCGGCGATGTCGGCGGTCACGGCGGCCTCAGCGGCGGACTTGCCGATTCCCACCAGGCCCAATCCCGGGATCGCCACCACCCGGGGCAGGGGATCGAGGGGCTTCTTGATGCCCCCAACCCGGTCGTTCTGGCGCGAGAAGCTGGCCTGATAGTTGGCGGCGTAGGCCTGAAGGGCCGGCGCCAGGGCGGCGCTCCAGGCCTCCAGGGCGGCCGCGTCTCCGGCGGCGGGGGCGGCGGGCAGCACCAGGGGATGGGCCTTGGTGCGGATCACATGGTCCGGGGTGGCCACACCGCGGCGGGCCCAGTCGGCCAGGCGGCCGTCGTCGACCACGGCACGGGCCAGGGGTGTGGCGCGCAGATCCAGGAGCCAGTGGGAGCGAGCGCCGGCGGTACTGGCGGCCCGGCCCAGGGCACCGCGCAGGCGCGGCAGTAGCGCCGCCGCAGGAGCCGGGCGCTCCGGCACCGCCGCCGGCTGGCTGAGGCGGTTTCCGGTGGCCAGGTGCTGCTCGGCCAGCCGCACCAGCTCGATCATCCGCTCGTAGCTCTGCTTCGCCGTGGATCCGAAGGAGAAGAGGCCGTGCTTGAGCAGCACCATGCCCTCGAGCTCCACGCCGCTGGCGGCGGCCCGCTCGGCGGCCGCCTCGTAGAGATCAGCGCACGACTGGGCCAGGGCGAAGCCGGGCATCACATAGGGCACCAGCACCACCCGCTCGCCAAACACCTGGCGGCAGACCGCGGCGGCATCGGGTTGATCGGCCAGGGCCAGCAGCGCCGAGGAATGGGTGTGATCCACAAAGGTGTGGGGCAGGAAGGCGTGCAAGAGCGCCTCCACCGAGGGGTTGGGGGCGGCCGGATCGATCAGGTTGTTGCGCTGGGCGGCCACCATCGCCTCATCGCTGAGGGAATTCAGAGCCCGCAGGGCGCGCAGGGGCTCCAGGCGCACCGCCGGGTGGCCGGGGGGCTCGATCGTGCCGAGGTCCCAGCCGGAACCCTTCACGCACAGCACAGGAATCGTTTCGCCCAGCAGGCCGGTCACGGTGGTCTTCACCGAGGTGTTGCCGCCGCCGTGCAGCACCAGATCAGGGTCGGCGCCCAGCAGGCGGGCTGAGTAGGTGCGTAGGGCCAGGGGTTCGGCCACGCCTTGGGCGCCGTAGTGGGCCACGGCCGCGGCAGCCTCGGCATCGGACCAGCGGTTGAGCACGGACATGGGCGACCGGAGTCAATGCCGCTGAGGCTACGGGTGCCGGGGCCGGTCAGCTCAAGCCAGTCCCGCAAGGCACAGACTGAACGGCCCATTCGGGCACCTGGGAGCTGATGGAGACGGAGCTCCAGCGGACTGGATCCGCTGAGTGCTGGGGTGCCGGTGCCTACTCCGGGCAGGAACGCCAGCCCTCGGCGAAAGGTGCCTCCTCCGCCAGCCGGGCCGTGATGCGCTCGGCCAGGTCGGATTCGAGCAAGGTCACCGCCAGGCCGGTGGCGATGCGGGCGGCCACGCCTCGCACCTCGGCGGCGGTGGAACCTGCGGCACCGTTGGGGGCCGCTTGCAGGGCTTCAGCGGTGAGGATGGCGAGGGTGTCGAGCAGGGAATCCCCCAGCGGATCTTCCTCCAGCAGGCGCGCGATCACAACAGCCTCCAGACCGCCGGAGGGGACGCCAGCGGTAAGGGCCACCAGCCGGGGCCGTGCTGGCGTGGTGGCTCCATTGGCCTCTTGCGTCGACACAACCGGGCCGAGCGACCGGCGCAGTGGGAGGGGCAGCGCGTGCTCACGGATCATGCCGGCGTTGTGCGGTGTCCTAAGGGAATGCTGTCGCAGCCGCTGCCGGCGCGCCAGGGATGGGACCGGTGCCGGAGCTGGCCGGCGTGGGTGTGGCGGGCAGGGGCAGGGCGTTGCCCTGCGAGGCGGGAATAGTCCAATCAACAAGTCCAATCAGCTTTCAGCAGATTGGCTTGCCATCGCTACCTTTCCCGCAGAGGGTATTGCGACCGGACCCTCTGGCGGAGCCGGTGGGCTCCCCTGAGCTTTGCCGCCCAGCTCCCCTGCGAACCAGCCCCTAACCCGCGATGGCCCTGCGCACCCTTCTCTTCCTGATCACCAACCTGGCGGTGGTGCTCACGATCTCCCTGATCCTCAACCTGCTCACCGCTATCGGGCTGCTGCCCCCCGACCTGCCGCTGCTGCCCCTGCTGGTGGGCAGCTTCGTGTGGGGCGTGCTGGGGGCTTGGATTGCGCTGCAATTCTCGGCCGAGTCGGCCAAGCGGATGATGGGCATCCAGCTGGTGGGCCAGGGCGGTGGATCGGCCGAAAACTGGCTGCACGGCACCGTTTCGGTGTTGGCCCAGAAGGCGGGCCTGCCGATGCCCGAAGTGGGCATCTACGGCTCACCGGAATGGAACGCCTTCGCCACCGGACCCTCCCCCAACCGGGCCCTGGTAGCGGTGTCCACGGGGATCCTGCAAGGGATGCCGCCCGCGGAGCTGGAGGCGGTGCTCGCCCATGAGATGAGCCATGTGGCTAATGGCGACATGGTGACCATGACCCTGCTGCAGGGGGTGATCAACGCCTTCGTGATGTTCCTCTCGCGGGCGGTGCTGTTCCTGCTGCCCCGCGGCGATCGCGAGGATGGTCGCGGCATGGCGCCGCCGCCCACCATGCTGCTGATCTGGCCCCTGGAGATCCTGCTGGGGGTGCTGGGCTCGCTGATTACCGCCTGGTTCTCGCGGCACCGCGAATTCCGCGCCGACGCCGGCGCCGCCCGCCTCACCAGCCCCGGCGCCATGGTGGGGGCTCTGCAGAGCCTGGGGCAGGTGGAGAACCTGCAGGACCCGCGCGATGAGCCCACCCTGGCGACGCTGAAGATCAACGAGCCGCCCAGCTTCCTGCGCCTCTTCGCCAGCCACCCGCCCCTCGACGCCCGCATCCGGGCGCTCCGGCAGGCGGCGGGCCAAGGCTAGTTGTCCTGAGGATCTAGCCATCAAGCCCTCCCAGGCGCCTGGCAGCAGGCAGCCCTGGGAAACCTTGCCCGCCCCCTGCCCGCTGGCCAGTCTCGCAAGGGTCGCTGGGCGTGGCCTATGGCCTGCTCCAACAATCCAGGACGATGGCAGCGAACAAACCTGGCGGGGACCATGAAAGCGATTGCAGCCTTCGGGGGTGTTCCCTGCAGTGCTCCAGGGGCCTTTGCCCTGGTGGAGCTTCCCGATCCGCTGCCCGGCCCCCACGACCTGCTGGTGCGGGTGGAGGCATGGGCGGTGAATCCGGTGGACACCAAGGTGCGCTCCGGCCTGCCGGGACCCGGGGCTGGTGCCCCGCCGCGGCTGTTGGGCTGGGATGCCGCCGGGGTGGTGGAGGCCATCGGGGATGCGGTTGTGCGCTTCGTCCCGGGCGATCGGGTGTGGTTCGCCGGCGACATCAGCCGGCCGGGTTGCAATGCGGAGCGGGTGCTGGTGGAGGAGGCGATCTGTGACCACCGCCCCGCCAACCTGAGCGCCGCGGATGCGGCGGCCCTGCCCCTCACCGGGCTCACGGCCTGGGAGGCGCTGTTTGAGCGGCTGGGGCTGGATCCCGAGGGAGCTGATGCCGGACGTAGCTTGCTGATCCTGGGTGGTGCCGGCGGGGTGGGTTCGATCGCGACCCAGTTGGCGCGGCGGGCTGGCTTGATGGTGATCGCCACCGCCTCCAGGCCGGAAAGCCGGGCCTGGTGCGAGCGGATGGGCGCCAGCCACGTGGTGGACCACCGCCAGCCCCTGGCCCCCCAGCTGGCGGCGCTGGGCCTGCCGGAGGTGGACTCGATCGCCAATTTCAGCGACACCGACGCTTACTGGCAGGCCATGGCCGAACTGATCCGGCCCCAGGGGGCGATCGTGGCGATCGTGGCCAACCGGGCGCCGCTGGATCTCAACCTGCTCAAGGCCAAGAGCGTGAGTTTCCACTGGGAGTTCATGTTCACCCGCCCCCAGTTCCGCACGCCCGACCGCGGGCGGCAGGGGGAGATCCTGGAGCGGCTGGCGGAGCTGGTGGAGGCTGGGGAGATCCAAAGCACCGCGTTGACCCGCCTCACCCCCATCACACCCACCAACTTGGCCACGGCCCATGGGCTTCTGGAGAGCGGGCGCGCAATCGGCAAGATCGTGCTGGAAGGGTGGGAGGGGCATGGCTCCGGAGAGCTTGCGGCCTGACTTGAAGGATCCATCTCATCCGAGTCGGTCCCGCAACAATCAGCTGTTGCAGCAGCAGCAGGATCCTGGTGTGGAAGGACGGTCTGAAGATGACCAACCGCCAGCTGCACTCGCCCGAATGTGGGTGGGCCCGCGCTACCAGAAATGCCCCCCACCAGGCGGCCTGGGCGAACGGCCGATCTAAACGATCTAAGGAATGGCGACCATGCAGCGCTGATAATACATTTCTCGATCCGCCAAGCCGTTGGTGCCACCATTGACGCGCAAGGTGACATCTCTGACACTGGGGTTGGAATCACAGAGCTGATTCATCCGGTTGTTTTGCCACCAGAATCCCGCCGAGCTAAAGGGATAGCGATCGGCAACATAGTCAACGCCCTTCATCACAGCAGAATCGTGGATGAAGTTAGCAAAATCCTGGTAATTTGCCCGTCCAGTCAATTGAATATAGCCGGCCCCCTTGTAGCGCGGGCCATCGCCTGACTGGGTGTTGCCGAGATCGGCCCTGCCCTCGTAATCCCAGCCGGATGCGAGCTCCTTTTTGTAGCGTCCTCCCCCTGATTCATGAGCGGTTTGGCTGAGGAAGTGGCGGAGCCTGGACTTTGTGGTGACGCCGAATCGATGCAGGCAGTCGTTCAGCTCGTTCACCTCCTGGTCCCTGATCAGCTCTGGACTGCAGATCCAGATGCTCGCCAGTTGCTGTTTGCTGATCAATGCCGCCGCAGCACCGGCCTGGCCTTGGCCAGGAGGCTTGGGGGGGGTACGGAATTGGATGGCCCAGGCGGCTGTGTCATCCATCAGGGATTGATTGACCTGGGCGGCAAAAGCTTTCATCGCTTCCACGTGGTTAGAATTATCCTTGCGAAAGTAGGTGATGAAGTCGAGGAACTTTTCGGGTGAAATTTTGGCCATGATCGGGGAAGTTAAATGGAATAAGACAACATGTGATGTGGCAGTAAGTTCCACTCGGGATCTCGTCGGCATCCATCACAAAAACTGGAGCTAGTGCTTCGCCCCTGCTCGCGTGGTACGAGGTGGAGGCTGTCAACCCTAGCTGGAGCGAGCTCAGAGGCCGGCTTTGAGACCCGTGGGCTTGCCCTTGACGCTGGTGACGATCCGACCATCACCGCTCCCCGGTCCCCGATCCCAGAAGATGCGATCAAAGGTGTCGTAGCTGTATTCGTCGTAAGAGCCTCCGATGCCGATGTCGTAGCTGTCGGAGGCACCATGGCGGGTGCCGAAGGGGTCGTGGACGAGCCAGACTTTGCGATCGGGATCGTGTCCGACCACCAGCACAATATGACCGCCGCTTTTGTACTTCACACCAATGACAACCGGAATACCCTTGCTCAAGGAGAGGAGAAGATCATCGGCTGCAATAGTCTGCTGACTATAATAAGACTCGATGCCAAGATCCTTGAGTGCCTTGCTCTGGCAGTTGTGATCCGTGGTATCACCGTAGCGAGCAAGCAACTTCTGATAGGCCGATTCCGGCTCCTTCAGGCCCTTGGCTGCCGCCGAGCGGCTGAGCTCGCCATTCAGGAGAAAATCGGCCAGCATGGTGCAGGAGGTGAGATTGCACTGGCGGTATCCATTGCCAAAGGTCGGATGCCAGTCGTTATCAGTTTGGCCCCGATACTTGACGGGAAGCTTGACCGCCTGGGGCAGCCCCTCGACCTCGACATGGGGCTGGTAGGCATACACCGTGGCCAGTTTGGTGATTCCATCGCTGGCCAGGATGGGGGTGACCAGCTTGAGCTTGACGTGTTGAAAACGGTCGGGGGAGATCGCGCTGACCGGCATCCTGGTTCCCGCCTTGACCAAAATCTTTTCGGAGGACTCCAGGTCTTGGGATCCGACTGGATTTTTTTTAAAAATGGTATCGATACGGGCGGTCACGGCCTTCTGGGGCGAATTGCTCATCATTGGCTCCTTGGTGATGCAAAGGTATGGAATGGACGCTTGAATGGCTGTTCAGCTCCGTTTCCATGTTGAAGCAGAAGTCCGAGTGTGGTTGTCAGGACCAGTCACCCAGCTGTCATATCCATGCCAGTCTGCTGCCAGCGGCACTGACTCCAAGCCAGGAGATGGAGGCTGCGCTGGCCATGGCAATCAACGCCCGGCCTGCACCCCCACCGGCTGAGTCGTATCGGGATTGAGGGGTGCCAGGAAGGCCGCTTGGGCCCGCACCCGGCAGGCAACGGGATGGACCTGTAGCCCCTGAGGCCTTAGATCTTGGCGCAGGTCAAAGGGATGGGCGAGCAGCCGTAACCAGGGACGCCCGGCAATGACCACGATGGCTTCGGTGCCATCGCCCTTCAGATCGCTGTCCACGACTGATCCGTAGGCCAGTACAGCCACCACCTGGCCCCGCTCGTCGCGGCAGTTGAGGCCCGCCGGGTCCCGTTCCACCACAAGCCATTGGCGCTGGGGATAGGCGGTGCGGTTGCCGGGTAAACGGGTGGAAAGGAAATCACCATCGGCGTTGGCCAGGGGCACATCGGCGATTTGGGCCCCGGCACTGCTCCAAGGCACAAGGGCTGTGATCAAGGCGACCAGCGGCAGGCAGCAGGAACGGACCATTCATCGTGCGCCAATCACCCTTGAGACTACGAAAACCACTTCGCCGCCGGGTGTCAGATCATGTCCACAGCCCGGCCAGCCGGGCTCAGCGCCTGGCCACCAGCACCCGGTGCCGCGGATCGGCGGCGCTGCGCTGCACGTTGCGAAAGCCCGCCTCCTGCAAGGCGGCCGGCAGATCGAGCCGGAAGTAATCCTCCAGGTAGGGCTCGGTGCTCTTGAGCAGGGTGGCGATCGGGGCGGGCAGGCGGCGGATCACCGCCGAGTCGGGGTCCTGATCCACCAGGGCGATCACCCCGCCCGGCCGCAGCAGGCGGGCGGCTTCAGCAAGCACGGCGCGGGTGGCGCTCTGGGGCAGCTCGTGGCAGACGAACTGGAGGGTGATCAGGTCGTATGCGGCGGTGGGCAGCCCCGTGGTCTCAGCGGTGCCGTGGTGCCAGGTGATCGGGGGGAGGGCAGCAACCGTTGATGCGGCCAGTGATGCGGCCAGGGCCTCGGCCTCCCGTACCCGGGCCACCGCCAGCATCGGCGCCGACAGATCCAGCCCCTCCACCACCAGGGGAACGGACGGGGCTTGCGGAGAAGGTTGCGAGCCCGCCCTGGCCGAGGACTCCTCAGCCGTCGTGCAGGCCGCACCCCCTCCTGCTCCGAAGACGCCGCCTGCCTGCGCCTGCCGCTCCAGCAGCCACTCCCGCAGGGCGAAGGTGCCCACGCCCACAGAGCAGCCCAGATCGAGGACCCGCTGCACGGGGCCCGTGAGGCTCGGCTCGATCGCGTTGAAAATGGCGCTGCGCAGGCGCCGCTGGGCCTGATCCGGAGCAAGATCGGGCTCCTCAGGCCAGACCCGCAGGGCCATCGAATCGGTGGCCTGCTCGGCCTCGCAGGCGGCGGCCCAGCAAAGGTTGCCCTGGTCGTAGGCGTGGAAGCGGGCCCGGTAGTAAGCGGGAACGGCCGCCGAAGGGTTGGTGGTGGAGACCAGCAGTGGCTCGGCGGCCCGCTGCAGCAGCTCCCGCCGCTGGCGCCAGGCGATGCCGCGGCCCTCGGCGGTGCGGATGATCAGCCGCCGCGCCTGCCAGAACAGCAGCCACCGCAGGGGCTCCACCGCCAGCAGCCGGTCGATCAGCCAGCCCAGCGGATGGTTCGATTCCACCCAGTTGGGCGGCGGGGAACTGGCGGGCAGGGCCGGAGTCATGGCGGCGGCAGAGGCATGGGGCCCTCAGGCTACGAAGCGTGACGGGCTTGACCAACAACGGCTGGGGATCGCGCCTGGGAGCAGAGCTGACGATTGATTCGTTGTTGATCAGGACCGATGGGCTCATCAAAGTGGCCTGCTGCCTCGATCCGATCCCCAGGGGCCAGCAGACCTCCTTATGGTTCACGTCAAGTCAATCCCTCAAGGGGCTGGAGATTAAAGCGACGCCAGAAGCGAATGCGGAGAACAGCTTCGAGACATTGACCCTCCGTGAGCGCGAAGCCCTGGAGGCGATCACGGCAGGAATGAACAATCCGGATATTGCCGCAGCGTTAAATCTTTCCCTAGACACGGTGAAAACCCATGTGAAATCGATTCTTCAGAAGCTGCGGGCTCGCAACCGCACCCACGCGGTGGTGTGTGCCCTGATGGCGGGGATTGTGCTGATGCCAGCAGCTACGGCGATCGCAACCAAAATCAAGGCAACCAAGGCTGTGTCCTCCCAGCAGACCCGCTGGGGCCTGCACCTTGATTTGCGCTACTACGACCCGTAGAGCCCCCTCAGGCCCGCCTCGGTGGCTGCCGCCACGCCCCGCTCGGTGATCAGGGCGGTGACTAACCGCGCCGGGGTGACATCGAAGGCCGGGTTGAAGCCAGGGGATCCGGTGGGGGTGAGCTGCACAGTGGCCAGTTGCACCCCCACTTCACCCCCAGCTTCGCCGCCGCCCGCGACCTTGCAATCACCAGCCAGCTGCCCTTGGATCTGGGTCACCTCCCGCTCGGAGCGGGCCTCGATCGGGATCTCGGCCACGCCGTCGTCGATGGTCCAGTCGATCGTGGAGGCGGGCAGGGCCACGTAGAAGGGCACCTTGTTGTCGAAGGCCGCGAGGGCCTTGAGGTAGGTGCCGATCTTGTTGCACACATCGCCGCGGCGGGTGGTGCGGTCGGTGCCCACGATCACCGCATCCACCTGGCCGTGCTGCATCAGGTGACCGCCGGCGTTGTCCACGATCACGGTGTGGGGCACCCCTTCCTGGCCCAGTTCGTAGGCGGTGAGGCTGGCGCCCTGGTTGCGGGGGCGGGTTTCATCCACCCACACATGGACCTTCAGGCCGGATCGGTGGGCCTTGTAAATGGGCGCGAGAGCCGTGCCCCAGTCCACCGTGGCCAGCCAGCCGGCATTGCAGTGGGTGAGCACGTTGAGGGGTTGCCCCTGGCGTTCGGGGGGCCGGGCCGCCGCCAGCTCCCGGAAGATGGCCAGGCCGTGTTCACCGATCGCATCGCACATGGCCACGTCCTCCTCGGCGATGGCGGCGGCCTCGGCCTGGGCCGCCGCGGCCCGCTCCGCTTCCGGCAGCGGCGCCACCAGATCGCGCACCCGCTCCAGGGCCCAGCGCAGGTTCACGGCGGTGGGACGGGTGGCATTGAGCTGCTCGAAGGCCGCCGCCAGGGCGCCATCGGAGGGGTCGCGCTGGAGGGCCAGCATGAGGCCGTAGGCGCCGGTCACCCCGATCAGGGGGGCGCCCCGCACCACCATCGTGCTGATCGCCGCCGCGGCATCCTCCAGGGAGCGCAGGGAACGGGTCTCGAACCGATGGGGCAGCAGGGTCTGGTCGATCACCCACACCGAACGGCCGCCCGCCTCCAGACCGATGGTGCGCCAGGCCTTGCCGTCGATGTTCATGGGTCACCCCTTCAGTGCCCCAATCCTGAAGGATCGGCTGCGGCGGGCACAATGTGCTGGGCGACACCGGGAGGGATACCTAAACTTAATTTCAGCTAGATAAATGTTTCTCATGGCCGCTAACGCTTTCGCTTGGGTAGAGATCTACGTCCAGGATCTGGAGCGGGCCAAGGCCTTCTACGAGGCGGTGTTTGGCTTCCAGCTCGAGAAGCTGGAGAGCCAAGTCCCCATGTGGGCCTTCCCCTCCGACCCCAGCCAATGGGGCGCCGGCGGCGCGCTGGTGCACATGCCAGGTGTGCCCTCAGGAGGCAGCGGCACCCTGGCCTACTTCAGCAGCGCGGACTGCATCAGCGAGGAGGGGCGGGCCGTGGCGGCTGGCGGCAGTGTGAAGCAGACCAAGATGTCGATCGGCCCCTTTGGCTTCATCTCGATCCTGGTGGACACGGAAGGCAATGCGATCGGGCTCCACTCCATGGCCTGAGCTGGAGTTGAAGCTGTAGTGACTCCCATGCCCCGCCCCATGCCCGCCCTGCCGTTCGCCAACGGCGACGCCATGCCCGCCCTGGGCCTCGGCACTTGGCGCCTGCCGCCCGAGCTCACCGCCGCCACGGTGCGCAGCGCCCTGGAGCTGGGCTACCGCCACCTCGATGCCGCCGCGATTTATGGCAACGAGCCCCAGATCGGCGAGGCCTTGCGGCAGGCCTTCGCTGATGGGCTGGTGCGGCGCGAGGAGCTGTGGATCACCGGCAAGCTCTGGAACGACTGCCATGAGCCCCACGAGGTGCGGCCGGCCCTGGAGCGATCCCTGGCGGACCTGGGCCTGGAGCACCTGGATCTGTATCTGATGCACTGGCCGCTGGCCCAGCGGCGCGGCGTGGCGATGGCGAGCAGCCCCGAAGAGCAGCTGAGCCTCGAGCAGGTGCCGCTGGCCGCCACCTGGGCCGCCATGGAGGAGCTGGTGGATCAAGGGCTCACGCGGCACATCGGCGTGTCGAACTTCAGTGGCGCCAAGCTGAAGGCCCTGGCCGCCGGGGCCCGGATCCGGCCGGAAGTGCTTCAGATCGAGCGCCATCCGTTGCTGCAGCAGAACGCTTTGCTGGCCTGGTGCCGCGAGAACGGGGTGGTGGTCACCGGCTACGGGCCGCTGGGCTCCAGTGGTGCCAACCGGCCGCCGCTGGTGCTGCAGCACCCGCAGGTGGTGGCGCTGGCGGGGCAGCGGGGGCTCACGCCGGCCCAGCTGCTGCTGGCCTGGGGGATCGGCTGCGGCACCGCCGTGATCCCCAAATCCATGCAGCCGGC
>Ga0194055_10002492_pt1 | contig 14560 bp, 9 predicted proteins | sample SepL449m_MetaG_FD_155482 | JGI IMG/M metagenome (GOLD analysis project Ga0194055, IMG submission 155482) | Anoxic zone freshwater microbial communities from boreal shield lake in IISD Experimental Lakes Area, Ontario, Canada - Sep2016-L442-9m | ecosystem: Environmental > Aquatic > Freshwater >... | reverse complement strand
GGGGTAAGGGGGAATGATCGGTTTGGGAATGTGGGGTGGAGTTAATGAACCTTATTTGGAGGATCCGCAATCATTATCCGCATTTTGTTTCTGTTAGAGAATCGGGGAAGGGAGCTTGGAGGAATCTGCGGCTGATTGGATGGGGAGAATTTCCACATGATGGGGGGAGATGATCAGGGATGTTTTGATGGCCTCATAGAGGTCGGGCATCTTTTCCATGCGTTGTTTGAAGGCGGCTTGGCGTTTTTCTTCGAGCATCGCTGGGGTGATTTCGAGGAAGTCTGGAACGCCACCGGCGCGGAGGACTCCCGCGAAGATTTTGTCGTGGAAATATTGATTTTTATTTTTAACGGCGGTCCAGACGGATTTGATTTGCTCGGCGATTGGGCCTTTGGAGAGAGCGGCGGCGGCGAGGTTGACGCCCGTTTGGAGGGCGGCGGCGGAGTATTCTCCGACTTTGACGCCCCCGAGTCGGACTTCAAACTGGCCGGGTTTTAGGCCAGTGACTTTGAGTCGGTAATCGTTCATTTCGTCGAGGAGCGAGACCCACGGCAAGATGGATTTGGCTTCCTCAGGGAAAAAGGGGAGGGATTGGTCGAGTTGATTAAACTCCACCTTGCCATCGGGACTGACCACGAGTCCATCGACTTGGCAGCTCTGGTGGGCGACAATTTTTTTGGTGGGGAAATCGATTTCCGTGGCGGCGACGAGGGTGGGGAAGCCGAGGCCGCGCAGGAGGGTGGCGGCCATGAGGGCTTGGCCTGGAGGGCCGGGGTGGACGGGATCGCCACCGCCGATGCGGTTTTGGGGATTGGCTTGGCGGGCTTTGTCGACCACCGCGGCGAAGGGGTGGAACTGATCGACGAAGAGGGCGTCGCCGTTTGAGGCGGCGATTTCTTTGACCCCGGCGGAGAATTTTTCGAGGTTGAGATTATCGGGGAGGATCGAGGGGCCCGCGGCGGCGATTTCTACTGGCTGAGGGGTGAACCAGACGACGCGAATATTCGCTGACTTGGATTGGTCGGCGATTCCTTGGAGACCCGTGCGGTAGTTTTTGAAGCGCTCTTCTACCCACTGGTTTCCTGGACCGCCCGCGTCGTTCATCCCAAAGTTCACGGTTAAAATCGTGGGTGCGTAGGGTAAGACATCACGTTGGAAGCGATTGCGACCACCTGGGGCGGTATCGCCCCCGATGCCGACATTGATAAACTGGAGATTTTGCTGGGGAAAGCGGGTGAGCGCCCAACATTCGAGGTAAGTGCTATGGAGATGTTGTTCGGTGATGCTGTCGCCGATCATCACGACCTTGTCGTTTTTCTTCAGGAAAAAGTCGGCGGCGAACGTGGGGATTGGGGTGAGGAGGAGGGGGGCAGCGGTCGCGAGGCACCAGGCGAGAGATTTCATTCGGTGGATGGGTTGTGGAGAGGCTGTGTTGGTGGGGAGATGGCTACTTTATTTTCGCCTCGGATTGGATGGTGGGCCATTGTTTTAAGAAAGTATCAGCCATGATTGCATGCCCTAAGCCATTGGGGTGGATGGGGTCGCCGCCGTGGGTCTCTTTGATTTTGGCGAGCATGGGGGTGCGGATATCGATGACCCAGACATCCTTTCGGCCATTGAGGGTGAGGAGCCATTTGGCATAGCGAGCCATGACTTCGTCGTAGTAGGCGTAGGGGGTTCGGTAGCCAAATTTGTTGGCGTCCTTGTTGGCTTCGATTTCGGCGGCGGCGTTGGCTTCATTGAAAGTGGCTTCTTTGGCGACGGCGTCGGCGTCTAGGGGAAAAGTTCCTGTGCGGGCGTAGGGCGGTGGGGTGAGGAGGATGATTTTGGCGCCACTGGCCAAGACTTTTTTGATGAGCGACTCCATGCCTGTTTGGTAGGCGAGGAGGCGTTTTTCGTTGAAGGGGTGATAGATGCCGTCGTTGATTCCGTAACAAGCGACCACAAAATTGGGTTTGGTTTCGGCGAGTTCGGCATCGATGCGGGTGAGAACGCAGGGGCGTCGGCCTGGGTGATAGGCTTCGCTGAGGTCGGAGGTGGTTTCGCTGTTTCGTCCGTGATTGATGACGCGGGGAGGGTTTGCGGGATTTTCTTTGGCTAAAGCGGCCCCGATTTGGCCGACATAACCGCCCGCTCGGGTGATGCTATCGCCGAGAAAGAGGAAGGTGAGAGGGGGCGGGGTGGTGGGTTTGGTTTCTTCGGCGTTGACGGATCCGAGGAAAGCGCAGCCAAGGATCGAGGCGATGAGGGCGAGTTTCATAAGTGGGATGAGATGGTGGAGATTTCGGTGAAAGGGTGAGTTGGAAGAGTTGGGAAATGCTCGGGGCTGAGAGGGTGATTGGGGTGGGGTTTGGTGGCGATGAAATATTTTTTAATTTTTCGAGGGTGGGACCGCAAATGTCCGACCCCATCTGCAAGACTCTGGGGATATGAAAACTAATTGTCACCTCGATTACGAATCAATACTCCATGGCCGAGCGGAAGTCGTTCACTTAGCGATTTCGTTTCGTGCGGAGAAGCAGCTGAGTGGGCGAAATCAGCCGTTTGCTTTTGGGTTGGTGATTGATAATAGCGGATCGATGGGAGGGCATCCATTGGAGCAGGCGAAGGCGGCGGCGAAGATGGTTTTGAGTAATCTTCGGGAGGATGATTTGATTGCGCTGGTGGTTTTTTCGGAGAGCGCGCGGACGATTATTCCGTTGCAGACTGGAAAAAATAGGGCGGCGTTGCATGCGCAAATTGATGCGATTCACCCCGAGGGGTTGACGAACTTGATGGCTGGGTGGATGTTGGGGCGGGATGAATTGGAGAAGGCTCCTGGGGCCATTCCGCGAAAGTTACTGCTCCTGACGGATGGCCATTTGAATGCGGGGATTACTGAGCTTGGACAGATTGTTCCGCTGATCACCGATGCCACGAAAAATCGGCACATTCGCACGAGTTGTTTGGGCTTTGGGGATCACTACAACGAGGATTTGTTGGCGACGATTTCGACCGTGGGGACTGGGGCGATGCATGACGCGACGGAACCCGAGGCGTTTCAGAAGATTTTCATGCTTGAGCTGGAATCTTTGCTGGCCTTGAGCGTCCAAAATCTTCGGGTGCGGGTGCGGAAGCTCCACTATTGCGATCGATTCGGGGTGGTGAGTTCGTATACCGTACTGGAGCGTCCCGAGGGGGTGTTTGAGATTACGATTGGAGATTTGGTGAGTGATGAGGAACGGGTGCTCGTCATGGTGTTGGAAGTTTTGCCTTTGCCATTGATGGGTGACGGTTTGCCGGTGGCGTCGCTCGAGGGGGAAGCTTTGCTTGATTTGGAGATTGTGTATGACGAGATCACCGAGGAGGGGGTTCATTCGCGGGTGGAGCAGAGGACGATTCGCATTAGTGCGGTACAAAATCCTGCGGAAGTGGTGAGGAATGGGCAAGCGGTTCGTTGGGTGGCGATTCAAGAGGTGGGGAGGATGATGATGGCGGCGATCTTGGAGCGTGACAGTGGGGATGAGTTGGTTGTGCGGGAGCGGATCCGGCGGACCAAGGAGAAGTTGGAAGGTTACGGAATGGAGAAAGCCACGGAGGAGGCGCTGGAGACATTGCGAATTTTTGAAAAGAAGGTGGTGAGATGGGATCTGCGGAGTCGGAAGCAGTCGCGACAATACTGTGCATCTTCGCTGTCGATGAGTAGTTACTTTCAGGCAGCGCCGTTGAAGGATGAATCGGGAGTTCCCAAGTCGAAATCACCTTCTCCGCGTCGGAAGAGGCCGCCAACTTCGCCCGCAACTCCGCCTTTGGATGCTCAGCCATAAACGAGAGCGCTCTAGGGTTATGGGGCGTGGGGCGGGATGTGGTGATGTGGTGATGTGGTGATGTGGTGATGTGGTGATGTTTTCCTCCCATCGGTCGCTTGCGGCAAGGTCAGCCGCAAGCGGCCACCTTTGGGAAGGGACGGGAAGCTTGGCGTGGGGTGGAATACTCTCCTTTTCGGCGGACCAATCTTCCCTTTTTATTTTTCTGAAAAAATAATTTGACTAATCGATCGGCATGGATATTTTTAGTGGATTCAGCGAATGTGTCGCTGACAGTAAAAGAAGGGCAACCTTCCTAAACCCCAAACTAAACCCCAAACAAACCCCAAACAAACCCCAAAAAATGATGAAAAGAAGTCCTAACCTTATTGTGATAAAAAACTCATCCTCATTGATCGCGTTGATCTTTGCTGGAGTCTTTTTGAATGTGCCGACGGTCCGAGCCGATTACGCTAGTTACATTGCCAGCACGAGCCCAGCGGATTGGTGGGGAATGAACGAGCCTGGTTCAGCTAGTGTGACCACGACGGCTCTGGCGGGCGGTTTTAATCTCACCTACCAGAATCCTGGGGTGAACTCCTTGTCTGGGGAGACGGGGTTTGTGCCGACCGACGGGGTGAACTACGCGGCTTACTTTGATGGTACGAGTGCTGCAGGCGCTTATGGAAATTCTCCTTATGCCTATGCGAATCCAACGGGCACATCGCCGGTTCTGCGTTTTGCGGACGCTGCTGGGGCTGGATCGGGTTTTGCTGCTGAATTTTGGGTAAAAACCGACGGGGCCCTCAATGTTGATAGCGAACGCTTCTTTGCCACTAGGGAGTGGGGGATGGGCTTTACGGCCAACGGCAGTTACGGTAGCCTCCATTTTACCACTTTTGCTAAGCAGGATTACATTGCGGGTTCGATGCCCTCCGACGGACTATGGCATCAGATTGGGTTTTCGTTTGATGGGAATCTGACGGTTGACTTTTTTGTGGATGGGGTCGCGGCGGGTCAGTCGATTGGGACGGCTTCAGGGATCCGAACTGCCTTGGATGTGGGTGGGGCCAACAGCATCAATCTGACGCATCGGAACACGGACATCCAGCACTTCAAGGGATGGCTGGATGAGGTGGTGATTTGGGGTGCTCCGCGGACTGCGGCGGACTTTAGCTCCAGCTATGTCGCGGGGACTGCCCCTGTTCCTGAACCGTGCACCTTGGCGATGCTTGCTCTGGGAATGGTGGGATTGGTGTCTCGTCGGCGGCGCAGTTAGATTGAGCAGAGAAAGTTTTCTTCATAAACCGTCCGATCAGCAATGGTCGGGCGGTTTTTTTGGAATTTTTATCGGCGAATTTTCATACGAGAGTTTGCGGGCCCTGCACTGAGCGGTGGGCTTGGATGCGCGGTGGTCTTTTTGGGGATCGGTGAAGAAAGAGACCGCTCTGGGTCCCGTGCAAAGAGAGTCGGTACTCGTCGGTCGGTTACTGAGCTCCGGGTCGGCAGGGCTTCCGCACTTGCCATAAAATCGGTAGAAGATATGCGCCTCCCATGCTTCAGACCATCGCCGCTATTGCTGATGATGCACGGTGCGGTGGGTCTGATTAAACCTCTCCATCTCGATCGACGACCCCGCGCATGGGTGACGATTCTCGAGGATGAGCCTTCGGAGGCCTACGAGACGACGCTGCACAGCGAGGCGGGCTTGGCCGAAGATTGGAACCGTACCGAAGAGGACGCCGCATGGTCACATCTGGAGCAGGTTCCGGAGTTCTCGTTCCGTTGGCGTGCGCGGATTTGTCGCCGTCCAAGTGCCGTCCGGGGTTGTGCTCGCCAATGCGGAGCGCGGTGACTGGATTCTCTGTCAGGTCACGAGCAAGTCGGGTGAGGACGCTCGCGCGGTTAGACTCAAGGATGGCGACTTCAAGCACGGCAGCCTTCGTTTGGTGAGCTCCGCATGGCCAGCGAAACTCTTCACGGCGCATGCGAGTCTTTTCGCCTCCGAGGCTGGCATGCTCAGTGCCGAGTCGCTCAGGAGAATCACGGACGAAGTGGTCTCGGTTATTCAACGAAGCTCTTGCGATTAAGCCCCCTTTGAGCTATCACGGAGACTAGGTTCGTTAGGCCACTGCACCCGCTTTTTCTCGTGAGAATCATCAACAACCGTTGGTTTGCGGTCCTCATCCCCGCTTTGCTGGGTTTCGGCTTGGCGGCGTTGTGCGTTCGCGTTTTTCAGTTCTACGGTTGGAGTCTCTTTCTGGGTTTGCCGATCGTCGTCTGCTTCCTTTCTGCTTTCTGCACCGCTTTCCGGCGGAAGGTTTCGTTTTTGTCCGCTTACGGGATGGCGGTGCTCAGCCTGCTCTGCCTTGGTGGCCTCATCTGGGTCTTCGCTCTCGACGGTCTCATTTGCCTGCTCATCGCTCTCCCACTGGCGATGCTCCTCGGCGTGATCGGCGCTGCTCTTGGTTTGTGGCTCGGCTCGGCTTGTCGTGGCGGTTTGCCTCCAGCCCTTCCATTGATCCTCGTTTTGATGTTCCCCGGCTTGGTCGCGTTTGACCGCACCACCAAACCACCGGAACCGCTCCGCGCCGTCAGCACGAGCGTGGTCGTTCGTGCACCGATTGAGCAAGTCTGGCGGACCGTCGTGGCCTTCCCGAAGATTTCCGAGCCCCCAACCGGGATTTTCCGCGCGGGGATCGCTTACCCCATCGAGGCCCGCATCGACGGCGCAGGCGTCGGAGCCATTCGCCATTGCGTGTTCTCCACGGGTAGCTTTGTCGAACCCATCACCCGTTGGGACGCGCCGAACCTCCTCGCGTTCGATGTTTTGTCGTCGCCGCCCCCGATGCGGGAGTTGTCCCTGTATGAGCACGTCGAGGCACCACACCTCCACGGCCAGATGGTTTCGCACCGAGGGCAATTCCGCCTGTTTGAGCGCGACGGGCAGGTGGTCCTGGAGGGCACCACTTGGTATACGCACACTTTATCGCCGCAGTGGTATTGGGGGCCGATTTCCGACTACATGATTCATCAGATCCATGAGCGAGTTCTGAACCATATTAAACGCACCACCGAAGGCACGTAGTCAGGCGCGGCCACGAACGGTTCTGGCGGTCATGCTGGCCGCTGGCCCGGGTATCATAGAACCCCAGCACCATCAGCCTGTTTGGAAGCTGTTTTCAGTATCCCGCCGGTATCCGTGCCCGCTGCCCAGAGAACCGCCAGAGCTGTGAAGCGCATCGCAACCACTCCACACCACCTGCCAGACGGATGGTCATCTGCTCTTCCCCTTTGCCCATCCGCTGATTTTGAATCCTCGTCCCGTTACTGATTCTTGAGCGTCCCATTACCCTTGATAAACTGGGGAGCGTTCTCTGCGCTAAACGTACCGGCGGGCTGCTCCTTCCCATCAAGATAGAATTTGCCGATCTTCATTTCACCGGTGAAGTTCAATTCCACCATCGCGCCTTCGTAAATAGCCACATCTGTCTGGGCACTAAGACTTTTCGCGCTGGCTAGCGACAGCGTGCCCTGCTGCACCGTCGTCTTGCCGCTGTAGGTATTGGTGCCAGAGAGCACCCAAGTGCCTGTGCCAGACTTGGTGACGGCGGTGATTGCCTTGCCTGCGCGGTCATGGGGATTGAACAGATTGCCAGCGATCTCCCCGGTTCCTGCCGTGTCACCCTTGAGCACGATCGTCTTGTCGGCACCGTAGCCGGAGAGCACAAATGTGCTGGTTAGCTTGAGCCGGCCGTTGCCAGAATGTTCAAAGGTAACGGTTGACTTTTTGCCCGCAAGATTGATCACGCGGTCGGTGATTTCACCGGGCCCGGTATAGATCATGGCGCCATCGCCATCCCTGCCCAACTCGCCGACGACAATCTCGCTGGCCTCAATGTCCAGCGGGGCACCCAGACTACTGCTGTCCCGATGCTGGCCTTTATTGAAGCTGTTCAATGAAGCAATACTCAAGGCGCCGCTCTCAAGAATCGTCTGGCCCGTGTAGGTATTTTTGCCTGACATTCGCAAGGTTCCTGCCCCGGTTTTCCTGATCAGAAACGCGCCGCCGTCAGGCCCCTGTGAATCGGGGACGTTGGCCGAAACCGTGACCGTTTCCTTGGCATTGGCGGTATCCAAGCACAAAATCGACCCGGCCATCAGGCCGTTGTGGTCGACCGTTGCGGTAAGATTCTTGAGTAGCGTGCCGACTTGATTCCCGTTGAATTCGGCGGGGCCACCGGCGCTGAGCACCAGTTCTGCCCCGGGGTGAACGCTGATTTTCGCGGGAGTCCACTGCGCGGGGTCGGCGTTGTAAAGCGACGCGGCCCTCTTGACGAACAACTTAGCCATACGAACCGTGGTGGGACCAGTGTAGGTATTAATGCCCCAGAGATACACTGAGCCGAAGTTATTCCTCCCGAAGGCCCCCTGAATCCCAATCTCCGTAAGCCCGCCGGGCCCGCTGATGCCGCCACTCAGTTTGTTGAGATGCAAATTAAACCCAGCAATTTCGGCAACCCCATTCAGAGTGATCGGACCGTTCCAAGCAAAGTTACCCTCAATCGTGCCTCCGTTCAAAATCAGTGGATTGGTGCAGATCCCGCCACAAGGCGAGAAGGAGGCGCCTTCGTTTAGGGTCACCGGACCGGTTCCCAGCGTTCCCGGCTTCCCGTTCGACCAGCTATCCATATTCAGCGTGCCACTGTTGATGATGGTTCCACCGCTGTAGGTGTTGGCCGAATTGGTAATGAAGAGCGGTCCGCCATCGTTGACGACCAGTCCACCGGTCCCGGAGATCAAGCCTGCGATGATTAGCCGGGCGCTAGGCCGAGAGTAATTTTTACCATACGCATTCACCGCGACATCGGAGGTTAGATGGATGGGTAGATTTATTCTGTCGTCTGTGAAGATGGCATGCTGATTGATGCTCGGTGTGGTGCCGACAAACTGGAGGCCTTTGCCGTTCAGCTTCAGGGCATTCCCCTGTCCCACGCGCAGATTAAGCTGATTGAGCTGGAACCCTTCCTCGAGGTCCTGGGTCACTTCATATTTTCCGGCTTGCTCGAAGTTGAGGACATAGTCTGGCTGTCCAGTCGCCACGGGGGTGGATCCGTTGGAGAGATTGTTCGTCCATTTGGAGCCATCACTCCAGTTGCCGGCTTCTGCCTTGTTCCAGGTGAACACATTGGGCTTGTTACTGCTAATCGCCTTCACCGCAGGGACTTGGGTGAGAGTCGCTTTGGCGGGCGCGGGATGCTTCTCCTTTTGGGGATTTGGCTTAACGGCCTTGGCCACGACTCCGAATGGTTTGTCGTCCTTATTCGTCAGGAAGGGCTCTTCGGCCTTGACCCCCTTTGGTGGCAAGAGGTTCGCGGCTTTTGCGGGATCGATATATTCGGCAAGGTCGCGCATGGCGATGCACTTGTAGTTGTTGTCTTTCAGATACTGCATCATCACCTTAAAGACTTCTGGATCGAGGGAAACGCCCGCATGCTCCATGTCCGGCACGCCATGAAAACAATAGACGACCACCCTTCCTTGGCAGGCCTGCTGGGCTTGTTTGACAAACATTTCGATGGTCACGCCGTCCTTGATGGTGAAGGAAGGCACATCAAATGGATTGTCGATTGTTGGACGGTAGGGGCGCTCATGGCCCCCGCGGCCAAAGGTATAGCCGCGCTTGGCGAGCGCCGGACAAATACCCCAGACTACCCCATAGAGAGGCCAGCAGACGGTCGTCATCTTGGGTCCGTTGTTGGCAAACAACTCATCCTCCATCGCCAGATAATTATCCAAGCCTCCGCCGTGGCCCACGGTGTGATTGCCGATTTCAAAGCCACTGCGATCCAGCTCGATCATCTGTCGCCAGGTCAGGTACCAGTCCTTGCGGGTCTTGAACGAATCGAAGTCGCAGACATAGAACGAGCCCCCAAAGCCGAGTGGCTGGAGGATCGGCGCGACAACTGTCGCATGACTGGCGGGTGCGTCGTCAAAAGTCAGGACCACCAGCCTGTCCGGGATGGGCTTCCGAAGAATGCCGTTTGGGTCAGGATTGACCGCAGTTTGCCCGATGGCAAAGGTGGGGAGAAGGATAGCGGAGAAGAGGAGAAACTTCGCGATGATCATGTGGATAGATTCAAGGGGTTGGCTGGGAGTTTTCCAACAGCACATCGCAAAGTCTCCGATTGGTAAAGCCGTTGGTATCGTAGATGAGTTTATTCTGGTTCCAGTGAGAGGCTGGGGGATCGGCATCCGCGACAGCGCGAGGAGAGCGCGTGACACTTCCTGCTCGACCGCTACCCGATTGCGGGAGATGAATTTGCCCTTGTGAGCAAACGAGTTTTCACAACGCAAGCCAAGTGGCTCGGGGATTCGCTTCCCGCAAACGATCAACAAGGCATCCGCAAAAATGGGTTTTGGACCCATGGGAATGGTGGAGAGATGATCGATGCCCGCGGCTTTAAACCCCCCGTGATCTCGTGCTCGAAGGTTCGTGGGCAAAATGCGGACATCAGGTCGTGCGGGTCGGGGAAACTTCCGAAGCTAACCGCCAAATAATTGAACGCCCTGTGAATCTCCATTGGAACAAGGCGATGAAAACGAAACTGCTCACACCCATCCTCGGGCTCGTCACCGCGATGGCCTGTGCCGAACAGACGCAAGTCTTTGAGCAAGCCGTTCGTCCTTTGCTGAAAGAGTTCTGCGTCACTTGCCACTCCACGGAGAAGCAGAAGGGCGATCTTGATCTGGAACGTTTTACCTCGCTGGCTCTCGTGAAAGGCGACCCCTTGGTTTGGGAGCACGCCTTGGATCAGATTCGCGACAAAGAGATGCCGCCGAAGAACAAGCCGCGGCCTTCGCCCGAGCAAATGAAGCTCCTCACGGACTGGATGCAGGGCACGCTAGATGACCTCGCGCTGGCCAGCGCGGGCGACCCCGGACCGGTGGGGTTGCGGCGTCTGTCGAATAGGGAATACACTTACTCGATCCGCGATCTCACCGGCGTCCCGTCGCTCGATCCCGCGAAGGAATTTCCCGTCGATGGCGCTGCGGGAGAAGGTTTTACTAATGCCAGCGCCGCTTTAGTGATGTCGCCTGCGTTGCTGACAAAGTATCTCGATGCCGCGAAGGATATCGCCAGCCATGCGGCGCTCACCCCCACAGGCATGAGGTTTTCCGCTGGCACGTCATCGCGGGACTGGACCGACGAGACGCTGGCGAAGATTCGCGCCTTCTATGCGCCATTCAGTGCAACCGGCGGCGCGACGTCGGTGAATCTTCATGGGATCAAGTTCGACACGAACGCGGGCGGGCGGTTGCCTTTGGTAAAATACCTCGCGGCGCTCCAAGGCAAAGGCAGCGCGGAGGGGTTGAACGCCAAATACCTCGCCATCCTCAAGGGTGCCTTCGCCAACCCGAAACCCTCGCTGTTGCTGGATAGTCTCGGTAAAAAAGTCCGTGCTGGAACGCTCTCGGTGGCAGATGTGGAAGCCTGGCAGCAGTCGCTCTGGCGCTTCGGGACCATCGGGCACATCGGCAAGGCCAGCGCCGCCGCAAGCTGGCAGGATCCGGTGACCCCGCTCGTGGCAAAGCAAGAGATGAAACTCAAACTGGCCCCCCCAGCCGATGGCGGTGATCTGACCCTCTATCTTTCCGTCAGCGATGCGGGCGACGGCAATGAGAACGATCTCGCGGTCTGGGAGAACCCGCGTCTGGTGGTTGCGGGGCGTGCGGATTTGCCGCTCAAAGAGGTGCTCGCCGGGGCGGAGCAGTTGGAGAAACGGCGCGGTGCCGCGGTCGCCACCGTCACGCAATGCCTTGCGGCAGTAGATGAAGCGGAGCAGGCCACCGGGCGCACGGATATCGCCCAGCTCGCGCAGAAACATGGCGCGGACCCCGCGTTGCTGGGGGCGTGGTTCGACTACCTCGGCATCGGTTCGCCGGGCGCGGTGAGGCTAGCGCCGCTTCTCACTCAGAAGACGGAGAGCGTCCAGAACCGCAGTTTCATCAAGGGCTGGATTGGAGCCGATGCCTTGGGCGTGCTCGCCAATTCGTCGGACACCACCGTGCAAATTCCCGGCACCATGAAGCCGCACAGCATCGCCACCCATCCCGCGCCGCAACTCGCGTCGGTCATCGCGTGGCGCAGTCCCGTGGCGGGCGACTTGCGGATTGGCGGGAGCGTCCAGGATGCCCATGCCGGCGGCAACGGGGTGACTTGGTCGTTAGAGGTGCGCCGTGGTACTGCCCGTGAAGTGCTGGCGGCCGGTGTCAATGAAGGCGCGCAACCGAGCGACTTGGGCAGGAATGAAACCATCCGCGTCCAGCCGGGCGACGTGATCGCGGTGGTGATCGGTCCGCGCGACGGCAATCACAATTCCGACCTCACCGCCGTCGAACTCGTGCTCCATGATGGCAAACAAGAGTGGAGCCTCGCGAAGGACATCTCGCCGGAGATTCTCGCGGGGAATCCTCATGCCGACAGTCACGGGAACAAGGACGTGTGGCACTTTCTCAGTGAGCCGGCTTCGGCGGAGGGCGCGCAGAAAATTCCTGCCGGATCGCTGCTCGCGAGGTGGCGCCAAGCGAGGGATGCGACCGAGCGGGGGCGCCTTGCCGTTCAGCTCCAGCAATTGCTCCAGGGCGGACTGGCCAGTATCGCGGCGGACTCGCCGAATCGAGTCCTGCACACCCAGTTGCTCTCGTTTAAAGGCCCGCTGCTCGGAGCGGATGTGAAGCCGGTGAAAGCGCCGGTCGGCGAAGTTCTGGCGTCGCCTCGTGGCATGGATCCGCCGATGAACTTCATCGTTCAGGCGCCTTCGGTGATCGAGGTGCGCCTGCCCGCAGCGCTGGTGAAAGGCGCGGAGTTTGTGGTCACGGGCAAACTGCAATCCCCGGAAGGCAGCGTGCAGATGCAGGTCCTCACCACCAAACCCGCGGAGTCAGCCGGACTGCTTCCCGGTGCCGTCAGTTCCAAGGTGGAGTCTGGCGCGTGGACCTCGAGCAACCCCGCGGCTTTGTTTGCCTCACCGGTGATCGTGGGCGATGGCGGCGCGGGGCGGAAACGATTTGAAACCGCTTTCGCTGATTTTCGGGCGCTCTTTCCGATTGCGCTTTGCTACACGAAAATCGTCCCTGTGGATGAGGTCGTGACCTTGACTCTCTTCCACCGCGAGGACGAGCCATTGAGGCGTTTATTTCTCGATGAAGCTCAATCTCGGGAACTGGATCGCCTTTGGAACGAGCTGGATTTTCTCAGCGAGTCACCCCTCACCAAGGTGGATGCCTTCGAACAGATTTGGCAGTATTCCACTCAGGACGGGCCGAACGCGCCTCAGGGCGACAAGCGGTTGGAGCCGCTCCGCGAGCCCATCCTCCGCGAGGCGGAAGCGTTTAAGAAACGGCGCATCGCAGTCGAGCCGAAGCAACTTGAGGCGGTGCTTGGCTTCGCTGGACAGGCTTGGCGGCGGCCGTTAAGCGTTGCGGAGCAAGGCGATCTGCGCGCCCTTTATGCAAATCTCCGCCAGCAAGAACTGCCTCACGCCGTGGCCGTGCGGATGATGCTCGCGCGTGTCTTGGTCGCTCCCGCGTTTCTCTATCGCGGGGAGAAAGCGGCCCCCGGACTAAAGGCGACGCCGGTAAGCGATCTCGAACTCGCCACGCGACTGAGTTATTTCCTCTGGTCGTCTGCCCCCGATGAAGAACTCACGGCACTCGCCCTTCAAGGCAGGCTCCACGATCCCGCCGTGCTCGCCGCCCAGGCGAGGCGCATGCTGAAGGACGCGAAGATCCGTCGCCTTGCCACCGAGTTTGGTTGCCAGTGGTTGCATGTCCGTGATGTGGAGACTCTGGATGAAAAGAGCGCGCGCCACTTCCCTACCTTCGTGAGTTTGCGCAGCGACCTCCAAGAGGAAGCCGTGCAGTTCTTCACCCATCTGTTTCAAGAAAATGGCTCCGTGCTCTCGTTGCTCGATGCGGATTACACCTTTGTGAATGGCCCGCTCGCCAAACACTACGGGCTCGATTGGAAGGGGAGCGGATGGCAGCGCGTCGATGGCCTTCGCGCCAAGGGTCGCGGGGGCATTCTCGGCTTCGGGAGCACCCTGGCGAAACAGAGCGGCGCCTCGCGGACGAGCCCGATTCTGCGCGGCAACTGGCTCAGCGAAGTGGTGCTCGGGGAGAGGTTGCCCCGCCCACCGAAAGGCGTGCCCATTTTGCCCGAGGAAACCCCGCAAGGCCTCACCGAGCGCCAGTTGATCGAGCGTCATAGCAGCGATGAGCAGTGCGCCGGCTGTCATCAGCGCATCGATCCCTTTGGCTTTGCGCTGGAAGGGTTTGACGCCATCGGACGCGCCCGCAGTCAAGACTCCGCGGGTCTGCTCATCGACACGCGGACCCGTCTTCCCGGTGGCACTGCTATCGAAGGACTTGCCGGCCTCCGCTCCTATCTTATGAACACCCGCGGCGACGACTTCCTCCGCCAGTTCAGTCGCAAGCTTCTCGGCTACGCCCTTGGTCGGAGCGTGCAACTTTCCGACCAGCCGCTGATCGCCGCCATGGTCACTCGGCTCAAAGCCGATGACCACAGCGTCGGCGCCGCCATCGAGTTGATCGTCCTTAGCCCCCAGTTCCGCGAAGTCCGCGGCAAGGATTTCGTCGTTAATCATTAACCCACAACAAGCTATGAATACTCATCGATTCACTCATCGTGCCATCCTTCGCGGGAAAGGCGTCACCATGGCCTTGCCTTGGTTGGAGTCCTTCAATGTCTG
>Ga0194055_10002491_pt1 | contig 14561 bp, 14 predicted proteins | sample SepL449m_MetaG_FD_155482 | JGI IMG/M metagenome (GOLD analysis project Ga0194055, IMG submission 155482) | Anoxic zone freshwater microbial communities from boreal shield lake in IISD Experimental Lakes Area, Ontario, Canada - Sep2016-L442-9m | ecosystem: Environmental > Aquatic > Freshwater >... | reverse complement strand
GTATGAAGCTAAAAAGCATGGTAAATCGGGATACGTAATTTTCGACCCTTCGATGAAGATGCAACCCGAAAGGGTTCAGGATATTGGCAGTGAAGTGCAGTCTGCCGTTCAAGAAAAGAGCTTCGAGATTTTCTTCCAGCCAATCGTTACGATCGATGGACTCGAAATCAAGGAATTTGAAGTCCAAGTTCGATGGCAACATCCCACTTTGGGAAGAATATCTCCCCAAAAGCTTGAGATTTTGCTAAGAGAACAAGGCCTTCTCGACTCAGTCCGAGAATGGAACTTTTCCGAAAGCTGTCGACATCTGAGCGATTGGTCAAAGTCCTACATTGGACCCGACGAAGTTAAGATGAGCGTGAACATTTCTCGTCATCAAATGATCGATCCAGACCTTTGCACCAATATCTTAGATACCGTGACCGAATTAGGAATTCAGCCTCGCCAAATCACGATTGAAGTCTCAGAATCCGAAGTGTTAGCAGATTTGGACCGTATGAGAAGCGTGTTTCGAACAATTAAAAGTCAGGGTTTCCGAATTGCCATCGATAACTTTGGAACCGGGCAAAGTTCAATGGATTATTTGAACGATCTTCCCCTTGATGCTCTGAAAATTGACCGAAATATTATTGACCAAATAGGCGAAGACGAAAGTGCTGATCGAATTCTCAAATCAATCATTGACGCTGCCCACCGACTCAAGCTCAGCGTGGTTGCCGACGGTGTTGAAACGTCAGAACAAAGTCGCGTGCTCAAGGAGCTTAATTGTGACCTTGGACAAGGTTCTGCCCTCGCTAACTCTTTAACGACTCAAGAGTTGGGAATTCGTCTCGGACATCCAGAGTCAAAAGGAATTGGCAAAGTTCTTTAAAGGACGGCGTAAATTTGCCGATAGAAATAATGGTGCGTGAATTCAAAACAAATGATTTCGCGTAATATGTACTAAGAGAAGCTATGAATTGCCCACGTTGTCGCGGAGTGGCTCCTGCCGGAGTTTCCTTTTGCCCGCATTGCGGGAATGATCTTCGTCTGTTTCAACAGGCTCCAACGCAGGCAGCTCAAGTGCCAATAAAAGAGCAGCTCAAAAAAGCATCCGCTGGTCCATCTGGCTATTTCCAGCCTCAAGGTGGCGGCGCAACCGCAATACCTTTACCAAACAAGAAGTCTAAACTTCCCTGGATTCTTGCTTCAGCTGCATTACTTTTATTGATCGCCTCAGGTCTTGTCGCATTCAAAATGCTCAGCAAGACCGGTCAAGGTCCTTCCAGCATACTGCAAAGGAACGGGAGCCTCCCTGGGCCAATGCTAACCAAAACTGGCGAGCAGAAGCCATTCTTAGGGAAGACGGGAGAAAATCCCCCTCCAACACCAGAGCCTGATTTACGATGGCTATACCACCTCGAAAAGATCGAGAAGAGACGAGGTGAACTCGCCAAAAAAGGTCTTGCAAAGTTTATGGTTATGGCGCAACCCGGGCAGTTTGGTACCGATATGAATGGTCTTAACCAACTCACTACCGGTGATCCAGAAGCAAATATGCCGGATACCGCTCCCGACATGATATCCGCCGAAAGTGCTGCTTCAAAGAAGGAATGGGCTCAATTGAGAGCCGACTTCGATAGCTTCCCTCCTCCACCCGATTGCAAAACTATTGCCGAACCATACGGTCATGCCATGGACGAAACAAGTGCCATGATGACGGATGTCATGGATGCGATTACTGTTTCAAAAGAGGACCCGCAAAAGGCATTAACAAGCCTTTATGGAATGCAGAACAAGTCAAAGAGCATCGACGAGTTTGGCAACTTAGCCGATGAACGAGTTCAAGCACTCTGCAGCAAGTACAACAAACGCAAATGGTTCAGTGTGAACAGTGACTTTGGCAACAGTAGTATCTTTGGCTCCCTCGGAATAAAGTAAAGTTTTTTCGTAAAGCGATGATTTCGATTCTGCGGCGAAAGAAGCCATCAAAACCCATTCGAAAGGTTTCTCAACCTCAAGTCGGAGAGGATCATATAGTCGCCGCAGAATTGGCCCTCAATGAAGCGTTGGAAAAGCATCCAATGTCGTACATTCCAATCCTTGAATGGCGGCGATATAGCGTCACCGCAGGAATGGCACACTATCAACATGGAATGATTTCGTTGTCCGCAGTTGTGCTCAAAGATCCAGGGCATATTCGCGAAACTCTACTGCATGAATATGCCCATCTTCTTGCCTTCGATCGACACGGAAGAAAAGGCGCAGGTCATGGAAAGCATTGGAAACAAGCTATGATGGACTTGGGTCTGGAGCCAAAGGTCCATCATCATTACGAAGTTGTCCGCAATCAGTCCCGCCAAGTCGTTGTATATCGATGCAAGAAATGCGGGGAAAAGTTTTCAAGAAAACGCCAAATGACCCGGTCAAAACGCTATTTTCATCGACAATGTGGTGGACAAATAGCGTTCGTAGAGGTTCAACGAGCGACAATAGAAAGTGACAAGACGTAGATTCAGGTACATCAATGTGGATTGCCAATGTAGAAAGAACTCGAACTCTCGAGCAAAAGTCAGAGTGTGAGTTCGGAATATGCTCGTCTGTTCTCATGGAGAGAGCAGGGTTGGCGGTCTTTGATGCCCTTAGAGAGCTTGTCCCTGCGGGTGGAAGAGTACTCGTCGTTGCCGGGAAAGGCAACAACGGGGGCGATGGTCTCGTTGTCGCTCGAATAGCCCTTCAGCATGGATATCGAGTTGAGGTTCTCATCACTTGCCTCGAGCCTGATATGACGGCATTATGTAGGCATCAACTTGCCGCCGCAATCACGGCGGGTATTGAACCAGTGTTTCCGAACACTCCGTGTTGGAGTCGGAAAATTGATCAAATTGGGGCGAAGGACGTTATTATTGACGCCATTCTTGGCATCGGTGCAAAAAAAGAAGTTCATGGATGCGTTCGTGAATGTATTCAGGCAATCAACCGAAGCGGAGTCCCCGTAATCTCGATCGATGTCCCGAGTGGTATATGTTGTGACACCGGCGAAGAGCTTGGTGAAAGTATTTGGGCTCTAAGGACAATTACATTTGGTATGGCAAAACCCTACTTGTTCCAAGGCATTGGTCTCGAACATGCCGGCTTTTGGTCCGTTTCCGAAATCGGATTTCCGCAAGTTCTCCTCACCGAGCCTTCCGAAGCTCGAGTCCTTGATGGTGAATGGGTCGCCAGTCTCCTGCCCGAGCGGCTCAAGTCAAGTCATAAGGGTGACAACGGTCATGTCTTAATCATCGCCGGGAGCAAGTGGATGCGTGGTGCAGCTTCACTAGCAGCAATGTCTGCCCTTTCGGCCGGAGCCGGTCTTGTCACCGTTGCATCTGTGCCAAGCGTGTGCGACGCGGTTGCCGCGCATGTCCCGGAGGCCTTGCTGTTGCCTTTGCCCGAAATTGACGGGGTGATTAGTCCCGCCGCGGCAAAGATTATTCTCGATCTGGAACACAAATTCGTCTCGACTTTGGTTGGTCCCGGGCTGAGTACTGAGCCGCCCGTTAAGGAATTTTTAAGCGAGCTATTTCGCCACTGGTCAACCCCATGTGTTATCGATGCCGATGCGATCAATCTTGTTGCCGCCGGCGTTCCCCTTCCGTTAACCGACTGTGTGCTCACCCCTCATCCAGGGGAAATGAGCCGTCTCCTCCACTCAAGCATCGCCGAAATTCAAAGTGACCGATTCAGAACCGTGCGAAGTGCGGTTGAAGACATCAAGCATTGCATCCTCCTTAAGGGTCCGTACAGCATTGTCGGGGAACCGGGACAACCCTTGCTGGTCAATTGCACCGGCAATCCTGGGCAAGCCAGCGCTGGCATGGGTGATGTCCTTGGCGGAATGATCGCAACTCTAATCGGACAAGATTTGCCTGGCTACTATGCCGCAGGGTGCGGAATGTTTTGGCATGGAGCCGCCGCCGATATCTGCGCCGAAGAAATTGGTCAAGTCGGCTATAGAGCTTCGGATGTTGCCAAAGCCCTCCCCGCAGCCCGCTCCCGTATCGTTTCTGCTTGCTTGGAACGCTAAATCCAGGAACTTACGATTGTATATCAACTAGCAAAGGAAGCAGAAATTTGCTCAACCTTTTGACTACCGAAATCCTCTGTATCATTGTGAAATTAATAACCATCCCAGTCCTGATTCTTCTCGCAACTGTTACTCAAGCCGATTTAGTCGGTAAGTGGAAGCGCACCGTAAAAACTGAGACCCCAGGAGTCGAGCTAGGAGGAATTCAAACCCAAACGCCAAAGCTTGATCTTGTCATCAAAGCTGACGGAACCTACATTCAGAACTCGTCGAATCCCGATGGAACAACGAAACGAACCGAAGGGACTTGGAAGCAAGAAAACAATACCGTGTTTCTTACTGCAGTCAAGCAAGACGGGAAATCGGTAACGAAGGAAATCGGAACCCCAAGGAAATTCACACTTAATGAAAAAGGTAAAACTATGAGTCGAGACATATCGAAAGATGTCAAAAAGCGAATGCAAGGTAATACCGATCACAACGATCAAATGGATGAAATTCTTAGCAAAATGATCGTGACTCTGACTTTCGAAAAGCAATAGTTCGCGAAAACATGACGTGATAGACCCTCCGACTTCAGATGGATCGGAGGTTTCTCTTCGTTTGCTTGAAACCAATCGGTCCTTGAAACCGATAGTATATAAATATGTTTGACTTGCTTGAAGGATTTAGGTGGGGAATGCCAATGGCAGACATCCCAGAAGTGACACTCCCGCTTTTAGCCGTTGGGTTGATTTTCGGCATACCGATTATTGCAATCTTAACCACCCACCAACGCAAAATGGCGGAACTGATCCACCGCAATCAGCCTCAACAAGTTGACCCAATGATTCAACAGCAACTGGCAAGCATGCAGTCCCAAATTTCGGATATGCGTTCAATGATGCAAGACCACATCATCAACAACGACCGACAATCAACTCCAAACTCAGTGGAGCAAAGGCTGAATTCTTAGCCTTTACTAGCTTTCGTTCTTGCCAAAAACGCGTACGCATTGTGGTCATGGATTGACTCATGATTCTCAACTTCGATTTCGTACGCCAAAATCCGATCATTTGCATCGAACGCCATCGCAACTTCCCGAACCATATCCTCTACAAATCGAGGATTTTGATAAGCCTGCTCGGTTACAAACTTCTCGTCAGGTCGCTTCAACACCGGATATAGTTGAGCTGAGCCCGAAGCTTCGATCATGTCAATTACATCTTCAAGCCACAACATGCCGTCGGGTTGGACTTTAACCGTTACGTAGCCACGTTGATTATGAGCGCCAAATTCCGAAATTTCTTTACTACAAGGGCAAAGTGTGGTGACCGGAACGACCAGATAAAGCCACAGGTCATGAATCTTTCCGCCAGAAGCCATGAATCCGCACTCGTAACCCATCATCCCTTCTTTGCCCGTAACCGGAGCGGCTTTCGAGCGGAAGAGCATGAATTTCACTTCAAGGTGCGCAGTCTCCGCCTTTAACTTGTCCTGGAGGTTCGACAGAATCTCAGGAATCGTCTCACCACTAACCACACACTTATGCTCACCAAGGATCTCCAAGAACCGACTCATGTGCGTGCCTTTGAACTCTTTGGGCAAATCAACCGTCAAGGTAAATTCACCAACCGTCTGCTGGGTGCCATTATCTCGCTCGCGAACCGTCATCGGATATTTCACTTTCTTCACACCGACTTTATCAATCGCAATGTTACGGAGATCTTCCGAACTCTGAATATCTACTAATCCGACGGCTGAGTTTTCTTGGGTCACTAGGGTCACTTTGTTTGCGGCGTACCGCTACACGCTTTCTACGTCCTATAATTGTGATTTGTTTTCGACTGGCAATGCTGAACCTACTTGAACCTGGATTAATCGGTTGTTAACATTCACTTAACAGTTACTTAACAATTGATTGGTAACTTTTGAATGAAATGAGCAAAAAGCTTACATGGGTATTACCAACCTTTATTATTGGAGCCGCAATGGCTCTCATCGGCTGTGGCAACCCAGCCCCAGAAGGTACAAATGCACCTACAACCACAACCGGTGGAACCGCACGAACCACTGGCCTTTCTGGAGAAATTTCTATTGATGGAAGCACAACCGTCGCTCCAATCGCCACGCTTCTCGCCGAAGACTTTAAGAAAGAGACTGAGGGCAAAGTTACCGTAACCGTAAACAAGTCTGGAACTGGTAGCGGGTTCAAAAAGTTTATGGACGGAAAGTTAGACATTGCAACCGCTTCCCGACCAGTTAAAGATGACGAATTCAAGTCTCTTGAAGCAAAAGGTATTGAATTCATCGAAATCCCGATCGCTTACGATGGCGTTTCAGTTATCGTCAACCCAGAAAATAAATGGGCTACCGACATCACACCAGGAGAACTCAAGACCGCTTGGTCAAAAGATAGTACGGTCACGACCTGGGATCAAATCAACGCAAAGTTCCCGAAAGAGAAGATTACTTTCTACGGCCCAACCGACAATCACGGAACCTATGAGTACTTCACCGAAGCTATCAATGGTAAGAAGAACGAAATCCGAAAGGAGTACCAACCGAACCAGGAATACACCGCTATCGTAAGCGCAGTCGCTGGCGACAAGGGTGGTATGGCATTCGTTGGTTATAACTACTATGCTGAGAACATGACGAAGGTTAAGGCCCTTACCGTTAACGGAATTGGTCCTGACGAAAAGACAATCGCAGACGGTACATACAAGCCACTTTCACGCCCATTGTTTATTTATGTGAACAAGAAATCAATGGACAAACCCCAAGTCAAAGCGTTTGTCGAATTCGCACTTGGAGACAAAGGAAAGGCTGCCGTTACTGAATCAAAATATGTTTTGCTCGGTGACGATGTTATGATGCAAATCAAAGCTCACGTAGCTGCTGGTACCGCTGGTACCATGATGAAAGACTTCAAGCCAGGCATGAAGCTTTCAGATGTCTACACCAAGAAATGACCTCAACGGGCACAGACAAAGCAGGAGTTGCCGGATCAAATGGATCCGGCAATTTTTCACATAATAAGGTTAGCGTTCATCTACAAAGGAAGATTCGAGAAGGTCTTATTCGGACCTTCTGTGCCTTTTGTGCCCTTATTTCAGTTGTGACAACCATAGCAATTGTTTATATTCTCTTTAGCCAAGCTCTTCCATTCTTTACTCACGTCGATTTAAAAGAATTTGCTACTGGGACAGAATGGAAGCCGACCCCTGAGCCTGGACACTTTGGGATTCTGCCACTTGTTACCGGAACGCTAATGATAACCGTTGGTGCAGGCTTGTTTGCCGTACCGCTTGGTCTCCTTAGCGCAATCTATCTCGCCGAATACGCCAAACCTAAAGCAAAGGCCATCCTGAAGCCAGCGTTAGAACTGCTGGCGGGAATCCCTACCGTAGTTTATGGCTACTTTGGTCTCTTCTTTGTTACTCCCGCCCTTCGAAACGTTTTTCCTCAAATCCAATCTTCAAACGCCCTCGCAGGTGCAATTGTGGTTGGCATCATGATCCTTCCGCTCGTTTCGTCACTTTGCGAAGATGCTATTTCTTCGGTTCCCGTCGCACTCAAAGAGGGTGCCCAAGGATTAGGCGCAACAAAGGCAGAAACTACTATGAAAATAGTGGTACCAGCGGCCTTTTCGGGCATCGTTGCTTCATTCATTCTTGCTCTAAGTCGAGCCCTTGGAGAAACGATGGCAGTGACCCTTGCGGCAGGTTCAAACCCAATCCTCAGCCTCGATCCGACAAAAGGAATCGAAACGATGACCGCTTACATGGTTTCTACATCAAAAGGAGATATCGAAGTAGGCACGATGAAATATATGTCGATTTTCGCCGTCGGTCTTGTCCTTTTCGCCTTTACTTTCGGCATGAACATGGTTGCTAGAAAGCTTGTTGCGAAATTTAAGTTGAATTATCAATGATCTTGGAACCTGGCACTCATAGCAATCTCAAAAGTCGAAAGCGATTCGATTCGCTTTTTCGATATCTTTGCCTTGGTGCAGCGAGTGTTGGCGTCCTCATTCTCGTTATTTTCCTTACGAAAATTGTCCTTGATGGATTGGAATATTTCAGTTGGAAATTCGTGATAAGTGATCTTTCGAGTAGACCCAAGCAAACCGGAATATGGCCAGCAATTGTCGGAACCCTCTATGTGATGGTCCTTACAGCAATCATTTCTGTGCCCATTGGCGTTGCATCTGCTATATATTTGCAAGAATTCGCTCGACGAAAAAACCGCTTCATCAGCATCATCCAGCTAAACATCGCCAACTTGTCAGGCGTACCCTCAATTGTTTACGGGCTTCTTGGACTGGTACTTTTTGTAAAGCTCCTAGCCTTTGGGCAAAGCATCATTGCAGGAGCACTGACGATGACTTTGCTTATTTTGCCAACGGTCATAATTGTCACGCAAGAAGCTCTAAAGGCTGTTCCGACATCATATCGGGAAGGTTCGATGGCATTAGGGTCTACCCAGTGGCAATCAATAAGACTCCAGGTTCTCCCCAATGCCTTGTCGGGAATCCTAACCGGAATTATCCTTTCGATCTCTCGAGCAATTGGAGAAACTGCGCCACTAATTGTCGTTGGTGCTGCAACTTACGTCACATCTTTGCCAAAAGGGTTAAGAGACCACTATACTGTTCTACCAATAAAGATATTTGATTACGCCAATGACTCCAAAGATGAGTTCCATAAAATAGCAGCTAGTGCAATCTTGGTTCTCATGATCGGATTGCTATGTATCAACTCGTTTGCGATCTATTTGCGAGCAAGAACAAACTCCAAGAAATAGGTATTCTCAGCTCAGATGAGAGCCGAATCCCTCGATTTTCTAAAAGCCATTGTAAACGTTCCTAGTCCTTCAGGCTTCGAAGAGCGTGCTGCCGAGGTCTACCGAACCTATACGAAACCGTTTGCCGACGAAGTCAAAACAGACGTCCACGGAAACGTTGCCGCGATCCTCAATCCTAATGCAGAGATGAAAATCATGCTTGCGGGTCATATGGACGAAATCGGATTCCTCATCCACTACATTGGCGACGACGGACTACTCTATTTCAGCACCATAGGCGGACATGACAGCGTCATACCCGTCGGTCAAAGGGTCTGGATCCACGGCAAAGAACGAGTAGCCGGCATCATTGGACGAAAAGCAATCCACCTTCTTAAAGACGAAGAACGAAAGAAAAAGCCTGAAATTGAAGATCTCTGGATCGATATCGGATGCTCAAGCCGAGAGGAAGTCGAAAAACTCATCTCCCTCGGTGATCCAGTTACCTACCAGTATGAATTTCAGATGCTTCAAGGCGACAGAGCCTCAGCCCGAGGCTTCGACAACAAAATGGGAAGCTTCATCGTCGCCGAAGCCTTAAGACTGCTTAAACAAGACGGAGGGCTAGATCCAGGTGTCGGCGTCTATGCCGTCGCGACAGTTCAAGAAGAAATCGGGCTTCGTGGTGCGCGTACGAGCAGTTATTGGATTAACGCCCAATCAGGGCTTGCCGTCGACGTGAATCATGCTATCGACTACCCAAGTGTCAGCAAAACTAAATACGGCCAATTGGATGTCGGGAAAGGACCATCGGTTATGCGAGGCGCAAACGCTAACCCCAACGTATTTAACATGATTCGTTCAGCCTGCGACAAAGACGGAATTCCTTATCAAGTTGATGTGACTGGTGGTGGCACAGGAACCGACGGAAACGCGATGCAACTTAACCGAGCTGGAATGGCAGTTGGAATTGTCGGAGTCGCATTGCGATACATGCACACGCCAGTTGAAATGCTAAGTCTTACAGATGTTGAAAACTGCGCAAAACTGATGGCTGCTTATTGCCGATCAGTTAAGCCAAATACCGACTTTACGCCTCGAATCCTCAATTAGAATTGAAAACTTTGGGTTAAGAATCTACTTTTACTAGTAGAATTGCTGGGGATTTTGGCTTACCTAGCTATTACTATTGCTTTATACTTAAGTGAAGGCAAATTTTGCTTTCAATTGGGGTTTTTTATGAAGTATTTGGCTTTGGTGGGGTTGATGGCGGTAGGGGCTAGTGCCCACGCAACCATGATCGATGATTTTATGACTGGTAGCTACAACAGTGGCGCAATTTCTGCAGGCACGGTAAATTCGTGGACTATTGCTGCATCGGCTCTTGGCGGCAATCGTTACCAATCTCTATCGGTTATCACAAATCCCCTTGGCGGAGACGCAAAATGTCGAGTAATTACCACGCCAGGTGTCCTCGATGTGAGTTCGGACTCAGATGTTGATATTGACTACACGCTCGGTTACGGCTATGCAAATTCCTCCACGGTTGTAGCCTCCAACCCACTGAACTTCAATTTTATGAGCATTCCAATCATTGATTTGAACTTCAGAACCAATGACTTAACGCTTCCTGTTACGGTCACTTTGTATACCAACGGTGGAGCAAACTCATTTTCACGATCCGTTAACGTAAACGCAGGAATTTTCTCAGCCTCCCCGCTTTCCTATCAATTTGACTTTACAGCCGATGCAGCAAACCTTGGCGATGTTGACGGAATCAAGATTTACTTTGACCCTGCGGCAGGCGGCGATTTCTCCCTTAACGGAATTCAAGCAGTGCCGGAGCCAATGAGCCTAATTGCTCTTTCAGTTGGGGCTGTCGTATTGATCAGACGCCGCAAAAAGTAGACCACGGGCACAAACCCATTCGGAAGACCTCGCACAATCAACAAGTGCGAGGTTTTTTGTTTTTCCGTCAGCCAACCGGCAACTAAGTGAAAACCAAATTCCAATTTCAGGCTAAAATGACATTTATGCGACTGAGCTTTTTTGGACTCGCACTTTTAACAATCGGGCTTATCGGATGTAGTCCCGACAAAGTGGAAAGTAACTCTTCAACCGGAACAAATTCTTCCAATTCTGATGCGGCCGACTCATCTGGTCTCAAATTGACCATGGCACCCACCGATGCGCCAAAGCCAAACGGTACCGCCGAAGTTCAGGCATTCAAAGGTGGTTACGGCATTGATTTCTTCCAGAGAGTCGCGGCGGACTACAATAAGGCTCATCCAGGCACAACGGTAACCGTAGACGGAAATCCTAAGATTTGGGACCAACTAAAGCCTCGCATCGCAAACGGAACCCCACCAGACCTTATGTTCCCAGGCTGGGGTATGGATCACTGGGCACTTGCCGAAGAAGGACTTGTCTTTGATCTCGGTGATGTCTTGAAAACTCCTTCCGCGGACGGGAAAACTCCGTGGGGCGAAACATTTAACCCAGATCTTCTCAAGCTTGGTCAGCTTGATGGTAAGCAGGTTGCTCTCCCGCTCTATCTCATGATGTATGGCTGGTGGTACGACCCAGATGTTTTTGCAAAGAATGGTTGGACTGCACCGAAAACTTGGAGCGAACTGATGGAGTTGGCTCCAAAGATTAAAGCCAAAGGAATGGCGCCAATTACCTTCCAAGGTCAATATCCTTACTACATGATCTACGGCATGTTAATGCCTTGGATTCAAGGTCAAGGCGGCATGGCGGCGATCAATGATTGCCAAAACATGGTGCCTGGCGCTTGGAAGTCTGAATCGGTTCTTAAAGCCGCAAAAATGATTGAGGAACTTAGAGATAAGGGCTACTTTGAAGATGGAGCCGTTTCGTTGACTCATACTCAAGCTCAAACGAACTTCCTAAAAGGCAAAGCGGCAATGGTCCCTTGCGGCACCTGGATCAAACCAGAAATGAAGGAGATTTTGAATCCAGGTCAACGAATGACCTTCTTCCTCCCTCCAGCCGTCGATGGCGGAAAAGGTGAGCCAAGTGCCCTTCAAGTTGATATCGAACCATGGCTTGTTCCGGTAAAAGCCAAGAATCCACAGTTAGGCATCGACTACTTCAAGCTCATGACTTCATTGGACAATGCCAAACGGTTCGTAAAAGAAAAGGCAACGTTTATGTCCATCAAGGGCTCAAACGACGTTGAACTTCCTGAAGAACTCAAAGCACCAGCAGCCGCCCTAAAAGATAGCAAAGCCGTCTGGTCTATCAAGTTCAGACAGTGGTACAAGACCTTTGAGAAAGAACTCGAAGACAGTCTCACCGCTCTCGTGACGAAAAAGCTCTCCGCTGAAGAGTTCTGCAACAGAGTTGAAAAGGCCGCCGACGCTCTACGCGAAGACGACCAAATCACAAAGCATAAGGTCTAAGACCTAAGTCCAGTGCAATTGCACAACGTGACCGTGCTCCTCAGTTAATGTGAGGAGCACGCGTCGTATTTGGTCCTGCATTTCGGCATGAATTTCCGGGTCCCATAGCGTATCTTCGTGATTGCGAATCTCTTCTGGGTACGAAAGCGGCGGAATCGTTGCATATTCCGGAACCTCCCAGTCGTATCGGGGCCATACGTGAGCATGGAGGAACGGATCTAGATTTCCATACATCGCATAGTTCACTCGAATACAGTCAGTAACCCGATGCACGGCCTCACCGAGTAATGCCATATCTTCAAGGAACAAAAATCTTCGCTTTGAATCAAGTTGGTTGAGTTGCTCAACTTGAGGATAAGCCAGAAGCAAAGCGTATCCAGGCAAAAATTGATTGTCAGCCAGAATAGCAAACCCACTCCGCATCCGCAAGATCAATTTTGGGTTCTTTCCGTCGACAAGTTCTTGTAATCGCTCAGCTGGCGTCATTTCGATATTATCCCCCACCAACGAGAATTACGGAAGAGGAGAGCAGAAGTTCATTGGTGCTTGTAGGACTTATTCGGCATAACATCAGTCCATTAGAAACTCGTAAGAGAACCTGAAACCTATAAAGATTGTTGGGTTTCAGGCTAGAATAGCCATAGAGTGCAACGTTTTTTTACTGGTTTTATAATAGTCGCGTGTTCGACAGTAACATTCGCGTCAACCAAAGTGTCGCTGGTCTTTCCGGACAATTCTGACAAATTAGTCTTTGAGTCAGCCAATTGGCCAGTGAAGGATCCTTCGAAATCCACCAAATTAGCCGGCCAAAAAGTTGAATACACCATTGAGACAGGCGTTAAGACTGACAAATTATTTGTCATTGACGTCACATCCGGAAAGGTTGCTGTAAAGCCAATTGGAGATATCAAAGATGGCACTTGGACGCTGACAAAAGAAGAATTTTCAACGGTCTACAAAGTCCGAGTTGAAGTTTCGACTCCCAAAGGTCCCATAAACGCCGCATCCATCGAGCTTCAAGATGCTGGCGAAAAGAGAATGGAACTTGTCGATCCTTCTGCAAACGGGTCTGCGACATTTTTCTTTGTAAAAGCTGGCGAAGTCAAAGTTGCTGTTAGTTACAAAGCTGGTGGCCAAACCAAAGATCCAGTCCGTCAAACCTTTACCGTTGGTGGAGACAAAGAGTCCACCCTCAAAATAGCCCTTCCCGACGGGGAGTCGGTTGCCCCATTGGCGGCAACATCCACAAACGAGCCCACAAAATCAACGAAAGAAAAAGATGCAAAGGGCGAGGAAAAAGCCCAGGATCCCGGAAGCCCAATCGGAAATTTCCTAGTGACCCTGATCGGTTTAGGGATTGCTTGCGGCGTAGGGTATTTCATTGTCCAATACATGAAGAAGAATCAAGACTTAGTCAAGGACACCTTAACCAAGCTTGGCGCAGACATACCAAAACCAGGGGACGCAAATAATCAGGCTCACGATCCAAACCCGGTCGCTCCAATCGCGCCTCAGCCAATGCAGCAAATAATCCTCGGTGGTGCGCCTCCTGCAGCTGTCCCAGCCGCGCCTGCCCCAATTCAACAAATTTCTCAAGCCGTGGTTTCCGGTGTCCCTAAATTAATCGCTTCTGATGGAAGTGCATTCGAACTCCCGGAAGGAGAAACCACAGTTGGACGAGAATTTGGCGTTGGCTTAGTCGTGCCAAATGACACCGTCTCAAGAAACCACGCAAGCATTTTTAAAACCGGCGGAAACGTCGAGTTGAAAGACCACGGTAGTACCAATGGTTGCTGGGTAAACGGCGCAAAAGTTAGTGGATCGCAACAACTGCGACCAGGAGATTCGGTCCGCTTCGGAAGCATTGAGTACCGATTTGAAGGTTAATGGGAAGCATCCTCTTTAAGGCCATTGCCGGAATGGTTGCCGGGCTCGTCGCTTGGGCAATGCTCGAACCATTCAAGCCAGGCAATATATATTCTGATGCCTACGCCGGGTGGGAAAAATGGCTGGTCATCGCTTGGGCGATCGCCCTCGGAGCGACTATCGGGTTTTTGAGTGGTTACCAAAGAGGAAGTCGAAGTCATGCTCTGAAAGAATGCGGATTGAGTGCACTCTTTGCAATTGTTGGCACGATAATGGCGATGCCGATAGCCGCTCCATTTTCACACTTTGTCAATCCGCAAGGTTCTATTATTGCCAACCTTATTCCTCGCACGATCTCAATTGCGATCATCGGTGGTGGACTCGGTTTCGGAATTGGAATCAGCACTTTTGTCTGGCGCCGAGGTCTTCAAGGACTAATCGGAGGAGTCATCGGT
>Ga0194055_10002490_pt1 | contig 14564 bp, 17 predicted proteins | sample SepL449m_MetaG_FD_155482 | JGI IMG/M metagenome (GOLD analysis project Ga0194055, IMG submission 155482) | Anoxic zone freshwater microbial communities from boreal shield lake in IISD Experimental Lakes Area, Ontario, Canada - Sep2016-L442-9m | ecosystem: Environmental > Aquatic > Freshwater >... | reverse complement strand
GTTCTCATGATCTCGTTGACGGCGCAGGTAGTGGTTTCGATCGTGGTGGCATCGCTGCACCTCTATACCGCCCTGGCTTTTGGAGTGCTTGCTCCGATGTGGGCGCTGGGGTTCACCGGTCTGTGGGTTGCGGCCTATGGCCGGTTCCCTGAGCGAGTACCAGAACCGACCTTGGCTGCTCGTCGAGAGGCAGCGCGACGAGCCCATAAACAGGCCGCTCCGAAAAAGTCCGCAGACGACGCTCAGTAGTGGCGGAGTAGGGTGACGTCATGTCCGAACAGGCCAAAGAACAGATCCGAATCGACGCTTCGGTCGAGAGTTGCTTTGCGACATTGGTTGATTTCGCCTCGTATCCGGAATGGGCAGGCGACCTCAAAGAGGTCACTGTCGTAGAGACCGATGCTGACAATCGCGCCGTTGTTGTTGAATTCCGCGCCGCTGCGATGGGTCGAAGCACGACCTACCAACTTCGTTATGACTATTCCGCCGCTCCTAACCGACTCGGATGGGAACTGGTTGAAGGTGATCTTCCTCGGGAGCTCGATGGCGCATATGTCCTCACTGCTGTCGATGGCGATAGTTCCACCGATGTTGTCTACGAATTAGCAATCGATTTGGTGTATCCGATCCCAGGTTTCGTGAAGCGTCGCGCCGAGGGTCGGATCATCAAAACGGCATTGAGTGAACTGAAGGCACGGGTCGAAGGTTCTCCCCGGCCAAGCGACGACGACTGAGTACGTCGCTCCATGGCGCCTGATGAAGACGCAATGCGGGCCGCGGCTCGCGAACTCATAGCTGCGGGTCGTTCATTTCTTGATGCTGCAGAAGCGCTTCTTGATGATCCCGCTGCCACCGAACGAGTCGTGGCGATGATGTCGGTTGTCTCAAAGCAGGTGCAGCGAGTCGTGAGCGATACGGCAAACGACATCGCAAAACGGGCGCCAAGGACCGGCAGAAATACCTGAGCGGACCTTCGGCCCGGGGCCTACGCTCGTTCTTGTAGTGCTGACAATTGAGGAGGCTCCATGACCGTGATCACCGAAGCATCGATCAAGGAATTGGCGGGGTTCAAGAGCTCGGACGCACCTGTTCTGAGTTGTTATCTCGATGTCGACGGCCGCAGACATATTCGGCCGAAGGAATACCTTCTCGAACTTGAGTCGCTAAAGAAACAGTTGTTGGTGACGCACAAAGGTCAAGACTTCGGTGTCGACCTTGCTCTCATGTCGGAGCATGTTCGTACACAACTTGATCGCCACGGAGTTCGTGGAATCGCCATGTTTTCATGCGCGGCCAAGAACTATTGGAAGGTGATTGCTCTTCCTGTTCCTGTGGCGAATCGCCTGTCGGCGAATCAGTCCCCCGTGGTTGGGCCGCTCGAAGCAATCGTTCACGAACTCGAACCCCTTGGCGTTCTTCTTGTTGATCGCCAACGTGCCCGCATGTTTATTTTTCAGTTTGGCGAGATAGTCGAACGGACCGAACTTTTCGAGCCACTTCCACGGGAGTACGACCGTCGAGACGATGCCAGTCGCGGCTCACGTGAACGCGAACAACATCACATCGACGAATTAGCCCAGCAACATTTCCGCCATTCGACGGAGGCGGTATTTCGCCTTTTCCAGGAAAAGGGTTTCGGGCGCTTGAGCATTGGCGCCACTGACGATGTGTATGCAGCACTCGACCATCACTTGCATCCCTATCTTCGAGAACGGCTGGCTCCACGTATTCACGTTTCGGTCGCTGCTAGCGAAACAGAGATAGCCAAAGCTGCGTTTGGAATTGAGCACCTGGTTGAGGTCGAACGCGAGCAGTCAATGGTTTTGAAATTGCGCGATGCGCTCGGGGCTGGTTCAAAGGCGGTGGCGGGACTCGGAGCCGTTCTCGACCGCCTCAATGAGCGACGGGTCGCAACACTTCTTCTCTCTAACGGATTTGAGGAGTCGGGGTGGAGCTGCGCCTGTGGAGCGTTGGCGATGAAAGGCCCGAAGTGTCCCGTGGATGGCCAAGAAATGAGTCGGGTCGACGACGTCGTGAGCGATGCGGTTGATGTGGCCCTGCTCGAAGGGGCTCAGATTGTGACCTGCGAAGGCAATGCGGACCTCGATGTCCACGGACGTATCGGGGCGCTTCTTCGCTACTGAGCGGGGAAGATTGTCAGAAGGTTGCTTTCTGAGACCCCGGATGGACTAATCATTCACCTGTGAGTGAACGACTGGTTGGAATCGACGTCGGTGGTACGAAGATGCTTGCCGTCGCTATTGATCGGGCGCGTCCCTCCGAGGTTCTTGCGCAACAGGTTCGGTCTACTCCTTCGTCAGCACAGGGAGTTGTCGAGGCGTTATGTGATCTCGCTCGCGAGTTGGAACTCGACGGATGCCTAGGAGTTGGACTTGCAGGACTTGTTGCCGATGGTGAAGTGCTGCGGGCAGCCCCAAACCTGCAATGCATGATCGATGTCGCTGTGCGGTCGTTGCTCGTCGAAGAACTTGGTTGCTCGGTGGCCATCGACAACGACGCGACATGCGCACTTGTTGCAGAAATGACTGTCGGCGTTGCGCAAGGCATTAATGACGTTGCTCTCGTGACGCTCGGAACCGGTATCGGCGGGGGAGTGGCGATCGGTGGAACAGTGCGACGAGGTGCGCATGGGTTCGCCGGTGAACCTGGCCACATGTGTGTCAACCCAAATGGTCCACGCTGCGTGTGTGGGCGAAATGGCTGCTGGGAACGCTATGCGTCTGGCGCTGGTTTGGTGTGGTTGGCGCAACAGCGCAATGTGAACACCGATCACAACGGTCATGTGATCACTGGTGAGGCACTCGCCACCATGGCTCGTGCCGGCGACGCTCACGCCCTTGCGGTCTGGGCGGAATTCGCCGACTGGCTTGCCCTCGGGCTGACCAATCTGGCCGATGTCCTCGACCCCGAGCTCTTCGTGATCGGTGGCGGTCTCGTTGAGAGCGCCGATCTTTACATTGACCGCACCCGTGAACGGTTTGTCGAGAGTGTCCTTGGCGGGCGGGCACGAACGCGAACTCGTATAGAGCCAGCGCTCTTAGGGTCTTCGGCGGGTGCGATTGGCGCCGCGCTGCTCAACTAACCTCACCCGCATGGAGTTCCGTCGAATCAATGCGCTGCCACCGTATGTCTTCACCATCATCGACTCTCTGAAGGTTGAAGCACGACGGGCAGGCCACGATGTTATTGATCTTGGTTTCGGCAACCCAGACCTCCCGTCGCCCGACATTGCTGTTGAGAAGTTGTCCGAAGCAGCGCACAACTCGCGCAATCATCGGTATTCCTCGAGCCGAGGTATTCCGAAACTCCGTGAAGCAATCGCCGGTTACTACCAGTATCGGTTTGGCGTAACACTCGATCCCGAAACTGAAGTGATCAGCACCATCGGTGCCAAAGAGGGTTTCTCGCATCTGATGTGGACACTGCTCCAGCCGGGTGACGCCGCACTCGTACCTTCGCCTTCGTATCCGATTCATATCTATGGCCCACTTTTCGCGGGCGCCGACATTCGTGAAGTGCCGCTCGGCACAGGCCAGGACTTCTTCGACAATCTGCGTGAACAGTGGGAGTACTCGTGGCCCAAGCCGCGGGTCATCGTGATGTCATTCCCGCATAACCCGACAACTACCTGTGTCGATCTTGATTTCATGCAGAAGGTGGTCGACTTCGCTCGTGAACACGATGTCGTTGTGGTTCACGACAACGCGTACGCCGACATCGGTTTCGATGGCTATCGACCACCGTCGATCCTTCAGGCTGAAGGCGCAAAAGAAGTAGCGGTCGAGTTGTATTCCATGACCAAGTCGTTCTCGATGGCCGGTTGGCGTGTCGCGTTCATGTTGGGTCGCGCCGACGTCGTGGCTGCACTGGCGAAGTTCAAGAGCTATCTCGACTACGGCACGTTTCAGCCGATCCAGATCGCTGCAACCGTCACGCTGAATGAAGCGGCAGATTTCCCCACCGAGGTCAATGCGATCTATCAAAAGCGTCGTGACCAGTTGTGCGACGGACTGAAGCGCATTGGTTGGGACATCGAACCTCCAAAGGGCACGATGTTTGTCTGGGCGCCGATTCCTGAGCAATACAGCGATATGAAGTCCATCGAGTTTGCGTCGTACTTGGTCAAAGAGGCGAATGTTGCTGTGTCGCCCGGGGTCGGGTTCGGTCGCGGCGGCGAAGGATTCGTGCGCTTTGCACTCATTGAAAATGAGCAGCGCACACAGCAAGCGGTTCGCAATCTCCGTGGTGCACTCACCCGCCTCGAGAGTTAAATCACCGAACATTTTACCCCTGCGCAACTGCAGTTCTCGCTGACGTCGCCATCGTGAAACATGGCGTTCATTCTCGATTCGTAGGGTGTGGTCATGTCCCAGACCTACATCCTTCGAGTGTGGATGCCTGATCGCCCCGGTGCGCTTGGTGCGCTGGCGAGTCGAATCGGTACTGCCGGCGGTGACGTTGCGGGGATCGACATTCTTGAGCGCGGCGCTGGGCGGGCCATCGATGAACTTGTGGTCGAACTACCCGACGGCACACTCGTTGAGTCATTCGTTGCAGAGATCCACCAAGTTGACGGTGTCGACATCGAAAGCATTCGCCCGGCTTCCGAAGCGCTTCATGACCCTCGGGTTGATGCTCTTGAAACTGCGGCGCTCTTGGTCGGAGCACCAACGCCTTCGGCCGCACTCGACGAACTCTGCATCCATGGCGTTCGAACCGTTGGCGCACATTGGGGAGTGGTTCTCGACCTCTCAAGCGGTTCCATCGGCTCGGAAGTCGGTGAATGTCCGCCGGCTGCCTGGATCGCCGCGTTTGTCGCGGGAAGCCAGTCCTCAGCTCGCGTTTCTGATGGCGATACGGGCCCCTCTGACATGGTGTGGGCTCCGTTGCCTGCGGCAGGGCGCGCGCTCGTGATGGGTCGGAACGGTGAATCGTTCCGGGCTCGTGAACGGAGGCAAGCGGCCGCACTGGCTCGGATCGTCGACACGAGGTTTCGAGAGTTGATGGACGCGTCGCGTTATCGTCACCCTTCGGTGAAGGACTGACGATTTAGTTCTCTGGGGTGAACTTCGCCCAGCCTCGCGACCGTTCGACGGCTCGCAACCATTGTTGGTGTCCAGCATCGACAAGTGAACGATCTGCACACGGCTCGATCGCAACATCAATCGCCCAGTTCTGGCTGATGTGTTCGACTGAGTCCCAAACTCCCTCAGCAAGTCCAGCGAGATACGCAGCGCCGAGTGCTGTGGTTTCCTGCACGACGGGACGATGCACAGGGACGCCTAGGTGGTCGGCTTGAAGTTGAAGGACAAAGTCGCTTGCGGCACCGCCGTCGGCTCGGAGCGCAGTGAGCCTAAGGCCTCCTGCTGTTGTCATCGCCTCGACAACGTCTCGGGTTTGCAGGGCGATCGATTCAAGCATGGCGCGTGCGAGATGCGCGGCGGTTGTGCCCCGAGTAATACCTAGGATCGCTCCTCGCGCATACGGATCCCACCAAGGGCTTCCGAGTCCGGTGAAGGCGGGGACAATGACAACGCCATCGGTGCTTTCAACCGTCGAAGCCAGAGCTGTTACGTCGCTCGAATTTTCGATGACCCGCAGTTCGTCACGTAACCATTGAACGCCGGAACCCGTCACAAAGATCGCACCTTCGTAGGCGTACGTAAGTTGCGGCGTGCCAGTTGCGTCGGGCAGCGACCACGCGACGGTGGTGAGAAGTCCGTCGACGGGCTTCGGGCATGTCGTTCCCATATTCATGAGGACGAAACTTCCGGTGCCGTAGGTGTTCTTGGCCATTCCTGATTCGAAGCAGGCTTGTCCAAACAAAGCGGCCTGCTGGTCGCCAGCGATTCCGCTAATCGGGATTCCCGCGCCGAGAGGACACGACGTAGAGGTGAGCGCAACGCGGTGACTCGACGGAACGACTTCGGGGAGCACATGCATCGGTACGCCAAAAAGGTCGCAGAGTTCTTCAGACCACTGGCCATCGCGAATGTCGAACAGCATGGTTCTGCTGGCGTTCGTGGCATCAGTGATGTGAGTCGAACCACTTGTGAGATTCCATACCAACCAAGAATCAATTGTTCCGAGTGCAACGGAGCGGTCGGGGGAAATGGCGCCTTCGGTGAAGATCCAGTGTGCCTTTGTCGCCGAGAAGTACGGATCGAGCACGAGTCCGGTCGTGGCGCGCACGATCGGCAACGCACCGTCGGATTCGAGTTGCGCGCAGAAATCGGAGGTGCGTCGGTCCTGCCACACGATGGCTCGCTGAAGGGGGCGACCGGTGGTGCGATCCCACACCACGATGGTCTCTCGCTGGTTCGTAATGCCAATGGCTGCCACGCTTTGGTCGAGGGCCTGAAGCGCGCTGCCGAGATCACTGAGCACCGCGTGAATGGCCGACCAAATCTCTTCGGCATCGTGTTCTACCCAACCAGGTTGAGGGAAGTACTGGTTGAATTCCTGATACGAGGACGTGACTGGCAATCCGCTGTGGTCAAAGGCAATGGCCCGAACGCCAGTAGTTCCGGCATCGATGGCGACGACAACGCTCACGAGGGGGTCAGTTCGGGGCAGACTGCGGACATGAGCATTGATTTCAGTCTGTCACCCGAACTCGAAGCGATCCGAGAGAAGGTCCGAACCTTTATCGCCGAGGTTGTTACCCCGACCGAACGGCGCCTTGAAGCCTCAGGGATCGCGGAGACGGATCGGCGCGCCTATGTCGCCGAACTCATCGAGTTACGACGCCAAGCTCAGGAACTGGGACTTTGGCTTCCGCACATGCCGGGCGAATGGGGCGGTATGGGCTTGGGCCATGTCCAACTTGCGATGGTGCAGGCCGAGGCTGCTCGGACGCGTCTTGGTCCGTGGGTACTTAATTGTCAGGCGCCCGATGAAGGAAACATGCACACATTGTTGCATTGGGGAACCGATGAGCAGAAAGAAAAGTATCTACGTCCACTTTGTGAAGGCCGTGTGTGGTCCTGCTTCGCGATGACAGAACCTGAAGTCGCCGGTTCCGATCCCACGCTTATCCGCACTCACGCTGAACAGGACGGTGAGGAATGGGTGATCAACGGGCACAAGTGGTTTATCTCGAATGCCCATCGCGCGAGCTTTGCGATTCTCGTTGCGAGGACTGAAGACGATCCCGATCTTCCGCAGGCTGCCAATACGGCGTTCATTGTCGATATTCCGTCTGAAGGTTGGACCGAGGTGCGTCAGATCGAAACGATGCACGGAGCGACTGGTCATTCAGAAATTCTGATCGAGGATCTTCGCGTCGCTGATTCGCAGATGCTGGGAGGGCGAGGGCAAGGTCATCGTCTCGGTCAATATCGCCTTGGCCCGGCGCGCCTTGCTCATTGCATGCGTTGGATCGCTCAAGCCGAAGTCGCGCTCGACATGATGGTTGCGCGTTCCCTCGACCGCTACTCCCACGGTTCGATTCTTGCGGAGAAGCAAGGCATCCAGTGGCTGATCGCCGATTCAGCGATGGAGTTGTATCAGTGCAAACTCATGGTGCTGCACGCTGCGTACAAGATTGATCGCGGCGACGACTTCACCGCCGAGGTGTCGATGGCGAAACATTTCGTTGCAAATTCGCTCAACCGCATCATCGATCGTGCAATTCAGGTGCACGGTGCGCTGGGCTACTCAACCGATACGCCTCTCGCGCACATGTATCAGCAAGCTCGCTGGGCGCGATTTGCTGATGGGGCCGATGAAATCCACCAAATGCGAATTGCACAACGCACAATTGCCGCCTGGCGTGACCATGGAAGTACTCGCACCGCGACAGGCGACCTTCCGATCTAACCCGAGCATCGGCTCAAGGGGAGGAAATAACGGTTGTCGTTGTCTGTTCCTGATTCAGTGGTTGTGGCCGATCTTCGGTGGGGATGCCACAAGACAGAGCAACTGACGAAACGCCAGCGAGGATTGCGATTGTGGCGATAAGTCGGCGAATGGTTTTGGTCATAGTTCGGCTTCCTCATTGTCATCAGCAGGTGGCGCGGCGACAAGCGGAAGTTCGACAACGAATCGGGCTCCGTGGTCCCCATCACGACGATCCTCGACCCATACGCGCCCACCATGGAGGCGGACATGTTCATCGATCAGTGCGAGACCGAGGCCAACGCCAGTGTCGTTGGAACGATTCCCGCCCTCGCTCCCTCGTGAGAAACGATCGAACACAATGTCACGTTCATCTTCAGGTACGCCGTTGCCGTTGTCTTCAACGCTGATGTGAATGAGGTTGCCGGTGCGCTCGACAGTGACCGATGTTGCGCCACCGGCATATCGATTTGCATTGTCAAGGAGATTGGCAATGACCCGACCAAACCTTCGTTTATCAACTCGAACAATGAGATCTTCAGTATCAACATCGTGGATGACGGGGACACCGCCACCACCGAGAATGCTCACTGATTGGTACACAAGCTCGACAACGAGAACTTCCTCGAGGTGGAGGGTGATTGCTCCGACATCGAAGCGAGAAATCTCAAGAAGGTCTTCGACGAGTTGTTGGAGGCGATCGATGTCAGCGGACAACAATTCGAGTGCGGTGCGTGCGCGTTCGGGAAGATCATCTCTAGTGTTTTCAAGCACTTCGATTGAGGCTGCAAGTGTCATAAGTGGTGACCGCAACTCGTGGCTAACTTCAGATGCGAATCGCGCATCTCGTTCAATTCGATCTTCGAGCGCTTGAGCCATTTCGTTGAATGGTCGTGAGATCAGGTCGAGGTCGGGGTCCACTCCTTCGGGGAGTCGAGTATCGAGGCGACCTCCGGCGATTGCTCCGGCTGCCTTTCCCACGTCGAGAAGTGGAGCAAAGACCCGACGGCTGGCCCAGTAACCGATGAGGGCTCCAGCAATAGTGGTGAGCACAGACGCGATGAGTAGGGTCGTGGCGAGGCCATTGAGTGTGTGTTGCAGATCGGCGAGTGGCACGCTTTCGAAATACTGGGCACTGAGATCAGGAACGGGCACGCCGACAATGAGTTGAGTGGAGCCGTTGACCGGCGTTCGCATGCGGGCTGCTTGACCGCCAGCGACCATCACTATCAACGACTCGGGGATGGACTGTTGGTCGAACGCAGAACCGTTTGTTGCGTACCAACGGCCGCCGCTTGCAAGTACGGCGTTTGCAGCATTGGGGTGGGAGAGAGCGTTGAGTGAGCGAGTGACTGCGATCGGCGTCGTTGTAGAGGGAAGTTCGATCGACAGTCGGTCTGCATTCGCAAACGCCCGTGTGACGGCTGAATCTTGTCGCTGGTCAATCAGGTTTTGTCGGGTGAGGCCGAACGTAATGAAGGCCAATGACGCCGACAAGACGGCGGCGCCGAGGGCAAAGGTCAGAGTGAGCCTGGTTCTGAGACCGAATCGACGGCGTACCGGAGCGATGATGCGTGCCCGACGGCGGCGCCGAGTTCGGGTAGTAATCGGTTTGGTCACTGCTGCAGTTTGTAGCCGAGGCCGCGGATCGTCATGACGTGACGCGGGTTTGCCGGATCAGCTTCGACCTTCATTCGAAGGCGGCGAACATGAACATCGACCAGACGTCCATCGCCGAAGTAGCCGTATCCCCAAACTCTTTCGAGGAGAACCTCGCGACTAAAAACGCGACCGGGGGCTGATGCGAGTTCGACGAGTAAACGGAATTCAGTTTTTGTGAGGTGTACCTCTGCGTTGTCGCGAAGCACGATTCCTTCGTCGGGGATGATTTCAAGGTCGCCGAAGCGGAGGTGTGTCGGTGCGAGGTCGATCGTGCGCGCCCGTCGAAGGAGAGCGCGAATGCGGGCCGAGAGTTCCTTCGGTGCGAACGGCTTCGTGAGGTAATCGTCGGCACCAGCCTCGAGTCCAGCAACAACGTCGTGGGTATCGGCACGCGCCGTCACCATGACGATGGGTACGTCGCTTACGCGTCGGATGGAACGACAGACATCGAAGCCATCAATACCCGGCAACATGATGTCGATAAGTACGACATCACTCGGTTGGCGCGTAAACGCCTGGAGCGCGTCTTCGCCCGTATCGGCCTCTTCGACCTCCCATCCTTCGTCCTCGAGGGCGAGGCGAACGGCAGTACGGATTCGTTCGTCGTCTTCGACGGTAAGGATGCGGGTTCCCATATCTGTTCTATTGTCACCGAAAGCGGACCACCGCGTCAGATTTCCGGCTGATACGGGTTTCCGGCACTTACGCGTTCGCGGCGTCGGCGTCGATCAAGAGCGTTCTGAGCCCATCGAAGAGCGCAGGCGGGGCGGCGAGGCAGAACTCAAATTCGGGTGCACCGCCGGAGAGATTTCCGACGATTGCTCCAGCCTCGGTTGCGATGAGTGCACCCGCAGCATGGTCCCAAGGTTGTAGACCGCGCTCGTAATACGCATCGACCCGCCCGCATGCGACCGAACATAGGTCGACTGATGCTGCTCCCATCCGACGGATATCGCGCACATTGGCGATGAGATGACCGAGGACGGCGGCCTGTCGTCGACGGCGGTCGGGTTCATAGGAGAACCCGGTTGCAACAAGGGCGCGGGAAAGTTCGATTTCGGTTGATGCCTGGATCGGTTGACCATTGCGAAAGGCGCCTCCGCCGCGGAGTGCCGTGAACACGTCGCTGTGGAGTGGATCGTGAACAACGCCGGCGGCAACAGCGCCATCGATTTCGGCTGCGATCGAGACCGCGAAGCCGGCGTGGCCATAGAGATAGTTCGTTGTGCCGTCGATTGGATCGACAATCCACCGCACACCGGTGGATCCATGACGGTCAGTTCCCTCTTCGCCGAGAATCGCATCGTTGGGACGAGCATCTGTAAGAAGTCCGAGGATCAACGCTTCTGATGCTCGATCCATTTCGGTGACCATGTCGGTGCCGGTGGTCTTGGTGTCGACAGTGATACGAGTGCGCGAGAGTCCATCGACGATGAGCGCAGCGGCTTCGGCAGCAATCACCGTTGCGAGTTCAAGAAGCGTCGCTGGTTCGGGTGGTGTCATCGAACACGCGGAACATTGCGGGTGGCAGCGGCGGATTTTGCCGCTACGACGGCTGCTTCTTCGCGTTCCCGAATGGTGTTCCATTCGCCCATGGCTCGAAGCGTAAGGACGACAACGACTGCAGTTCCTACAGCAGCAACGATCGCACCGATAAGGGCGCCGAGTCCTGCCCACAGTGATGAGTCGCCGGTGACCTGAAGATCAACGAACGCATAGCCAATGAACCCGCCTGCTGTGCCTCCGATGAGGATCGCAATGAACGCGAGCACTCTGGCTCCAACTGAGGGGAGGGCCGATCGGGTAGGTGTGATTCGGGTCGTGGAGGACATTTCCGCCATCGTACGGTCCGCCGGACCCGCCGTGCGCACTCGGCGAGGGCCGATGGCTTCTACAGTTGTCGATGTGAAGCCGCTCGTGATCCTGCCCACCTACAACGAGGCAGAGAACATTGTTGAGGTTCTAGAGCGCATTGCGCAGGCGTTGCCGCAAGTAGAAGTTCTCGTGGTCGACGATGGCAGTCCCGATGGGACAGCGGACCTGGCCGAAGCATGGGGCGCAGAACACGGTGGTCGGGTGTCTTTGCTGCGCCGCGGAGCGAAGGCGGGTTTGGGCTCTGCTTACCGGGCTGGTTTCGCTTACGGCCTTGCGAATAGCTACGACGCGCTGATCGAAATGGATTCTGATCTTCAACATGATCCAGCGGCGCTGCCTTCTCTGGTGAACGCCGTCGAGTCCGGCGCCGATCTCGCAATCGGTTCGCGCTACGTGCCAGGCGGTCATATCCCGGATTGGCCGCGGCATCGTGAGTGGTTATCTCGCGGCGGTAATCGCTATGCCGCAGCTGTACTTAGGCTTCAGGTGCGCGACGCCACTGCCGGTTTCCGCTGTTATGCCGCTCCGATGCTGTCGCGTATTCCTCTCGACCTCGTGATAGCCGACGGCTACGGGTTTCAAATCGAAATGGCGTACAACATTGCGCGTCGAGGCGGCCGTATCGTCGAAGTTCCGATCACGTTCAGCGACCGCGAGCGTGGGACATCGAAGATGTCTTCCAGGATTGTCTTTGAGGCATTAGTTCTTGTCACCTGGTGGGCGGTCCGCGATCGCATTCTCCGTCGTCCTCTACCGGCAGACGCTTCGTAGCTATGCGGGACTGGCTTGTCGGCGGCGCAATGATCGAAGGCCCGTCGGGGCTTTTGTTGGTGCGGAATCGTCGTCGAGACGGAACCTTTGATTGGAGCCCACCTGGGGGAGTGATCGATGCCGGTGAAACCGTCCTTGAGGGAATCGGTCGAGAAGTTGTTGAAGAGACTGGTCTCGTTGTGACCAAGTGGGCGGGGAAGCTCTACGAAATCGAAGCGTCGGCACCCGATATGGGGTGGACGCTCCGGGTTGAAGCGTGGCTGGCGGAATCGTGGGAAGGCGAACTTCGTTTCGATGACCCCGACGGAATCGTCGAAACCGCCGCCTGGGTCGACTCTGATCAATGCGGAGTTCATCTCGGCGACGGAGCTCCTTGGGTTGCCGAACCAGTGCTTGAGTGGCTGCTGCATCGCTGGGTCGATCCTCGCTTGTTTGCGTATCACATCGAAGGATCAGATCGTTCTTCACTCTCGGTTACGCGCGTGTGAGTGAAGCACCGCGGCTCGCGAGCATCGTCCATGTTGACATGGACGCATTCTTTGTTTCCGTTGAATTACTCGACCAACCCGAGTTACGGGGAAAGCCTGTCGTGGTTGGTGGCGACGGAGAGCGCGGTGTTGTTGCCGCCGCTTCGTATGAGGCTCGTTCCTTCGGCATTCATTCAGCGATGTCGTCGGTGCAGGCTCGCAGACTCTGTCCGCACGCAATATTTCTTCGAGGTCGATACGAGCGTTATTCCGAAGTAAGCGCCAACGTGATGGCCATCTTCCGCGATGTCACTCCACTCGTTGAACCGCTCTCATTGGATGAAGCTTTTCTTGATGTCTCGGGAGCATTGCGATTGCTTGGCGAAGCCCCAGTGATCGCAGGCGCTCTGCGTCAGCGCGTGCTCGACGAACAAGGACTCACGTGTTCGGTGGGGGTGGCGAGTACGAAGTTCGTCGCCAAACTCGCGACCGAAGCCGCGAAACCGAAGGCATCGGAGAAGGGTCCGCAGTTCGGAAGCGGCGTCTTCGTTGTTCAACCAGACGAGACGTTGGGGTTCCTGCGGCCACTTCCGGTTGAGTCGCTCTGGGGTGTCGGACCGGCAACGCTCGCAAAGCTGCATCGAATCGGTGTCTTAACGATCGCCGATCTTGCTGACCTTCCTGAAGAGAACGTCGTGGCTGTTCTTGGCCGTTCACAAGGACGACATCTTCATTCCTTGGCGAATGGTCACGACGAACGATCGGTAGAACCAGATCGAGCGATGAAATCAATTGGTCACGAAGAGACGTTCGCTCGTGATCATCACCTTCGTTCAACGTTGGATCGTGAACTAGTGCAGTTTGCCGATGCGGTTGCATCTCGTCTCCGAGCGCAGGGCTTGGTGGCGCGCACGATTCAGTTAAAGGTTCGCTTTGGCGATTTCACAACGATCACCCGGTCAACGACGTTGGCTGTGGCAGTTGATGATTCGCGTTCGTTGCTCGAAGCGGGTCGCCTGCTACTTGAACTCGTCGACCCCGCTCAAGGCGTTCGTCTTCTTGGACTATCAGTGAGTGGTCTCAGTTCTGACTCGTCGAAGCAACTCACATTTGATGAGGCAACTGCTGGTCCTGGTTGGCAGGAAGCGGATCGAACAATCGATGAGATTCGTGCCCGATTCGGTGACGGTGCCATTGGCCCAGCCATCTCGGCCGGTCCTGATGGGCTGCGGCTCAAGCGGAGGGGAAACCAGCAATGGGGCCCCGACGCCGAGACGACCTAGGTCAGTGCCGGTCGCTTTCCTGCCTGCCGTTGTGAAATGAGATCGTCCGTGGGAGACTAAAAGTCCGCAGTAGGTACAAGGAGCAGGTGCAGTGCCGCTTTCCGAGGACGAACAACGCATCCTCAGCGAGATTGAGCAGCAGCTCTATCAGACTGATCCCGGTCTGGCTCGAGACATCGCTGATACGACGGTCTACACGGCAGCCTCTCGCGGAATGAAATGGTCGGCACTTGGATTCTTCGTCGGCTTGGTTGTGCTTGTTCTCACATTGGGCATCGGCGAGATTCCGGTGATCGCCTTTGGTGGATTCCTCATCATGTTGGTTTCAGCTTTGGCGTTTGAACGTAATGGTCGTCGCCTCGGTAAGGCCGGGATGCAGCAGATGACACAATCGGTGAAGGCAACGGGCTTCCGTGACGCTCTTGGTAACACTCGATCGCGTCTGAAAGATCGCCTTCAGCGCGAGGACGAGGACTGACTCTGTCTGGTCCGGTAGCCCTCGCTGTCGATATCGGCGGAACCAAGATTGACGTAGGCATTGTCGATCGCGACGGAGCGATCCTTGCCCGTAAGCGAGCAGTGACGCCGGCGCATGGATCTGGCGATGACATGTTTGGCGTGATTGTTGAACTGAGTCGTCAGGTGG
>Ga0194055_10002489_pt1 | contig 14566 bp, 8 predicted proteins | sample SepL449m_MetaG_FD_155482 | JGI IMG/M metagenome (GOLD analysis project Ga0194055, IMG submission 155482) | Anoxic zone freshwater microbial communities from boreal shield lake in IISD Experimental Lakes Area, Ontario, Canada - Sep2016-L442-9m | ecosystem: Environmental > Aquatic > Freshwater >... | reverse complement strand
CCTCGTTCCAGGTGCCGGCACGGGGAAGTCCCAGGCGGTAGCTGGTGTGCTCGCTGCCGGAGAAGTTGAACACACACGCCAGCGCCGATCCATCCGCCCCGAAGCGCAGGAAGCTCAGCACATTGCTCGCCGAGTCGTTGGCGTCGATCCACGAATAGCCCTGCGGCAGGGTGTCCTGGCTCCACAGCGCCGGGCGGCTGCGGTACACGGCATTGACGTCGGCCATGAAACGCTGGATGCCCGACGAGAAGCTGTGCTCATCGAGTTGCCACCAGTCCAGACCGCGTTCCTCCGACCACTCGGCCCGTTGGCCGAAGTCCTGGCCCATGAACAACAGTTTCTTGCCTGGGTGCGCCCACTGGTAGGCAAGCACCGTGCGCAGTCCCGCCGCCTTGACATGGTCGTTGCCCGGCAGGCGGCCCCACAGGGTGCCCTTGCCGTGCACCACCTCGTCATGGCTGATGGGCAGCACGTAGTTCTCGCTGTAGGCGTACAGCATGGAGAACGTCATCTCGTGGTGGTGGTAACTGCGGTAGATCGGGTCCCGGCTGATGTAGTCCAGGGTGTCGTGCATCCACCCCATATTCCACTTCATCGAAAAACCAAGGCCGCCAAGGTTCGTCGCGCGCGTCACCCCGGGCCACGAGGTCGACTCCTCGGCGATGGTGACCACTCCCGGGGTGGTCTTGTGCACGGTGGCGTTCATCTCCTGCAGGAACTGCACCGCTTCCAGGTTCTCCCGGCCGCCGTACTTGTTCGGCGTCCAGCCGTCCGCCGGGCGCGAGTAGTCCAGATACAGCATTGAGGCGACCGCGTCGACCCGCAGGCCGTCGATGTGGAAATCCTGCAGCCAGTACAGCGCGTTGGCCACCAGGAAGTTGCGCACTTCCGGCCGCCCGAAGTCGAAAACGTAGGTGCCCCAGTCGAGTTGCTCCCCGCGTCGTGGATCGGAATGCTCGTACAAAGCGGTGCCGTCGAAGCGGCCGAGCGCCCAACTGTCCTTGGGGAAGTGCGCCGGAACCCAGTCCACGATCACCCCGATGCCGGAGTTGTGCAGGCGGTCCACCAGATAACGGAAGTCGTCGGGGGTGCCGAATCGGGAGGTCGGGGCGTAGTAGGAGGTGACCTGGTATCCCCATGAACCGCCGAACGGGTGCTCAGCCACCGGCAGCAGTTCCACATGGGTGAAGCCCTGGGTCACAACGTAATCCGACAACTGCTCGGCCAGTTCGAGATAGCTCAGGCCCGGCCGCCAGGAACCCAGGTGCACCTCGTAGGTGCTCATCGGTTCGAACACCGGGTTGATCCTGGCGCGGGCCGTCATCCAGTCGTCGTCGTGCCAGCGGTACTTCGAGACGAACACCCGCGATGCGGTCAGTGGCGGCACCTCGGTGGCGAAGGCCATCGGGTCCGCCCGGTCGGTGACGGCGCCGTCGACCCCGTGCACCCGGAATTTGTACAGCCCGTCGTGGGAGAAGCCCGGCCAGAACAACTCCCACACGCCCGAGGAGCCCAGGACCCGCATCGGGGCGTCATAACCGTCCCAGCCGTTGAATTCCCCGATCAGGCTGACGCCCGTGGCATTCGGCGCCCACACCGCAAAAGACACACCGTCGACCACCCCGTCCGGGGTGGTGAACGAACGGGGTTGTGCGCCGAGGATGTCCCAGAGTCGCTCGTGGCGACCCTCGGCGAACAGGTGCAGATCGACCTCGCCCAGCGTCGGCAGGAACCGGTAGCCGTCGGCGGTGGTGTACGGGGTGCCGTCGGAGCCGGGATAGCTGATCTCGAGTCGGTAGTCGACGAGGTTGATGAACGGCAGCGAAACGGCGAACAATCCTGCGTCGAGGTGCTGCATCGGATACCGACGGTCGCCGATCAGGGCGTTGACCTCACGGGCGTTGGGACGCAACGTGCGGATCACCGTGTACCGGCCGTCGGGCCCGGTGTACTCATGCGCACCCAGAACGCTGTGCGGGTCATGATGAACCCCGGCGACCAGCCTGGCCAGTTCGGCGGGATCAGGGGCGAGATTCGGACTGGTGGTATTGCGGGTCATGCTCGACTCACTTCCGTGTCACTCCCGGCGCAGTAGGGTGGAGCGCAGGTCGAAGGGGATCGCCGGCATGTTCAGAATGTGCGCGACGGCCTTGGCCGGCTCCAGTCGGACGTAATTGGCCTTCCCCCACTGATATTCCTCCCCCGTGATCTCGTCGCGAACCCAGAACCGGTCGTAGTCCTGCATGCCCAGTGCCGCCATGTCCAGCCACACGGTGCCCTGTTCGGCGGAGAACGGATTGAGCGTCACCACTACCAGAACGGTGTCGCCGCTGACCGGATCGAACTTGCTGTAGGCCAGCAGGGCGTCGTTGTCGGTGCCGTGGAAGTGGATGGTGCGCATCTGGCACAGGGCGGGATGTATCCGTCGGATCTCGTTGAGCCGCCGCAGATACGGCTCCAGGGATCGCCCGCTGTGCAGTGCGGCGGTGAAATCCCTGGGCCGCAGTTCGTACTTCTCCGAATCCAGGTATTCCTCGCTTCCCGGCCGCACCGGGGCGTTCTCGTACAACTCGTATCCGGCGTACACCCCCCACGACGTCCCCATGGTGGCGGCCAGCGCGGCCCGGATGGCGAACATCCCCGGTCCGCCGTGCTGAAGGCTCTCGTGCAGGATGTCGGGCGTGTTCACCCACAGGTTGGGGCGGGCATAGTCGGCGTGCTCGGCGATCTGGCGGCCGAACTCCTCCAGCTCCCACTTGGCAGTACGCCAGGTGAAATACGAATACGACTGGGTGAAGCCAAGTTTCGCCAATCCGTATAGCCGGGCGGGCCGGGTGAACGCCTCGGCGAGGAACAGCACGTCGGGGTTGGTGTCCTTGACCTGTCCGATCAGCCAGGCCCAGAAGTCCGGCGGCTTGGTGTGCGGGTTGTCCACCCGGAAGATGGTGACGCCGTGGGAGACCCAGTGCCGGACCACCCGCAGCACTTCGTCGTAGAGTCCGCGCGGATCGTTGTCGAAATTCAGCGGATAGATGTCTTGGTACTTCTTCGGCGGGTTCTCCGCGTAGGCGATGGTCCCGTCGGGCAGTTCGGTGAACCAGTGCCGGTGCTCCTTCGCCCACGGGTGATCCGGTGCGCACTGCAGCGCCAGGTCTAAAGCCACCTCCAGGCCGTGACCGCGGGCGGCGGCCACGAAGTCGTTGAAGTCCGCGATCGTGCCCAGGTCGGGATGGACCGCGTCGTGGCCGCCGTCGGCGCTGCCGATCGCCCAGGGCGAGCCGACGTCGCCCGGCTCGGCGGTGACGGAGTTGTTGCGGCCCTTGCGGTGCACCGTCCCGATCGGGTGGATCGGCGGCAGGTATACGACGGTGAACCCCATCTCGGCGATGCGGGGCAACGCCTTGGCGGCGGTGGCGAATGTGCCGTGCACCGGGGCGCCGCGGTCGTCCAGGCCGCCGGTAGAGCGGGGGAACAGCTCGTACCAGGCGCTGCAGCGGGCCAGTGGCCGGTCCACCCAGACTCCGTGTTGCTGGCCGCGGGTGAGTAGATCGCGCAGCGGATAGCGGTCGAGCAGTTCGGTCAGCTGGTGGGCCAGCGCGGGCGCCGCCCGGGTCAGCGGGTCTCCCGGCCGGCGCAGGGCCTCGGCGGCCGCCAGCAGCGGACCGCGGTCCTCGCGGGGCACACCGGTGGCCGCGCGCTCCAGCAGCGCCGCCCCGACGACGAGGTCGTTGTCGAGATCTTCCTCGCCCTGCCCGGCGTCGAGCTTGGCGACGACGGCGTGCCGCCAACTACTGATCGGGTCGCCCCAGCCGTCCACCCGGAAGGTCCACAGCCCGACCCGGTCGGGGGTGAACTGTCCGTGGAAGACATCCGGGGTGCGGCCGAGGGCCATCCGGTACAGGGCGGGTTTGATCCGAGGGGCCGGCACGGCGTCGGCGGCCGGCTCTGCGGCGTTGAGCGATCCCTGGCCGATCTGCGGGTAGGCGGTCCCGAGATAACGCACCACCAACGTCGCCGCCACGGCCTCGTGTCCCTCTCGCCAGACCGCAGCGCAGACCGGCACAACTTCCCCGACAACAGCTTTGGCGGGGTAGACGCCGCCGGACACCACGGGTGCGACATCGTCGATCTCAATCCGACCAGGCACCCGAACACCTCATCCCGTTTCTGTCCGCCGCTACGAACAACCGCCAAACACCCGACCGGATCGTGCGGCGCCCAAGCCCGGATAACCGCATCCCCGTCGGTTCACACCGTAGTGGCCAAGCGGACGGCGCGAGGGCGAAGCGGACATGCCGGGCACCGATGAACCTGCGTAGTGTTCTTCTGCGTGAAAGCCCTTCGCAGGTTCACCGTCCGAGCCCACCTCCCCGACCGGATCGCGGCCCTCGGCCCCTTGTCGACCAACCTGCGTTGGTCGTGGGATGTCCCGACCCAGGAGTTGTTCGCCAGCATCGACGCCGAGCAGTGGGCGCGCATCGGACGCGATCCGGTCGCGCTGCTCGGCGAGGTCAGCCCGGCCCGGCTGGACGAACTCGCCCAGGACCACGGCTTCCTGGAGCGGCTGGACCGGCTGGCGGCCGACCTCGACGATTACCTCACCAAGCCGCTGTGGTTCCAGGAGTGGAAGGCCCGGGGAGATGCCGTCCTGCCCAACGGTATCGGCTACTTCTCGATGGAGTTCGGCGTCGCCGAAGTGCTGCCGATTTACTCCGGTGGCCTGGGCATCCTCGCCGGCGACCACCTCAAGGCCGCCTCGGATCTGGGTCTGCCGCTGATCGGCGTCGGCCTGAACTACCGGGCCGGATACTTCCGCCAGTCCCTGACCGCCGATGGTTGGCAGCACGAGAACTACCCGTCGCTGGATCCGCAGGGTCTGCCGCTGCGGCTGTTGACCCACCCGCACGACGGCTCCCCGGTGCTCATCGAGCTCGCGATGCCGGAGTCGCGGGTCCTGCGGGCCAGGGTGTGGGTCGCCCAGGTGGGCCGAATCCCGTTGTTGCTCTTGGATTCCGACATCCCGGAGAACGACCACGACATGCGTAGCGTCACCGACCGGCTCTACGGCGGAGACCAGGAACACCGCATCAAACAGGAGCTGCTGGCCGGTATCGGCGGGGTCCGCGCGATCCGCGCCTACACCGCGATCGAGGGCCGGCCCAGCCCGGACGTCTTCCACATGAACGAGGGTCACGCCGGCTTCCTGGGCCTGGAGCGCATCCGGGAGTACATGCAAAACGATCACCTCGATTTCGACACCGCGCTGGCCATCGTGCGGGCCAGCACCTTGTTCACCACCCATACCCCGGTTCCGGCCGGCATCGACCGTTTCCCGGTCGACCTGGTGGAGCGCTATTTCGGCGGTGACGCCCACGGCGGCTTGGTGCCAGGCGTCGGTGTCGAGCGGGTGCTCGGCTTCGGCGCCGAAGCCGATCCGTCGAAGTTCAACATGGCGCACATGGGCCTGCGCCTGGCGCAACGATCCAACGGGGTCTCGCAGTTGCACGGCCGGGTCAGCCGGGAGATGTTCGACCAGCTCTGGCCGGAGTTCGACGCGGCCGAAGTCCCGATCGGGTCGATCACCAACGGCGTCCACGGACGCACCTGGGCGGCCCCGGAGTGGCTGCAGCTGGGTCAGGATCTCACCGGTTCGGTGGAGGCGTTGCAGGAGTCGGCGATGTGGCAGCGGCTGCAGCAGGTGGACACCGGCCACATCTGGTGGATTCGCTGCCAGCTGCGCGCCAAGCTCGTCGAGGATGTGCGGCGGCGGCTGCGCCGATCGTTGTTGGAGCGCGGGGCGATCGAAGCCGAATTGGGCTGGATCGCTTCGGCTTTCGACCCGGGCGTGCTGACCATCGGGTTCGCCAGGCGGGTGCCGACGTACAAGCGGCTGACCCTGATGCTGCGCGATCCGGAGCGGCTGGAGGCACTGCTTCTCGACGAGCATCGTCCGATCCAGCTGATCGTGGCCGGCAAGTCACACCCCGCCGACGATGCCGGCAAGGCGCTGATCCAGCAGATCGTCCGGTTCGCCGACCGGCCTGAGGTGCGCCACCGCATCGCCTTCCTGCCCGACTACGACATGTCGATGGCCCGCTTGCTCTACTGGGGCTGCGACGTCTGGCTGAACAACCCGCTGCGTCCACTGGAGGCGTGCGGAACTTCCGGGATGAAGAGCGCACTCAACGGCGGGCTGAACCTGTCGATCCGCGACGGCTGGTGGGACGAGTGGTTCGACGGCGAGAACGGGTGGGAGATCCCCAGCGCCGAGGTCGTCAGCGAGGAGCGCCGCGACGACCTCGAAGCCAGGGCACTGTACGACCTCCTGCAGAAATCAGTGGCGCCCAAGTTCTACGACCGCGACGACAGCGGGGTGCCGGGCCGCTGGGTGGAAATGGTCCGGCACACGCTGCAGACTCTGGGTCCCAAGGTGCTGGCCTCCCGGATGGTGCGCGACTACACCGAGCGGTACTACGCACCCGCGGCAGCCTCGCTACGCCACACCGTGGAGTCGATCGATGATCTGCCGTTCGGCCAGGCGCGTGAACTGGCGGCGTACCGGCAGCGGCTGACCGAGGCGTGGCCGCAGGTGGCGATCACTGATGTCGACAGCTTCGGTCTGCCGGACACTCCGCTGCTGGGATCGGAGTTGACGCTGACCGCCAACGTCGCGCTGGCCGGTCTGCGCCCCGACGAGGTGGCGGTACAGGCGGTCCTGGGCCGGGTGGACGCCGGCGACACCCTGCGCGATCCCACCTACACCGACATGTCCCACACCGGCTCCGGGGAGGGCTCAGCCGATGGGACCGAGACGTTCTCCACCACCACGCCGCTGCCGCTGGCCGGCTCCATGGGCTACACCGTGCGCGTCCTGCCACGGCACCCGTTGTTGTCCGGACCGGCCGAACTCGGGCTGGTGAAACTGGCGGAGTTGGACGTGGCGGGGGACGCCGTCGCGCCGGTCGACGCGCACCTGTAGTTTGCCGAGGGGGTACTTGGAGGTGTGGCAGTGCGTGGTGCGGCGACGTTGGCGGTGATGTGCGCCTTGTTGGCGCCGGCCGCATCTGCTTCGGCCGAGCCGGACGCCCCTGCCCCCGGAGATCCGTCGGCCACGGCCGACTCCGCCATGCCGGCCGCGCCGGCCGACCTCGCCGCGCCGGGTGAACCGTCGGTCGTTGCCGTGGCGGCCACCGACCCGGCGACCCCGCCGCCCGACGACGGCCGGGTGGCGTCCAGCCCGCCGGCCACTACCAAGTCGCCCGACGGCTGGACGCTCAAGGTGGCGGCCAAGGACGAATTCCAGCGGCCGGTCGCGCCGCTGACGACAGCGATCTCCACGCGGGAGTACGAAGTCAGCGGGGTGTTCAACGGAACACTCGCCGGCGGCACCGGTGAAACCCCGTCCGGCGTCTTCGAAGTCGGTTACCAGATCGGCTGCGGTATCGACATGAGCACCTCCAACGGTGTCTCGCTGACCGGCACCGCCGGTATCAACCCGTCGATCGCCTACATCGGCCTGGACTTCCCGGGCATCACGCCCGACGGCATCCTGCCCGGCATCGGCGCCAATCTCGCCGGCGGTGTCACCGTCGGCCTGAAACCGGGATTCATCAACACCATCCCGGTCACCAAGAAGAAGTTCGAATCCGCCGCGCCGTGGGTGTCGATCAGTCAGTTCCGGATCAAGATCGACGGCTGCGTCGGGGAGTCGTTCGTCCGTTCCTATGCCAACCTGGCCAAGTCGAACAAGTCCGGCGACGCGATCCTGTCCTGGTACGGCGTCACCAAAGCGGTTTAGGGGAATCGCTTGTAGCAGCGCTCCTCGTTGCCGAGGACGCCGAAGCGGAAGGCGTCGATCCGGGAGAAGCCGGCGGGTACCGTCTCGCCGTTCACGTCACCGGCGACCAAGCCGTTCGTCAACAGACCCGACACCGCCTCGTCGATGTCGCCGGCGGTGAGCGCGACGGTGTTGCCGTCGGAGGTGGTGACCTTCTTCGAGAGCCGGGTGGTCGCCACACCGGTCAGGCAGGCCGTGCGCAGGCCCGCTTCGGCGGTGTCCAGTGCGACCCCACCGTGCTGGTGCTCCAAGGCCATCATGTAGCGCGACGCCAGCGCGGAGTAAGCCGTGTTGTCGCCCTGCAGCGGAGCCCCGTTGGCGTCCTCGCTCGTCGCCCCGATCGATTTGAGGCCCGGCAGGTCGACGGCGATGGTGTTGCTCGCCGGGCAGTAGGACACCGGGGGGCTCGGGCGGGCGTCCGGGCAGGACGAGGCCGCTTTCGCGTCGAAGGTCAGCGCCGACGGATTCTTCGGCGCGAAGATGATGTTCAAGGCATCGACCAGCGATCTGGCCGAGGCCTCGGTGACCGGGAGTTCTCCGGACTGGTTGGCGGGCAACTCCACCGGCAGGTCGCCGCGTCGTTCCTTGATCTCCTTGAGGGTGATCCCGGCACACGCCGAGGTGCCGTCGGTGAAGCCGAACTGGAACGCCGAGATCCGTTCGAACGCCGAGCCGTGCTCATCGTCGGAGCCGTAGTAGCCGTTCTCGAGTAGTGGGTCACGGAACGAAATCATTGCTGCCAGAAGGTTGTTCAGCCCTTCGCCGGTACTCAGCGTGAACCGCGGCGACTTGCCCTCGGCTACCCAGCGCATGTAGACCCCGGCGAAACAGTCGGCCTGCTGCTCGGCCACCAGGCTGGGAACGCCCTTGGGGTTCAGGGTGGCCTGCTTCTGCAGGGCGTGGCCGTACTCATGGGCCAGGACCATGGTGATCGCCATGTCGCCGTAGGACTTTCGCAGCGTGGGCAGCAGGACGCCGCGGTCCCAGCCGATGGTGTTGTCCGGCTCGCAGTAGCCGGCGTTGACCAGACCCTCGGTGGTGTCGTCGCAGAACATCCCCCCGCGGGCATCGGAGTCCCAGGAGATCAGGGCGTCCACCGGCTTGAGATCGCCGTCAAAGGTGTCGGGGTAGGCGAACTTCCAGAACTCCTCCAGGTCGCTCACCGACTGGCCGGCCAGCTTGTCGGGTTCCCCGCCGTCGGTGTGTGCCACCTCGCGGGAGGCCGGTTTGGCGTCCGGGCGCAGGCCGGTCGGGCCGTCGACGGCCTCCAGCCCGCCCACCTTGAACGGATCACCCAGGGATGACACGGCATGGCCGGAGATGGCGGTGCCGCAGCCGGCAACCAGCAGAGCCGCCGACGCCGCGACGAGCAGACGGGCGGATGTGGATGGCATGTGACCACAATAGTTCGCCGGCCAGACCCAGATCAGTCCGTTCCGGTCGGGCACAACCGACGCAGCGCAGCCCGCACCAGCGCGGGGTCGTTCGTCGTCCAGAACGGCGGCAGCGATGCGCGCAGGTAGCCGCCGTATCCGGCGCGGGCCATCCGCGAATCCAGCACCGCCACCACGCCGCGGTCCTCGGCGCGCCGCAGCAGTCGCCCGGCGCCCTGAGCCAGCAGCAACGCCGCATGGCTGGCGGCCACGGCCATGAACCCGTTGCCGCCCCGCGCGGTGACCGCGCGCTGTCGTGCGGTGAGCAGCGGATCGTCGGGCCGGGGGAAGGGGATGCGATCGATGATCACCAGGGAGCACGACGGACCCGGCACGTCGACGCCCTGCCACAGCGACAGCGTGCCGAACAGCGAGGTGTTCGGATCGGCGGCGAACTGCTCGATGAGCGCGGCGGTGCCGTCGTCACCCTGGCACAGCACCGGGGTGTCGAGCCGTTGCCGCATCGCCTCGGCGGCCTGGCGCGCGGCCCGCATCGACGAGAACAAGCCCAAGGTCCGGCCGTGCGCGGCCTCGATCAGCTCCGCGATCTCGTCGAGGTGCGCCGGCCCGATGCCGTCGCGGCCCGGTGGCGGCAGATGTGCTGCGAGATAAAGGATTCCGGACTTCGCATGGTCGAACGGGGAGCCGACGTCCAGGCCGCGCCACTTCGGGTCGGTCTCCTCCGGACCGATCGGGAGCCCCCACGCCTCCGCCATCGCGTCGAAAGATCCGCCGACCGTGAGGGTGGCAGAGGTGAGCACCGAGGTCGAGGTACCGAACACCTGGGCGGCCAGCAGGCCGGCTACCGACAGCGGCGCCACCCGAAGCACCGGCTTGGTACCGACTGTTCCACGGTGTTCTTCCAAATCCAGCCACACCACATCAGCGCGGTCGGGGATCGCCGGTCCGAATGCATCGAGGACCCTCGAGGCGGTGTCGCTGATCTCGGTCAGCGCGGCGATGGCCTCGGTGCGTGCGGCCGCGGCCTGCGGATCGGCCGGCTTGGGGTCGATGGCGGCGCGGGCCGCGGCTGCCGCATCGCGCAGTGCGGTCAGGTAGGTGCCCAGTTCGGCGTCGAGGTCGTCGATGCGGCCGGGCTGCGCATCATGGATGGCCGAGGAGAACGTCGCCACCGCGGCTTCCAGGCGCTGGTTCAGCTCGGGTTCGACCAGCCGGGCGGTGCGGCGCGCGGTGACGCCGAGCGGCCCGGGGGTCAGTTCGCCGGTCGCCACGGAGGTGACCCGGTCGGTCAGCTCGTGCGCCTCGTCGATGATCAGGAAGTGGTGTTCGGGCAGCACCGATGCCTCGGCGATGGCATCGATGGCCAGCAGCGCGTGATTGGTCACCACGATGTCGGCGTCGGCCGCTTTGGCCTTGGCCTTCTCGGCGAAACAGTCGATACCGTACGGGCAGCGGGTGGCGCCGATGCACTCCCGGGCCGAGACGCTGACCTGCGACCAGGACCGTTCCGGCACGCCGGGGCGAAGTTCGTCGCGGTCGCCGGTCTCGGTGTCCGACGCCCACTGGGTGAGTCGGGCGACGTCGCGACCCAGTGCGCTGACAGCCGCTCCGGAGGGCAGGAAGAGTTCGTCCTGGGATAGTTCCTCTTCGCGCGCGTCACCATGGATCTTGTTCAGGCACAAATAGTTTCGCCGACCCTTCAGCAAGGCGAAGGTGGGTTTGCGGGGCAGTGCGCCGGCGAGCGCATCGGCCAGCCGGGGCAGGTCGCGGTCGACGAGCTGGCGTTGCAGGGCGATGGTGGCCGTGGACACCACCACGCAGGTGTCGTCGGCTATGGCGCGGGCGATCGCCGGGACCAGATAGGCCAGCGACTTGCCCGTCCCGGTGCCGGCCTGGACCGCCAGATGCTCGCCGGTGTCAAAGGCCTGCGCCACTGCCTCGGCCATCTGGACCTGGCCGGGCCGTCGGGTCCCGCCCAGTGCGGCGACCGCCTGCTCAAGCAGATCGGCCAGCGCATTGCTTGCCTCGCTTCGCTCGCCTGCGGCCGGGGCTGGGCCCCCACCGCTCACTGCAGCGGCACCTGCCGGGTGGGAATCACCGGCTCGCCGTTGGTCAGCGACAGGCCTTCCCACGGCAGGCTGTGCAGGCCGTCGGCGACCAGGGCGCGGGCGGCATCAAGGTTGGGCTTCGTGAGTACTTCGCCGTCACGCACCAGGGGCATCGTCAGCACCCGGCCCGGCTCGGTGAGGTCGGGCTGCTGAATGACGGGGTGGACGAGTTCCTCGATCACCGTCCCGGACGGCTTGGACAGCCGTATCGCGGCTTTTCGTCCGCCGTGGGATTCCTTGCGCAGACTGCGTTTCTGCACCGGGCGGCCGTCGACCTCGACCAGCTTGTAGACCATGCTGGCGGTGGGGGCGCCCGAGCCGGTGACCAGCGACGTGCCCACCCCGTAGGTGTCGACCGGTTCGGCCCGCAGCGAGGCGATCGAATACTCATCGAGATCGCCGGATACCACGATGCGGGTTCGGTTGGCGCCCAACGTATCCAGCTGGACGCGGACCTGACGGGCCAGCACCCCGAGGTCGCCGGAATCGATGCGCACCGAACCCAGGTCGGTGCCGGCCGCCGCGATGGCGTTGGCCACCCCGCGCTGCACGTCGTAGGTATCCACCAGCAGCGTCGTCGACACACCCAGCGCGGCTACCTGAGCGCGGAATGCCGACTGCTCCCAGTCGTCGGTCGTCGCGCCGTCGCCGGTGTGCAACATCGTGAACGCGTGCGCCGAGGTGCCCAGTGCCGGGATGTCGTAGCGGCGCTTGGCGGCGATGTTCGACGTTGCGGAGAACCCGGCGATGTAGGCCGCCCGGGCTGCCGCGACTGCCGCCTCCTCGTGGGTACGGCGCGACCCCATGTCGATCAGCGGGCGGCCCCCGCCGGCACTGACCATCCGGGCCGCCGCCGAGGCGATCGCGGTGTCGTGGTTGAACATCGACAGCGCGAGAGTCTCCAGCAGCACGCACTCGCCGAAGGTGCCGGTGACCGACAGCACCGGCGACCCCGGAAAGTACAACTCGCCCTCGGCGTAGCCGTCGATGTCCCCGCGGAACCGGAAGTCGCGCAGATAGTCCAGTGTCGCGGGGTCCAGGAAATCGGCCACGGTAGCCAGTGCGTCGTCATCGAAGACGAAATCGCCCAACGCTTCCAGCAGCCGGCCGGTGCCGGCGACAACCCCGTAGCGGCGTCCGGCGGGTAACCGCCGGGCAAACAGCTCGAAGGTGGTCCGGCGGGCCGCCGTGCCGTCCCGCAACGCCGCGGCGAGCATGGTCAACTCGTACTTGTCGGTCAGCAGCGCCGGCGATTCTGGAACAACCACAGGGCAACCGTAACGGCTGCACTGAGCGCGGGTGGGATTTGCCGGTGCTCGCTATCCTTGTCCCCATGGCCGCCTCCGCAGCACCGACCCGTCCGGGTACCAGTGCGGTCCGCGAGGCCGACACGTTCGGCGCCACCGATGCGCCCTGGGTGACCATCGTCTGGGACGATCCGGTCAACCTGATGAACTACGTCACGTACGTACTCCAGAAGCTGTTCGGTTACAGCGAAACGCACGCCACCAAGCTGATGATGCAGGTGCACAACGAAGGCAAAGCCGTGGTCTCCGCCGGTGGCCGGGAAGCCATGGAGGTCGACGTGACCAAGCTGCACGCTGCGGGCCTGTGGGCCACCATGCAGCAGGATCGCTGAGGCGGCTGGTGCGACGGTGGAGGCGGGTCGAGACCGTCGAAGGTCCCCGATTCGTCTCGGTGCTCGACCCGCATGAGGCGGCGTTGCTGAAGAACATGGCGACGTCGGTGCAGGAGATGCTCGATGACCGGCAGTCCGCGGCACCGTCGGACCCCCTTGAGGCGCTGACCGGGATCCGTACCGGTAACCCGAGCCCGCCCCAGGACGACACGATGCGGCGGCTGCTCCCGGACTTCGTCAAGGAGCAGACCGACCGGTCCGACGGCGCCGCGGCCAACGGCGCACTGCGCAGCCTGCACGAGCCGGCGATCATCGATGCGAAAATCGCTGCGTCGCAACGACTCATGGACACCCTGCCGGCCGGGGGAGGCCGCGTCGAACTGACCGAGGACGACGCGCAGGCGTGGATCGGCGCCATCAACGACATCCGGCTGGCGCTGGGCACCATCCTCGGTATCGGACCCGATGGTCCGGACCGGCTGCCCGCTGGACATCCGATGGCCCCCCATCTGGAGGTGTACCAGTGGTTGACGGTGCTGCAGGAGTACCTGGTGCTGGGTCTGATGGGCAAGCCGATCCGGTGACTCCGAGCTTCGGGTCCATCACCGATGTCGCCGGAATCCAAGTCGGCCAGCACTACCGCCTCGACGCCGACGCCACCATCTCCACCGCCGACCACCCCGGAACCGGATGGGCCTGCGGGACAACCGTTATCGTCGGCCCGCCCGGAACGGTCGGCTCGGTCGACGTCCGCGGCGGCGCACCGGGCAGCCGGGAGATCGCGCTGCTCGATCCGTCCAACACCGTCCGCCACGTCGACGCCGTCGTCCTCACCGGGGGCAGCGCCTTCGGGCTCGTCGCGGCCGACGGGGTGATGACCTGGATGGAGGAACACGGCCGCGGTGTGCAGATGACCGGCGGGACGGTGCCGATCGTTCCCGCGGCGGTGATCTTCGACCTTCCGGTGGGCGCCTGGGCCCACCGGCCCGATGCCGAGTTCGGTTACGCCGCAGCGGAGTCCGCCGGCCGCGACGTTGCGATGGGCAGCGTCGGAGCCGGCACCGGAGCCCGGGCCGGAGTGCTCAAAGGCGGCGTCGGCACCGCATCGACGCAGCTTGATTCCGGTGTGCGCGTGGGGGCGATCGTCGTGGTGAACTCCGCCGGGGAGGTGTTCGATCCGGCCACCGGCCTGCCCTGGATGGCCGACCTGGCCACCGACTTCGGGTTGCATGCTCCGCCGGCCGACCAGATCGCGGCGTTCGCCGCCCGGCACCGGGAGGCCAGCGCGCTCAACACCACGATCGCGGTGGTCGCCACCGACGCCCTGCTGACCAAGGCCGGGTGCCATCGCGTCGCCGTCGCCGCGCAAGACGGGTTAGCGCGCGCTATCCGCCCCGCGCACACCCCGCTGGACGGCGACACCGTCTTCGCGCTGGCGACCGGCACTGTCGAGGTGCCGCCTAACCCCGATACCCCGGCGGCCATGCTGCCCGACACCGAACTGGTCACCAAGATCGGTGCGGCGGCGGCCGACTGTCTGGCCCGTGCCGTGGTCGCCGGTGTGCTGGCCGCCGAACCGGTCGCCGGG
>Ga0194055_10002486_pt1 | contig 14574 bp, 8 predicted proteins | sample SepL449m_MetaG_FD_155482 | JGI IMG/M metagenome (GOLD analysis project Ga0194055, IMG submission 155482) | Anoxic zone freshwater microbial communities from boreal shield lake in IISD Experimental Lakes Area, Ontario, Canada - Sep2016-L442-9m | ecosystem: Environmental > Aquatic > Freshwater >... | reverse complement strand
TGTTAATGGCATCACGCTTTTCGGCGTCGTTCAACTTGGAATAGAGAGCCAGGATTGCCGGGGATGTTGCAGGATCGTCAAACGTTGCCAGGGCACGAATCGCAGGTGCCCGTAGCGATGCGTCAGCCAGGGCGGCTCGCAAAGCCGGTGCCGCTTCGGTATCACGGCCTTTGACGATCAGATCCAACGCTCGTTGTCGCTGGTCCAGCGGCGCCTTGGCATCTGCCAGCAAACCTCGCATCCGTGGCAGGATCCGCTTGTCACCAAACGCGACAGCAATTGCATCTCCCTTTTCACGAACGGCGGGATCGCTGCTCTTCAGCAGGGCCTCATAGGCGGGGACCCAGGCTGCAGGTTGAGGAATATTGACGCGTCCTTCGAAGGCCAGCCGGATTTCATCAAGCACCATCGACTGTTGATTCGCATCTGTCGCACTGGCGAGCCATTCGATGGCCGCCGTAACTGCCTCATTGGACGAAGCCGCTCGACGAACGATAAAGCGAGCCACCTTTTCCAGCTTGGAATTCCTGGCCAATGTCATCGCCCTGGCAGGATCGGCCATCACCAGTGGTTCAATGCCATACCACAGTACCAGCGGCAGATTGTGATCCGTCGCATCTTCACCGTGTGACAGCAGATTGGCAGCCAGTTCCCAGCGTTGATCCAGTGGCAAGCGTTGCAGGGCCGATGCCAGATAGAGTCGAACAACCGCTGAAGGATCGCTCTCGGCCATATAAACCAGCTTCGTCATCACGGGCTTACTGGCCTGATGGTCTTCCAGTTCGAGTTGAATTCCCCAGCTTCGCAGGTACGGGTCGCTGGACTTCAAAATTTCCATGGATCGCTTGTCGTCGATCTTCCCCAGTGCGTGCAGTGTCCAGAGGGCTCGCAGCTTGCGAGTGACATCGTCTGACGTGTCATAGATTTTCCAGAGAGCGTCGGCCGCTTCAGCCGACAACTTGCCACTCGCGGCCCGCTCTTGGAGCAACCGACGTGCGGTACGGACATGCCAGTCGTTCTTTTCCAGATGCAGTGCTGCCAGTTCATGGTCGGTCGCCTGCAGCGGATTCGACTTCGGACGCTCCGCCGGTACTCCTGGCCCGATGTACTTGACGTTATAGATTCGGCCGTTGGTCCGGTCCCAGATCTCGGGGTTCGTCCGGTGGCAGGCGTTCTTGTCGTACCAGTCAATCAAGTAGACCGAGCCATCCGGGCCGTACTTCAGATTGATCCCGCGAAACCAGTGGTCATTGGCGATCAGGAAATCGGGGGCGCGGCGACCAATGAATCCCGAGCCTGCCGGGTCGAACTTACAGACATTGATCCGGTTACCATGGACGTTGTCCATGAAAATCTGATTGCGATACTGTGCCGGGAAGTTGTCGCCGAGATAGATCATGGCCCCACAGTGTGCGTGTCCGCCCCCTGCAGCGAGAGTGTCTGTCGGGGCATGCGGTTCGTGACCCCACCACGCATGATCCTGAATTTTGCCGACATAGTGAAGATGATCGGCAATCGTCTTGATGTCTTCGAACGTATACGGATTGAAGTGCTGCCCACCCTGCCTGTGATAACGTCCTCCCTGGATCATGTGCCACAAGTGAGGAATCACGCAAGCAGTGATAAAGGCCTGGCCCCGATCATCGAAGTCGACACCCCACGGATTGCTGGTCCCGTGTGAGAAGACTTCGAAGACATCTCGCATCGGGTGATAGCGCCAGACACCGGCATTCAAGCCTTGCCGGTCCGCGTCTGGCCCACCGGGCTTGCCAACCTTGGAATGCGTGAACACACCATGGCATCCGTACAGCCAGCCATCCGGCCCCCAGATAAACGCGTTGAGAGTTTCATGAGTGTCCTGCCAGCCGAACCCGTCCCTCAAGACAGTTGCTCCCTTGGGAACATCCTCGGGAAACATCAAGCCAGCCTGTGGACCCTGAGCAACCGCGACGGGTGCGTCTGGAATATCGTCACCGTTCCGATCAGGGATAAACATCAGATACGGAGCGGCACCGACCCAGACGCCTCCAAAACCGACTTCCATGCCGCTGACGAGGTTCAGTCCTTCGATAAAGACCTTGCGTTTTTCAAACGTCCCGTCCCCATCGGTATCTTCCAGGATGACGATCTTGTCTTTCCCCTCACCCGCCTTCGCCCGATTGGGATAGGTGTAGGCTTCGGCAACCCAGATCCGGCCACGGGGATCGAGTGTAAAGGCGATCGGTTGATGAACGAGTGGTTCACCTGCCGATAGCTTCACCTGAAAGCCTTCTGGTACGGTCATGGCCGCCGCGGCCTCTTCCGGTGTGCGACCGTCTGCCATCGCGACAGCCTTCTTCGGCTGGACCGCTTTGAATTCCTTTTCGGTGACGCGTGCCACCTTGTGTCTCAGGACGTGTGCCCCCTTCATCCCGCCGACGACAATGTCTGGCAACTTGTCGCCATCGACATCGCCCACCATCAATTCCCGGCCAACGCCAGCTTCGCCATCCGCCTTGAACGGTACCCATTCGATTCCGTCTTTGCTTCGAACCAGCTTGAACCAGTAAACAACAGCCCCGGCATCCCACATCGGGCTGCGATCATGATGCGACCAATAGGTCTTGCCGGTGACAATGTCTTTCAGCCCATCGCCGTCGATATCATGTAGGGCAACCGTGTGAGGTTCCGTAAACAAAACGCCATAGGGGCTGTCGGTCGTCTTTTCGCCCACGATTACGTGCTTCACGAAATCAATGGGGGCGACTCCGTCTGAACCTTTGACCTGTTCGAACCACGCGACACCGAAGGCATGAGCCTGCAGGCTGCTGATGACATCGTTGTCGCCGTCGCCATCGACATCATAGGCAAACATGTCTGCGCCACCCGGACCTGTAAAGAGATACTTGTGGAACGTCCATTCCGAGTCCCCGTCGACTGAGGCGGGTTGCTCCAGCCATCCATCCTTGTAGATCACATCCAGGCGTTTGTCGCCATTGATGTCACCAACACCGAGACCATGTCCGAAGGGGTACTGGCCAACTTCGCCCGAGATCGCATGCCAGACCCACGTGTTCGGCTGCTTCGGATCGAACGTGGCATATCCGAATTTTCCCAGATGATTGCAGACGAGTTCCGGACGTTCGTCACCCACGAGATTCACGAACTGGGGCGATTCATTACCGATTCCATCGAGAACCTTGTGCGTGGCCCAATGGTGTTTGGGGTCACCGATCTTGTCGGCTCCCGGATTGACGTACATCACTGCAGGAGATCCCGGCAGTCCACAACTGACCAGGTCATTCCAGCCGTCACCGTTGAAGTCGTAAACCCAGGTAAAGAAGTTGTTGGAATACCCCTTCCGGTTCTGAGGAACCGGTGGATAGATCTCGTGCTGCTTCTTAAATTCCGGGCCTTCCCACCAGTAGGGGCCGTGAACGATATCAGGCTTGCCGTCCTTGTTCAGGTCACCAAAGTTGGCACCTTCGGAAAGATATTCGTCCGTCAATTGCTGTCGCTCAAACGTGTGAACGGTGAAGTCATCGGCGTTGGCACCGACGGACCAGGCGATCGCCGCGCAGGTCCACAGACAGATGAATGAGCTACGTGTCATTATGAGGATCTCGCAAGTTGAGCGTCACAGATTGGCGGCCACCAGACTGCCGCAAAGCAGTATGCCGCCTGAGTGACAAGACAACAAACGAAAATGCCGCGATTATCACGGTCAATCAGCAGTCATGGAGATCACCAATTACGACAACGGCATTGGGGGCCTTGATCGCGGAGCGATCGACGAGGGTAAACGGAGGTTGCGGCGCAGCAAAGCCCCCGGAACATGAACTACCACATTACGAACGCATCCTGGGCGGACACTGGGCCGCGATACTGTTTTCTACCTCCAGAATTTGGACTCCGAATGAACTCCATTAAGCCTGTAACCCATAACTCAAGCGCCTTGGGTGGTTGAGCGTCTTCGCGTCTTGTCGGCCCAACACGACACACAACAAAGGCTGCAACGAATCCTCGCTCCACGTCAGCTCAGAGAATCTTCCACTGAGTCACCGCTCGGAGTTGATCGCTATGACTGAATTCCTGCGACCTTTCTGGTCGCAAACCCTGCTCTGTCCTGAGTCGCAGGACTGAAGCACTGAACTTTAATTGGGTGGGCCTTCAGCCAGCCGCCTCTCGATCGCGGGACCGTACCTCCGCTACAATCGTTAAACTCAGCACAGCGCAAATTCGTAATCACTTATACTTCATCGATTTAAATCTTTCAGTGTACATTTCGACAGTTCTTTCGGCGGATTCTGCCGGACACCGGCTGCGTTGGTACCGCACAAGTTCTATCTGCTGGCGATGTTACCCCCAGAATTGAGTTGGCAGCCAACGAACATGTCCATCACGAATTGGGCGCAAACGTGACATAACACCTTTGGCAAAAACATCTTAAACTGTACAGTTGTTCACGCCATGCCAGCTTGTCTACGATTGCTTTGCCTCCCTGACACCACCACGGTTCCCCCCTCGTGGCTTTGATTCCCTCCCGGTTATTTGAACCGAGTTTTTCAATCCACTCCCGGTGTTGGCGGCGGCAAGACAGGTGCTGCCATGACTTCCCATGTCCGACATCAGCAACATCAGCGAGCTCTGCGCGGCGACATGCATCGCACGCATGCACTCTCGATCCGTCCCACAGTCGCGCATCGTCAACGGGGAACCGCAACACAATCCGCTGCATTCAGTGCACCGGAAACATGGCACGAACCTCGCAATGACGGCGAGATCCGCTTCGTCCGACAAACAGCCGGAACCGGCTTCATTCATCCAGTGACGATTGAGGACGTACGCCAGCGTATCGCGGACCTTCCGGCACAGTTCATAAGACAGATCGAAGTTGTCCAGTTCAGCTCAATGACGCGGAAACGAAGCCTGTTTCCGCTGTATGGAATGCAATGGGGGCCCAACGTTTACCTGTATCCGATTGAAGAATCATTGCACGAAACCTATTACCGGCCGCCGACTCCGCAACAGATCATTGAAGCGCGGATGTACGGTGGCGTCTGGGAACAGAAGTCTGGTGTCTCGACGCTGAGGTGGACACCGGAAACCATTCGTGACTTTTATCTGAACAACGTGCTGGTTCACGAGATTGGCCACGTCAACGATGTCCGCAACACGAATTCGGCTGCGCGCGAACGCTATGCAAACTGGTTTGCGACCGAGTACGGATATCGCATGTCACGGGGACGGATCTGATTTGATTTGGGAAAATGAAAACGAACTCACTTCCCTTTCGTCGGACAACCGATATACTTCATTGACCTTCCTTCACGGGGATGGTCACTCTGTCGCGGGGTGGAGCAGCCCGGTAGCTCGCGAGGCTCATAACCTCGAGGTCGTAGGTTCAAATCCTGCCCCCGCCACTTTCCGGAACAAGAAGCCCTTCGACGAGCACGTCGAAGGGCTTTCTTATTGTCGGGACGAGAGTTCAATAGGACGATTTCCAGGATTCGACGCTTGGCGGCATAGTCGGCGGTAAGCCATTGTTGTCGCAGGGTTTGACTGAGCTCAAAAACTTTTGCCGCCAACTCGGCGGTTTCGTCGTGCGAACGATCAACCACATCCCGTTGGAGTTTGATCGAGGCGAGACGATCTCGCAGTTCGGTTTGCTTGCGACCGAATGCCTCTTGGTCGATTTCATCGTTGAACCGCATGTTCAACAGACGATCCTGATTGCTCACGAGCAGGTTCTGCTGACGAATCAGTTCGGTCCGCTGTGCCAGCGAATCAGCTTGGGTGTCTTTCGTCTGTGAAGCGAGCACGGCCCGGAACCAGTCTCGGACGCCTTCGTCTTCGATCCGCATCTTGTCGAACAGCGCCAGCACCTGGCGATCCAGATCGGCTTCGGTGACCTGAGAACTTGTGTTTCATGCTGGGCGTGCCCCTGCGGGTCGGGCTCTCCATTGCAAGTCCGGTGCTCGCAAATCCTGCGCTCCGGGCTTTCCATTGCGATCCCTCACGCGAAAGGCTCCTGACCGAACGCCGCTGGTCTGCCGTCTGGCACTTCAATGCGTCGGTCTGGCGCGAAGCCACGGCAGCAACTGGTATTCAACGCGGGATCAAAGAAAGCCTGTGTCGCTCATGCTCCGCCAAGGCAGCGCGTTCCTGCTTCGTCAGGTCAGCAAACATTTGGTCCACACGTTCGATGGACTTCGTGTCGTTGGTGGCCATCAAGCGAGCCGGAACGATTTTCCAACGAAAAAGTCCGCGACGAGCGGGGCAAAGCTGATTCTGATAGGTCGCAAGTTGCCCTTCGGCGATCCGCTATGTCACTTTCCGGTCGCTGGTCGTTAGATTCGACATGTTGAGGCGCTCAAGGAGAGCGGTCGTCGTGTGTTACGCAAGATCGCAAAAAGGAAAACTACACAACGGTTCGTTCGACCTTCTGCTTTTGCTCTTGCTTGGGGAAATCGGCCGCGCGAGCGACTGCTTCGCCTGCCGAGAATTCTTTACGGAGCACGTCGAGCTTTGCCATTGCCGCATCAAAAGCATTGTTCCCAAGGAGAAGATGGTGTGGCGGATTTGCGGACTCAACTGCTTTGACGATGGCATGCACAGCACGAACCGGATCGCCAGGTTGCTTGCCAGAGTCGGCGCGCAGATGGTTCCGACTCACGCCTGCTGTTGCTTCGTAATCCTGAATCTGTCGCTTGCTCTCGTTCGCTGACCGCCCCGCCCAATCAGTACGGAAACCACTCGGCTCAACGAGCATCACCTTAATTCCAAGCGGCTCAATCTCTTGCGAAAGTGCTTCGGAAAGGCCTTCGACGGCAAATTTTGTCGCGTTGTAATAACCAACTCCTGGAAATCCACAAATTCCAGCCAAGGAGGAAAAATTGACGATGAAACCTTTTCGACGCTTCCGCATACCGGGTAGCGCGACATGAATCATCCGGCACAAACCGAAAAAATTGATATCAAACATTTTACGCACTTGAACTTCTTCGCTCTCTTCAACTGCCGCGAAATATCCGATCCCCGCATTGTTCACGAGAACGTCGATACACCCGAATTCCTCTTCAGCGTTCTTGATAGCGGCCTCAGCCTGACTCCGATCCGTTACGTCGAGCGTCAGGATCAATGCGTCTTTCTTGCCTTCGAAGTCCTTCAATTCAAGCGGGTCACGTGCGGTCACAACTGTTCGGTAGCCTAGTTCAAGCACATGCTTCGCAAGTTCGCGACCAAACCCGGTCGAGCAGCCGGTAATAAACCAAACGGGCTTTTCGGTATTTCTTGAATTGCTGTTTGTCGTTGCCATTTTCGTATCTCCTTGAGATTTGATGTTTCTGTAGAAATTGCTGTTACGCTGGCGCATTGACCGATTCAATGCGCACCAGTTTCTTATTCACGAACTCGTGGATACCCAGACTGGAGAGTTCGCGTCCATAGCCTGAGTTTTTGATCCCGCCGAACGGCAAGTCAGGGGCAGTCCAGGTTGGGTGATTGATGAACACCATGCCCGTGTCGATTTGACTCGCCACCCGTTTGCCACGCTCAATGTCCCTTGTGAAAACGGAGCCTCCCAAGCCAAAGTCCGAGTTGTTCGCGAGAGCCACGGCCTCACTCTCGTTCTTGACCCTGAAGAAAAGTGCAACTGGACCGAAGAATTCTTCACGAAATGAGGGATTCTTGGGTTCGACATTCATCAGGATCGTCGGCTGCATGAATGCACCTGGGCGGTCGATTCTGTTGCCGCCCATCACGAGCGTGGCTCCGTGTGCCACGGCGATTTTGACCTGTTCGAGCAGATGAACCAGCGCTGCTTCTGTCGACAACGGCGCGAGGGTCGTCTTCTCATCCAAAGGGTCACCTGGCTGGAACCCAGCAAGCGCCGTCTTGAACTTTTCGAGAAAGCGATCAGCAAGTTGTTCGACAACGATGAAACGCTTCGCCGCGATACAGCATTGGCCCATATTGTTCATCTTGGCCCAGCAGGCCCACAAGACGGCTTTGTCGAGATCGGCATCTTCAAGCACAATGAATGCGTCGCTTCCGCCTAGCTCCATAGTTGACTTCTTGAGGTTTTGTCCGGCTCTCGCCGCAACACTTCTTCCAGCATCCGCGCTGCCTGTTAATGCCACACCCTTGATCCGAGGGTCGTCAATGACAAGATTTACTTGGTCATGTGAGATCATCAGGTTTGTGTAGGCACCCTCCGGTGCTCCCGCCTCTCGCCAGATCTTTTCAAACGCGATCGCGCATTGCGGTACGCACCTCGCATGTTTTACCATGACGACATTGCCCGCCATCAGATTGGGCGCGGCAAAGCGTACAAGCTGGTAGTAGGGAAAGTTCCAAGGCTGCACACCGAAGAGCACACCGAGGGGCGTACTTACGATTTCTGCTTCGCCTGAACTGAGCTTGAGGTGCTCTGGTGCGAGGAATTGCTCCGCGTTCTTGGCGTAGTAGTCGAGGATGTCCGCGCTGAGCGCTACTTCGCCGCGGGCCTCTCCAATGAGTTTGCCCATTTCGAGCGTCATGAAGCCAGCTAACTCATCCCTGCGCGCTCGCATGATCGTAGCGGCTTTTGCGACCACGGCGGCTCGTTGGACGAACTTCGTGGTCCGCCAGGTCTCGAAGCAATTCGCCGCGGTTTGGAGTGCCTTTTCAAGTTGCTTGTCGGTGAACTCCTCAAACGACTTCAACTCTTTGCCGTTGTAAGGGTTGATGCTCTGGTATATCACTGCAATGTCCTTTTCAAATGTTGTGCGGATGTCTGATCAAGCGAATTGGCTTGTTAAAAAATTACGGCATCTTTCCGGAGAAGTGGTCATCGAACCAGCTGCCGGTCTCGGTGTCTGGCCCAAACCGCTTCGAAGCGACGGTGAGCGCCCGGGCGCAGCAATTCACTCGGCTCATGGTCGTCCGCGGCCTTCGCCGGTCCGTGAAAACAGGTTCAGACGCGATGCTCAGGTCCGACGCGGACGATCTTCTTGCCGAAGTTCTCGCCTTTCAGCAGCCCGAGCAGTTCACGCGGCGCGTTTTCCAAGCCGTCCGTAATGTCTTCGCGGTACTTGACTCGACCTTCCCGCAGCCACCCGCTCATGTCGGCCATGAAGTCGCTGAGCTGGGAGGCAAAATCCGAGACGATGAATCCCTGGAAGGTTAGCCGTTTCACGAGGATATTCTGCATTACCAGCGGCACACAGTTTGGTCCTGCGGGCAGTTCGGTCGCATTGTAGTGGGCGATCAGTCCGCAGACCGGGATGCGGGCGAAGTTGTTGCACAAGGGTAGTACCGAGTCGAAAACCGCCCCACCAACGCTCTCAAAGTAGATGTCGATGCCGTTGGGACAGGCTGCCTGGAGTCGCTTTGCAAGGTCGGGTTGACGATGGTCGAGGCAGGCATCAAAACCGAGTTCCCCGCTAACGAAACGGCATTTCTTTTCCCCACCAGCGATGCCAATGGTCCGGCAACCTTTGATCTTGGCGATCTGCCCAACTAGCGAACCGACCGCCCCGCTTGCCGCTGCCACCACAAGAGTCTCACCGGCCTGTGGTTTGCCGATATTGAGCAGCCCGGTGTAGGCGGTGAGACCCGGCATCCCAAGCACGCCCAGCGCGTAGGAAATCGGGCCGAGCGCGGCGTCAACCTTTTGTAACTGTGTGCCATCGGACAGCGAAAACGTCTGCCAGCCGGTCTCTGCTAACACGATATCCCCGGTCTTGTAACTTGGAACATTCGATTTCACGACCTCGCAGACCGAACCGCCCTCCATGACCTGCCCTACCTCAACCGGCTTCGCATAAGAGTCTCCAGCATTCATGCGGCCACGCATGTAGGGGTCAAGGGAGAGATAGACCGTGCGCAGCAAAACTTGCCGGGGGCCTGGTTCAGCAACCTGGGCCTCGACCAGTCTAAAATTGTCCAAGGTGGGCTCGCCGCGAGGACGCGAGGCAAGAAGGATCTGGCGGTTGTTTACGGCTGCCATTGTCTCTCTCCTTTGGCTTGTTCATCAGTTTGTCAGAATTCGATCTGCCCAGTAGTTGCTTGCTGACTCTTGGTACAGTCTTCGGTATCCATCTCTCTGAAAAAAAACTTTGTTTCTTGCCTGCCACCGAGGTTCTCCCCAGATGGCGGTCCCGTGCTCCACGAACAAAAAAGCCGGCGTGGCTGAACACCTCAATGTCCTGAAAAAGTCGCCGGACCGATGTGGCTGCTGCCCGTGGGCTAGCGATCTTTCCAAGGCACGTTGATCAAGCCCTGGTGATTGCCACGGAAGGTGCTGAAACGTGGCATCGAGATGGAGAGCCGCTGAGACAGCCTGACGCACCTAGTCTTTGGAGAAGCCACATCGGCCGACGACGGTTGCCTCACCTTGCTCCCGTCTGTTTCACCATGGCCAGGCATGCCTTTTCGCACTTGCGGCATTCCTCCGCGCACGCCTTCATGTGCTTGTCACCCGGAATCTTCTCGCACGCAGACCCACACTCGTTGCAGGCTTTGGCACAGCACTCGCAAATCAAAACGAACTGCGGTCCACCCCTAGACACGATTTGAGAAGCAGCAGCACAAAACGTCGCACAGTCTTGACACGACATCAGCGTCGCCATGTGTTCCTTCTGGCCTTCAACAGCCAGATGAGTGCAGTGCGTCGCACATGTATCGCACGACCGCTGGCAATCGGAGCAGGATTTGGCACAAGACAGCATAGCCTCTTCGTGCGCCATGTGAGATCCCTTCTTCTCTTGCGATAGGCCCGGCGGGGCAAACGCCACAACACCGCTGATTGCCAGCATGAGCGCCAGCAATCCCATTTCGCCTTTTCGAGTGTTCATGAAAAACAACCCTTTCGTTGGGGGGGCGTATGCCATGGCATAAAAAAAGCCAACGCGGCGGAATACCCCACAAAGGTGTTCCATCGCGTCGGCTTACCTACGGACAAGCCACTCGGCAGGGGCCGAGGTGCCTTTTGATCAGTCTTCCGATTTTGCTGAGAGGCGAGTTCTGTACTCAGACCCCCGACGATGGCCATCCTACGCCGATCCCGCCGAATATCAATGAGTTTGTTCGTTTATTATTTCTGTCGCAGCATCAGCGGTCGTGACATCGAACGTGACCGCGAGTTGGGGGGAGGCCGCATTTGAGGTTCATTTTCGACACGGCATGGGGTTCGCCCTCGGGAAAGTCTCTGTCCGGCAGTACCGAGCGGAATGCTTCACATGAGGCTCAACGGCCACGAACGTCATTCTGGCATTCCCGTCGTGACGTTCCTGTCAGTGGTCGATCTCAGATGAACGACGGACCCGCTTCCCCTTGATATCACCCCTGATGAAGATCGACGGCTTGGGGGTATTCACTTTGTTTCGCATCATGCGAACAGTCGAATTTAGGACGGTAGAGAAACAGGACGGTGGAGAAATTCGTACCGTCGGGTTACACGAAAGGCCGCCATCTCCGGATGGCGGCCTTTTCGCATTCTATGGCTTTTTCTCGCAACCACTTCAAGCAATGGTCAGACGAAATACTGCCCCGGAGCAATGTCAATCCATTTGATGTGCGACCGGATGGCGATGACTCACCAGATGATCGTTGCCCCGGCACGTTGGCTTGCACTGCTGCAGACAGTTGAACCCGCCATATGGAATGCTTCTGAATCCACATCTTTAACGAGGCTCCGATTCGCAGGAACGGCAAACAACGGGAAATCGATTCATCGAAATTGAACTCGAGATATCTCACGATCGTTACCTCGATTTACTGACCAGAAAAACCGACCGCTCGACAAGAAAACACCCTGCGTTGCCAATTATGAAGGACTGAAGAATCTTGCTGACGGGACCTCTGGTGGGTTTCCCGAGAATTGACGAATGGTTTCGAACTTCTTATAGATCAAGTGTTGTTTTTGGAACGGAATGTGTAGGGAATCGATGACGTGCGATCTTGGCACTGTTTTCCTGCATGTTTTGGGTCGGTTATCTCCTCATCGAATCGTAGTGTCAGAATCCTGTCGCTTGTCGGCGACTTCAAAAGTTTCTTCTCTGGCTTCACGCGGACGTAAAGTCTGAAGCCCATCGCTGATGCCTCCCCTCCGATTGATTCCGCGAATCGGAATGGGTACCCCCCGTTGGAAGAATAAGAATGCAGATCACAGGTTTTCGATCAGAGTCACAGGAACTGGTATTGGATCTCGATCAATTGCCCTCAGCAGCGGCGGTGAATCGAGAATCGGGCCAGTGGGCGTTGCGAGGAGAATTGGGGAACGGGGCACCCATTCCCGCGACTCTTTCCGCGGAAAAGATGATCGAGCTGGAAACAGTGACTGCCGAAGATGGCCGTGCCGAAGTCAAGCTGGCATTCCATGGCGAAGATGGTTCCACCGTCACGCTTTCACTGGGATTGACCGATCAGGTCGAAGCTGCCCGCGCCTGGATCGAAGAAGTTAAGAATGCAATCGCCAAGCGAGAGCGCCGCCCTCGACTGAATCCAACGGTAGATCTGGGTCAAGCTGTCGCCGTCCCTTCTATCATCGAATCATCGGCACCAGCCGCTGTTTCCGCGGATGGAAGTGCACCTGCAGCTCCAGCGTTCGACGCTCCTCCGCCGCCACCGGCGGCCCCCGTCGAAATCCCGTACGAGAAGCTGGCGATTGATGCCGATCTGGAACAGGAACTGGAAGCCGCAATGGCTGGCCAGATGACGGCACCGACTGCTCCACCCGCTGGAGCTCAAACGCCGAACCCACATCAGACGACCGTTTCCGAATTGCCGGAATCCGAAGATCAACTGGAATCGGGTACGAAGCTGAAGGCGAAAGTCCAAAGCGTCACCGCCGAAGACGTCTTCTGCGAAGTCGGCTTTCGTTCTCCCGGTGTTCTTCCCGGCCGGCAGTTTCCGCAAGGGAAGCAGCCCCGGATCGGCGAAGAGTTTCTGGTTGTCGTGGAAAAGTACGATCCCGAAAACAGCGTGATCCTGGTCAACCTTCCCAAGGCCACTCGTCGCGCCAAGGGGAACTGGGAAGAACTCACCGTCGGGCAGGTTGTCGATTGCATGGTCACGAAGACCAACAAAGGTGGCCTGGAAGTCAACATCGGTCCCCTGCGAGCATTCCTCCCTGCCAGCCAGGTTGACCTCGGTTTTGCTCCGGCACTTGATACTTACGTCGGCAAGAAGTTGACCGTCCAGATCACCGAAGTGAATCCCGCCAAGCGGAATCTGGTCGTCAGCCGCCGCATCATCCTGATCGAAGAACGCAAAGAACTGGCAGTCAACTTCTGGCAGCAGGTTGAAGTCGGCCAGCAGTACACCGGAACCGTTAAGACGATCAAAGACTACGGAGCTTTCATCGATCTCGGAGGAGCCGACGGGTTCCTGCATATCGGTGAAATGAGCTGGACACGTGTGAAGCATCCCTCGGAAGTCCTTCAGGAAGGTGCCTCCGTTGACGTAGTTGTGCTGTCGCTGGATCGCGACAAGCAGAAGATCGGACTGGGAATGCGGCAACTCGCCACGAATCCATGGGCTGGCGTCGAAGATCGCTATCCGACCGGAAAAAATGTCACCGGCAAGGTGACGCGAGTCTCTGACTTCGGCGCGTTTGTCGAACTCGAAACCGGCGTCGAAGGTCTGATTCACATCAGCGAACTCGATCATCAGCGAGTCCGCAAAGTGACTGACGTGGTCAATGTCGGTCAGGAAATCGAGATGCAGGTCTTGGAAGTCCTGTCAGATCGTCAACGCATCAGCCTCTCGCTGAAAGCTCTCAAGCAAAAGCCAGAAAAGCCGAAAGACGAAGACCTGTCGCCATCGAAGGGCGAGCAGTACGAACGCAAGCGGAAAGAACCGCTGCGAGGTGGAACGAGCAAGGATGGTGGCGGTGGACTGTTCGGGAATCCAGGCGATTTCCGGAAGTAAATCGTATCGTTCGATGCTGTGAAGAATACCAAAGACCTTCGGTCGGGCGTTTCGGCGGGGTCGGAAGACCTGCGCCGAACTGCACCGAGGAGTTTAAAATGATTCGGACTTTGGCGCTGTTGGTCTTTATCTGCTTTGCGTTGGGGTGCGATCAGCCAAGAGATCCTCAACTCGCATCGGCGACGTCCGAAAAGCCGATCGAGGTCACACCTGCCAAGCCTGCGGACTCCACTGACGCTGGTGTCGCCCGGATCGACTCCAGCGAAGTGCAGGAAGAACCCGAGCAGCCCATTCCTCACGGCGATTGGCCGATCTTTCTCGGTCCGAAGGGGACAGGGATCTCGGACGAGACTGGTCTGGTTGATTCCTGGGACGAAGCCGGGCCTAAAGTGCTTTGGGACAAACGAATCGGAACGGGCTATAGCTCTCCTTCGATTCGCGGCAAAAAACTGGTGATTCATCATCGTCAGCGAGAACTCGACATCATCGAGTGCGTTCGTCCCGAGGATGGATCGGAAGTCTGGAAGCACGAATACGACACCGACTTCTCGGACCCGTATGGATACAACAACGGTCCGCGCTGCTCGCCTCTTTTGACGGAAACTCGCTGTTACACGTTCGGGGCTCAGGGACGGCTTATCTGCCTCGACCTCGAAACGGGCAAATTGATCTGGGAACGTG
>Ga0194055_10002483_pt1 | contig 14578 bp, 14 predicted proteins | sample SepL449m_MetaG_FD_155482 | JGI IMG/M metagenome (GOLD analysis project Ga0194055, IMG submission 155482) | Anoxic zone freshwater microbial communities from boreal shield lake in IISD Experimental Lakes Area, Ontario, Canada - Sep2016-L442-9m | ecosystem: Environmental > Aquatic > Freshwater >... | reverse complement strand
AGAGGTTGCCCTTCGAATCAATCTGGATGTTGCGCGGCATGTGCCAGGTGGTTCCAAAGATCGACGTTGTTGCCGCCTGAGCTGGACCAGCGATGGTTAAGACGCAGGCCAGCGAGGCGCAAACCCCAGCCAGCACGGTTGCGCAGTGACGCAAGGAAAAACCTTTTTTCAAAATCATCGAAGCCCCTTCGGCTTGCTGAGGAGCGAACGTTGCGCCGCAGCGCCTAATCAGCTCATCAACGAACAGTCGTAGTTATTACTTGATAGCTACAATAGCACACTAATTTGTTATTCGTTTAAAGTTCGCGTTTCGGCTTTTTGCTTCTTTGTTGACAATAGCTTTTGCAAATGCCGCGGGTGGTTTGGGAGAGCGGGTTTTGAAGGCGCCGATCCGCGGTGGTGGGGCGTCGACTTTGACGACGTGTGCTGCGCGTGATCAGGGGTGGTTTCGCGTGCAGGGGTGTCAAGTCGAGCTGTGCTCGTCTTGAGCAGCAACGTCGTCGAGGAGCGACTGCCTCTCCGCAATGGTGGGGGCGCCGACTTTCAAGACCACCTCAAGGCAGCCACAAAACGTTATGTACGGCGGGACCGGGATTCGAACCCGGGGCCCTGGCACTGCTGCCGGGCTGCGGTTTTCAAGTTTTCATCGTATTGATGGTACGAGACGCCTTGTGGAGTGTAAAACCTCCCGCGAAAACCTCCCAGACACGTTCATATGTTCGTGTCGAACCATCCTGTGCGGGCCATTGCCTAGCGTTGTGACATCAATCTCGAAGGTCGGCACGCTGGAGGTGCTAGCGCCATAGGTCGCGATTCGCGCCCCGCGAGTCGACTTCTTGGTGTTGACCTGAATTCGCGAGACGCCAGATCGGTCATCTACTTGGTCTTGCTGCCGCTACCGGCGTCTAGCTGCTCGCGAGCCTCTAGGTACCGGTGAGGACGCCGGTCATGTCGTAGCGATCGAACTCCAATGTGGGCGTGCCAGTTAGGTTCTGCTTGGAGCAGCTGACGGAGAGCGAGTAGCTGCCCGCGGTCGCTACGTCGAAGCCAAAGGCGAGGGAAATCACGCCCCCCTGATAAGTAATGCCGCCGAAATACTTCGCCGGCGAGCTAGGAATGATCTGGCTCACCTGTGTCGAGCCGCCAGTCGGAGGGTTGACGAAGGCACTGCACGTTGCCTGTGCGTCGTTTCCTAAGCTCGCGCCGCTACCAAGCTCGATGCGCCCGGTGAAGTTGACTGTCAACTTGCCGGAGTAGGGGATGCTGATGGCCTGGTTGAGGATTTGCGTGCCAGCGGTGGGAATTGCCACGGGAGTTATGAGGTTCGAGTAGGCAAAGGAGAACGTTGGCCCGGCGGCACCTCTGGCCCCTGTCGCGCCCGTCTGGCCAGTGGCACCAGCGGCGCCAGTAGCGCCGTTAGCGCCCGTCTCGCCGCGGGGGAGTTGCCCGGTCTTGAAGTCGGTCGCGAGTAGTGAGCGATCCTTGACTTTGTTTGAGTCGACCGCGTTCTTCTTGATCTGTGCCGCTCCGACCGAGTTCGCCGGGAGCTTAATCGCGGCATAGCTCACCCCGCCGAGGGCGACGAAGAGGGCAATTATCGAAATGGCGAGGGAGGGGGTCAGGTGGCGGCGCATAGATGCAGCTCCTTAGATGCCGGTGGCGATGACGGTGATAGTACAGGTGTAACAACCCGAACGAGTGCTGGAGTAACCCGCGACCCTAATCGTGTCGGTGTTGGGGGTGATTATCCCCTCTTAGTGGGGCCACAAAGCGTTATGTACGGCGGGACCGGGATTCGAACCCGGGGCCCTGGCACTGCTGCCGGGCTGCGGTTTTCAAGACCACCTCAATAGGCCACTCTGACACCCCGCCTTGCGTGGGGATTGTAGAGGGGCTGCGGTTTGCCCGACGAGTGCTGCGCGGGATCAAGGGTGACTTGTGAATAGGCGTCAAGTCGAGCTGCGCTCACCTTTTGTCGTTAAGGTGGGCACCATGGACGCTTCGAACAAAGCTCGCACGACGAACATCAGCGACTTCACGATGAACTGTCATCGGTATGCCAAGGATGTGGCACAGACCGGTAGCAAGCTGATTGTCACGCGGCACGGCAGGCCATTGGTCGAAGTGACACCGGCGGTGCAGGCTCGATCGCTGATTGGCAGCGTGACGTATTCGTGCACAGATGAGGAACTGATGAAGCCGATCGACGTTAAATGGAATGCGAGCGCATAGCGCAGGTATTTGTGTTTCTGGCGTGCGAGCGGAGTTGAGACGGCGGGATACCCGTCCGCGCTGAGCTCAGAGCACGTTGACGGCACGCGCTGTCACCAGCACGACGAGCAAGAGTGACGAGCCGGCCTGCACCATCATCAAGAGCTTCGCCCAGTGTGAAAGAGGCATCACATCGGTGGCTGAGAACGCCGTGCCGTTCGAGAACGAGAAGTAGATGTAGTCGAGCAGGCGTGGATGCCACTCGGGTGATGCGAGCTGAGGGTTCTCCATCTGTGGAAACTGAAAGTCGGGAAAGCGTGTGCGTGCCGCATCGTCGCGTGCGGCTGCGCGGCTGCCTGGCCCACCTCGATCGAGCTCCCAGTACCAGAGGCCGAACACGACCACATTTGTGAGCCAGATGACGGCCGCCGACAGGATCAATTCGCGGCCCGTCAGCGGCTGGTCCTTCGACAGCAGCGTCTCGATCAGACGCACCAAGTCGTAGGCATTCGAGAGCGTGATCGCAGCAATCACGATCATCACGAGGCTGCGCTGCCAATGAGCCACTCCGGCGTGACGGTTTGGAACGAAAACGACGAGCAGCGTGACGAGGACAACGACCAGGACGATCATCAACAGAGCCGGCACAGGTCGAAAGTGGCCCGGGAGGAGCCAGTAGAGCGCAAACGACGCCAAGACCAGCATCGCCGCGGGGATCGTCGACTCGCGACTCGCATCAGTAGGCGGCTTCGGGAAGAGGCGCAACGACATGACTTCACCGTACCGAGGGGTCCGGTCGCATCAACCGAGCTCTAGAGTCGCGCGTGCGGATCGGGCGCCGGTCGAGTGACCGCGTAGATCCCGCTCGCGATGATCAGCACCGCACCGACAATCGTGAGTGGAGTCGGCAGGTCGCCGAAGATGAAGAACCCCCAAATCACAGCCCACAGCATCATCACGTACTCAAGCGCAGCAACCGCGCCCGGCTGAGCCGAGCGATAGGCGAAGACGATCAGCGTGCTGCCAAAAGCTGCGATCGGACCACAGGCTGCGAGCAGCAAGCCATCGTGCAGCGTCGGGACCGACCATGGCCGCAGCAAGAATCCGAGACTGCCGCCACCCGAATAGTCCTGAAACAGTGGAGCCAAGATCGACGCAAGCAGCATCGCGCCGACGAGATACACCGTGTTCTGGTGCCACGAAATGACGGGAGCGGGAATGCCCTGTCCAATCCGCCGAACCGCCAACTGGCCAAAGGCGTAGAACAGGGCGGCCCCGACCGGCAGCACCAAAGCCCACGTCATATCGGCGGACGGATGCACGATCACGAGTACGCCGACAAAACCGAGACAGACCGCAAGCCAACGCTGCCGACCCTGATGCTCGCCGAGGATCAACTGCGACAACGCAACCATGAAAAGCGGAGCGGTAAACCACAGCGCCACCGTCGTCGTCAATGGCAATGAAGGCAGTGCGAGGTAGTAGAGCGTGTACGAACACATCATCAGCGTGCCGCGCCCAATCAGGGCAACAGGTCGTGCCGTCCACAACAGTCGCAGACCACCGGACTGCCAGACCATCAACGTAAAGAGCGGCAACGCGAAAGCACCCCGAAAGGCAATCGCCTCCGTCACCGGATAGGTGCCCGACAGTGCCTTAATGATCGGATCCTGCAACGAAAAGACCGACATGCCAACCACGATCGCGATGGCTGCACCATGGGTCGAACGCAAGATGTGCGGCGCGGCAATCACTGCGCCACCCGCGCCGTGCTCGTGCCGCGTGTGATCGCAAAAATGCCACTCGCAATAATCAAGAACGCTCCGACAATGGTGGCGCCATTCGGGACCTCAGCAAAGATTGCAAAGCCCCAGAGGGTGTCCCAAATCAACGCCATGTACTCGATCGGCGTAACGGCGCCGGGTGGTGCCTCGCGATAGGCCTTGGTCAGCAGGATCGTGCCGCCAACAGCAATCGGCCCACACAGTCCGAGCAGGATTAGATCCTTGGTATCGGGCATCACCCACGACCGCAACAAGAACGCCATGCTGCCCGACGCGCCCGGCGCAGTCGCAAACGGCATCGCGATAAACGAGAAGAGCATCGCCCCAACGAGGTACACGCTGTTCTGATGAAACGCCATCACCGTCGCCGGCGTGCCCTCGCCGTAGCGCCGCGCCATCAGTTGGCCGAAAGCGTAAAGCGCAGCAGCGGAGACGGGCAGGAGCGCAGCCCAGCCAATGCCGCCGGTGCCCGGCTGCGCGACGACCACGGCGCCGGCAAAGCCAATGAGCACCGCGATCCAGCGGCCGAGACTCTGGCGCTCACCCAGATACGGGCGCGACAGCAGAACCACAAAGAGAGGAGCCGTGAAGTACAACGCGACCACAGTCGCCAGCGGCATTGCCGGAAAGGCCAGAAAGTAGGTCGTGTACGCGACCATAAACAGCAGCGCACGAATGATCGACTGGCGCGTATTGCCCTCGAAGGCGACACGCCAACCGCCGAGGCGGTTGAGCAGGACAAGGAAGATCGGCAGTGCGACGACCGACCGGATCGCAACCGCCTCAGCAACAGGGTACGTACCCATCGTCGCCTTGATGATCGGGTCTTGCAGCGTGATCACGAGCGTGCCCAGCCCGAGGATGAGCATGGCGCGGCGCGTCCCAGCACTCCTCAACAGCCCCGTCATACTCTCCACGCTACCGCGACCGACCCCCGGTGGGTCACACAGACTTAGCGCAGTGGAGACTGTCGAATATCAGAGACGCGCCGCGCGCGCCGAGCGTGCTGAGCAGTGGTTTGTCGCGCCCACCACCGTTGCCGCCCTGTTGGCAATCCCCGCCGTCGTCGTGCCGCTGATCTGGACAGACCCCTCCGTCAAGACTGCGGGGCTCTGGCTCGACTGGGTGATCTGGGGCGTATTCGTGCTCGAAGTGCTCGTGCTCCTACCGCTCGCGCCCGACCGCATCGACTGGATCCGCCACCACCGACTGACGCTCTTCATTCTCTTTGCGGCGTGGCCAGGCTGGATCACCGTCTTCGCAGGATCAAGCCTCGAAGCACTGATCCCCGTTCTGATCCTCGTTCAAAAACTCCTCAAGCTGATCAAAGTCGACCGCTTCTTTCGCCACAAAGGCACACACAAGTTGATCGGTACCTGGCTTCTGCTGGTGCCAGGAGCCGTCGCCGTCGTGGTTGTCAGCATCAAACTTGGATGGGTCGGTGGCGCGCTGCTCGCACTCGCCCTGCTGTTCGGTCTGATCGGTGCAGAAGGCAAGCCACACCCGCGCATTCGACAATTCTTCCGACGCTAAGAATCAGTTTCGTTGCCTAACAGGCCGTAGTGGACACGCTGGAGCAGTGATGGCCAAACGATCGTCGCGACGATGGCGGCAGCAATCCAGGCAATCACGAGGAACGGGATCACGCGATACGCCCCCTCGCCGAGCGGAAACACGTTGACCTTCAAGGTGTAGGCAATCACGGCGACGGCAAGCACTGGAATGATGATCTCGAGTCGACCAATCCCTTTCAAACGGGCGAACATCGTGCCCGCGCCGATCGACAGCAACATGTACGGCACGAGGATCAGCAGTGCCCCCGCGGTACTCCACCAGAAGAACGAATCGTCTGGCGTGCCACCACAGACGACACGAACAAAGGCGTACTCAACGAGGCCAATCAGTGCACAGAACACGATGCCGATCCGTGGCATCTCGCCTTGTGCCGACGTCTTGGCGATTGCTCGCGTGGGGGTGAGGTCGCGTGCGAAGGCGAAAATCAGACGCGTCGACGCGACCGTGAGCCCGAGCGCACCTGCCAGAGCCGAGGCGACGGCGAACGCCGCAAACACATCGCCCGCTCCGTCCGAGACGTAGCGATCACCGAGCGTCTGCAGAAGCCCCGGTGCGTTTGCAAAGGCGGTCATGCCGCCCTTGGTGTCATAAATGCCAACGACTTCGGCGGCCGAAATGATGACGAACGCGAGGCCAGCAAACAGCGTCGTGCCGATCAAGGCAATCGGGATCTGCCGCCGAGGGTCAATAGCATCCTCACCAAGCGTCGCCGCCTGCTCGAACCCTGCGAACGACAAAAGTCCAAACGACAGCGCCAACGCCACCTCCGAAAAGGGGATTCCGTCGGTCGGGATAAACAGATCAACCGCACCCAACCCCATGCTGCCCAAGTCGACTTGGACGAAAACGAACACAGCGAGCACGAGCATCGCCAGCACCGAGACGACCTCAACGAGGAGCAGCACCACGGTGACGCGGTGAACCGGTGCGAGTGACAGCACCAACACCAGCACCGTTCCGCAAATCGCGATGACGTCTGCATTCGCACCTGTCCAGACACCCGTCGCATCGAGCAGGCTCGCCATAAAGATTGCGAACCCACTCAGGACGAGTCCCGCAAAACAGAAATAGGCACCAAGCATCGACCACCCCGAGATGACGCCGGTGCGTACGCCGAGGGTCTCGCCGACGAAGCGATACACCGAGCCAGCCGTCGGGTATTCGCGGCTGAGGCGAGCGAAACACCAGGCGATCAAAAGTATCGCAACCGTCGCGAGCGCAAAGACGAGCGGCACGGCAGAGCCGACATGGCTCGCGAGTTGCTGCGGATTGAGGTTCATCGCCAGCGTCGGGGCCATACCCGCGATCGATACGCCAACCACGCCGACCAGACCGACGGTGCGGGTGAGACTGCGCTTCGAGCTCTCCACCGAGGTCTAGCTTCGTGGATCGATCACGGTCGGTGCGCCGTACTGCAGCAAGGCCTGGGGCACGGCGACCGTGCCGTCCTTCTGCTGATGCTGCTCGAGCACGGAGATGACGGTGCGCGAGCTTGTCACGGCAGTACCGTTAAGCGTATGCAGCGTCTGCGGGCTGCCCTTCTCCTCACGGAAGCGGGCATCGAGTCGGCGCGCCTGATAATCGGTGCAGTTCGAGCAACTCGTCATCTCGCGAAACTTCTGCTGGCTGGGCAGCCACGTCTCGATGTCGTACTTACGAGCCGCCGACGCGCCAAGATCGCCGACAGCGATGTCGACGACGCGGTACGTGAGTTCCAGCTTCTGCGCGATCGACTCCTCGAGTGCGAGCAGATGCAAATGCTCGTCCCACGATTTGTCGGGATGACAGAACGAGAACATCTCGACCTTCTCAAACTGATGCAGACGAAAGATGCCACGCGTGTCGCGACCGGCAGCGCCAGCCTCGCGACGAAAGCACGACGAGAGCCCGGCATAGCGGAGTGGCAACTCATCGGCGACGAGGATCTCGTCCGCATGGAGTGCGGCGAGCGGCACCTCGCTCGTACCAACGAGAAAGAGGTCATCGTCTTCGAGGCTATAGACACTCTGACGATCGGTCGGGAAGAAGCCCGTCGCAAACATCGCCTCCTCGCGCACCAAGACAGGCGGCACAACCGGAGTAAAGCCACCCTCGCCGAGCTGGTCGAGAGCCATCCGCGAAATCGCCCACCAGAGGCGCGCAATGTCGCCGGTTAGGTAGCCGAAGCGCGAGCCAGACGTGCGGGCGCCGCGCTCCATGTCGATGCCGCTACCGGCCAGCTCGAGGTGGTCACGCGGCTCGAAATCGAAGGTCGGAATCTCGCCCACGACACGCAGCTCGCGCGCGTCCTCATCCGTATTGCCAAGCGGCGAGTCGGGGTGGGGGAGGTTTGGCACAACAAGCAGCGCAGTGTCGAGCTGCTCATCAACAGACTTGAGCGACTCCTCGAGACCATCCAGCGTGTCCTTCAAGGTACGCATCTCGGCCGAGACGGCATCGGCCTGCTCTGCCGCAGCCGGATCGTCCTTGGCCGCGCGCTTCAGTTGCCCGATCGTCTCGGATGCCCGGTTGCGCTCGGCGCGGAGTTCGTCGACCTGTACCTGCAATGCGCGGCGCTCCGTATCGAGCGTGAGCACTGGATCAAGCAGTGCCTCATCGCCACGACGCGCCAACGCCTCGCGGACCATGTCGGGATCGCTGCGGACAAGGCGGAGATCAATCACAGGAGAAGCCTAACCGGGGTCGGGCGTCAGAGACGCTGGCTACGGGCGGCGGCGATGGCGTGCAACACGCGAGGTACGCCGTCGTCGTCGATCGAGGGAGCGACCCAATCGGCACGCTCGATTAGTTCGGGATGGCCGCCCCCAACTGCGATGCCAAAACCCGCCCAGTCGATCAGCTCGAGGTCGTTCTCGCCATCGCCAATCGAGACACAGTTCTCTTGGCGCATGCCCAGGAGGTCGGCCACGAAGGCACAGCCAACACCCTTATGAACACCGGGTGCCGCAACCTCGAGATAGAACGGCAGCGACTTCGCAATAAAGGCGCGGTCACCAAACTCGGGGACCAGCAAATCGCGCAAGGCATCCATGCGCTCCGGCTCGCCCGAGACGACGAGCTTCGTAATCGGCTGGTCGAGCCACGCGACAAGATCGCCAACGGCATTGACAGGGACGCGGGCACTCTGCGCATACCGCTGCGCCTCCGCGTTGTCCTCGGAGACGTAGAACGAATCGGACGTCATCACATTGATGTGCTCGCCCGTCTCGACAATCGCAGCGATGATCTCGCGCGCCGCCTCCAGCTCGAGCTGCTCATGCAGCAACACCTCTCCCGTCGAACGACTGCCAACGAGAGCGCCCTGGAAGCAGATCACCGGGTCGGCCGCGTGCAAAAGATTGGCGAAGCGGCAGGCCGAGATAAACATCCGACCGGTTGCAACAACGACCGGCACGCCCGTCGCCTGCAGCGCGGCTACTGCCTCAATTGCCGTCGGTAGGAGCTCAGCGTGATGAACGACCGTCCCGTCGAGATCGACGAAGACGCCTTCGACGGCGTCCGCATCGAGCCCGTCAGGAAGCGGCACGAACTACTTGCCGGCGTTCTGCGACACGTAGGCCGAGACGTTTTGGATATCGGTTACAGACAGGGTGTCGCCGTAGACGGGCATGCCACCACCACCGTTCGTGACCTGATACAGAACAGCTGCGTAGTCGGGCTTCAGCTCATCGAGGTTCGGTCCGACGTTGCCAGCCGAGCCGGCGGCAGCCAACGTATGACAACCGCCACAGCCTGCGCTCGAGAAGACAGCCGCGCCAGCAGCCGCATCGCCCTCGGCGGCAGCAGCCGTTGTAGCGCCCGTATCGGCAGCAGTGGTCGCGCCTGCGTCTGCCGCGGTTGTCGCAGCAGGATCAACGTCACCCGTAACGACAGGCGTCGACGTCGGATTGGTGCCCGTGCCGATCGTAACTTCGCCACCGAGCGTGCCGGCGGCATCGGTACCTCCGCCGCAGGCAGTCAGGATTCCGAGAGTGAGCGCTCCAAGAGCGATCACGATGGCGATGAGGCGGCGCGTCTCCATGTCAGCAGTAACCCTTGTTTCGGGGGACAGGTGTCCCCGGATGACGAACGCAGGCTATCACGGGTCGTCGGAGGTATGACCCCGTTTGACAGACCGGGCAAGGGCGCTGACGCTACACGGTATGGATGACGCTGACCGACGCTTACTAGATCGATTGCAGAACGAACTGCCGTTCGTAGAACGCCCTTGGGGCGCACTTGCGGCAGAGATTGAGATGCCAGAGGATGAGATGCTCGAGCGAATCTCTCGGCTGCGCGGCGAGGGCGTCGTGCGACAGATCTCGGGGATCTTTGACACGCGCCGACTCGGCTACAAGTCGAGCCTCGTCGCGGCCCGCACCAAGCCAGGCACGCAGCAGCTTGCGGCCGACATCGTCAGCGCCCACCCCGGCGTGACCCACAACTACGAGCGCGAGCACGCGTTCGACCTGTGGTTCACGATCGCCGTGCCGGGCGACTCGAAGATCGGGCTCGACGAGACGATCGACCTGCTCGGCCGCATGGCTGACGTCGAGTCGATCCGTCCGCTACCGGCGATCCGCTTCTACAAGATTGGTGTCGATCTCGACATGGTTGGTGGCCGAGACCCCGCCGCCAAGAAGGTGCGACCACAACCGTCGCTCGAGGCTCCACATCGTCCGCCGAGCGATCGCGAGATTGCCGCTGTTCGCGCCCTGCAGACAGACCTCGCCGCGGTTCCCGAGCCCTTCAAGGATCTGGCCGAGCAGTACGGGTTTACCGTCGCCGAACTGATGGAGATGGGACGCGAGTTGCTGTCCGACGGACGCATGCGTCGCTTTGCCGCCGTCGTCAACCACCGCAAGGCCGGTTTTGGTCAGAACGGCATGGGCGTCTGGATCGTCGACGAAGATCGTGTCGATGAGGCCGGCCGCATCATGGCCTCGTATCGCGGCGTCTCGCATTGCTACGAGCGCCCAATCTACAGCGACTGGCCGTACCGCCTCTTCTCGATGACGCATGGTCGCGACAAGGAAGAATGCGAAGCCGTGCTCGCCGCCCTCTCCAAGGAGACGGGCCTCGACGAGTACGCCGTGCTGTACTCGATCAACGAGTTTAAGAAGACGCGCCTCGTCTACTTCGACCAGGCCGCTGCCGACTGGGAAGACGCGCACCTCGCGCTCGTGTAGGTAGCGCGTTCGGCCGAGCGCGGTCGATCAACTCAGGGACCGCGCTGGCTGGGCGGATGTCACAAAGGGGTCAGACCCTTTTGTGACATCAGAAGGTTTGGCGATCGTCCAACGCGCATCTGAATGTCACAAAAGGGTCTGACCCCTTTGTGACATCGACCTAGAGCTTCGAGTCGTCGACCGACCAGATGTCGGGCAACTCGCGGAAGCGCTCGTCGGCGTCGAGGCCATAGCCGACGACGAAGGTGTTCGGTATCTCGAAGCCGACAAAACGACACGGCACGTCGTGCTCGTGGCGGGCAGGCTTGGCGAGCAGGGTGCAAACCTCAAGCGTTGCCGGGTGTCGCGTCTCCAGGTTGCGCAAGAGGTACGAGAGCGTGAGACCCGAGTCGACGATGTCCTCGACGACGAGGACATCGAGGCCCTCGATCGGGGCGTCAAGGTCTTTGAGGATCCGCACGATGCCCGACGACTGCGTGCCCGACCCGTACGACGAGATGACCATGAAGTCGATCGCACACGGGATTGTGATAGCGCGAACAAGATCGGCTAGGAAGATGAAGCCACCCTTGAGGACACACGTCAACATCAACTCGCGGCCCGTATAAGCCTCAGAGATTTCGGCGCCGAGCTGGGCAACCCGCGTCGCAATCTGCTCGCGCGAGACAACGTGGTCGACGAGGGCGGGGTGGCGGGGTGTCATGCGGAGCCTTCTGGTCGGGCCGAGCCGGGCGGGAGGAACGTGATCTGGTCGCGCGAGACCTCGGCCATCGCCGCACCAGGGAGCGTGCGACGCCGTGGATCGGTGCGCAAAGCCTCGACGTCACCGTGGCCGAGAGTCACACCGACGCGGGCGGCAGCACGGCGCAAGGCAATGCGCTGCAGCGCTGGCGGCGCGATGGTCAAGGCTTGGAGGGACACAGAGCCATCATTGCCGATCAGGTCGTCGGCAAGTGCGTCGAGCACGGCTCGCTCATCGTCCGCCAGCCCGGCGGCGCGGGCCAGATTGCGCTCGGCACCTGGGTGAGCGAGCGCGAGCGCAGGCAGCACGTCGAGCCGAATGCGGTTGCGTGCCGGGCCGGCCTCGAGGTTTGTGGGGTCGTCGCGCCAGGCAATTCCCCGCCGACGCAACTCGTCGCGCACGTCGTCCCGCGAGCAATCAATCAGTGGTCGCACCCATTGCCCGTCGAGGGGCGGCAGGGCCGTGAGGCTTCGTGCCGTACCGGAGGCAGCGAGTCGATACAGCACTGTTTCGGCGCGATCGCTGAGAGTGTGTCCCGTCGCGATCAGATCGCCGTCTGCCGCCTTGAGTCCAGCGGTGCGGCGCACGTCACGGAGTCGCGACTCGAGGTTGCCACCCGCTTCCACCTGTCCATCGACGATCGTCAGTGGCAGGGCCAATGCGTCGGTCAACGCCTGACAGGCCGCTGCATCTGCGGCTGATTCCTCGCCACGCAGCCCGTGAGCAACGTGGGTGACACGAACGGCACAGCCGAGTTCGGCAAGAGTGACGACAAGCAGCGTCGAGTCGGCACCGCCTGACAGCATCGCGACCACCGGCGTTGCGGGCACCAGCCCGAGCGCAGCCGCCCGCTGGGCGATGCGGCTGACGATCTCAGCGCTCACGCGCCGCCAGCCGACCGGCATACGACGTGCCGACCTCGATGTACTTGGCGTGTAATGCCTCGCGTCGATCCTCATCGCCCTCAGCCTCGGCGCGTGCCATGCCGAGTTTGATCTCGCGCAATCGCTCCTCGAACCGCAAGACGACGGTCTGCTCACCGGTCAGTTCGGACTGGCGGCCAGCAAGCGACAACAGTCGTGGCCGCCACAACGGCGCGAGTCGCTGCAATTCGTCGTGCGTCGGCAAGGCGGCATCGAACGCGTCGAGCGCGGCAGGTGCGAGCGCACGCAACGCGTCGGTCGAAAACGGTGCAAACGGATCGTCGGTAAGAGCACCGGCGACGGCCGCCAAGACGACCGGAGACGAGAAATCCAGTGGCGATCCGTCCGCGCCAACCGTTGCCAGCCGTACTAGACCGGCCTCAAACGCAAAGTCGCCAAGGTCGATAGATCCGGCTCCAGCAGGCAGATTGACGGTCTCGCTCATTGCCATGGAGTGTGGCACGGGTTGCAGTGTTCGCGCACCCCCAATACGGTTCAGTGGATGGAAGGCACCCTCGCAGACCAAGCTATGCAGCGCGTCTTCGGTATTTCGAAGCCGCTGATCGGTGTTGTTCACCTGCTCGCGCTGCCTGGTTCGCCGGCCTTCGACCGCGCCGCGGGTATGCGTCCAATTGCCGAAGCAGCCAAGCACGATGCGCTGGTCTGCCAAGAGGCTGGCGTCGACGCAATCATCTTCTGCAACGAAGGCGACCTGCCGTATCGCGTCGAAGTGACGATGGAACAGTCGACCGCCATGGCTGCTGTGATCGGCGAGATTGCGCCAGAGTTGTCGCTCCCCATCGGCGTCGACATGTTGTGGGACCCCTTCGCGACGCTGGCGGTCGGTCGGTCTGTCGGTGCTCGTTTCGTCCGGCAAGTATTTATCGGCGTCTACGAAAGCGACATGGGGCAGTTGCGACCCGACCCAGGCGCCGCCTTCTCGTACCGCCACTCGATCGGCGCAGACAACATTGCGGTCTTTACAAACCTGACACCCGAATTTGCGTCGCCACTTGGCTCGCGTACCGTCGCCGACCGTGCACAAGGCGCCCAGTTCTTCGGCTGCGAAGCGGCCCTCATCTCGGGCCCACGCCAAGGCTCCGCGTTTCGCTTTGCCGACCTCGAAGAGGCCAAGGCGGCCTGCCCCGACATGCCGGTCCTCGCGAACACTGGTGTTCGGCACGACACGGCCGAGCGCATCCTCGAGACGGCCGACGGCATCATCGTTGGCACCTCATTGAAGATCGACGGGAAGACACAGAACCGTGTCGACCCCGACCGTGCCAAGCGGATGGTCGATCTGACGCGCGTGGCGCGCGAGCACCACCTTGAGCGCCTCGCCGACGCGGGTGTTTAAGCATCACCGGTCCGATGGCCTAGGCGCTGCGAAGAGGTCAGCGATGGAATACTGGACGAGCGTCGCCAATCAACACAGCGAATACTGGCTATCGCCTGCGAACCCCGTGGTGCCGCCGACGCCAGCATCTGCGGAAGGTATCGCCGACGCGTACTGGACGAGCCTGCAGCGTTCGCTGCGCGGCATCGTCCGCGCGGAAGGTGACGCGCTCGGGCCAATCAGTCTTGTCGTCGCGAAAACGGGCGTCACGATCCTCGAGTTTGATGCTGCGACGATCGAGGAAGTCTCTGGTGGTATCGAAGTCTCCTTTCCGATCATCGGGGGCTCCGCCTGCTCGGCCGCGGCGGGGCAACTACGGGTGATCGCTCGTGTCGAAGGCGAGGGCGTCCACTTGGGCGTCGTCGTCGACGGTTACCGTCCGCGTTTCGAGCGCTTGCGCGTCAAGACCTTTCTGATCGCTGCGCCGTACACGCTCGGGCAGCACCTCGTGCACGGTTGGGTGACGAAGCGAAGCCTGCAGTCGATTGCCCGGGTAATCGACCCGATCCCGGTGGCGCCACCACCACTCGATACGGCGGGGCGGCTCGACGGCCTCCAGGTTGGCGTCGTGGGGGCATCGGGATATGTCGGTCGTCGGCTCGTACCTGCGCTGCGCGATGAAGGCGCAAAGGTGCGCGCGATTTCGCGCCGACCGAACGCCGACCTCGAGCTCGTCGAGGGGATCGAAGTCGCCCAAGGCGATGCGCTCGATCGCGCCTCGCTTGATCGCGCCTTCGAGGGTCTCGACGTCGTCTACTGGCTCGTCCACTCGATGGGTG
>Ga0194055_10002481_pt1 | contig 14580 bp, 13 predicted proteins | sample SepL449m_MetaG_FD_155482 | JGI IMG/M metagenome (GOLD analysis project Ga0194055, IMG submission 155482) | Anoxic zone freshwater microbial communities from boreal shield lake in IISD Experimental Lakes Area, Ontario, Canada - Sep2016-L442-9m | ecosystem: Environmental > Aquatic > Freshwater >... | reverse complement strand
ATATTCGCTTGGGTCAAGAATAAAGTCATCATCTTCACTATCATCTATGTCCTCTGTAGCATCTACATCCGTATCTATATCATCGTCGTCGTCATCGTCGTCGTCGTCATCGTCGTCGTCGTCATCGTCGTCGTCGTCGTTACTATTTTTTCTACTTATATGAATATCTGTTGATGTATTTGTAAGGTCTGCATCTATAATTGTATCGATTGTTTGATTTTTATTATCTGAATCATCTTTATTTTCGTCTAAAACATTATCTTCACTGGCTTCATCATGACTATCACATGATTTATCTCTAACAAAATTTATAGGATTGTTTTTGATAAAATCTGCCATTGTATTAAAACTATAAATAACAACTCCATCTTTTATAATCTTAATTTCATCATATTGTTCTTGTATGTTAAGAATATATACCAAAGGTTTATAAATATGTTTATTAAAAGGTGTGTATATATATTCGTTATATATAGTAAGTCCATTCAAAAGCATTTGTGCAATTAAAAATGCAAATTTTACCATCATTGAATGCATAAAAGTCGGATTCAAAAATGAATAACATCCCATACCAAGAAATAATGTATACATATAACTATATAGTGGTACACTCATACTTTCCACTTGATTGGTTGGTATGTATTCATATGTTTTACCGTCATAGTAAATATTATAATACTGATTGCTCGTATCATAGTTTTGACCGATTGTGGGCGTAGTCGTATTTATCTGCATTATGTTATGTTGTATAATATTTATATAATATAAGTTTTAAATCTTTTATATAAATATTATAATATGTTATTTATTTTTTAAAATATATTATAGTCCCATTTTAATTAAAATATGTTTTCTATCTGACCGATAATACTTGAAGGCGATGCAGTAGGAGCAGGTGGCGCGGGAGTTGGTGGTGTGGGAGTTGGTGGTGTGGGAGTTGGTGGTGCGGGAGTTGGTGGTGTGGGAGTCGGTGGTGTGGGAGTTGGTGGAACGGGACCAGGAGTAACGGTAACGGGATTTATTATATAACCTGGACAATTAGTTCCATTGAGATTATAGCGTGTTGTCATCATATCATCGCAACACCCATATTGTGTTCCGCTACATCCACCAATCGGGTATTCGCGTCTTCTTCTTTCATCGTGACGAGGGTAATAATGATGGTCATTGTCTCTGTTATTCCAAGGCATAGGATTATAAGGACATCCTCGACCGGATGGGTCACGTTTTGTAGTTACACCGTCATCGCAGCATCCAAATAATGTTTCCCTGCAATGTTTTTCTTTTGGTGACACTTTTCCGGGGTTAATACCGAAAACGAAAAACAGAATCGTGGTGATATATGTCATTAGAATAAACGGAATAAATACGATGAACCAGGAAATAATAGACATTCCTGCTTTACAAATTGCGTTCAATACAATCGTAAAAATAACCATTACTATGAATTTGAACATAGCTTGTACAGAATCACCACGATAGAGGTCGATTATAATTTGAATGATGGAAAATGCTAAATATAAAAGTGCCGGAGGACATACATTTTCTAAAACCATTTTTATATATACTATATTTTATGTATATTATATTATATTATAAAAATATAACATAATATATGAAATTAATAATATTATTATACGCGTGTATGTGATATATAATGCAGGTATGTAAAATTAAAAACCCATTTTACACATTGTTCTATCATAAATTCCTTTATTTTCACCCTTATAAATATGTGCAACTTTACCTTTAAACTCGCCAACTTTATCACCAACTTCTTCATCAACATATGAGTAGATTGTTCCATCCTCATCGTCATTTGAAACATATATCACGCCATTAATTTCGACCTCGAATAGCTCCTCCTCTTCCTCTTCTTCTTCCTCTTCTTCTTCTTCTTCTATATCGTGAGGTGTTGTTGTATTGATTTTGTTGGGTTTCGTTTCTGCTTCATCATCAGAGTCTTCTTCGGTTTCTGTTTCTACATCATCTTCTACTTCCACTTCTGCTTCTATTTCCTTTTCTACAACAACCACCGGTTTTACTTCGACTACATTCTTTGTTGGAAATGTTGGCATCTTTACAGGTGTATCTTCTTCTTCGGCTTCTTCTTCGGCTTCTTCTTCGGCTTCTTCTTCGGCTTCCTCTTCTTCGGCTTCTTCTTCGGCTTCCTCTTCCACTTCCACTTCTACTTCTACTTCTTCATACTTTTCTGTAACATTTAATACAATATTTTGAATATTGTCTTCTATAATATGATGTAAACAGTTTGTATTAATATTTTCTTTTCCATTCTCATCACTATCATCGCTATCATTATCATCACCAACATCACTGACATAACTATCATTTCCGTTATCATCAGCTTCACTTATATCACCGTCACCGTCACCGTCACCGTCACTGTCATCCTCGTGTTCTAATTTTATATCTAAAGGTTCTTTCTTTTTCTCCTTAACTTCTAAATTAATTTGTGAGGATTCGGATTCAAATTCAAATTCAAACCCAACAGTATCAGATTGTGAAACTGCTCGTGCGTGTGCCTGTGCCTGTGCCTGTGAATGTGCTAGTGTATCAGCTTGATTCTTATATTTATTAACTTCGTTTCTAAGAAAGATAACCTGATTACGCAGGACAATAAGTTCGTGTTCGGGGTTTATTTTTGGCTTAATATCTTCTGAAATATATGAACCAGATTTCAATAATTCTTTCACAATCGATAAATTCAATACTTCATCGTGTGTCTTTTTATATTTATCATATTCATAAAAAAATGTGTTAAGTTTATTTGATAATCCGGCTTTAATACAATTCTCGACATCTTTTAGAATAGATGTCATGTCCACACGTTCGGTATTTTCATTTTTAATATTTGCCGACATTGCTTTCTTTTTGAAAGATTGGACTGATATATTATGAATATTAAGATTCGTTTAATATGATTTAAAAAATATTTAACAAATATTATATAGTATTAAACTAAATGGATACTACGACTTCCGCTATAACTACAATTACAACAACTAGCATAGACAAATGTTCATGTGTTGTTACTGATACCGAGGATGGAGTGAATTGTGAGAATTGCGAGAATTGTGAGAATTGCGAGAATAAGATAATACCCGATGTACTTCGCGATCCTGATAGTCCACCAAAGACACAACAAGATTTGATAAGAGAGTATTATCAAAACTTACAAAAACATAAATACGAAAGATTTATCGAGATTACTATGAATCAAACTACATACACACGCCAAGAAGCGATTGAGAGCCTTGAGAAACATAAGGGTGACATCACGCTGGTCATAAAAGAGTTTCTTGGAGTACCCGATAAACGGGAAGAACGAGAGAAAGAGCTAAATTCAAAATCATTAAATCAAAAACGATACGGCGTTATTCGTGAATGTATGGATACCGCGGCGAAAAATTTTGCTATCAAACAAGAACAGGCGAAGAGATATAATGAAATGATGGAGCGGCGACAACAGAAATTAAATGAAGAAGCCGCGCCTAATGGTAACAAAACTCAATAAATGTATATTGGCGTATGTTGGGTTATTATTTCATTCTGAATATTCTTGCACATTCTGTACATATTGTTGGACTTGTTCCACTCTCTACATATTCAGCTGTTATACATCTTCCGCAACATCTACAATGGTGTCTCCTTTTAAACGTACCAAATTCATCGCCTGAATCACGAGGTATAGCTGAACGTTTACATACATGATCAGGCACCCATAATGTCTCGGGGATGGGGAATAGATTATTGGTAACTAATAATGTACGTAAATCTGAACCAGTTCCATTCTTTAATTTAGTATGTAATTCTGTTATCATGTCTTTGGTTATACCCTGTCCTTCTAAGCGAAAAAGTATATAATGCTGTAAACAAGGAGGGCATTCTCTTATTATTTTTTGTGTCTCACTACCCGTGTATAGTCTTCTAAAAACATCCGTTAATCTTCTATTTATATCATCTGATACCAATTGATTTACTTTAGTTCTTAATGCTTGAAATAGAGATGGCTTATGCTGTTTATCTGGTGACCTTGGTCTACCAAGTGCAACTGCTCCGTGACTTGGTTGTTTCAATTGTCGTGGAGGACGAGGACGCACTCCGTGTTCTTTTATATAATCTTGTTCCTCTTTTAGTTCGCGCTGAAGTTTTGCAATAACATCTTCATCTCCACCTAAATCGGAATCATTGTCGCTTCCCGATGATACAGACTGAGGTCGGTGGTCTTTCCTTTCCGCGCTTGATAAATGCATAGATTTTAATCCGGATGATTTCGCTAGACTTGATACAGATGGTGTGCGCGCGCGTGTTGGAGATATTCCAAGTTCCTTCTCTGTAAAATTCAAATAATCAGGTAGTTTCTTTCCTGTTGCACTTGACAAACCAGATGGCTCAAACATTAAACTCTCAAGTTCTTGAATTCTTCTATTTTCCTCTTGCTCGGCTAGTAATATAGTATATTGTTTATCTTCCTCATCTTTTTTCGCTTTTATTGCTTCTTCTGGAACTGGTATAACTAGTGGTTTTGTCATACCCTGTACATTGCGTCTAACAACAAATCTGTCTACAACGGGTATTGGCGCCATGCCTTTAGCATCTTGAATTCCTGGAATAGCCATTTTGTCCAGTGTTCGCTGATCGTGTTGTTTCTTGTCGTATGTCTTTGTTGTAGAAACACCAGGCAATGGTGCTATTTCGATGAATTCATCTAACCTGTCACTTTTATAAATATGTTTACCTGTTTTTTTATCAACTCTTACAAAAATTACTCTACCTCCGCGCTGATTTCGGTGATGTATTGTTTTTCTATTCGTATTTTTATATTTTCTTTTATTATTCGTATATTTAGTTCTATTTTTTAATGACATTTTAGAATTTTTACGACGCGTATTTCTTTTTTTTATATTACGTCTTTTCGTTTTTGACATATTTTTATATATTATATAAATATTTTATATAATATTTGTATAATATTTGTATGATTTGTATGATTTATATAACTTTATTCCTCAATTAATCCCAAAAGCATTGTTTAAAATATTGCTCTTAAGTGGTTTATTTTTTTTAATATTCACAGAATGAGTCGGTATAATTTTCGTATTCAGAAGAAAATCGTTGTTATCTTCATACAGTTCCGGTAGAATATGTGTAAGTGGCTTATTTACGACATAAATCATTTGGTCGCTATGAAATAATTTTCTATATTCTTGAATTGTAAGATTTCCATAATATTTATTCAACAGATAGTACGGATTGGGTGCAATTTTAATACTCTTCTCATATTTGTATATCTTCCCATAAACCGAATTCAATAAATGATATCTTTCAAAACGCGTAGATGTGTCGATATTCTCATTCATAAGAAATGCCGCCGCGCATTCCGGTGAACAAAAACAACCATATACTTGATATCCCTCCTTAGAACAGGATTTCGGTATATAAATCGCCGGGGAGTCGAACTCGCACGTACACCAAAAACAGGCTGAACGCTGTGTCCCGCCGATATTCTGGCATATATCACTTTTATGGAAACTCAGTTTAAGTTGATTAATCTTTCGCCATATTTCACGTTCATTTATGTTTGCAGTATCTGTTTCATCTTCATTATCTCGGTCTCTCTCCCTATCCCTTTCCCGGTCTCTGTCTTTTCCACTACAAATATCGTTGATATTATTTCCGCGATTCATACAATCATTGATGCCAACGTTGCTATTATATAAATTAATATCGGGAGAATATGTTATATTGAACATATTTGAATTACCCATATTACTAGTATTCTTGCTAAATCTACTGTCTTCTGGCTCACGAATACCCTTTTCAGAAAATGAAAAATCATCCATTGAATTGCTGCCCGACAAAGAAATATATGGATCATAAACTTTAAACATAGATGAATCAGTATAGTTAGATAGTATACTGTTGTTGGGAATCGTATTATTATGAGATATAACGTTAGAATTAATGCTTCTGCTATTGTTATTGTTATTGTTATTGTTTAAATGTTCCAAGTTAGGTAATGATTTTCGACAAGGTTCGGTATTGTTTCTCGTCCCTGTATTTATTTCGCTACCAGTTAATTGTGAAGAATTATAACTCTCAACATTGGAATTGTTATTACCTACATTATCAAATGAATCGGAACCGTTATTTTTTATACTAGAAAGAGAACACTTTAAGTGTAGAATAATATTTGGCATATCATTTGTGTTATTATTTTCATTAACGTGCTGTGTTATTATTTTTCCACCCTTGGGCTTTCGTCCTCTCTTTTTTGCAACTTTTTCTTCTGGTGGGTTTACAGTAGAGATTGTGTTATTGGAATTGTCGTTATGGTTATTTATGCTATCATCAAACACCGCGTTGGGGTTATCGGCAGACACTGTGTTTGATTTTGAGTCGTGGTTTTTACAGACTCTGCGTTTACGTTTTTTTATCGGCGCGATATTGGAATCATCTCCTTCTGCTGATGCAGGCGCTTCTCCTGCTACTACACTGGAAGCAATAGATTCGGGCGATATTTTTGGCTTAACTGTTCGTTTCTTTCGAGGTTTCTTTTCAAGGACAATAATATTTTCAGAGGTTGATGAATCATTAGATACTGATATATCTATAGCTGTCGCCGCTGTCGCGGATATCACTGGATTTTTTTTACGTCCTCTTTTTTTCTTTTCTATAACAATATTCAAAGATGTTTCTACTCCATTGGTAAGTGTGTTGGTTGTGGTCGTGGTCGCGGTCGTGGTCGCAGTCGTGGTAGGCAGAGCCTGGGTGTTGTTTTGTGTATATTCCATATCTATGGATGTTATATAATATAATTAAAAAGACGAATTTAAATCCTTTTCATATATTTTTAAAGATATATGTAATATATATTTGTATTAAGCATCACAGTTTTTTTGTTTGGAAGAAGACATCTTTTCATAGCACATTCGGCAAAGTGGTTTATAGTTCTCAACTCCAATCACAACTTGGTCAGTCTCATTTGTAATTCTATAACTAAATAATCCTGCCTTTCCATTCCTACATTCACTACAAAGAGATTTAAGCTTACAAACATTATCGCAGTGAGGAATCAAATCAAGCAAAGAACCAATTTTATTTTTTTGGAAATCTCCATCAAGGCCGCATATATAAACGCGTTTGCATTCCTTTTCTACGAGGTCGACAACGCATTTAATATCAGCAAAGAATTGCCCCTCGTTAATAAGAATAACTTCTGAACGACTAATTTGTTCAGAATGATTTTTAATTGTTTCAATAATACTTGTCCCCATTATACACGGAATCATTATTTTGTCGTGAGTAGACATAACCGCGTCAGCAGAGTATCTACTATCTCCCGAGTAGTTGATTACGGTTACAGGTATATTACAATACATACATTGGTCATAAATCTTTTTAAGTGTCGATGTTTTTCCGGAAAACATTGGCCCCAGAATTAATTCTAAATACCCTTCGCCACTCCCAGATACATTTACACTGACTGTGTTATTACTTGAAGACGCCATTGTCTGGGGTATTGTGTTTGTTTGTTGAATGCCTTTAATGCTATTCATTAATATTATATAATATATCATTTCAATTATATTTATCAGAAAAAACTTATTAAAAATAAAAAATAGAATAATTATAATCGTGTAAAAATATTATAAAAATATTTCTATGAATCTATCAAAAACAAAGGGTTCTGTAACAAATAAACTAAATATCCAAAATATCCAAAATATCCAAAATATCCAAAATAAGTTAATTGATGATTTCTATAAAACCCCAAATATTGAAATATGTAATAACGGAAAAATAGCCAGCCCTCCCATTGCTCCCATTGATGCTATTCCCGATAATGTAATTATAAAGCCTACTATAACTGTAACGCCTATTCCGGTTATATATAAAACAGACGGAGTGGATGCTGACTCATATGTGGACGACGACAGCAATAAAGAAAAATCATACGGATTTAGTTGTGGCGCGCTTGTCGGCGATATGTGTGATATACCTAACGAATACTTGAAAAAATCAACACCTTGGGTAGAAAAATATCGACCGTCTAGTTTCGATGAAATTGTGTTAGACCCATTAAACAAGATGTTATTAAAAAATGTAATTGACAACAATTACTTTCCTAACTTACTGTTTTATGGACCACCAGGTACTGGAAAAACGACGACGATTATTAATTTAGTAAATGCGTATCAGGAAAATATGAATCTCAAAAACAAAGGTCTTATGATTCATTTAAATGCATCGGATGAGCGTGGTATAGATATTATAAGGAATCAAATCAATAGTTTCGTAAACTCGAAATCTTTATTTGGGGATGGAATGAAGTTTGTGATTTTGGACGAGGTAGATTATATGACAAAAACAGCGCAAATAGCTCTTCGATATTTATTGAATAATTACAATAATAATTTTAATGTGCGATTTTGCCTCATTTGTAATTATATTAGTAGAATAGACGAGTCATTGCAAACCGAATTTGTTCGTATGCGATTTAATCAACTGCCTGAAACCGATATACTCAAATTTCTACAAAAAATCAATATAAATGAGAATCTCAAAATCAAAGACGAAATACTGGTTTCCATACAGAAACATTTTGTTTCAGATATTAGAAGTATGATTAATTATATGCAGTCAAACCACGATATAATCCAAGAATGTAAAATAGTAAAAACCGAACTGTGGGTAAAATTAACAGATGATTTCAAGAAGAATAAAAAGCACGCTGATATTGTGAAGAAGATAAACAAGATTAGTCGTGATTACAATATGGAGCAGAAGAATATTATAAAAAATTATTTGAATTATATTATACGAAATTACAAGGTTACTAGTGAACTATTAAACAATATAGAGAACGTAATGCATATAAATGATTGTAAGACGCATCATATATTAAATTATATTGTCGATAAATTAACACTATTTTTTGGAGCGTAGTTTATAGTGTATAGTGTATAGTTTATATAGAAATGATGCAATGTAGTAACATTTTTATAATTATTTATTGAATTGTTATATAAATATTATATTATTTATTAATATTTATATTGATTTTACACAAATAGATAATTGAAACAAACTAACTTAAAGAAATTAACCGCAAGAAATATAGAACTCTCCGCAAAATTAAACAAGACCGTACTCTATATCATATCATCGAAACGTAACTTGAAAATGGCTTGTATCGATGATGACTGGGAGAATTTCTTAACTCAAGGAACTATTATTCTATCAAATGAAAAACAGACAGCGAAAAAAGATATAAATAAAGTATATTCCGAAAATGATAAAATATCGCAAAGTATGAATAGTATAAATAAAAAACTAACGTCGTTGACATCTTCGTTGATAGCTGCGACTGCGACCGCCACTGCAACTGCACCAGCGCCAGCGATGGTACATAAGTCGCAAAGAAAAAAAGGTAGCGTCCGCAATGCGAATATCCGCGATATTGTGGATGACAGTGGGGATGACAGTGGGGATGATATTGACCTTGACCCTGCCGCTATTTTCGACACTGAAAATGAAAATATTCTGGATTCTGTGGGTTTAAATGAAGATGGTGAAGACGGTGAAGGCGGTGAAGGCGGTGAATGCGACGAAAATGTTGATAATATACAACCGATATGTAGTAACATATATATTTCCACGAAAACAAAAATATCATATTTGAATATGCCAATCGATATTAAACGCGTGTTTTGGAATATACCTGTTTCCCCATATTCGACGCCTTGCGAGTGTATTATTAAGAAACAAATAAAGGTTTCAACAACCGACCCTGCCGAACTGAAAGAAATCAAAGAACTTCTCACGAAGGAAAAATACTACCAAGAACAAGAAATCGAACATATTGATAATCCAGAAGGTCGCATCAAATTTAAAGTCCAGCTGAAAATAAATATTGGTCTATGTAAAAAAGACATTTTAAATTATCGGTGTAAACTCAAGCGCGCGTTTTTTAACTGCTTTGTACTTATTATGAGAATCAAAGACCGTGCCACCGACTCTTTCAAAGAAATGCACTTGAAAGTATTTAATACCGGCAAGTTAGAAATTCCTGGAATTCAGACCGATGAGTCTCTTACACAAGTATTGGACTTACTTATATCTATACTTAAACCCATTGTCGGCGAAAGTGTAGGATACATTCCTAACAAATGCGAAACTGTTCTTATAAATTCTAACTTCAATTGCGGATACTTTATTAATCGTGACAAGCTATATAATATATTGAAATATAAGTATCGCATTAATAGCAACTATGATGCTTGTTCTTATCCAGGGATTCAAAGCAAATTCTACTACATGACCAAATCAGAACCCGACAGTCAAACCGGACAACAGCCTGCCCCCGCCGACGCAAGCGATGCAATAGAAATCTCGTTTATGATATTTAGAACAGGAAGTGTCCTTATTGTGGGGCGATGCGATGAGTACGTATTACATTCTATTTATAATTTCCTTAAAAAATTACTCGAAGCCGAATACCCCGAAATCGGGAATAAACTTAACATTATTGAACCGAAAAAAAATAATGTCAAACTGCGGCGCAAAATCATTAATGTTGTTGAAGATATTTAAGACAAAGTATTATTCAAGAATATACCTTTATGGATTTTCAAACATATAACATATATTATAAGTTTTGTAATATAATATATATTATATGTTTTTTTATTAATAAGTATTTAAAGATTATTAAATTTGTTAATTATATAATATGAGTTCAAATAGTCAACAATCATCTTCTGCTGCCTCTTCCGCCACCAACGCCGCTTCTTCCTCTTCCGGAGGTGCTAAGTCTAGCGAATCTGCTTACCGTCTTCCATCTAATGTCTGCTTACAGCATAGTACAAAACTTTCAATTGTTCAAGATAAACCTATTATGATGGATTACTGGACTCCTTCTCTAGATAAGTCCATTATCATCGGTGTCAAAGAGACTGGCGAAAAACTTCTCGTAAAGAGCGAGGATGAGTATACTAGCCCTATTGCCAATATATACAAGGTTGAGACTGAGTATATTATTGTTACTGAAAACTCCATCTATCTTATTTCTAATGAGACTCCTTCTAAGAAGATTAGTTGAAGCATTTAAGTTTTGAATTATTATATTATTCTATTTTACGCTGAGAAATATATATTTAATATGAAAAAGAAATTGAACCGTTTTTTGTTATATAATTCAATATAACAAAAAGTTAATAATATTAATATGTACACGATTATCGCGATTCCTATTCATACAAAGCCGCGCAATAATAATGCTACGCCGGTTCACGAAAAATTTGAAAACTATGAGGATTATACAGGCACATGTACAAGTTCCGATTCTGACTCCTCCCAGGAAGTGTATCGACAACGACACATAGGTATGCGCGATCAACGTTTCGCGAGTATTGCCCTTGATGAAGCGTCGAAATCAACTCTACTTATGCAGCACGGATGTATCGCCGTTTTAAATGGAAAAATTATAGCGAAAGGATATAATAATATACGCTCTCATTCAAAGGATGGTCTGCTTAATTTTCGCAAATGCTGTAGCGCCCACGCGGAGATTTGTGTTCTTCATAAAATATGTATCAACGACTTACCGAAAAAAATAGTTCAAAAATTGGTGCTCTATATTGTTCGGCGTTCCAGGAGCGGTGATATGGCAGAATCGGCACCCTGTCTTCACTGTACTATGCGAATGAAAAAACTAAATATAAAAGCAATTGTTTTCAGCAATAGCGACGGTGAACTTGAAAAGCGCAGGATGAATGAGTACAATACCAATAAAATTACATATGGTGGAAAGCGTGTGATAGAGCCGACATTTTATATAAGATGAATATAATGGTTGAGGAATAATAGTACAATATTACTTTTTATATTTTTATATTTATATTTTTATATTTATATTTTTATATTTATATTTTTATATTTATATTTTTATATTTATATTTTTATATTTTATTTCTTAGGTGGCGATGCGTATCCTATCACGGCGCACGCTATCCTCTTTCCAGCGTGACCTGTCATCAAACTATCAGGTTGTCCTCCTTGACCACAATCATCCTCATCTGCGTGAATAATTAGACCGCGGCCTATAATATTTGTTCTCGTACCGTGCAAGCTTATCGCGTCGTCATAAAAAGTATATCGCGCCTCGCCTTTAACATTCGAATTTAAATTCCCCAAATCACCTACGTGTCGTTCCTTCATACCAGGACATCCGTGTGTTTTATTAAAGGGATTAAAGTGGGCGCACATACTATCACACGAATCGCTCATATCTCCATACTCGTGAACGTGAAACCCGTGTAGACCTGATGTTTTTAGACCTGTTACATCAACGTCGATGCGGACGCGCGATTTTGATGGCTCCTCCGTGAATCTTACTGTGCCTTTTACTTTCTTACTGTTAAATACGGCAATTGCTTTTATTGGATTTGACATTTCTTTCGTTAGTTTCATATACTGCATAGATAATTGTATATTATATATATTTACCTTTATTATTTTTACAATAATATTAATATTTATATAATAATATTATATATACGTATTAATACAACGATGGCTCATACTATAGTAAATACTTCACCTCCATCTCATTATGAACATATTTATATTACAAATAATCGTGGAGATGAATCTCTTTTACCAGTATATTCTAGGCGCATCCGCTCCCCTTATGAACTAAGTCCTGTCATTGGTGACAGAAATAGAATTATCGATGCTATTAATTATCCTCAAGTAGTCCAAGATGCAGAAGAATTTAGAAAAAGAGGGTATATACCCCTTCCCGAACTTCAAATAGACTGGGTAGACTTTATAGCACAGTGTGTATATGGAAGGTCTAATAACTTTGTTCGAGCATTTATGAAGCGTTATATTATAACGGACACTCTTATTAATAGGGATCACGAAGCGCGTCTGCGAAGAGTTGTATTGGATATACTTAAAAGAACTGCCACAAGAAATAGCCCTGAAGAAGCCAAACAATTTCTTAGAGATATGTGGGAAACACATATTTCGCTAGACGAAAATGACTCAGATACATATGAACTTCTCGTATTGTTTATAGATACAGAAGCATTACATAGAATGTTTGAAAATGAGGTAGAATATAATCAAAGTGGTCGCGTTAAGTCTTCGCATAAACGGTCAAGTAGAGCAAGAAATATAGGCGTGAGAAGCAATCGAAGACAGCGGCAAAGTTCTGTAAGCTCCGCTAATTATAACGGTGGAGGAAGGCGCGGGCGCAGGCGCACACGCAAATATCAAACGACAAGAAAGTCTAAGTGTGGGGGAGGTGACGGGCGTGACGGACGTGACGAATATAGACGACACGATTATAGATCGCAGAAACCACAGTTACCTGAAGAATGGATGAGGAAATGTAACGATGGTAAATGGGAAGAATTGTCCAAAGTAAAAGATAAAGATGGCAAAACTGATGTGGCCGAAATCGAAAATGAAGTTCACGGGGTTCGTGGAGGATTTATTACTCCTTCCTCTAACCCTCATTCTAAACGGTTATCGTCAGGGAGATACTTGCAATTTAATTGGAAAGGAGACCCATCTGTTCACGCAAATATTATAACGAATATAAAATATATAGGAAAATATGCAAAATGTGAACTTGAAAAACGTCGACCAAAAAAAGCTAATTTTACTCACGAATTTACTACTCATAGATAATCTTAGGCATAGGTAGCGCGATGTGGTGTGATGCGGCGTGATGCAGTGCCACGCTTACTTACTTGAGATATGCATCGCGGTATTCAGGGAATCCGATTTTTGCAAGTAATTGGAGCTGGCGCATCGTCATCGCCATACTTCCTCCCGAGTGCCCGACCTGCATATTGTATTGAACGGATTCGACAACCGTGTCCCCGCGACTAAACATAAATCCTTCTCCTCGAGGTGGTTCATATGTCGACAGGTAAGTCCATACATCGATTTCCTGCCGGATGATTTCAGCTTTTTCTTGTGATAGAACAACGGCATTCATAGCATCGCGAAGCATATCGGCCGCCCATTTATCGCCCAAAAACGATAGATCGAGAGCGGCGACTTCTTGGAGGCTGCGAGGATATTTGGATTCTTCTTCTTCGGCTTCGGCGCGAGGAGTAGGAGGGATCTCGGCGTCAATATCTTCAGCAGCGATGATAGCGGCAGCAATAAGAGATTCGATGGACATTTCAAATGTTATGATTGAGCGGGTGTGTGTTTGGATGGGTTTTCTATATTCTATTTATTGGCTTTTGCTCATTTCAATTTTGTGACACGGATTGAAATGAATATAAAATTGATTTCGAAAATACGAAATTACATATATATAAAAGATGGCTTCCGCTTCACCCACTTCCTCTAGTATTATTTTATCGAATGTTCTCGCAACTGAGAGCTGCGAATTACGAACGGCTATAGATAGTTATATGGATACAAAATTAAAGGAGCTCCAGGATATTATGAAATCAAAAGTTGAAAGTGTTATTACAAGTAGATTAGATAAATTCTATAATAAATCATTTGAAGACCACGATAAGATAT
>Ga0194055_10002480_pt1 | contig 14590 bp, 8 predicted proteins | sample SepL449m_MetaG_FD_155482 | JGI IMG/M metagenome (GOLD analysis project Ga0194055, IMG submission 155482) | Anoxic zone freshwater microbial communities from boreal shield lake in IISD Experimental Lakes Area, Ontario, Canada - Sep2016-L442-9m | ecosystem: Environmental > Aquatic > Freshwater >... | reverse complement strand
GAGTCGCCACGGTGTCCAAAAGGAACTTGAAAAAGCCGGTGCAGCAACTTACTTGAAGTCGATCTGGGATCCAGAGGACGTCTGTTACAGCACTGTAGCGAAATTCAAGGGGCTAGAACGAAACTGTGTGATTTTGGTGGTCGACGGCTTTCACGACGACACAACGCCACGCGAGACGCTTTATGTCGGGATGACGCGAGCCCAAGATTTACTCATTGTGGTGAGCCAACGATCTATGCTCGAACCCCACATTGATGCCGAATTGATGAGTCAACTCGATGAAAACTACTTGCCGCTCGATGACTATGGTCTAGAAGACGAAGACGAATCCGAAGACGAATAGTCATCACTGGGACTTTCCCTCACACTCCTAGTTCACGTCATACGACATCAGCCAGAGAAAAACCGTGGGGTCGTCCTCTGGCTGATGTACTAACGAGCCGCTCGGTAAATCGCACCTACTGCAGAATGATGTTTCCGCTGGTCAACTGCTGTGCAGCAGACTCTTGAGCAATTGTCTCTGTAGGCAGCGTCATTCCCAACGAGTCCGGTCCTGTTGTACTGGTACACACGCCACGAACACACGTCGTCACAATGCTTCCGTCAACGACCGCCAGAGTAAAGGCAACACCAGTGGTTCCAGCCACCCATGTGCCGTTACTGGCATTCCAGGTGTACTTCGTTGCTGTACCGGTGATGTTGACACACTTGCGGGGAACTGCACACGGTGTGGAATTGGTGTAGCCCGTAATAGTTCCCTTGAAGCGCACGGCATTAGTCGTCCACACCATCTGGCCACTGACCTTTGCAGGTGTGGTTTTTACAGCTGGCAGCACAGTTGCAGAGTAAGTGAAGGAAACGCTGCCTTGGCCACTCACTGCATACCTACCAGCACCATTCGGGCTAGTTGAATTGTTTGATACATACAACACATCTGACCCGTAACCTCCGAGGCAATCACTTGTAGCCGTAATGCTTACCGAGATTTCGTGAGCACCCACAGCAAGTGTCTTGGAGAGCGTCGCCACACCGCTTGCGTTTGTGGTTAATGTCGGCGATACAACACCATCCACTGTGAATATTGCGCCACGTGAACTCAAGCAGTACCCACCTACAGTGATTTGGCTCGACGTCGCAGTACTCATGAAGTAGTTATACGATCCGAAAGTTACGGTCGATGCGGATCGTGCAATGACCAATGAACCAGAAACATACGTAACTGTTGGCGCATTGGTAGGAACTCCTCCGTAACAATGTGTGACGTATGTGCCAACATGCTTAACCCCAGTTAACGGGGTGGCAAATGCAGTATCCGTCGACGCATACACGGCACACGTTGGCGCAGTGGTCCAGTCACCTGAGACCGAAGTAGGCGAAGACGTGTAACCAATGGCAGGCAGTGCCGCACCATAGGTAATTGTTGAGGGGCTCTCAGCTGTAACGACGTACGCGCTGCTGCGCCAATGTGCATAAAGAACCACATCTACAGAACCAATCGTGAAGGTATCTGTTGCTGCATAAGCAACCGCGCCACCAGAAGAAGTAGCCCAACCATCAAAAGTAGATCCAGTTTTAACTAAGTTCCCACTGTTACCCAACACTGTCACTAAGGATCCTTGAGTGTACGGCGATAAACCATCCGTGGGAGTAGAACCGCCCGTAGCCCCATTGGCGTTATAACTGACATAGACCGCGTCGAGTGTCCAATGCGCATACAACACAACCGCAGCAGCACCCATCGTAAACGTCACAGAACCAGAAGCCCCATACACAACTGCGCCACCAGAAGACGTAGCCCAACCATCAAAGACATACCCGGTCTTGACCAAACTATTGGAATTAGCCAACACAGTCACAGACGAGTTATACACATGAGGCGTCAAAGAAGCTGGAACCGATCCACCAGTAGACCCATTACCGTCATAAGACACATCAAACGAATCAATACTCCAATGCGCATACAACACAACCGCAGCAGCACCCATCGTAAACGTCACAGAACCAGAAGCCCCATACACAACTGCGCCACCAGAAGACGTAGCCCAACCATCAAAGACATACCCGGTCTTGACCAAACTATTGGAATTAGCCAACACAGTCACAGACGAGTTATACACATGAGGCGTCAAAGAAGCTGGAACCGATCCACCAGTAGACCCATTACCGTCATAAGACACATCAAACGAATCAGGTGCCCATTGTGCATAAAGAGTTACTCCACTCACTCCGATGGTAAAAGTATCGGTTGCAGAGTAAGCGCTGCCATTGCCATCTGACTGAGTATTCCAACCAGTGAAATGATTCCCAGTCTTCACAACTGAACCCTGTGCCAATACCGTCACCAAAGAATTCGGGAGATACGGCGAGGCGCTATCCGTTGGAAGCGAGCCACCCGTGCTGCCATTGCCGTCATAGGTCACACTGCTTGTGATTACTTGCCACTTTGGAAATAACTCAGTGCCAGCCACGAGGGCCTCAGTTAAAGCAGCTCCCGTGTATGTGGTGCCACTTCCGTTAGCCAACGTGTTCCAACCAAGCAATGTGTAACCTGGGCGCACTCGCATTGACAAAACCAACTTCGTGTCGCCTTCAAAAGCGTGATAGTTGATGTGTGTATCCCAGTTTGAAAAAGTAACTGAAGTTAATTCAAAGTCATTATGAAATGCCCACTGTGGAATTTCAGTTAATCCAGAACCAAGCGTCACTGTCGTTAAGTTGTATTCGTACTCAAATGTCCCTGTGTCTAGAGTAAGTACACTGTTCGGAATGGTAAGAGTTGTAAGACTTTGGTTGTTAATGAATGCCTGGGCGCCAATCGACGTCACTTGAGAGTCACCAAAATCGATAGCTGTGATTCCCGAGTTAGACCCAAATGTGCTGCCGCCGATTTTGTTCACATTGGAAGGAATTGTCAAAATACCTGTGCAACTCCTATTTACAGCATTGGCAGGTGATCCATAGGCATATTTAATCTCCGTGCCCACAACGTTGATGTTGCCCGATGTCGAACAGTAACTCCACTGCGCGTAAAGCGTCACATTTGCAGCACCTAAATTGAATGTGCTGTCGGCAGAATAAGACGAACCTGTTCCATCAGCAGAAGTATTCCAGCCAGTAAATCTGCGACCAGTTGAGGCCAATGTTCCCGTGTTTCCTAAGACCGTGATCAATGTGTTGTACGTTTGCGTGTCAGTGCTAGCCGGCACAGCTCCAGTTGTATTCCCATTGCCGTTATAAGAAATGGAATACGAGTCAATGCCCCACTTTGCATAGAGCGGCACCGCGCTGGTACCCATCGTGAACGTGTCGTCGGCCGAATAGTTGGTCCCAGTTCCGTCGGAGCGGGTATTCCAGCTCACGAAGTGGTAACCCGTGCGCACCAATGACCCTTGACCTAAAACAGTTACCGTCGTTGCATAGTTGTGGCCAGCAGTTGCAGGTACCGACCCACCGGTGCTGCCGTTGCCGTCATAAGAAACGTCGTACGAGTTGATCGTTCCGTGTGCATAGAGCGTTACGTCTCCTGCGCCCTGTGTGAAAGTGCTGCCCGCGGCATAGGCCAAGGCTCCGCCCGACGATGTACTCCAGCCATCAAATGTATAACCGGTTTTTGCGAGTGATCCAGTGTTATCCAGAACAGTTACCGTTGAGTTGTATACATGCTGCACCGACGCTGGCGCGGTTCCACTCGTTGTAAAAGACGCAGCATCGTATGCCACTGCATACGAATTGATTGTCCACCGTGGGTACAGAGTTGTACTTCCTGCGCGTACATAAGTATTGAGCGCAGCTCCCGTATAGGAAGCACCTGATCCGTTTAGCATCGTGTTCCAATTTTGGAATGTATATCCTGTCCGATCGCCGGTTGTTACCTCGATAGAGCTGGCGTTAAGAAACGCATTAGAACCGATGGTCGTCACTGTGTTTGGAATTGTGATTGCCGTCAAAGCTGTGTCACCGTAGAACGCAAAACTTGAAATGGTCACTAGCCCCGTATTCAGGGTTACAGTGGCCAGTGAAGTGTCATTTTGGAAAGCACGCGAACCAATAGAGCTCACACTGCTTGGAACATTAATTGTGGTTAACGAAGTGTCCCCCGAAAATGCATACGATCCGATTGTGACAAGATTCGAATTCAATGTAACGCTGCTCAGTGATGTATCGCCCTGGAATGCGTGAGCACCAATCGAGGTAACGCTTGTTGGTAACGAAATACTGATCAGAGCTGTTGCACCATTAAATGCGTCCGCACCTATTGTCAACAAACCTGTACCAAAATTCACACTCGTCAAGGCAGTTGCATTCAAAAAAGCACCGGCGCCAATAGCAGTTAGGCTATTTGGAAATGTAACCGAAGTGAGATCGACGTTGTCAGAAAAAGCGTTATCAGAAATGGACGTAACCCCGCTCGGCACGGTCACACTTCCAGCACATAAAGATCCATCAGTAACTACATTCGAAGTCACAGTGAGAGCGCCACTTATTGAACAGGTAGCTACCGCAGACTGTGCCGGGGTACTCATAAAGACCAGAGCAACCGCCATCGATAAAAGAACAGCAAGATAGCGCCGCGAAGCGCGAGCAAAAGCCAAAAACCTATTTCGAAACTTAAGGTGTACAGAATTTTTAGGGGCGGCAATTACAAACGGAAAACGCATATCTCAACCAGACACTCGTAGTAGGGCACGTAGCGGCTGGGGCATATTGGACGAGACTGTCTCAGCGTGTTGCAAGAGTAGCACCCCAGCGAGGGGTTATAAATCGTTTTCTCAATGTTTGCAGGGTAAGTCGGGGCCTTGCTGCCAGCCAAAACTCCTCATGCATTTCTTGAAATGTGGCGCTATCCCCATCTGCCTGCCGCTCCCCCGAACTGCTGCCAATACACCTGAGAAATGTCAGAGCCCACCTGTACGGTGAGGCTTTGAACCTGGTAACCCAGACAATCGCACGACCCTCTTTCTCGAACCCAAACCGGTTAAACAGTTGGTGACCCCGAAAATCGCAAGATATGCCAACGACGACCCCAGATGAACAGGACAGCACATGAGCAATGAGATCCATGAGATGGACGAATCCGAACTGTGGGAAGCACTCCAGAATGCGGCAGGGTACGAACGTGCCGACATTTTGCGACACATCGCGACCTGGAGAGCGGGCGATGGTGACAACGAACAAGCTCTCGAACTCCTTGATGAATCCTGTCGAGTATTCGCCGATGTCAAGGACACTCGTGAACAAGGCATCACACGCAACGTCGCCGGAAAAACTTTGGAACACCTTGACCGCCACAACGACGCTCGGAGCGCATACCTAGAAGCCGCCGACCTGCTCTACCCACATGGACTTGCCAACGAAATTGCAGATTGTTACTTCAACGCCTCGGGGTCATCTCGCAGCCTAAATCAATATGATGTTGCGGCTGACCAGATGAGTAAGGCGCGAGATTTCTATCTATCAGCGGGAAGTGCCAACACCACTGCGATTGCATCTGCCGGACGCGAACTAGGTTGGCTGCTGCAACACATCGGTGGTCGAGATGATGAAGCCCTCGATGCATTTGAGCAGGCTCTGGACGTCAGCAAGTCCGATTGTGCTCCCCACTTTGTAAATGACATCCGCGAGAAGTACCTGCGCGTTCTGTGTGATCTGCACAAATATGACGAAGCCTTAGTACAAGCTCGCCAGTCGATTGCAGTGTGCCGGGCTTGCTCGTGTGGGAACTGCGTAATTGGCGCGACTCTGGACATAGCAATGGTTTACCAACGGTTAGGTGACACATTCCTAGCGACGAAATACAGTTCTGAAGCATTGGAGCTAGCAAAGTCTTCTAACCATATGGGATTTCAGTTACGAGCAAACTTGTTTTTTGCAGGCCAACACATCAAGTCCGATCCGCTCGAAGCTCGAAAGCTCCTGAAGGAATGCGTTGACTTTGCGCACGCCCTTGGTAATGATGCAGCCTTGGCGGCGGCCTACCGTTGGTTGGGCACACTCGACATGAAGGAAGAGTCCTATGGCGATGCAGCTGAACACTTCAGTCAATGCGCCAACATCTGGAATGAACAGGGCGAGCTTGCCTACGTGGCCACAGCACAACGACTCCAAGCCTGCGCGCTGCTGAAAGCCGACAAAATCCGAAATGCGTTACAGGTCATCCAGGCAAATGCTTGGGTTCATCGTGATGGCTTCCTGGCCTCAACTGATTTGGCCGAGCACCATGCTCTCTATGCCAAAGCGCTTTTGGCTGATGGCCAAAAAGATGCTGCAGTTGAACGTGCTGAATGGATTTTGCGAAATATGGATGTCACTGAATGGTTTCACATTCAAGGCATGGCACATGAAGTACGTGCTTACGGTTTGCGACACCGCGAGCCGCAAGTCAGCGACCGCGCAGCTACTCGGGCTCTGGCTAGCTATGTTGCATCTGGCAAGATCAGCGAAGCTAAGGCGATCGCATTCGAGTTCGTCATTGATCCGTACTTAGTGCTTCAAAAAATCGATGTCGATAATCTTCAACGAGCTCAAACTGAGCAAGATCGGTCGCTCACTGACGAAGGCTCTAACTTATATGTTTTGGGAGTTGTGGCCGACATGGATAAAAAGGATCCGATCCTGGCCCAGCTTGATAACGAGACCAATACTGACTCACCGGATCACTCTGCAAACGATGCAAGTCTCGACGAGCCCGGAACCGGCACGCTCGGCCCAAACGGGTTCTAACGATATGGAGAAGTCGAAGTGAAACCACTAGCCGAATGGCTGCGCAATACGCACTGCCTTGAATGTAACGAAGTGGGAACACTCCGACCAATTCTTTACGGTGAGCCGACTATGGAAGCTGCCGAGTCTGGCGACTGGATGATTGGGGGTTGCTTAATCAGCGAGATCCCTGACACTCATGGCTGTCTTGGATGTGGTTGGACAGGTCGATTCAAGCGCGGCAAGTTAGTCACGGCCTCCGACGAGTTCATCCACAATCTGTGAATAAGTAACGTGTGGTTATCAACAGCGCACAGTTATTCGATGCTAGAAAACAACATCACGACACGCCGCACGAAATACTTCGAAATGTCAGACCCGTGTTATTTAATAATTGCGTAGATAGATGAGTCGCTTGCAGCATTGCACAAGCTTGATGAGAATTCCGAGATAAAAGCCTGGTTCAGGCAATAACATCCTTGATTTTTGGGGAAGTAACATTCAATGTTGCTTCGCTCACATCATGGGAACATTCCTACTCTCATCACAAGGCCAGCATGTACGTCATTAATTCAGCAATTGAAAGTGCGCCAAGCGTAGTTTCTGCGATGACGCCTGAGTCTGTGCTTGCTTACAGCGAAAATCCAATGGCGCGTGAAATCCGCAATAAGAACCGGCAACATTCATTACAAGATCTGCAGACAGTCGGCACAGCGGCTGTCGTGACAGTCCAGTCAATTGCCACAGCTGTTGTGCGGCTTAGCGATGACCTGCCAACTCAACCCGCATCATGCTCAACCGAAGCTATCCACGCGCTCAAACAAGTCGATCAACTCATCGCCTGGGCTGAAGCACAACGCCAAGTACTTCTCCTCGCGGCCGTCGGCACCGAACCTGCGATGCTGCGAAAAGTTGAAAAATACGGAGCTAAGTCTGTTTCGGATGTCCGAGCCGCCGAACTTGCTGCACTCACTAACGTGAGCCCCAATGCCTGCTTCAACCAAGTGCACACTGCCCGCACGTTGTTGGAGCAAGTCCCGTCAATCTTTCAAGCCCTACTCAACGGTGTCATCACAACACATCAGAACCGCATCATTCTTGATGGAGTGCGCGAACTTACGACCCGATTCTCTGATGCTGACTGTGAACTCAGTGCAACAACACTTGAAAGATTCTGCACACGGGTGCTGTGGCGTGTTGAACGGCGTACCAGTAGCGAATTACGTCGAATCGTGCGCGATGCCGTTTTGCGGCTAGCACCTGTACCAAATCAAGACCTATCGCAAAGCGCTTTGTCGCAACGACGTGTCTCACTGGATCCCGCACCGCATGGCATGGCCTATTTAACCGCATACCTTTCGGCGCACGATGCATCAGCCACGTGGCAAGTGCTCAATCAGGCTGCGCGCAGTGACTCCAATCTCACTGGATCCCAATCGGCCAGAATGGCTGACGCACTTGTTGCAATTGTGGCTGGCATGAGCGAAATGACACCGGAGCAACGTAATGCCGCAGCTGAAATCCAGGTTCTCGTTGACTACAACGACATACTCGAGGCTGCTACCGATGCTTCATCGCCACTCATCGGCGAGATTGCGTCCACTGGACTCATGCTCGAAGGTTCTGCAATTACCCAGTTACTAGAAGATGCTCGTTTTCGACGCATCATTGTCGAACCAGAAACTGGTCGACTCCTTGATTTTGGACGCGAAACCTACCGCCCACCCACGCACCTTCGCAACGCAGTCAAAGCGCGAGACTTGACCTGTCGAGCACCAGGGTGTGTGAGACCTGCCCGGTACTGCGACCTTGATCACGTTGAACCGTGGGAAAGCGGCGGGCAAACCAACTATGAAAACTTGGCTGCACTATGTCGAACACATCATCTATTGAAAACCCACGGGAACTGGAGTTATCAACTACTCCCCGACGGGTCAACCCTATGGACGTTACCTAACGCATCAACAATTGAGCGCGAGCCTGCCCAGATCGCACTGGGACTAATCTGCCGGAGCAAACTCGTCTGATGCAAAACCGTTAGGTGCTTCAGGTGTTGTCTTTTGTACCTGCATAAGGAAATCAAAATTACTCTTGGTCTCACGCAACTTAGAAAGCAACAACTCAAGTGCTTGCTGCGAATCTAAAGCATGCAAAACTCGACGAAGCTTCCAAATAACCTTGAGCTCATCAGGTGCCATAAGGATTTCTTCTCGACGCGTACCAGAAGATTCAATATCAACCGCTGGGAAAATTCGGCGATCAGCAAGACGACGATCAAGTTTGAGTTCCATGTTGCCAGTGCCCTTGAATTCTTCGAAGATAACTTCGTCCATTCGAGAGCCAGTCTCAACCAGCGCCGTAGCCAGAATCGTCAGGGAACCGCCATTTTCAATATTGCGAGCTGCACCAAAAAACTTCTTTGGTGGATACAACGCTGCAGAGTCGACACCACCGGACAAAATACGCCCTGATGCTGGCGCAGCCAAGTTGTATGCCCGACCCAAGCGAGTCATCGAATCAAGCAGGACCACAACATCGTGACCCATTTCAACTAAACGCTTCGCACGCTCGATCGCCAATTCAGCAATCGTTGTGTGATCTTCTGCGGGACGATCAAAAGTGGAAGCAATCACTTCACCACGCACTGAACGCTGCATGTCAGTAACTTCTTCTGGACGTTCGTCAACCAAAACAACCATGAGGTGAACTTCTGGGTTGTTTTCGCTAATCGCATTTGCAATGTGCTGCAGCACCATGGTCTTGCCCGCCTTAGGAGGCGAAACAATCAGACCACGCTGGCCCTTACCAATTGGCGCAACTAAATCGATAACGCGAGTGGTCATGTTGTTCGAAGCAGTCTCTAGACGTAACCGGTCCTGTGGGTATAACGGTGTGAGCTTGCCGAAGTCAACACGAGTCGTCATTTCTTCAGGAGAAAGACCATTGATTGAATCAACCTTGACTAGCGGATTGAACTTCTGTGGTCGGTCACCTTCGCGAGGTTGTTTGACCTGACCAGTAACAGCATCACCCTTACGAAGAGTGTGGCGCTTTACTAATCCCATAGACACATACACATCGTTTGGACCTGGCAAGTATCCCGAAGTCCGCACGAAGGCATAGTTGTCCAAAATGTCAATGATGCCGGCAACTGGTAATAAGACATCGTCTTCTGTGACCTCAAGGTCATATTCGCCAGGACCACGACGTTCGCCGCGATCGCGGTTACGTCCATTGCGATCGCGGTTACGTCCATTGCGATCCCGGTTACGTCCACTTTGGTCACCACGATCTTCACGTGGGCCACGGTCGCCCTGGTCACCACGATCTTCGCGTGGAGCCCGTTCTTCGCGTGGGGAGGTCTGCTTACTTGAAATCGCGGAAATAAGTTCTGCTTTGCGCATTCCCGAAGCACCTTCAACGCCAAGAGCGGCAGCGGTGGATTTTAATTCGGGTAGCAGCATTGAGTTAAGCCCTTTACCTTGGGCAACTGTGTCGGTCACTATTCGTGTGTCCTTCTTTGAGATGTGATTTTCGTAATCCAGCACTAATGCGCAACATTCGCGCCGATTTAGTGGGATTTACCAGTGGAAGAATTCCTACCGATAGCCCAACCTTAGCAGGAAGTCGGTCTAATACTGCAAATTGGGGATAATCCACGCAAAACCAGTGGAAATCTAACCTTGAATGGTCGCACCCTGTGCGCAGATTCCGACCTGCCGAGATTCAAATCCGGCCTGCAAAATTACAGCGCCTGCGGCATCGGCACGGTCAATTGTCGTGAGAACTAAAACCGATGGCCCGGCTCCACTGATGGCAGCGGCAAATCCAGAACTGCGAAGTGTGTCCACAAGATTTAAGGAGTCTGGGTAGGCAGCACGTCGGTAGTTCTGATGCAATTGATCACTTGTTGCAGCTAAGAGCATGTCGGGACGTTGAGTCAAAGCAGCTACCAACATGGCTGCCCGACTGGCATTGTGAACGGCCGCAGCATAAGGAACCTCATCGGGCAGTAAACCGCGCGCCTTTTCTGTGGACAATTCACTGGCCGGAATTCCAACCACCGCAACAACCGTTGGATGCACCGAAAGGCTTACCGCCTGCACATCATCCAAGTTCTCCCACGTCGCGACGGTCAATCCGCCAAGCAGGCAGGCCGAAATATTGTCAGCATGTCCTTCTATGACATTTGCTAACTGCAGTAAGCGTTCCTGTGAAATATCTGCGCCTGAAAGTTCGCGAGCAAGAACAAGTCCCGCAATAATCGCGGATGCCGAAGAACCGAGTCCCCGGCCCTGTGGAATCTGATTCACGCATTCCAGTTCGAGTCCCTCGACATGCAATCCAAACTGGCCCGCAGCAATAAGGAACACTTGTGCAACCAGATGCCCCGCATCGTGTGCAAGGGTATCCGCACCATTGCCTGTGATTGTGACACGCACACCTGGAGTATCAACAAGTCGAGCAGTCACCGTATCGAAAATATCTAATGCGATTCCGATGGAATCAAAACCTGGCCCTAAGTTCGCGCTCGATGCGGGCACACAAACCGTTGCAGAGCTAGACATTATGCAAGCCCCAAAGCACCAGCAGCTGCATGCACATCCACCGGAACAACAATCGGATTAGAGGAATCTGCAAGTGCCCACTGCGTATCTTTCAAACCGTTGCCAGTCACAGTGCATACGATCGTTGCACCAGCAGGAACTTCACCGCGGGCAGCCTTCTTCAATAAGCCAGCAACACTTGCCGCACTTGCTGGTTCAACAAAGTAACCTTCGCGAGTGGCAAGTAGGTGATACGCGGAAAGAATTTCCTCATCAGTAACTGAATCAATCAAGCCACCTGATTCATCCCGTGCCCCTACCGCTAAATCCCAAGACGCAGGATTACCGATGCGAATGGCCGTCGCAATAGTCTCTGGATGCTCGATCGGATGACCAGCAACAAACGGCGCCGCACCTGCAGCTTGGAATCCCCACATTGCAGGACGCTGGTTAGCAATTCCGTCTTTAAAGTATTCCGTGAAACCCATCCAGTAAGCACTTATGTTTCCCGCGTTACCAACTGGCAAGCAGTGAATATCCGGTGCATCACCTAAGGCATCAACGATTTCAAAAGCGGCAGTCTTTTGACCTTGAAGGCGGACCGGATTGACAGAGTTCACCAACGCGATCGGATAGTGATCAGCTAAATCACGTGCAAGTTCCAAGCAATTATCGAAATTGCCGTCGACCTGCAAAATTGTGGCCCCATGCACCACTGCTTGGGCCAATTTGCCCATCGCAATTTTGCCTTGTGGCACTAAGACCGCACTCTTCATGCCCGCTTTGGCAGCATAGGCGGCAGCCGAAGCACTTGTGTTGCCGGTTGAGGCACAAATAACAGCCTGTGCACCTTTATATAGAGCATCCGTGATGGCTAATGTCATTCCGCGATCTTTGAAGGAACCTGTTGGGTTCATGCCTTCAACTTTTAGGTAGACCTTTGCTCCGACCCGATCTGAAATCTCACACGCGTATTCAAGTGGCGTGCCACCTTCACCCAAGCTGACAATCGTAGCGCCGGGCGCAATTGGTAGCCGATCGCGATATTCCTCAATCAGGCCACGCCACTGGTGAACCATTAGTCGACTCGACCTTCTACGCGCATCACGCCAGCGACTTCACGTACTGCAGAAAGTTTGCGCAGGGCTTCTACTGTTTTACTCAAGTGTTCATCTGTTGCGCGGTGCGTTGTGATGATCAGGTTAGCCGCATCACCCTTGCCATCCTGACGAACTGTTTGAATTGACACATGGTGCTTTGCAAATTCATTAGAAATTGCAGCCAAGACACCTGGTTCATCTGCAACGTGCAAATTTAAATAATAGGAAGTGATTGCATCGCCAATTGGTTTAACAGCAAGTTCGGCATAATGACTTTGCGCTGGATCAACTGTGCCATTGACTCGATTACGCGCAGCAGCCACAACATCACCAAGTACCGAGCTCGCAGTCGGAGCGCCACCAGCGCCTCGACCGTAAAACATCACTTGGCCGGCAGCTTCTGCCTCAACAAAGACGGCATTGAATGCTTCGCGAACACTTGCAAGCGGATGAGTTTGAGGAATCATTGCAGGGTGCACGCGCACAATAACGCCTGAGTTATCTTCAGTCAGTTCTGCAATTGCCAGCAACTTGATAACAAGGTTCATTGATTTGGCAGCAGCAATATCTTCGGCTGTGACTTGGCTCATGCCTTCGCGATACACATCGCTTCCGGTTACGTTGGTATGGAAAGCGAGTCCCGCTAAAATCGCAGCCTTGGCAGCTGAATCGTAACCCTCGACATCAGCAGTGGGATCCGCTTCGGCATATCCCAAATCCTGAGCTTGCTTCAACACGGTCGCGTATTCCGCACCAAAGTCGTACATCTTGCTCAAAATGAAATTCGTAGTGCCGTTAACGATGCCTAAGATTCGACGAATTTTGTCGCCTGCGAGTGATTCGCGAAGTGGACGCAGCAACGGAATGGCGCCGGCAACAGCAGCTTCATAAAACAGATCGACGCCTTTGGATTCGGCCAACCGATGCAACTGCGCCCCGTGTGTAGCGAGTAGCGCTTTGTTGGCTGTGACCACTGATGATCCAGCGTTGATTGCTGATTCAATGAGGGTCTTTGCCGGCTCGATTCCACCGATAACTTCAATAACAATGTCTGCTCCGCTTGCGGCAAGCGCTGCGGCATCCGTTGTGATGAGCCGCGGATCAACACCATCACGCTTCGCATCTGGATTACGCACTGCAATTCCAGACAACACGATGGGGCGACCAATGCGAGATGCCAGATCGTCGGCTTGTTCCGTGAGAAGGCGCGCCACGGATGCTCCGACGGTTCCGCCACCTAAAAGGGCAACAGTAAGTGGCGCGGTCATGCCTTTAGTCTGCCAGAAAGCCAGGGTCTAACGCCAAAACCTCTGTGAGGGTCTCGCGGCGAAGTAAGACTGTAGGTTTGCCGTCGCGAACCGACACCACGGCTGGACGAGGTAGGTAGTTGTAGTTACTAGCCAGGGCTCGGCAATATGCGCCGGTAGCCGCAACGGCAAGCAAATCGCCAGGTTGAATGTCAGCGCTCAGGTGCAGATCACGCACAACGATATCGCCACTTTCGCAATGCTTGCCCACGATTCTGGACTGCACTTGAACTCCGGATGATTCACGCGATGCTAGTGCCACGGTGTACTGCGCGTCATAGAGAGCGGTACGAATGTTGTCACTCATTCCGCCATCAACAGAGATGTAGGTGCGAGTGTGTCCACTATCTATTTCGACAGGTTTGATTGTGCCCACTTCATAGACTGTGATTCCTGCCGAACCTATGATTGCGCGACCTGGTTCTACTGCTAAACGTGGAATGGGTAAGTTGACTCGGGCACATTCAGTGCGCACAATATCGAGAATCGCTTTGCCCATTTGTGCCACATCAAGTGGATTGTCACTATCTATATAGGCAATGCCCATTCCGCCACCCACATCAAGCTCACTCACAGCAAACCCATGGCGATCGCGCACTTGCACCGCAAAATCAATCACGCGATGTGTAGCCACCTCAAATCCTGAAGCATCAAAAATCTGTGAGCCGATGTGGGAATGTAATCCCGCAAGCGACAAGTGACTCGCTGCTTGTACGGCGTCGACTGCATCCATGGCGATACCGGAACTAATTGATAGCCCAAACTTTTGATCCTCGTGCGCAGTCGCCATGAAGTCATGAGTGTGTGCCTCAACACCAACTGTGAGACGAATGTAAACCTGTTGCACGACTCCTGCCGCTGATGCAATCCGGTTGAGCCGCTCAATTTCAATGAGACTATCTACCGCAATGCGACCTACTCCAACTTCCACTGCTCG
>Ga0194055_10002478_pt1 | contig 14597 bp, 13 predicted proteins | sample SepL449m_MetaG_FD_155482 | JGI IMG/M metagenome (GOLD analysis project Ga0194055, IMG submission 155482) | Anoxic zone freshwater microbial communities from boreal shield lake in IISD Experimental Lakes Area, Ontario, Canada - Sep2016-L442-9m | ecosystem: Environmental > Aquatic > Freshwater >... | reverse complement strand
CTTGGGTGCGAGAAAGAGAATGAGGAGGCCACCGACAATCCACGCGCCAACGACGGGACCAACGTTGAGTAAATGGCTTTTGATCGGCTTCTCAATCGCAACGCCGATAACCACCGCAGGGATAAATGCAATCACGAGTGACACGAGAAGATTGCGGCCGTCAGTATCTCGACCAAAAAGGCCCCGGATAATTGATTCAATGCGCTTTCGGTACAGGACAAGCACCGCAAGAATTGCCCCGAACTGGATAGCGATTGCATAACTATCGGCGGCATCTTTTGTCGCATCGGTATCGCCGATGCCGAGAATTCGCTGGGTAACAACGAGATGGCCAGTGGAACTGATGGGAAGGTATTCGGTGATGCCCTCAACTGCGCCGAGAACCATGGCTTTCCATGTGCTCATTTGATTCTTCGCTGCGGATTGTTCCTCGGGCGTTAATTGCGTTGATGCTGCGAGTTCAGTGGCGGCAGCACTTGCTTTTGGTGTTCCACTAAATGTCTGGAAGATGCCAATAGCGAGAAGGGAAATGAGCAGGGCGCTAAGAAGATGACGGACGAGTCGCTTTTGTCGGATCGTCTTTGTATGAGGCACCTTTCGACGTTACCGCGCTGGAAGGTAGAGATCGGTGAAGGGCTAGTTCGTTACTGCGAGGATCACACTGGCGCTAAGTAGTGCCCGGGCGACGCGTGCTGCGTCGCCGGATTCGACCCCAACCATGAGCGATTTGTCATTTACTGAGACAACAACAGCACGATCAGCGACGCGTACAGAAGGCCCAGTTCCCCGTGTCGCTGTCGTTGTGACGTCTGAGGGAGCAAAAAGTGTGACGTAGTCGCCAAGTTTTACGAGTGGGGTGCCTGCATCAATGGGAATAGCGAACGCGACCGAATTGTCGCCAAGGAGGGCTGCTGGGCCGGACATTCCTCCACCAGCGAGGCGGCGGTCGATCAGTATTTCATTTCGTGCGATTGAGCGACTGACAGAGCGCCCGACGGGAGAGTCAGAGACATCGCCGGGAAGCATGATCGTCGGGCGCAGCGCAAACTCGATGTCGTCGTTCGTAATGATGTGCCCTGGTTCAAGATCGTTCACGGCGACTGGAACGGTTTTCCGCTGACCCCATGATGAGGAATCGCGGTCGGCGTTCTGCACCATTGTCATTGTCCACCACAACGATAAAAGCGCAACGCAGGTTGTAATCAGCCAACGGGTTCGGGTGCGGTGAATGGCATGGCGAAACTTGTCCCACGGCGAATGTTTGATCTGAGAATGACGCACTGCGACTCCACGGACGGCGCGGTCGGTGGGGGAATGCAATGACGCTAGAGAGTGTGCTGTCGAAAAGGAAGGTCCGAGCGACTCCCTCGGTTACGACGCGCTTGGCGTCGACTTCGAACCGGAGTCCGAAGATCCCGAAGTAGTGCTCGCGGGACTGGAACTCGAATCTGAGCTCTTTGAAGAATCGGACCCAGTCGATGGTGTGGTGGAACTCGGAGATGTCGACGGTGTCGATGACCCTGATGATCCTCTGGCGTCGTTCTTGTAGAAACCGGTGCCTTTAAAGGCGATGCCCACCGATCCGAACTTCTTCTTCAACGCTCCACCACATGAAGGGCATTCAGTAAGAGCGTCGTCAGTGAAGGCCTGCTGGGCCTCGAAGGCATGGCCGCAGTCTTTGCATTGGTAGTCATAAGTAGGCATGAGGAGTCTCCGGCAGCGCCGAGGAGGGGGGAGGGACCAGTCGTTAGCAGTCGCTGGTTACGTCTGCCAGCATAGCGAGCCAGTAGATCGGCCCTGCAGACGGGATTGTGGGCTCTGCATCGAGGACGGCTGCTGGTGCTTCTACGATGGCGCCCACGTCGAAGCAGGTCCCGGTCGGACGAGGAGTTGTCGTGTCCCGAGTTACGAAAGCTGTTATCCCCGCCGCCGGCCTTGGTACTCGTTTTCTTCCGGCGACGAAAGCGCAGCCGAAGGAAATGCTGCCTGTTGTCGATAAGCCGGCCATTCAATACGTGGTCGAAGAAGCGGTCCGCGCTGGGATCGACGACATCCTGATCATTTCTGGGCGTGGGAAACGCTCACTCGAGGATCATTTCGATCGAAATGTTGAACTCGAATATTTTCTCGCTGAACGAGGCAAAGACGAAGCGCTGGCGGAAGTACGAAGCATTGCGGAACTCGCTGAGATTCATTTCGTTCGTCAGGGCGAGCCACTCGGTCTCGGTCACGCTGTCTCGATTGCGCGTAAGCACGTCGGCGACAACCCATTTGTCGTGATGCTTGGCGACGACATCATGGACGAACGTTCGACAGTTCTTACTGACATGATTGCTGTCCACGACGAACGCGACGCCGCAGTTATCGCCGTCTCGGAAGTGTCGTCCGATGAAATTTCGAATTATGGATCAATCGATCCTGAGATCATTTCCGACCAGCTCGTGCGTCTGCGTGGAATTGTTGAGAAACCCCCGGCGAACGACGCTCCGTCGAACCTTGCTGCTATGGGTCGTTACGTCTTTACCCCTGAGATTTTTGATTCACTCGATCGCGTCTCGCCAGGTGTCGGGGGTGAGATCCAGTTGACTGACGGAATAGCGTTACACCTTGCCGATCACGATGTCTTTGGATGGGTCTTCAGCCACGGACGTTTCGACATTGGCAACAAGCAGGATTATTTGCGAGCAACAGTGGAACTTGCAATTGATCGCGAGGACCTCGGGCCTGAGTTCCGAGCCTTCCTTATCGATCTGGTCGATAAGCGTCTTCGGTGATCACGTTCGACGAAGCCCGAGCATTTGTGCTTGCCGGGTGCGCACAAAATGCAACCGAGTTAGTGGGCCTGAACGAAGCTCTCGGATGTGTGACGGCGCAGGGAGTCGTAGCTGCAGAGCAAGTGCCGCCATTCGCAAATACTGCGGTTGATGGTTATGCAGTTATTGCCGCTGACACAGAGTCGCTACCGACGACGTTGCGAGTAACGGGCACCGTGCGTGCGGGGATGTCGGGAGCTGACTCACCAGTTGGTCCTGGTTGTGCAGTGCGAATCATGACTGGGGCTCCCGTCCCTCCAGGTGCCGATGCGATCGTGATGGTGGAAGACACCGAAGGTTCACCAACTGGTGACACGGTGGTTGTCACTGCAACGGCAACGGTCGGTCAACACATCCGACCTGCTGGCGATGACGTCAATCCCGGAGATTCAGTCATTGGTTTTGGAACTGAACTCACTGCGGCGCACCTTGGCGTGCTTGCCACGATCGGCGTCACCGAAATTGCGGTTGTGCGTCGGCCACGAGTTGGCGTCATCTCGACCGGTGACGAACTCGTCGATGATGGTTCTGCCCTCGCTCCGGGACAGATCCGCGATTCCAATCGTCTGACATTGCGCAAACTTCTTGAATCGCACGGCTTTGAAACGATTGATCTCGGTCTTGCCCAAGATGAGGAGGGAGTCATCGAAGCAGCTATGCGCTCTGGGGCGGAGTCCTGTGACGCCATTGTCACCACTGGTGGAGTGAGTATGGGCGACTTTGACTTCGTGAAAGTTGTGCTTGATCGAATCGGCGAGATGCGCTGGATGCAGATCGCAATTAAGCCAGCGAAACCGTTGGCATTTGGAACAATTGCTCGGAGCGACGGAACTGCTGTTCCGGTTTTCGGACTCCCGGGAAACCCGGTGTCTTCGATGGTGAGTTACGAACTCTTCTGTCGGCCAGGCCTTCGGAAGATGTCGGGCTTTGCCGAAGACAACCTCGACGTCGGAGTCGTCTCAGGAGTTCTTGATGCGTCAATGAACCGTCGGCCCGACGGGAAGATTCACTTCGCTCGAGTGGTGTGTGGATGGGATATGGCGACGTCGACCTATCGGGTCCGATCGGCCGGTGCACAGGGATCCCATCAGATGGCAGCGATGGCGGCAGCGAATGGATTAGCCGAACTTCCAGACGGCCCCACCCTCGAAGCGGGCGCCACCGTGCGAGTCCGGCTTCTTCGCCCGTAACCTGCATCTATGGCCGCCGAACACACCCCTCTTGTTGACGGCTTTGGTCGCGTTCATCGCGACCTTCGTATCTCTGTCACCGATCGTTGCAATTTTCGCTGCACCTATTGCATGCCGGCCGAAGGTCTCGACTGGATGGCCCGCGACGATCTCCTTACCTACGAAGAACTCGCTCGCGTCGCGCGCGTCTGCGTCGAACGGTTCGGGTTTGATGGCATCCGCCTCACTGGGGGCGAGCCAACGGTTCGTGCAAACCTTCCGGTTCTGATCGAGCAGCTTTCAGGCCTCGGCGCCAATCTGTCGCTCACTACGAATGGAACAAGCCTGCCGCACCTTGCTCCGGCACTCGTAGCCGCAGGACTGCAACGAATCAACATTTCGCTCGACTCCCTGAAACGTGATCGGTTCGAGCAGATCACGCGTCGCGATGAACTCGACAAAGTGCTCGACGGCATCGATGCAGCGACTGAGGCAGGTTTGTCTCCAGTCAAAATCAACTGCGTGGTAATGCGAGGCATCAACGACGATGAAATCGTAGATTTTGCGCGGTTCGGTCGCGAGCGCGGAGTCACAGTTCGATTTATCGAGTTCATGCCCCTTGATGCGCAAGGGGAGTGGACCAATGAGCAGGTCGTCACCAAAGCAGAAATCGTCGCGGCGATTGGTGAGGTGTTCGAACTTGAAGTTGTCGCTGAACGAGAAAGCGATCCCGCAGCGCGTTGGCGTTATGTCGATGGCGGTGGGGAGTTTGGCGTTATTCCGAGTGTGACCGAAGCATTTTGCGAGTCCTGTGACCGTGTCCGCCTCACTGCCGACGGAATGCTTCGACATTGCCTATTCGCCACTCGAGAACTTGACCTTCGCTCACTTCTTCGAAATGGCGCGACTGACGATGACCTTGCTGCTGCGATAACCGCAGAGGTTGGCGAGAAGTGGGCGGGTCACCAAATCAACCAGGTGCACTTCATTCGCCCGACTCGATCAATGAGCCAAATCGGCGGGTAGTACCCGTTGCCCGTTGTTTATTTACGCGACTGCGGGGCAAAGCGAATATCGAGCGATCGCAAATAAGTCTGCAAGCCGGCATCTTGAATTGGAATGATCCAAGCCTGCTCGCCTGATTCGTTGAAGTGTGCGTGCCACATGCCTGGCGGGGTCACGAAAGCGGAATGGGGTTCCCAGTCGGCTCGGAGGGGATCAATGATGTTTCCGTTTTCATCGACTGAGCGCCCGACGAGCGTGTAACAGCCGGGGGCGCATGCTCCGACAAGGTCAAGAGCGACCGATTGATGGCGGTGCGGACGTTGCACGGTGTCGATGGGAAGTAATCCGTACATTGCCCACAACACATGCGTGACGGTTTGTGTCATGTCATTTGGCGTGGTGTTGAGAAGTATTGAAAGTCGATTGCGATCTGTGGCGTGGGGCGAAGATTCAACGTCGGCGAGTTCCGCTCGTACCCGTTCAGCAGGGAAACGTGTTGGTTCAAAGCGAGCGTGCGTCGGAGCGACACCGAGATGACGCAGTAGCGGTTCGTCGGTCACCCAGTACATCGTTGTGTCACTCGTCGCTTTATGCGTGCTGATTGAGTTCGCTGGAAGGACAAAGAAGTCACCCATCGCCCAGTTGAGCTCGCGTCCGTTAACGGTCGAAACGCCACTGCCCGAGATCACGTAATAGAGCTCAGAGGTAGCAACTGGTGCAGTGTCGACGGAATCGCCAGGGGCGATGCGAATGAAAGAAGCGAGCATCGCGGGCGATGTAGCGGGACCTTCCTTGATCGCCATTTGTTCCGAGAGGTCGAAGGGGACGATGCCGGTTGCAATTGCTTGATGTCGCGAGGCTGGGAAGCGATCCATCGCCACCGGAGGGATTCGACTCGAACCAATCGGATTCGCCGCTCGCGTGTATTCGAAATAGGCCGACTGCCCAGACCAATCCTCATCGTCGAGGCCATCTGTTGATCCGCCCATCACCAATGTCGGTTCCATCCCTTCAGTTTGCCTCTCTCGGGGCACGGAGGGGGAGGGGCCCTAGAATCTGGTCATGTCAGACCGCGGACTCACACATTTCGATCCATTGGGCCGGGCTCGTATGGTCGATGTCACGCCAAAAGAGGTGACCCACCGACGGGCGATCGCTCGGGGGCGCGTGCACATGACACCCGAGACCGCCTCGTTGGTGGCTCGTGGTGCAATCAGTAAGGGAGACGTCTTGGCGGTGGCTCGGGTGGCTGGGATCCAGGCCGCCAAGCGAACTTCCGATCTCATTCCGTTATGTCATCCACTCATGATCGGTGGGGTCTATGTGAACTTTCGCATCGGGGATGACTACATCGAGATCGAAACGCAGGTTGAAACTGTCGACCGCACCGGCGTTGAGATGGAAGCGCTTACCGCATGCTCAGTCGCCGCGCTCACGATCTATGACATGTGTAAATCCTCGGACCGTTCCATGACGATCGGCGAGATTGCACTGTGGGAAAAGACCGGTGGTCGATCAGGTACCTATCGACGCGATCCCGATGCGTCTTTGGGAGAAGACGTTCTTGACGGCTCGTTCACCGGAAGCAACGAAAGCACCGAAAACGGCGAAGTGTGACCGATTCCTTGAATCTGTGTAATGCCATACACAGTAAGGAAAATCAGGGTTTTTGGGTGGTAGCCCGCTGGAGTTGAGTAGCGGGGCTGTAGTAGAAACGTAACGTTCTCATTCACCAGATGGATGCTTTGCGGCAACCGTTTCGCAATGCGAAACCTGCCAATGGTTCCGTCCCGACTCTTACGAGGAAAGCAACAGCATGACAATTCTGGTGTTGTTCGTACTCGCAGTCGTGTGGGCGGTGTATCTCGTGTCGTGGATTCGTTCGCGTACGGAACATCACCGTGTGAATTCTATAAGTTCGTTCTCGAACCACCTTTCGATTCTTGAGCGCGCTGCGCCTGGCGCTGCGTCGTCTACGGCGTCGGTGGCATCGGGCACCACCCCGCTCCGCGGCAGTGAGTACTTCGCTCCGCATAGGCCCAAGCTTTCGCCACAGAAGAAGCGCCGTCGTGACATCCTCATCGGCCTTGCCGGCGCCACGGGCGTGACGCTTCTGGGTGCCTTTGCCTTTGGTGGGCTCATGATCGTTCTCTTTGTGCTCTGCCTCGGTGCATTTGGTGGCTATGTCGTGCTGCTGGCCAATGTCCAGAAGCAGAAACTCGAGCGCCAGGCCAAAGTTCGCTACATGAACGAAACGGGTGAAGTCGCCCTGGGCCAGGCATCGACATCTCAGTCAGCATTCGGCGAGGCCGAGTTGCCCCGGATGTTCGTCGTAGGCGGCAACTGAACCATTCGGTTCGTCGATTCCGTGGTGGTTCAGGCTGTCCGGTAGATTGACGACCCCTGCGGGGGTGTAGCTCAGTTGGCTAGAGCGCTACGTTCGCAACGTAGAGGTCGGGAGTTCGATTCTCCTCACCTCCACCGCATTGGCCCGGTCCTCGTGACCGGGCCTTTCTCTTTGTGACACGGGGTTTTGAATCTCACTGTGCCCATTTGGGTGATGGGGCATTAGCGTTTGAGCTATGCCGAGATACCGCTCACGAACGACAACCGAAGGCCGAAACATGGCTGGGGCCCGTGCCCTTTGGCGCGCCACGGGAATGACCGATGACGATTTTGAGAAGCCAATCATTGCGATTGCGAATTCATTTACCCAGTTCGTGCCCGGTCACGTGCATCTGAAGGACATGGGTCAGCTTGTGGCGCGAGAAATCGAAGCCTCAGGTGGCGTTGCCAAGGAATTCAACACCATTGCTGTCGACGACGGCATCGCGATGGGTCATGGCGGCATGCTCTACAGCCTTCCAAGTCGTGACCTCATTGCCGACTCAGTTGAATACATGGTGAACGCACATTGTGCCGACGCACTCGTGTGTATTTCTAACTGCGACAAGATCACGCCAGGCATGCTCATGGCGGCACTTCGCTTGAATATCCCAGCGATTTTTGTTTCAGGTGGTCCCATGGAGGCGGGCAAGACTCGCCTTGCTGGCTCTGAAGTCAAAGTCGATCTCATTTCCGCCATGCAATCGGCCGGCGACAAAAATGTGAGCGACGAAGATGTCGATCGAGTTGAACGTTCTGCCTGTCCCACGTGTGGTTCGTGTTCGGGCATGTTCACCGCAAATTCGATGAACTGTCTTACTGAAGCACTCGGACTTTCACTTCCAGGTAATGGCACGATGCTGGCGACCCATGCCGATCGTGAAGGGCTCTTCCTTCAGGCCGGTCGCACGATCGTCGATCTCGCAAAGCGTTACTACGAGAAGGACGATGAATCCGTTCTTCCTCGGGCAATTGCTAATAAGACTGCCTTTGAGAATGCCATGGCACTCGACGTCGCTATGGGTGGCAGCACTAATACGGTTTTGCACATCCTCGCTGCTGCACACGAAGGCGAAATCGACTTTGTGATGGCCGATGTTGATGCACTTAGTCGTCGGCTGCCGAACATTTGCAAGGTTGCACCTTCTACCGAGAAGTACCACGTTGAAGACGTGCATCGTGCGGGTGGCGTGCCCGCAATTCTCGGGGAACTTGAGCGCGCCGGTCTTATCGATGCTTCGGCACCCACGGTCCACAGTTCATCGCTGCGTGCATCGCTTGATCAGTGGGACATCAAGCGCGACACCTGTACTGCTGAAGCTCGACATTTCTGGAGTGCTGGCCCGGCCGGCATTCCGACCCAAGTCGCGTTCAGCCAAGACACCCGTTGGCCATCGCTCGATGAAGACCGTGAAAACGGTTGCATACGTTCGGTTGAACATGCGTACTCAACCGAGGGTGGCCTGGCAATTCTCGTTGGAAACATTGCGGTCGATGGATGCATCGTGAAGACCGCTGGGGTCGACGAATCTATTTTCAAGTTCTCAGGCATCGCACGCGTCTACGAAAGTCAGGACGCTGCTGTCGAGGGCATCCTGAGCGAAGAAGTTGTCGCTGGCGATGTTGTGGTCGTTCGCTACGAAGGCCCTAAGGGCGGACCGGGCATGCAAGAGATGCTCTATCCGACGACGTACATCAAGAGTCGAGGATTGGGTGAAGAGTGCGCGCTCCTCACCGATGGTCGATTCTCGGGAGGCACGGCAGGGCTTTCGATCGGACACGTGTCACCAGAAGCCGCCGAAGGTGGCCTTATCGGGTTGGTTCAAACCGGCGACGTCATCACGATCGATATTCCTGCTCGTTCAATCACGCTCAATGTTTCCGATGAAGAACTCGCGAAGCGCCGAGTAGCCGAGGAAGCGCGCGGAGACGACGCGTGGACCGCAACCAACCGAGACCGTGTCGTCTCGCAGGCATTGCTGGCCTACGCCGCTTTAACGACTTCAGCTGCACGAGGTGCAGTTCGAGATCTGTCGCAGCTCCGTCGCAACTAATCCGGAGCGAGCGTTACGCCTCTGTGAATCGCTGAACTAAACGAGATCGATACAGTTTCCCAGCGTCGCTGCGGGGGAGTTGGTCGACCACAAAGATTCTCTTTGGGGTTTGTTGAGAACCCAGTTGTTCCTTGCAGAAAGCGATCGTTGATTCGATTGCTTTTTCGGGATCGACGCCGGACGGCAGGACGATTGCGGCCGCCACGATCTCGCCGAACTCTTCATCGGGAAGTCCGAACGCGGCTCCATCCAGCACGCCGGGAGCGGTTGTAAGTGCCTCGTCGATGCGGGCCGGATAGATGTTGACGCCGCCGGTGATGATGCACTCGGCAGTTCTGCCAGCGAGGTAAAGGTAACCATCGGAATCGATGTGTCCTCGATCACCAACCGTGTACCACTGACCGCTTTCGTCGTAGGTCGCTTGCGTTTTTGCGTCGTCGCCGTGGTAGCGGAATGCCGTGGCACTGAAGAACCACACCGTACCCATCTCGTCGGTATCGGCCGGTGAGCGATCGTCGCGTCGAATGCACAGCCGGGATGGATCAATGTGTCCAACACTGCCGGGATGCGCGAGCCACTCTTGGGGTGTGATCCACGTTCCCGGCCCCTCACTCGCTGCGTACATCTCGTGAATAACAGGGCCAAACCAGTCGAACATGGCTTGTTTCGTTGCGACCGTGCACGGGCCCGCCCCATGGAGAACAAATCGCAGGCTTGAAACATCGAACGATTCCCGCTCGGGTACCGCCAGCATTCGGTTGAACATGGTTGGCACAAAGAAGGCGTGGGTGATGGAGTAACGATCAATGAGTTCGAGAACTTGAAATGGCTCGAATCGACTGGTGACGACGACGGTGACGCCAGCGCCGAGTGGCCACTCAAGACAGATGCGGCTCGGCCCAGAGTGATAGAGCGGAGCGGTGCACAACATCGAGTCGCCGTTGTCGCCGTTCATATCGAACATGCCCACCATTGCTTTACCGGCCGCGGCCGCAGCAGCGGAAGGCTGGGGGGAGTGGCGGACACCTTTTGGTCGACCGGTGGTGCCTGAGGTGTAGATCATTTGTGTCCCGCGTTGACGCACGGGAGCAGGAGAAGGCGAAGATGTGAGCGCATCGGCCCACGGGAGGAACCCTTCGATCGGGTCGCCAATGGAGATGCGAAGAGTGATGGCGTCCGGGGCGCTTCGGGCTTGATGAGCAAAGACAGACTCGGCAATGAGTGCTCGCGCTCCGGAATCGGTGAGGACGTACTGCACATCGTCGGTTTCAAGATGCCAGTTGACTGGGAGCAGCGTGAGACCGGCGCGCAGCGCTGCTTCGTAACTCATCATCCACTCAGGTCGATTAGTGGAAAGCACGGCGACCACGTCGCCTGGTTCGAGGCCATGGGCAGCAAATGCTGAAGCGAGTGCGTCAACCGAGGATTCAAGTTCGCCGTAAGTGATCGTCTCGCCGTTGGATGTGACAATTGCTGCTCGATTGGGATCTCGCTGAGCGATCGCTGAGATCTCGCGCCCAACTGCATGGAGTTCTTCGTCGATCACGTTTGGTCCTCGCTAAATGACTGCAGAGAAAACTGGTTGCTGATGGTAGGCCGTTTGCTCGGCGATTCTTGGTTTGCGGAACTCGAGCGACCGCTTCTTGCCAATCACCGAACCTCTAGATCGGTCCGTGCACACGATCTAGAGGTTTCCCAAACACTTCGGGCGGCTTCTCATTAGTGTCGTTCACTATGACATTGACGCTGAACAGTAGGTCCGACCTAGTTGAGCCTGCGGCACGGTTGTTGGCCACAGTTATTGATCTTGGTGACGGAGGAACGGCGGAGCAGCGCCGGATCCTTGAACTGGTTGTGCACAACATTTGGCATCGTCCTGATATCGATGTCACGTCGCTTGAGACAATGAGTCTCGAGGAAGCAGAGATTTTTCGTTCTGACGAGGTCGTTCACCGTCGCTTGCGCATGTTCCTTGTGTTGCTCGAACTCTGTCGCCATCCACTTTCAGAGGAACAGGTCGTTCGAGTTGATGCATACGCCTCCGCGATCGGAGAGATCGATGACTCGGGTCTCAAACTTGCACGCGACCTAGTCAGAGAATCTCATGAAGATGCAGCCGATCATTTCTGGCTTGCTTGGTCTTCGTCGAGAATAAAGCTCAGTGAAGCAGTGCTTCTTGAGCGGTACGAGCGTATCGGCGCGGTAGATCCTGAACTCGTGGCAATGCTGAAACGGTTGGGTGAACTCCCTCGGGGGACCCTTGGCCGCGAGTACGTCGAGTTCTATATGGAATACAAGTTCCAATTTCCTGGCGAAGGCGTTGACAATCCCGCCTTCTTTGTTGGCCACGACATGACCCATCTCATCGCTGGGTTCGGACCGACTGGCCCGGAAGAAGTTGCACTTTCGGCTATGCAGTTAGCGATGAAAGATTCTGATGAGCACTGGATGGTTTTTCTCACAGGAATCGCCGCCTATGAAGTCGGAATCAGTTCAGGCACATCCGATTTCGCGGCCAAAGCAGGAGTTCTTACGAGAGAAGGTGCCCCCGAACTCGTCTTCGAAGGGTTCGAGCGTGGTTCGAAGTGTTCTGGTGACTTCTCAACGGCCGATCATCTCTCGATGGCCCATCTGCCGATTTCGAAGATTCGTGAGATGTATTCGGTCCCCGCTCCGTCGTCGCCGTTTCCACCCTTCATCGATTAATTCGGACGAAGTGCAAAACGAGCGAAGGCCCCGCCGAGGCGGGGCCTTCGCTACTTACGTATCCGGATGATTACGAGAGACGCTCGATAATCATTGCCATGCCTTGGCCGCCACCGATGCACATGGACTCCATGCCGATAGTGCCGCCAGTGTCCTCAAGGCCATTGAGGAGTGTGGCCATGATGCGGGCACCGCTCATGCCGAAGGGATGACCGAGAGCAATCGCGCCGCCGTTCACGTTGAGCTTGTCCCAACTGATACCGAGGTGCTTGGCCGACGGAACTACCTGCGCAGCAAATGCTTCGTTGATCTCGACGAGGTCGATGTCGCTGATGCTCATGCCGGCGCGAGTCATAGCCTGACGGCAGGCTTCGACAGGGCCGAGGCCCATGATTTCGGGATTGAGTGCGCTAACGCCCGAGGAAATGATGCGAGCGATAGGAGTGAGGCCGAGTTCCTTGGCCTTGGTTTCGCTCATAACGATGACAGCAGCAGCGCCGTCATTGAGCGGGCAAGCGTTGCCGGCGGTGACAGTTCCGTCTGGACGGAACACGGGCTTTAGCTCACTGAGCTTTTCCTTGGTCGTTCCGGCGCGGATGCAGTCGTCCTGTTTGACGACAACCGGATTGCCATCAGCATCGACGGTATGAATTGGCGTGATTTCGCGTTCAAAGAAGCCGCGCTCAAGGGCTGCAGTTGCACGCTGTTGTGATTGTGCTGCGAATTCGTCCTGCTCTTCGCGTGAAACGTTTTCGAACTGAGCAACATTCTCTGCGGTCTGACCCATGCCGAGGTAGTAGTCCGAGATGCCGGCGGCGAACGGTGCCCAAACCGGCGCACCACCAGTTGCACGCTCGGCGGTGCGAGCTTCAGCAGCACCCATAAGCGGGTTGTGTGTGCCTGGCATGCCATCGGACATTCCGAGACCGAACTGACTCACGGTTTCAACACCAGCGGAGACGAAAATGTCACCCTCGCCAGCCTTGATCGCGTGTGCAGCCATACGAATGGTCTGGAGTGACGACGAGCAGTAACGGTTAACAGTGACGCCGGGGATGTGGCCCATGCCTGCGAGTTCCGAAACAACGCGAGCGATGTTGTAGCCCTGGGCACCTGCAGGCTGCGCGCAGCCAAGCATGATGTCTTCGACAAGTGTTGGGTCAAGTGAGGGGACCTTGTCGAGAGCGGCACGAATGATTGTGGCCGCGAGATCGTCAGGGCGGACCTGGGTAAGCGAGCCCTTATGGGCACGACCGATTGGTGAACGGGCGGTCGAAACGATGACTGCTTCGGGCATGACACTCCTTGGTGCACGGAACGCCGGACGGTGCCGGCGGGGCGGGCCAGACTGGGCCCTTCGTGGGCATTGTCTATCGCAAGGAACCTACTGAGCGGTAACTACAGGCGAGAAGGCGTGCGGGACGCGTGGTCGTGGGGTAGAACCGTCCTTCTTCCTTCTCCCCAAAAGGCCTTGTTCGCTCTGAGCGGGCAAAGGGCCAAGGTGAACCGCATGGCACTTGATCTGCGAACTCTGATTGACCCAAACACCACCGCAGTGGTGACCTCTGAATGTCAGAACGGGGTGCTTGGCCCCGACACCTCGCTGCCGGAGTTGGCCGACGCCGCCCGTGTCCAGGCGATTCCGAATGGGGCCCGGTTGCTGCATGCCGCCAGAGTCGCTGGTGTGCAGGTTGTGCACGCGGTGTTTTGGCGTCGTCCCGACTATCGCGGTGGCAACTCCAATGGCCGATTGTTCGTTGCCATGCAGAAACATGGAGCAGTTGCCATGGAGCCGGGTAGCCATCTCGCAATGCCGATCGACGAATTTTCTCATTCTTCTAACGATCTGATTCTCGGTCGTTACCACGGGCTTGATCCCATCGGAGGCACCGATCTTGATCCAGTTCTGCGCAACCTGGGAATTCAAACCGTTGTCGTCATTGGCGTATCGGTGAACGTCGCGCTTATGGGACTTTCGATCGGATTGGTCAACAACGGCTATCAGGTTGTTATCCCACGCGATGCCGTTGCGGGTGTTCCTGCGGACTATTCCGAAACGTTGCTCGACAACACCTATCAAATGATTTCGACGGTGGTCACCACCGACGATGTCATCAACGCATGGTCGTGAGTCTGAACCTGTGTAAGGCGGAGGCGTGACCGTTCAGCCGAGTCCAGACGCAGACCGTCAACTTGGGCGTCGAGGTGAAGCAACGCGGCAGCGTTTTCTCAGCGCTATCGCTGAGCTTCTCGAAGAAGGCACCTATCGGGAATTAACCGTGGTTGACGTTGCGCGTCGAGCAGGGACCTCGCCGGCGACGTTCTACCAATACTTCGCGACTGCAGAAGATGCTGTGCTTTCGCTTGCTGGTTCGACAGTTGATGTTGCGGGTCCGGAGCTTGCAGCACTGATCGAAGCTTGTGATTGGACCGATGCTCACGGGTCGGATGCATCGCTCAGTGTC
>Ga0194055_10002477_pt1 | contig 14608 bp, 15 predicted proteins | sample SepL449m_MetaG_FD_155482 | JGI IMG/M metagenome (GOLD analysis project Ga0194055, IMG submission 155482) | Anoxic zone freshwater microbial communities from boreal shield lake in IISD Experimental Lakes Area, Ontario, Canada - Sep2016-L442-9m | ecosystem: Environmental > Aquatic > Freshwater >... | reverse complement strand
CGCTAAAACCCACCATCGACTGTGCAAGAGGAAACGCTAACTCTCCCACCGCTCCAACGATTCCGATGGTGATGGCTCTCGTCCACCACGTTGGCTCTCGAACGAAAAATGGCAATAATCCTGCCGCGTATGCGGCCGCGCCAAACACTAAGGATGCAAGACCGAGTGGTGTTGACAACACGCAGTCATACATCACACCAATGATCAGACCAGAGATTGCTCCAATCTCCGAGCCATATATTGTTCCGGCAGTTACCGCAAATAGCAGCATCACGGGGATCATCACATTGAATGGTCGCATGTCATTCAACAACGTTGTTTGTAACCCCAGCAAAATCAACGACACCAACACCAACCGTGTCCAACGACTGGCCATTAATCGCAACAGTCGTTCGCTCACGGTGCCGTTCGCTCAGTGATCGGTTGATACAACAGGATGCGAACAAAACTTAAATTGCTCAAGTCAGCAACGATGTCAATTTCCAACAACGGTCCTGCTGTTCCGAGCCTCTCTTTCACACGAGACACAGTTCCAACGACAATGTCGGGAGGCGCAAGACTGAGCGAACCACCTGCCGTCACAATTGGTGAACCTGTTTGTACAACGCCAAAGCGCTGAGCTGCGTCGACGAAACGCACTGTCGGTACTCGCCCCGCACCGCGTCCTTCCAAGATTCCGGTCTCACGCACCGACACATTGCTGCCAGGTGGAATTGTTAATGACGAAGAGATGATGGGAGTCCGTGGCGCGACGATTGAACCCGGAGTAAAGCCTGCAATGTTTGATGTTGCTGGCACAGTCGGAACAGTTATGAGTGGGTCGATCGTCACGGGCACCGAAACAATTGTCACCGCCGATGCAGGGTCTTGATTTGGCACCGTCGTAACAGTTGTCTTCGGCGCGTTGATGATCTTGACCGATAACGCATATTGCGGGTCGGTGATCAACATCACTACAGCACGGTTTGCAAACACCTGCGTGATCTTGCCTACAAGTCCAGCAGCATTGAGCACGGGCATTCCTACTTTGATGCCACTTTCTGTCCCCTGATCAATTTCGACGCTCTGAGCAAAATTAGACGGAGAGTCGCCGATCACTTGAGCACTGACCGAGTTAATACCTGCCAAAGTTGGCAATCCGTTTAACGCAAGCAACTCTTGAGATAGACGCACCGAAGCTGCAGCCGCAACTGCAGCACCTTCTTGTTGAGCAATTTTCTCTCGCAGCAGTTCATTCTCTGCGGTCACGTCGTTGTAGTGCGTAATTCCATACCATGCATTTGTTGCAGGACGTGTCACTACCCGAGCCACACTTTCAACTGGTCTAAACACTGCTCCAAAAATCGACCGCAGCGACCTTGTTGCCGAACTTCCCTGCAGATCGAGCGTCACCAAAATGATCGACGTCAGCACAAGCAGCGCCATGATTCGTCTTGACTTCATTGACCGAACAGCCACTAGGAAACCCTACGCAGACCTACTCGAAGGAGGTCTGAGCAGTCAGACCTTTCATGGCTTCGATGTTGTCAAGAGTCATGCCGCAACCCAGCACCACTGAAAACAATGGCTCGGGTGCCAAAAATGCATGAATGCCGGTGTCGTATGTAACGCGCTCGGCGAGCCCAGTCAGTAGTGCTCCACCACCCGACAGCGTCAGTCCGTGCCCAATGATGTCGGCTGCCAACTCTGGCGGGGTGCGTTCAAGCGTTGTCTTGATTGCATCGACTATTGCTGTCACACCAGGACCAATTGCGCTGCGAACATCCTCGCTCGTCACCACTTGCGTGCGTGGCAATCCCGTCAACGTGTCTCTGCCACCCACATCGGCTGTCAGCTCTTCTGCCAATGGCCACGCCGAACCGAGTTGCAGCTTTACTTCTTCAGCAGTGTTCTCACCAACATCCAATGAAAACTCTGTTCTAAACATCTCCACAATTGCTTCGTTCAGTTCGTCGCCTGCAACACGTGCCGAATATGCAGTCACGATGCCACCCATCGAGATCACTGCAACTTCAGTAGTGCCACCACCGATATCCACGATCAAACTTGCGCTCGGAAGATGCACGGGCAGTCCGGCACCAATTGCCGCGGCCATTGGTTCTTCAATGATGTACACCGGTCGTCGTGCACCGGCAAACTCTGCAGCCTCTTGCACCGCGCGACGCTCGACGCCTGTGATCTCCGACGGCACACAAATAATCATTCGCGGCTTATTCCATCTGCTTGTGTGCACTTGTTGAATGAAATAGCGAAGCATCTTTTCGCACACATCAAAATCAGCAATCACTCCGTCTTGCAGTGGGCGCACTAAACGAATATTTTGCGGAGCACGACCCCACATTCGCTTAGCCTCAAAACCAACGGCCACGAGTTCGCCGGTTCGGCTGTCTACGGCAACCGACGACGGCTCATTGAGTACAACACCCTCACCCTTGACATACACAAGTGTGTTGGCGGTGCCCAAGTCGATGGCGATGTCACGTCCTAACGAAAGTGCGCCTCCACCAGCCATGCTTTGGTCTCCTTAGCGCGCCAACGCAGTTGCTCAGCACGGGGTTAATCCTCAAATCCTACCTAACCGTATTGATCAAGCAGGTTCTACAAATTTGGAAAGAAGATCCCAATTTCTCGTGCCGCAGAGGCTGCAGAGTCACTTCCATGAATCAGGTTTTCGGTAAACATCGTGCCGTAATCTCCACGGATCGTGCCTGGTGCTGCAGCCTTCGGGTTGGTTGCACCCATCATCGTGCGCAACACTTCCCACGCATCTTCTGGTCCTTCAACAACAAGTGCCACCACTGGGCCCCGCGACATGAAGGCCACGAGCTCTGGGTAAAAACCCTTGCCCTTGTGCTCTTCGTAGTGGCGCTCCAAAATTGCAGCATTCAGTGTGCGCAACTCCATCGCCACGATCTTCAGACCTTTGGTTTCAAACCTTGAGAGAATGCTTCCGACGAGACCGCGCTCGACTGCATCTGGCTTGAGTAGGACAAGTGTTTTAGTGCTCATCCCTACAGTTTACGGCGCAGAAAGGTCCGAGCACTACCTACGACATACAAACTTCCTGCCACAAGCACAGCATCTTCTTCGCGAGCAATATTCAATGCTTTATCGCACGCAGCCTCAACGGTCTCACACACCACAACCTGTTCGCAACCCATTTGTTTTGCAGCACTCCCCAGATCATTCGCGCCAAGTCCACGTGGCGATGGCGCTGTGCAACAAATCACCACATCAAATTCATCTGCACGCAATGCCGAAAGCAACATCTGCGGATCGCGACCCTTTAAGGCACCCACTACCAAGATTCGTTTTCCTTCTGGAGAAAAATCGTCAAAAAATACCTGTGCGCACACGTCGGCACCTGCCGGATTATGTGCGCCATCAATCACCACAAGCGGTCCGCGACCGAGCACTTCAAATCGGCCAGGCATTCTCACTGCCGCAAAACCCTCGCGTACCACTTCCACATCCAGCACATTGCCAAAAAATTCCTCAACTGCAGTCAATGCAATCGAAGCGTTGTCGCCTTGATGTTGTCCGTGCAGCGGCAGCGGCAACTCTTTATATACCGCACGCTCGGTTCGCACATCGATCATGCGCCCACCAACAGCCAATTCGTTTTCAGATATTTCAAAATCATTTCCTCGAAGTAGAACCGCAGCTGATTCGGCTGCATTCCAAATCTCACGCAATTCATCATTGGTGTCGCCCACCACGAGCACACTTCCCGGTTTAGAGATGCCAACTTTTTCAAAAGCAATATCTTGCAGTCGCGGTCCAGCAAATTCTGTGTGGTCCAAAGCGATGTTTGTAATTACTGCAACAGATGAATTGACGACGTTGGTTGCATCCCATCGTCCAAGCATCCCTACTTCAATCACTGCCACATCAACTGCCGTGTCGGCAAAATACCTAAAGGCTGCTGCCGTCATAATTTCAAAATACGAAGGTCGAACGCCGCCGAGCACTTCAATGTCGGCAATAGCGGCAACGCAATCGGCAAAGTCTTGCTCGCTTATTGGTTCGTTGTTGCGCGATATTCGTTCGGTCAATGCTTCCAAATGCGGGCTTGTGTATGTGCCAACTTGCAGCCCATGAGCGATCAACAGCTGCGTAATGATCTGTGTCGTTGAACCTTTGCCGTTGGTACCAGTGATATGGATTACTGGATAGCTCAAGTGCGGCTGACCCATCAAATCCATAAACCTGTTGATGTTGTCGAGCGAAGGAGATTCGACGCGACCAGTTTTTTCGTAACTGGCGTGCTCGTCTAAATAGCTAAGTGCTTCGCCGTATTGCATGTTGCGCAGGCTAGTTCTTAAGAAGCAGCGCGGCGCTGACGAGTGACACGAGTGTTTCGCATCACGAGTTCAGGACTCGACTTCGTAGCTATTGATTTTTCGTCAAACACCACTCGCGCAACGTCGGTGCGGCCCGGTATTTCATACATCGTGTTGAGTAATACTTCTTCCAAAATTGCACGCAACCCGCGAGCACCAGTGCCTCGATGCAATGCTTGTTCGGCAATTGCCACGAGAGCAGCAGGCGTTATTTCAAGTTCAATGTCTTCAAACTCAAAAAACTTTTGGTACTGCTTGAGCAGTGCGTTCTTTGGCTCTGTCAAAATCGAGATCAATGCTGCCTTATCTAGGCTGTGCACCGCGCCGACCATCGGTAGTCGACCAATAAATTCAGGAATCATTCCAAACTTCAGCAAGTCTTCTGGCAGCACTTGTGCAAACAACTGCCCAGCATCCTTCTCTGCTTTCGAGCGCACCTCGGCATGGAAACCGACACCCTTATGGCCAATGCGGTTTTCGATGATTGTGTCGAGCCCAGCGAACGCACCGCCAACGATAAACAACACGTTGGTTGTATCTATTTGGATGAACTCTTGGTGTGGGTGCTTGCGACCACCTTGAGGTGGCACCGAAGCAACTGTGCCTTCAAGAATCTTGAGTAGCGCCTGCTGAACGCCCTCACCCGAGACATCTCGCGTAATTGAAGGGTTTTCGCTCTTGCGCGCGACCTTGTCAATTTCGTCTATATATACGATGCCCATCTCGGCACGCTTCACATCAAAATCGGCAGCCTGCAACAACTTGAGCAAAATGTTCTCAACGTCTTCACCCACATAGCCGGCCTCGGTCAGTGCGGTGGCATCGGCAATAGCAAATGGAACGTTGAGCAATCTGGCAAGCGTTTGGGCCATGTGCGTCTTGCCGCAACCAGTTGGGCCAAGCAGCAAGATGTTGCTCTTTTGCAATTCGACTTCGTCGCGACGAGCATTGCCCGAATTTTTGTATTTAATGCGGCGGTAGTGATTGAACACAGCAACAGCCAAAACTTTTTTGGCTTGCTCTTGACCGACGACGTACTCGTCTAAAAATGCGCGAATATCGCGCGGGATTGGAAGTTCTTCTAAACCAACTTCGGCAGCTTGACCAAACTCTTCATCAACGATCTCGTTGCACAACTCGATGCACTCATCGCAAATATGTACTCCAGGACCAGCGATAAGTTTTTTGACTTGCTTTTGCGACTTGCCACAAAAAGCACACTTAATCAGTTCGGCTGTATCTCCAAATTTGGCCATGAGTCAGTTTCCGGTGCTCAGCGAATCGGGCCAGTGCGATCGGCATGTGTGCGAGCAGTGATGATCTCGTCGATCACTCCGTACTCGAGAGCAGCAGGTGCTTCGAGAACAAAATCACGATCGGTGTCGTTGTGCACGCGCTCGACCGACTGACCGGTGTGCTCTGACAAAATTCCTTCGAGCAACTCGCGCATCCGCAAAATTTCGCGAGCAGCCAACTCGAGGTCGGTTACTTGGCTGTAGCCAACTTGGCCATATGGCTGATGCAACAAAACTCGTGAGTGTGGCAATGCCAGGCGCTTGCCTTTTGTGCCAGCGGCAAGCAATACAGCAGCGGCAGACGCAGCCTGACCAAGGCAAATAGTTGCAATGTCATTCTTGATGAATTGCATGGTGTCGTAGATAGCAAACAGCGCCGTGATATCGCCACCAGGGCTATTGATATAGATGTTGATGTCTTTGTCGGGGTTTTCACTCTCGAGGTGAATCAACTGCGCACAAATGAGGTTGGCAATCGTGTCGTCAATAGGAGTACCAAGGAAAATAATGTTCTCTTTGAGCAACCTGCTGTACAAGTCAGACGTGCGCTCTCCACGACTGGTCTGCTCGGTGACATTGGGAACGTAATAGTTCCGCATCACATTTTCTTCACGCATAATGCCGTCTCCCTGCAAGGTTTCTAGTCGGTAGCCAACTGCACTGCCGCTTGTCTCATTCCTAGAAACTAAATAGTAGTTGCACGGCTTGCTTATTCGGTGGAATTCCCTTGTGACTCATCACCAAAGAGGTCGTCAGCATTGATTGCGTTGCCCTCTGGGTCTACAAGGGTCGAATTGCGTAGCAACCAATCGACGGCTTGCGATTTATGAATTTGAGCAGCCAGTTCGGTCAACGCATCGTTGTCTTGGTAGGCCTTGCGCACTTGATTGACCTTGCGGCCAACTTGCAGCGCAATGCGCTCAATTTCTTGTTCGATGTCATCTTCACTGGCGGTAATTGCTTGAGCAACAGCAACTGCACGTAGCGCAAGATCAACCCTGACTGCTTTTTGCGACTCGGTGCGCAAGTTTTCGATGAAGCTCTCTGTCGTTTGACCAGTTGCAGACAACCATTGATCAATTGAAACACCTTGCGATTGAAACTGCTCAACAGTGTTGCGCACTCTTGCTTGCAAATCACTGGCAATCATTGCTTCAGGAATGTCGATCGTCACGAGTTCTGCCAAAGCAGCAGTGGTGCGCTCGACAAACACGCTGCGCGTCTGGTTGAGTTTGATTTCTTCGAGACGCTTACGCAACGAAGCCTTCCACGCGTCAACTGTTTCAAATTCCGAAACGTGCTCAGCGACCCACTCGTCGGTCAAGTCATCAAGAACCATCTCTTGCACTTTTTTTACAACGACCATCATCTCAGCAATGTCGGTTGTGCCATTTGGTGCTTCAGAATACGCAATGGTCGAGCCCAACTTTTCGCCGGTCAATTTCTCGTCGAAGCTTGCCGACACCCAACCCTTACCAACTTCATATGCCCAATCTTCAACATTGAGTCCTGGCACTGGAGTACCTTCGCGAGTTCCGTTCAAGTCGAGCGACACATGGTCGCCTTTTGCAATTGCGCGATTGTTTTCAACGTCCTTCAGCACACCATGTCGTGAACGCTCAGACTTCATTGCATCATTAACGTCTTCTTCTTTAACAAGCAGCGCTGGAAGTTCGATGCGCAGGCCGTTGTAACCAGGCACGGTCACAATTGGTCGCACTTCACACGTTGCATCAAAACTGACGATGCCATCTTCTTCGCCCTTTGTCACTTCAATCTGCGGTGTTGCAATCAGGTCAACATCATGTTCACGCACGGCTTGTGCCAAATACTCTGGAATGGAATCTTGAATCGCTTGCGACCTCGCGGCACCAAGTCCGATCTGGGCTTGTAACAATTGGCGCGGAGCCTTGCCTTGGCGAAACCCAGGAATACGGATCTCATTTGCGATTTTGCGGAAGGCCTTATCGATGTTTCGATCGAATTCGACCTCGTCAATTTCCACTGACAGTTTGACTTTGTTGCCCTCGAGGGTCTCAATGATGCTTTTCACAGAGCGCAAAGTGTACCCTTTTCAGTTGTGACAGCCTCATGGAAACCACATTCACTTGCCACACCGCATATTGGTCAGATCGACCTCAAAAACGGTGACACCGTGCAACTCACAGTCGATCTAGAAGGACTGCCAGCAGGCAGCGAGGGCAAAGTCATTTTGGCCAATGGTTTCAATTGGCTGCGCTATCGCGTCCGTTTTGCAAACGGCACCGAAGTGGGCGATCTAGACCACCGCAACATTGCGCCGATTGGCAAGACTGCTCGCCGTCTTGAGCGCGCCGCCAAGCGCGCTTCGTAACGTAAAAATATTCAGCCAACTTGTAATACAGTTCGCGCCATGACAACACCAGTCGATATTCGTACTCGTTTTCCTGGCGCCAGCAATAACTGGGCTCGCTTCGATGGGCCAGCAGGCACTCAAATGGTTGACGCAGCAATTCGCGCGATGAGCGACTTCGCTGCAGGTGGTTCAAACGCCAACACTGGTGGATATTTTTCTTCTGCTCACGATTGCGATGCCCTACTCGACCGCACACGCCAAGTTGTTGGCACATTGTTTGGTGCAGACCCAGAGGGCATTTGCTTTGGCGCCAACATGACCACGATGACGATGGCGTTCACTCGCGCTGTTGCTCGCACGCTTAAACCTGGTGACAGAGTTGTTGGAACCAAACTCGACCACGATGCAAACGTTTCTCCGTGGCGCATTGCATGCGAATTCTCTGGCGCAGAACACGTGCTTGCGCCATTTAGCACCACAACATTCATGCTCGATACGCAAGCAATGCTCAAAATGATTACGCCCAACACCAAGTGGGTTGCCATCACTGGCGCATCCAACTTGCTCGGTACAGCGCCAGATCTCAAGCCAATCATCGATGCTGCGCACGACGTCGGTGCGCGAGTCTTTGTCGATGCAGTGCACTTAGCAGTGCATCGCCCTATCGATATCGCACAACTTGGTTGCGATGTGTTGGCCACTTCGCCATACAAGTGGTATGGCCCACACGCCGGCGTGTTGTGCGTGGATCCCGACTTGCTGAATTCTCTGCCAATTGCCAAAGTACGCCCAGCCGAAAACGTTGGTCCGCGCAGGTTCGAGACTGGCACTCCAAACTTTGAAGGCATTGCGGCAGTAGAAGCCGCTGCGCGATTCTTGCTCGAAGAAGACATGCACAAAGTCATGGCCTACGAGAATGATATTTTTTCGCCACTTCTTTCTGGATTACTGGCAATCGACAACGTCAAGGTTTGGGGTATTCCAACCCTCTCGGGTCGTGTCCCCACTGTTTCTTTCACTATTGAAGGTCACCATCCCGATCATGTTGCACAAGTTCTTGCCGATGCCCACATTGCCGTGTGGTCTGGCAGTTCATATGCAGTCGAGGCCGTTGACCAACTCGGTCTCACTGAAAGCGGTGGCGTTGTGCGCGCGGGAATCACGCGATACGTCAACAGTGACGACGTTTCACGATTGCTACAAGTTGTGACTTCACTCGCGTCTCATCACTAATTCACATCGCTAGGATGTTCAAGTCCGGGGAGTGGCGCAGTTGGTAGCGTGCCTGGTTTGGGACCAGGAGGCCGGGGGTTCAAGTCCCCCCTCCCCGACAAATAGTTATGACGCCTCAAGCCCACAATCCCGAAATTGACAACGCCAAATACGTTTCGTTTGTCTCATTCCGTAAATCCGGCAAGGCCATTGCTACCCCAGTGTGGATTGCACCATTTGAAGATGGATACGGCTTCACGATCGAGAGCACGTCGGGAAAAGCGAAGCGACTCGCCCATACTTTTCGCGCCACCATTCAGGCATGCGATGTCAAGGGTGTCATCACGTCTGGCTCGACTATTTACAACTGCACCGCATCGGTCGTATTGCACGAACGAGCCGAACAAGTGCGAGATGCAATTGCTCACAAATATGGACTGACTTATAAAGCTTTTTCAATTCTTTTGTGGTTCAGATCACGTTTTGGAAAGTCAAAAGGACTTCCCGAGGCTGCAGTGATTCTCAAAATCACGCCGTAATCATTCAGCGAGTTACTGAATACTTCGTCGACTTCGACGACATTGCATCGAGCACGTCGGCTATTGGTCGCACGCCAATCCCAACCGTGTTTGGCACATCGATGTAGCCATCGCGCAGCACAAATGGTTCGGTCACATCTTGCGTGAAATACCTCGACGAAGCCGACGTGTCACCTGGCAACGTAAAGCCTGGCAATGCAGCGAGTGCCAAGTTTGCAGCGCGACCAATGCCGGTTTCCAGCATTCCACCACACCACACGGGTACGCCACGCGACACACACAAATCATGAATCTTTTTTGATTCCAAATATCCACCAACCCGCCCAGGCTTGATGTTGATGATTGAGCACGCACCAATATCAATTGCGCCACGAGCGACATCAAAAGTCGTGATCGACTCATCCAGACAAATCGGCGTCCCTACCTTCTTGCTCAGTTCCACATGACCAATCAAATCTTCTTCAGGTAATGGTTGCTCAATCAACAGCAAATTGAATTCATCGAGCTTTGCGAGGTGCGATGAGTCATCAATGGTGTACGCCGAGTTGGCATCCACCTGCAACAACATGTCATCCCCAAACGCTTCGCGTACTGCGCGCACGCGCTCAATATCCAGACCCGGCTCAATTTTGAGTTTGATACGCACATACCCTTGCGCCAGATACCCGCTCACCGTTTCCAAAAGTTCTTCAGTCGTTGACTGAATACCTACCGAAACACCAGATGCAACACGGGTTTGGGTGGCTCCCAAAAAAGTAGCAAGCGACATCTTGTCGCGGCGCAATTGATAATCAAGAAGTGCGGTTTCTACTGCGGCTTTGGCCATGAAGTTGCCCCGAATACTTGAGGCCGCCAAGACAAACTCTTGAGCCGTCATGGTCGGAGTAATCATTGGCAACAAGTACCTCGTGATCACTTCATCGCAGCCGTCAACATATTCAGACGAATACAACGGTGCGGCCATTGCCACACACTCTCCCCACCCTTCTTCGTCACTGCCAACAACATGCACATACAACAGATCGCGATCAACCTCTACTCCAAATGAAGTGCGGAATGGTGAAACGAGATTGATATGCGCTCGCCTAATTTCAATATGTTGGATTGTCACAATGCCCCGTCTGTTTCAACTCGTTTATCAAGTACGTACGAAAATTCCTGAGTAAGCCCAACTACTTGCAAACCTTTCAACTCCGCAGATTCAAACGCTGCTCGTTGCCGGACCCTCCAACCATCAGACTGCACCCGATCAGTCTTGCGCAACTGTTCAATGTCGGCTGGTGTCTCGACAACAACTGCAGTCTTTGATGGTTCAACAAATGTGTTTGCTAAAGGCGCATCTACCCCTACTACGTCCCATCGCACCAACACCCGGTCGCTCTGCTCACCAGCATTGATGCCATCGTCCAATTCACCATAAAAGTTTTCGTGATACCCAAGCACTCGTGCTCCCAGTTTGACAAGGTTGAAATGCGCGTTACGTCGCACAAGTGGATCAAAGGTCCAGGTGATGCTGTCAAAACCATTTTCTTTTGCCCAGTCCCACTGATGCCTCTTGATCATCTCACCAATGCCCTTGCCAACAAATTCTGGCAACACTCCCGTTGCATGCGAATGAAGGTTTGGTCCAATCAATCCCGGCAACGCCCGACCCACAAGAGCAAAGGCCGCCCCAACCGCCACGCTGTCTATATATATGACACTTCCGTAGCCGCCGTTGTGCAGGCTTGCGGTCATGATCTCTGGGGAAACCATTGATTTCACGTCCCAGACCTTGTCAAACAGGTCTGCGATCAACGCCGAATCCGCGGGCGTATGAGCAACGCGAATCTCTATTCTCACCATTTGCTCGGGCTCGCTCGGGCTGACTGAACTTTCCATTGGTTAAAACCCTACCGATCAGCCAAGATGGTAGGTATGCCCGTCACCGTCACCATTGTTGATCACCCAATCGCAGCCGAAGCCCTCACCAATCTGCGCGACCAAAATTCGTCCAACCAAGTCTTCCGCGCCGAGATGCGAAGGCTTTCACTGATTGTGATCGCCGAAGCCACACGTTCAGTGCCAACGCGAAAGGTTCGAGTTACGACTCCGCTCTGCGAAACAGATGGAATCCAAATCGCACAGCGGCCAGTGCTCGTTCCAATTCTTCGCGCAGGTCTTGGCATGCTGCCTGCAGCGATGGAACTTTTGCCAGATGCCGACATTGCAGTTGTCGGTGTGCAACGCGATGAAGTCACTCACGAACCAAGTGAATATGTTGCAAAACTTCCAGCACGCCTCGATGGTCGTCACTGCATCGTGCTCGACCCAATGCTTGCAACTGGTGGCTCACTCGAGCATGGTTGCAAAATTCTTGCCGCTCGAGGAGCGCCGCAACCTCTCACCATTGCATGCGTGCTTGCCGCACCTGAAGGTATCGCCTACCTCGAAAAATCTGGAATGAATTTACACATCGTTACTGCTTCAGTTGACGAACGACTCAACGAACATGCATTCATCGTGCCGGGTCTTGGCGACGCAGGCGACCGTCAATTTGGACCGCCAAACTGATTGAAGTTTCTCGTTAGCCAAAAAAGGTATCGGCAACATCTTTAAAGAACGCAAGGTCTATCGTGCGTATTTTTCCTGCCGTCACGGACATCGATTCACGCTCGATCCGATCACCGCGCAACACCACCATCTGACCAAAAGCTCTGTCGCGCACTGCATCAACTGCGGCTAAACCAAAACGTGTTGCAAGTACACGGTCATAACTTGTCGGAGTGCCACCCCGCTGCACATAGCCAAGTTGCACAACGCGCGAGTCATATCCTGTGCGCGCACTAATCGCCGGCGCAATCACATGCGCAATGTCGCCGAGTCGTTCACGTCCGTACAAATCCTGTTGACGTTCTGGCAAAACCAACTTGTTATCTCCCAGCCCGCTCAGTGGCTTCGCACCTTCTGCCACAACCACAACTGATGCATATCTTCCGCGATCATGCCGATGCGCAACCACGTCTGACAATTTGTTGATATCAAAGGGAACTTCAGGAACAAGAATTGCAGTTGCCCCTCCAGCAATTCCTGCGTGCAGCGCAATCCAACCAGCATCACGACCCATCACTTCCACGACCATCACACGATCATGACTTTCTGCCGTTGTGTGCAATCGATCAATTGCATCGGTGGCGATTTGCACCGCAGTATTAAAACCAAATGTAGTGTCGGTGCCAACTACGTCATTATCGATCGTCTTGGGCACACCAACTATCGGCAACCCATATTGTTCCGACAATATGGATCCAACAGTGAGTGAGCCGTTACCCCCGATCACTACAAGAGCCTCGACAGCCAAATCTGCAAGTGATCGCTTTACACGCTCCACCCCGTCGCCCGTTTCGAGTGGGCTCCCACGACGAGTTCCAAGAATTGTTCCGCCGCGTGGAAGTGTCCCTCGCACACTCGCATCATTGAGCACAACCCCACGTTTTTCCATGACGCCATCCCAAGCGTCATAGAAACCAAAAACTTCGGTGTCCTTGTCGAGAGTGGTCTTACGCACGATTGCTCGAATGACTGCATTGAGTCCGGGGCAATCTCCGCCGCCAGTCAATACACCGATGCGCATCACTTCAGCCTACGAGTAGTTGTCAGAACGAATTCTGATGTGACTTGTGTTCGCAGTAAAACTATTCAACTCGCTATTTAGTACTATGACTGGCATGACGAAGACTGCTGCTAAATCAAAAGCAAAACCCTCCCCAAAGTCTGTTTCGAAGCCAAGCGAGACGGTGCTCAAGCGCGATGTGCAGAACATGCGTACCGAGCTTGCCGACCGCCTGCTTACCTTGCGAGCCAAACACGACCTCAGCCAGGCGCGCCTTGCCGAATTGGCAGGAGTCGACCGCAAGACCATTAACCGTATAGAAAATGGCCATTTCTCTCCCGCACTCGACACCCTTGTGCGGCTGAGTTCTGCCCTCGCCGTCACCCCCGCCAGCCTGCTCAAGGTCTGAATCTCAACGAGCCTTGAATGGTGGGTGAACGAAAGTTGACATCCACCCCATAGTTGTGGATAAAGTACTTCCTACCAATTACCAAACAGGGGGAAGTACATGTCAGAAGTAAATGAAATGGTCCAAGAAGTAGCGACAGCAGGAATTTCGCGTCGTCACTTCGTGCAAGGTGCCGCTGCGGTAGCAGCAGGTGCAGCACTTCCGATGACACAAATTCTCGGAGGCTCATCAGTGAGCGCCGCTGGATCAAAGTTGTTGCGAGTTGCAACCGGCAAGCAAGAGCACGTTGCTGCTCCATGGGAATCCTCGGGTGGATCACTTTTCATCTTGAGCATGGTCGGCGAATGGCTGACTTGGCAGTTGCCAAACGGCAAGCTCGAGCCACGTATCGCAGAGAGCTGGACATCATCAGCTGATGCCAAGCAGTGGTCATTCAAGATTCGTTCGGGTGTCAAGTTCAATGACGGCACACCACTCACCGCTGACGATGTTGTGTACACCTTCACATCCATCTTCGACAAGACTCTCACCAAGGGCATCTCGCGCTCGAAGGGCAACTACGACAACATCTTGGACGCAAAGGGTGTAGTCAAAGTTGACGCCAACACCGTTCAGTTCAACTTGTTGCAAGCAAACGGAAACTTCCCATACTTCGTTTCGTCAGCTTGCTACGGAATGTGCATCATCAAAAAGGGTGCATTCGGTGGAGCAGGTTGGGAAAAGACAATGATCTCGGCTGGCCCATGGAGAATGGTGAGCCACGTCAATACCGAGACAACGATGTACGAAAAGAATCCGTACTACTGGGACCCAACATTTAACCCAGGATTCAACAATGTTGAATTCGTACAATTTGTATCAGCAGCAACTGCACTTCCACAAC
>Ga0194055_10002476_pt1 | contig 14611 bp, 13 predicted proteins | sample SepL449m_MetaG_FD_155482 | JGI IMG/M metagenome (GOLD analysis project Ga0194055, IMG submission 155482) | Anoxic zone freshwater microbial communities from boreal shield lake in IISD Experimental Lakes Area, Ontario, Canada - Sep2016-L442-9m | ecosystem: Environmental > Aquatic > Freshwater >... | reverse complement strand
TCAAGGAAACTACCTCGCTGAACGACTCGACTTCACTATGCACGCAAAAATGAATCAGAAATCCATCAATAGTGGGGCGGTCGCTCTTCACTCGCATCGCGCATCTCAGCCGGCTCGGACAGTTGTTGAAGCTTCTGCTCAAACCGCGCCAACTGATCCTTGCTTCCCTTCAATTCCAGATGCATGCTGACAAACGCCTGATGCATCTGCTCCAGATCGTGCTGCAGGTGCGCCACCGCAGTTTCGAGCTGAATAATGCGGTCCGACAGGGCTGAAGGTTTTTCGGAACTCACGCAAGGATCTCTTTCAGGACGTGTCCATGGACGTCTGTCAGTCGCATGTCCCGCCCGCTAAACCGGTAAGTCAACTTGGTGTGGTCCATTCCCAGGAGATGTAACATCGTCGCATGCAGATCGTGGATTTCGACTTTGTTTTCCACTGCACGGTACCCAAAATCGTCTGTTGCTCCGTACGTCACTCCACCCTTGACTCCGCCTCCAGCCATCCAGATGGTGAAGCCAAACGGATTGTGATCTCGCCCGTCTGCCCCTTGGGCAAACGGTGTTCGGCCAAACTCGCCGCACCAGACAATCAATGTTTCGCCAAGCAGCCCGCGAGCTTTCAGATCTTTGATCAATCCAGCAATGGGTTTATCGACCGATTTGGCATTTTTCGTGTGACCATCCACCAGGCCCCCATGTTGATCCCAGCGATCTCCATTTCCCCCTGGGCACGTCAGTTCAATAAACCGCACGCCACGTTCCACAAGTCGCCGAGCCACCAGGCAGTTACGTCCAAAATGCCGCGTGTTGCCATATTCGTCGTTCAGACCGTAAAGCTCTTGCGTTTCCTTGGTTTCGCTGCGCAGGTCTGTCAGGTGCGGAACGGCAGTTTGCATCCGTGCAGCGAGTTCGTAGTTGGCAATCGCCGACTCCAATGCATCCACATGCCCCAGTTTCTCCAGTCGCGACTGGTCTAAACGTCGCATCAGCGCTAATTTTGCATCCTGAATTTCACGTGATTTTTCACTGGGACGAATATTTGCCACCGGAGCTTCGCCCGACGTAAAGACTGACCCCTGATAGGCGGCTGGCAGAAATCCACTCCCAAAACAATCCATTCCACCCGGTGGAATCAGTCCGCCATTCAGAACCACAAACGCTGGGAGATCGTCACATTCGGATCCCAGGCCATAGCTGACCCAGGCACCATGGCTGGGGCGTCCCTGCAACCCGCTTCCTGAATGAAGGAAGTAGTTTGCAAACGTATGTTCTGAAAACTGCGACACGACTGAGCGAACCACGGCCAGTTCGTCTGCACACGTTCCGACATGCGGAAACAGATCACTGACAGGGAGTCCACACTCGCCATAATTCTTAAAGGCCCACGGCGATTTTAACAGCTTGCCGATATTCGCAAACTGAGTCGGCTCGACCTTCCCCAGTACTTCGTAAGGGCTCTTACCGTGATGTTTTTCCAGCATTGGCTTCGGGTCGAACGTATCGACTTGGGATGGCCCACCATCCATGTAGAGGAAGATGATGTGCTTGGCTTTTGCGGGAAAATGAGTCGGTTTTGGTGCCAGTGAATTGGTGGTCAGGGTACCAGCGGCCAGCGCCCCGCTGCTGGCCAGCATCGACGACAGTGCCACCGCACCAAATCCGTTCGCCCCTTGAGTTAGCATCTGTCGACGGGAAAGAGGCTGAGACAAATATCGCTGGCAGGGGAACATAACGGACCTGCATTTCGTATGATGGTAATTGTCGAATTGTTTTGTACGCCGAAAGATTAGCGAGGGACCGCAATCATGCTCAGGAATGAGCATCTGCGTCCCGGGTGATTATACTCGCACCACAGGCCCTAAACAAACCGAAACCGTTACCAACCCTTACCTTTGGGCGGGCGATTCAGCCATTCGTCAAGGTCTGCATCTTGGTCCAGATGCTTCTGTAATTCATTCAGATTCTGTTGCCAGGGGTCGATCGTCGCTGCGGACCAATCTGGATCATCGCTTCGAGCAATTTCAGCAACATCGATCTCACCAAACTCACCCAGCCAGTACGCTAGGTCTTCACCCGACTTCGCAGGACTTTTCGGGGAACTGGGAGGAGCCGGTTTGGCTGCAGCGGCCGCTCTCGCACGGGCTGACAACCGCTGGAACAGCACTTCGCTGTCAATGGTGTCCGCACGTCGGTGGCGTGCCGCTTTCTGGATCCGATGATCACTGGAAACGACCAACAATTGCGTTGGGGAGGAATGCGCCTCAATCAATTCTTCAATTAACGAATCCGCATCATGCCCCGGTTCGGCGAAGCGTACCAGCAGTTCCGCGTGCCGCATGGAACGATCCAGACCCGACGGGGCTTCGATCGCATCGAAGACGACCGTACAGCGCACCCGTTCTTCGGTGGTCAATTCATTGACCAGGCGGACAAGCAGTCGATGACGCTGCCGCCGCAATTCGCCGGGGGCGTATCGCGCCTGCGACAATCCCGCCGCGTGCAACAGGTTATAGCCATCAATCAGCAGGAACGGGACAGACATTATCGCACCAATCGTCAGGAGCCTTCTGAGCGATAGCGGACTTCGCCATTGATCAAAACAGTTCGAACCTGTCCCCGGACCGACCAGTTTGCAAACGGAGTATTTCGGCTCTTGGAACGGAACCGTGCCGGATCGATGGACCAGTCGACAGCCGGATCAATCACGGTAATATCGGCGGGAACGCCACTGGCCAGTGACCCTGATTGCGGGAGTTGCAGAATTCCAGCGGGGCCGGTCGTCAACTTGCTGAGCAATTGCAGCCACGTCAGTCGACCCGGCTCAATCAGAGTCTTGATACAAAGCGGCAGCAGCGTTTCCAGTCCCACGATCCCAAACGGAACTTGATCCAGCTCGCGATCTTTCTTTTCAGAAGCATAGGGCTGGTGATCGGCCGAGATTGCGTCGATCGTTCCGTCGGCCAGACCATCGATCAAACTGGCGATATGATCAGAGCTTCGCAGCGGCGGGCGAACCTTGAACCGGGAGTCGTATCCCTGCATCTCCGCGTCCGACAAGGCCAGGTGATGTGGCGTGACATCGCACGTCACTGCGATCCCCTGCTGCTTGGCGCGGCGAACCTGTTCCACTGATCCCGTGGTCGAAATGGACATCAGGTGAATGCGTCCCCCCGTCAATTCCGCCAGCGCAATATCACGACTGACCATAATCTCTTCCGCAGCCGCAGGCATTCCCCGCAGTCCCAGCAGCGTGGAGAAATACCCTTCGTGCATGACTCCAGCAGCGGTCAGGGTCGGGTCTTGCGGATGAACGAAAATTGGCCGATGAAACATCCGAGCGTATTCCAAGGCTCGGCGCATCACTTCGGCGCTGGCAATCGGCGACTGCGAGTCTGTAAACGCCAAGGCACCGCTGCGGGCCAACTGCCCAAGATCGGCTAATTCGACCCCGGCATGGCCTCGCGTGACAGCTCCCAACGGATGAACGCGACAGTTTCCAGCTCGCTTGGCCTGCAGGACGACGTACTCGGCTGCCGCAGCGTTATCAACCACCGGTTGCGTATCGGGAAGCGCAGCGATTGTCGTAAAGCCACCTGCCAATGCCGCTGCCGTCGCTGTCGCGGTCGTTTCATCTTCTTCGTAACCGGGATCACGTATGCCAACGTGAGTATCGATGAATCCGGCCGACACAATGCAGCCCGTGGCATCCAGGACCTGATCGACATCCCCAAGCTCACGACCGATCTGAACAACTCGACCGTCGCGCACAAGAACATCGGCGACCTGATCCAGCCGCTGGCTCACATCGATCACTCGACCACCGCGAATCAACAGAGAAGACATCGGCGGCAAGGCCTCTTTTGGAATCCGAATGACAGAATTTTTGATATATTTCAAATCGATTTCAGCATTGTCGTGCTTCGTGTAGCAGCGACAGACAGGCCATTCTGATGAACAGCCCGTTCGTGACCTGATCCAGGATGACACTGCGATCACCATCGGCAACTTCTGGAGTCAATTCAACTCCGCGGTTGATCGGGCCAGGCGCAAGGATCAGCACATCCTGGCGAGCCCGCTGGACACGAGCCCCGTTCATCCCGAAAAAGTGTGCGTATTCGTAGATCGATGGAAAAAAAGCACTGCGTTGACGTTCCGCCTGAATTCTCAACAGGTTGATGACATCCGTCCGCGGGACAATGTCATCCAGGCTGTGGCTCACTTCCACGCCGAGTCGTTCGATTTCCGGAGGAATCAGGGTGGCAGGCCCACAGACGATGACTTTCGCACCCAGGGTTGTCAGCCCCCAGATATTCGAGCGGGCGACACGACTGTGCAGGATGTCGCCAACCAGAGCCACGGTCAAACCCTCGATCTGACCGCGATGTTCGCGAATGGTAAAGATGTCTAACAACCCCTGCGTCGGATGTTCGTGGGTTCCGTCACCCGCATTGATGATCCCTGCCCGCAGATGTTTCGACAGATGGTGCGGCGCCCCTGACGTACTGTGCCTGACGACCATTTGCGTGACACCCATGGCCTCGATATTTCGAGCGGTGTCGATGAAGGTTTCACCTTTCGAAAGGCTGCTGCCGGACGCGGTGAAGTCCACTGTGTCTGCCGACAGTCGCTTGGCGGCCAGCCCGAAACTGGTCTTGGTCCTGGTTGACGCTTCGAAAAACAGGTTTCCGACGGTCACCCCTTTCAAGTGGTCCAATTTGGTATGACCAGCGGCATGCAGTTGCTTGAATTCCGCAGCCCGATCCAGAATCAATCGAAGTTCGACAGGGGAAAGGCCCTGTAAACCGAGCAAATGCTGACGATTCCAGACGGCGGAGGGAGTCGAGGGAGTGGTGAGAGTCGGCATGATGTGCGGATGCTATCAACGTCGCACGCCATTCGTCAAATTCAGGATCAGGCACTTTTGGCGGCTGATTGGGCTGAGGGCTAGACAGACCTTTGCCGAATTCGTTACAAACACCGCACTTGCGGTCATTTCTTCAGATCCGTGAATCCTGCCAACTCGTGTGTTCCAAGGCGGCAAAGTGGCGAGGTTGTGGTTAATCCTGTCTCTGTTTCTGGCGACCTTCGCGGGATGCAGTTCGCGTCACCCCGCTAAGGAAAATGCGCCGACCAACGTCGTGGGATTTCAACTCCCTACGCATTGGGCACGCGATGTTCGCCGCGGGCAGCATTATGATCTGGACCGTGCGACAATCGAATCACGCCTGCAGAAGATGCTGAAAATCAAGCTGGCAGTCTCGGCAGATCAGGATGGAGTCATCTCTCAATACGAAAGCCGGTTGGGAAAGTTTCATTTGAAACTGACGGGGACCCGGACGGGAGTCGAACGAGCCACAATTCGTCTGCACCGGGTTGAGACTCTGAACGCAAAGCAGAAAGAGGCTCGCGAAAGCGAACTCAAACTCATCGCGCAGATCCTGTTGCTGGGTGAAGACGGCACGAAATGGGTTTGCGAAGCAGCCTGCGGTTCGGTCACCACCGCCATTCGGCAAGCAACTGAAGTCCATGAGTTTGGCAAAGCGACGTATGCCCTGAAAGCGTTCGAGCATGCGGATGCGGAAATCGATAACGAGCCCTCGAATCCGCGTCTGTGGATCTGCATCGGACCGCACATTGAATTCGAAAAGCCCGAAGCGAAGTAGCGGGTAACGTTCAAAGGACAGCAATCAGGTCACGGCCGCGAGGTGGAGAAAACGGCTTTCAGTTGTTTATCTGCTTCAATGAGTTTCTGCACCGCTGCGCCACTTGGATTATCCACTTATTTTCGCCAAGCTTGGCAATGTGATTCGGGTCATCTACATCACCCTCGAAGAGATGGACGACCTGGGCCAGAGGATCGAACCATGAAGAATTTGGTCGCAAAGACGGCGTTTCTTACCATTTGGATTTGCGCAGTTGCTATCGGTGCGGAACCGTGCTCGGTAACGCAGGCCGCGATTGAACGAGGACTGCTGGTCGTGGAACGCGGGGCAGGGGCCTATCCTGGCAACCAATCCTGCTTCTCTTGCCATCATCAGACATTACCAATGCTCGCTATGACAACTGCCCGCGATGCAGGACTCAAGTTCAATCGGGAACTGTTTGATGCGCAGTTGAAGTTTACACGCAAGAGCTTCGACGAGCGCAAGGCTCGGCTGTCCAAAGGCGAACACGTCGGCGGCCGCGCTGCAACCGTCAGTTTCGGCCTTTGGACGTTGAGTCTCGCAGATGAATCTCCAGACGACCTTGGGGCGGCAATGACAGCCTACCTGCTCAGTGTTCAACAATCAGATGGCCGCTGGAAACCTCCGTCCAATCGACCTCCGCTGGAAGTTTCCTCCGTCAGTTGTACTGTTTTGTCCGCCATTGGGATGAAGCAATTTGCCTCACAAGATCAGCAGGAGCAAGTCGCTGCATCGATCACACTTGCCAAGGCATGGCTCGCAACGGCACCACTGGAAGATCAGGAGGACTTGAACTTCGCGTTATGGGGCGAGGTCCTGCTGGGTGGATCTGAAACGCGAGTGGAAGGACTGCGAGATCGCGTCCTGGCAGCCCGAAATGTGGATGGCGGGTGGAGTCAATTATCCACAATGAACAGTGATGCCTACGCGACAGGACAAACGCTTTACGTTCTGGCAGAAACAGGATTACCAGCGTCAGAAGCATCGTTCCGCGAAGGAGTCTGCTACCTTCTGGAAACTCAGCAAGACGATGGTTCGTGGCATGTCGTCACGCGATCAAAGCCCGTGCAGCCGTGGTTTGATAATGGCGACCCTCACGACAAAGATCAGTTCATTTCCATCGCTGCAACGGGATGGGCGACAGCAGCTCTGGCGAAGTCAATTACAATCAAATCGGCGGTCACGTCGCCACGGGATGGCCAGAAGCACTGAGTACCATCAGTTCGACCGAAGGTGACGATTCCCAGTCGCGGTACGTTTCAATTGGCTGCGGCATCCCCAGGAAATACCCTTGGGCCAGTTCGAACCCAATCTCCGTACAGATCTGCTGTTCACCCAGAGTTTCAATTCCTTCGGCGAGCGGCACGACTCCGATATCACGAATGGCGTCAACCAGCGTTCGAACGAATCGCTGATGTGAAGCGTCGGCGTGATCCAGGCCCGTGATAATGCTACGGTCAAATTTCAGGCAATCGGGGCGGATTGATGCCAGTTCTGCGATCCGAGCCTGACCGGCTCCAAAGTCATCGAATGCCAGGCCGATGTCGTAATCTCGCAGGAGGGCGCGGAATCGTGCGACACCAATCACGTCGGTCACAGCACCTTCGTGAACTTCGATAACGATTTTCTGATGCGGCGAAGTTTCGCGCAGGCGACTCACCCACTCCCACGCAGTGTCGCATTCAAATTCGACCGGGTGCGTGTTCAGGTAGATTGGGGGAATCTCATGAAAGTATTGGCTGACCTCAACCCCTTTGCGGCGCATCAGGTCGCTCAGGCGAGCTTCCATCTGCAAATCGGAAGCGGCAGCAAACATGCGGCCGGGCGTTTCGAGTCCAATCAGCCGACTGCGTGCCAGAACTTCAAAACCTTCCGTCGCCCCGGTCCCCAGGTTGACGATCGGTTGAAAGTAGGGAGTGATCACTTCTTCACGAAGTAACTTGTCGAACTGGACTCGTGCCAGCGCATGGTCACAGAAGTTTTCAGATGCGGTGTTCGAGTCGCTCTTGGGAATCGAATGCATCACGCGAAAAGCGACATCTGCAAATTGAACAACGTCGTCTTCGTTCAGTTCACTCACGTCCGAGATCTGTGTGCCGTTGATAAACGTGCCGTTGGTGCTGTTCAGGTCACGCACAAATAGCCGATCATCGGCCGTGAAAAGTTCGGCATGCAGTCCCGAGATCGTCGTCCGTGGAACCATCAGCGATGCTTCTGGCCGCCGACCAACGCGGAAAGGAACGGGGTCGATCAGCTTTGTACAGCTCTCGCCCGATGAACCAATCTTTCCAACCAGTAGCCATTCTCGCACGGGTCACCTGCTTCCATCTGTCTCTGAAGTTGGGATTCCGTTTGAGCGACACCGACAACGGACCATTCCCGACCAACGAATTCCGTCTTCAGAGATTGATTGAAAACTTAGCTTACGAATTGGGGACAAGAATCAACACGATGCCAGAATTCTTCAGAAATCATCGGGGCGTCAGGTACAAAGACATCCATGCTTAAGTCGTCGCCGAAATTAACGATGGAAGCGATTTCACAGCCGATGCGAATCGTGCGATCCGGTTATGACGGTTGGATCAACTTTCTGCTCAATGTCGCACGCAAAAACATGGGTGTCAGGTTGCGAGTCGACAGCGACGAACAAGTGATGTCGCCCGCCGTTTCCGTTCCGTTGCAATTTGGGGACGCTCCGCACGTCGCGAATTAGAAACGTGACCTAGAGTTTATGGACACTACGTGGAGAAGTTCCGCGCCGGTGGAAATTGCCGCCGGAACCGATACCACCCGAGCATGAAGGAAGATCATGACTGCAACCCAGACCGAAAAGCCACTGGAAGTCGATGCCGACTTGCTGGCGCAACTGATGTCGGAAGACACATTTTGCCCGCCTGAACCAAAGTCGATTGCCGAAACCGGCCTGAGCGAACAGTTTGTCGAAGCGCTGCTTTGTCGTAACCTGGCTATGATCGGCGGCAACAGTGGACGCCGGTTGGCGGCTTCGATCTGCCTCCCGTTGCGCCTGGTCGTGCCGATCCTGGAATCGATGCGAAATCGCAAACTGCTGACGCATGCCGGCACCGCCCCACTGAACGATTATAACTACGTTTTGACCGAATCTGGCCACGAACAAGCCCGCGGACATCTTCGTCAAAGCGCTTATATTGGCCCCGCACCTGTGCCACTGGCCGAGTATGTTGATTCGGTCGAAGCACAGTCGATCGCTGACGAGGCTCCGTCGCGTCAGAAGTTGCTGGATGCCTGTCGAAGCATTTCCGTCGAAACCAAAATCTTCGATTTGCTGGGACCCGCGCTCAATTCCTGTGCCGGGATGTTCCTGTACGGAGCACCCGGAAACGGAAAATCGACATTGGCTCGCTGTGTCACGAGCTGCTTTGGTCAGTCGATCTGGATTCCGCACGCGATCATTGAAAACGGCGAGATTATCAAGTTCTACGATACTCAGTTCCACAAGGCTCTGCCGGAAGAAAAGGACAGCCTGCTGCGGGCAGCCACTGTCGACCGTCGCTGGATTCGCATCGAACGTCCGACGGTAGTTGTTGGCGGCGAATTGACCCTCGATAATCTTGAACTGCGTTATAACCGGGATCGCAATGTCAACGAAGCCCCTTTGCAATTGAAGAGCAACTGTGGTTGCCTGTTGATCGACGACTTTGGTCGCCAGCGAATCGCTCCGGGTGAACTGCTGAACCGCTGGATTGTGCCGCTGGAATCACGTCACGACTTTCTGACATTGCCGAGTGGTCGCAAGATCCAGGTCCCGTTCCAGCAACTGATCATTTTTTCGACGAACCTCGAACCGGAAGATCTGGTTGACGAAGCGGCCCGAGGATTTTTTGTGAGTGTGGCGCCGATCAAGGTCAGGTCAGGTTCGGGTGGACCTGTTCGAATCATGGCAGTGTTGCCCCGTTGACCGTATGCTGAGTTCTCACCATGTCACCTGCTTCCCTGAGGGCTCGACCAGATGCGAGTTTCCGTATCGACAATTGCTATCGGTTTGCTGTTTCTGACGAACTACCGGTTACACGCCGAAGACTGGCCACAGTTTCGCGGCCCGACGGGATTGGGAAGCACCACGCAGACCAATCTTCCCGTCACCTGGGGTGGAACAGACAATTCTCTCGTCCTCTGGAAGTCGCCGCTTGTTGGTGAAGGTCACGCGAGTCCCATTGTGTCGGGTGACCGCGTGTTTGTTTGTACGGCCCGTTGGCCCGAGTCTGTTACGGATCGCAAACAAACGATTCCCGAGCACCACGTCTTGTGCTATTCCGTCGCTGATGGAAAACTGCTCTGGGATACGCTGGTTCCTCCTGGCCCGTGGCGGCGCGAGGATTTCCGGAGCGGTCCTGGCGGTGGGTATGCCGCACCAACCCCGGCCACAGATGGCAAGCACGTGTTTGTTGTCTTCGGTTCATCTGTCATTGCCGCCGTCGATTACGACGGCAAGCTTGTCTGGCGGCAGGAAATCAAACCGCACAACTTCGACGTGACGATCGGCAGCAGCCCCGTCCTGTTCGAAAATACGGTGTTGATGCTGTGCGCGATGGGTAATCGAAAAGATTCCCGGTTGATCGCCTATAACAAGGCGGATGGTGCAGTTGTCCGCGAGACCCCGTTGCCTCAGGCCGGATTCGCGCACAGTACACCGATCAAGATTGAAGTTGGTGGAAAGCCGCAACTGATCATCGCCGCTTCGGGAGGGGGTGAAGCCGATGGTGGTATCCAAAGTCTGCACCCTGGGACGGGTGAGTCTCTCTGGTCCTGTCGTGGCAGTGGAGAAGCGGCGTCACCCGCGTACGGAGCCGGAATCGTTTACTGTGACAACGGACGCGGCGGCCCAGGAATCGCCATCGATCCCACCGGGTCGGGCGATGTCTCAAAAACCCATGTGAAGTGGCGCGTAAACCAGATTCCCGAAGCGATTGGATCACCGGTTATCGTGGGGAATCGAGTCTACCGGCTGCACACACCGAATATCCTGAAATGCTGGGACGCTTCTACCGGGACGCAAGTCTATGCCCAGCGTCTCGATAAACTGACGAGCAGTTGGGCCAGTCCGATCGTCGATGGAGAAGGCCGTCTGTATTTCGCCACTGCCGGAGTCAGTTACGTGATTCAATCCGGTGACGACTTTAAGGTATTGGCGATCAACGATCTGGGTGATCCCAACCATGCGTCGGCTGCCGCAGCAAACGGTAAGCTGTTTCTGGTAGGAACGCATCACGTGTTCTGTGTGGGAAGTCGCTGACGAACTAAGAATTGGAGTTGCCGATGACTCGTGTCCGCTATCTGCTGGGGATTGTTGTAGCGTTTGCGTTATCGACGGCGATAAACGCGCAGGAATGGAAGCCCGTCACGGTTGAACTTCTGAAGTCCGAAAAGACCGGCTTCGGAGGATTGTGTGGCATCGTCGTGGACCATAAGACGGGAGAACTCTGGGCGAACCTGAGTGATCGAGGAACGTTTCATTCCGCCGATCGAGGCCAGACGTGGAAACGAGTCAGTGAAACTCAGCCAAAAGGGAGAACTGAGTCACCCGGTTGCTGGCTGCTTGATCCGACTGGCAAGACTCGTCGCATGGTGACGGCCCTGGTTTACGGTTCGCCGATATCTGTCTCGGACGATGCGGCCGTCACGTGGAAGATGCTGGACGGTAATTCTGGACACGTCGACTGGTGTGCTGTCGACTGGACTGATCCCGAGATGAAATTCATCCTGACCCTGAAGCATGAAGCCAATGGACTTCTGCTGGCATCCGGCGATGGTGGCCGCACGTTTACTGAAGTCGGCAAGGGGTATGGTACCGGTTGGGTCTTCGATCACCAGACAGCCGTCGTCGCTCAGGAAAAGTCAAAACAGCAACCCAAGCCGCACCTGATGCGCACGGTCGACGGCGGGAAGACATTTCAATCCTGTGGTGAATACAGTCCGGTCGGCGTAGGTAGCGCCCAGGCATTACCGAAATGGTACAACGGAGCACTGTACTGGCTCGTTGACGGGGGTTTGATCGTCAGCAAGGACAAGGGGTCCACCTGGACCCGGACCGGCGAAGTGAAAGATGCACAGTGCGGCCCGATATTCGGTAAGAATGCCTCCCATCTGTTCGTTCTGACGAAGTCTGGCCCGGCGGAAAGCTCCGACGGTGGGGGCACATGGTCCGCGCCCGTCGCTCCCCCGAAAGAGATGAAGGGAATTGGTGGACTGAGCTGGCTGGATTACGATCCGGTGCACGACATTGTCTATCTGATGAAAATGGGAAGTGAACTCTATCAATTGTCACGTGCTGAGAAAAAGTAGTCGTTGGTGTACCGAGTCTCACACGTTTTGAGACCAGAGTCAGCGATCGTGAATCAACAGAATGAAAGCCCGAGCGACTGAATGAATTTTGTGCCGCTTGATGTCATTCCACTGTGGTTATTCTTCATCCTGGCGACAGCTGTCTGCGTCGCAGCCGTTGAATTTGGCTATCGATTTGGAAAGTCTCGGCACATCCTTTCCGTGAAAGAAAAGGATGAACCGGTCGCTGCGATGGTGGCCGCCCTGCTCGGTCTCGTGGCATTTATGCTTGCATTTACATTCAGTATGGCTGCTTCACGATTTGACGCACGCCGACAGGCGGTCATGGAGGAAGCGAACGTCATTGGCACGACCTATCTGCGGACCCGGTTACTACCGGAACCAGAGCGGTCAGAATGTGCAGATCTCTTGCGCCAGTACACCATCTTGCGCGTGGATGCAATTCCAAAGCACAAGGTCACGGAACTACTGCAGCGATCCGAAGAGATTCACGAAAAACTCTGGACGCGCGCTGTGGCAGTGGCGGAAAGAGCGCCTGCTTCAATTCCGACCGGTCTATTCCTGCAATCGCTGAACGAAACGATTGACTACCATGGCAAGCGAGTTTATGTGGGATTGGAGAGCCGGATCCCCTTCACGATTTGGATCGCGATGTTCATCATCACACTGCTGGGAATGATTTCCATCGGCTACCAGTCTGGCCTCGCCGGTACTCCACGTTCACCCGAGATTCTCGTCCTGGCCGTCGCCTTTGCGGGTGTGTTGTTACTCAATGTCGACCTGGATCGGGCGCATGAGGGCCTGCTTCAAGTCAGCCAGCAGCCGATGATCGATGTCTTGAGGACGATGCCTGAACCAAAGTAACCAACATTTGGGACTTGCCGCGTGTGTCGGTCACGCAACAGACTATAATGAACGAAACTGAAACAACGAGCCCTCTGAAAACTCCGACGCATGAGTAAACGCATGTCCCACGAGAAGCCTGAGCATCGACATCCGCTTGAAACGAGCCAGTCGCTGAAATCACATCCGACGCGGGAAGAACTCTACGCACTCGGAAAGAGCTTACGGCAAAAGACTCCGCGTGAGACTCACGCAGCCTGGCACGTACCGCACCACCGATGTGATCCGATAACGCTGATGGAAGAATCGAATCAGGGGCGGATTGCACACCTGATCCCCGTACGGCATGGTCGCATGCTGGTCTCCCCGTTTACGTTCTATCGGGGCGCGGCACTGAACATGGCCGCAGATCTGGCGCAGACGCCCGCTTCGGGGATTCGTGTTCAGGCCTGTGGTGACTGCCATTTGATGAACTTCGGGTCGTATGCAACCCCGGAACGTCGGGTGATTTTCGATATCAACGATCTGGATGAAACGCTGCCAGCCCCTTGGGAATGGGACGTGAAACGGTTGACCGCCAGTTTCGTATTGGCGTGTCGCGACAATGGATTAAGCAACGACGTGGCGCGTGATGCCGTGCTCAATTGCGTCCGTAGCTATCGAGAACGGATGTTCGAATACAGCGAAATGCACGTTATGGACGTGTGGTACGCAAGTATCGATGCAGAAGATTTGATCCCTACGATTAAAGATACGGACGCGGCCCGACGGATGCAGAAGCGACTTGCCAAGGCTCGGGAACGAAGTGTGCTTGAACATGAGTTTCCGGAACTGGCAACAACGGCGGGACTGAGCCCGATGATCAAAGACAATCCTCCGCTGATCTTTCACATGACGGATCGAGGCTACGAGGAGCAGATCGCAACTATTCAGCAGGCGTTCGTCCAGTACCGTGAAACCATGCAAGAAGATCGACGGCTGCTGCTGGATAGATTCAAGCTGATGGACACCGCCATCAAGGTGGTTGGTGTCGGCAGTGTGGGGACCTATTGCGGAATCCTGCTGTTGATGGCGAGTGAACACGATCCGCTGTTTCTTCAATTCAAACAGGCACGGCCATCGGTGCTGGAGCCTTATGCAGGAAAGAGTCTTCATTCAAATCACGGCGAACGAATCGTACATGGTTGTCGGATGATGCAGTCGGCCAGTGACCTCTTTCTGGGCTGGACCGAAGGAGCCGCTGACAGGCATTTCTACGTTCGCCAGCTGAAGGACATGAAAATCAAGCCGATGGTCGAGATCTTTTCACAGAGCGTGATGCTGCAATACGCCGAAATCTGCGGCTGGACGCTGGCTCACGCTCACGCCCGGTCAGGGGAACCGACTCAGATCGCGGGCTATCTGGGGAAGAGCGACAAATTCGACAAGGCAATTGCCGAATTCTCTATTGCTTACGCGGACCAGAGTGAAAAAGATCACGACGTTCTGGTCAAGGCCGTCCGCAACGGAAGGCTGGAAGTCTTCATTGAAGAGGCCTGACTCGTGTTCCGCTTTCGATCTGGAATAAAAATGCGATTCTGAACGAGCCTTTAAAAGGCGCAATCCTGACGTGCCGATCGCGTTGAACCTGTCGCCGTTCGCCGCAGCGCATGGTTAGACCTCAAGTAAGCGAACCTGTTTAGCGGAGTTCGGAAAGAACGTGAAAAAAGACGAAATCCCTCGGTGATTTCCGGTGTTTGAAGGTTGTTGACAAGACCACAG
>Ga0194055_10002474_pt1 | contig 14618 bp, 23 predicted proteins | sample SepL449m_MetaG_FD_155482 | JGI IMG/M metagenome (GOLD analysis project Ga0194055, IMG submission 155482) | Anoxic zone freshwater microbial communities from boreal shield lake in IISD Experimental Lakes Area, Ontario, Canada - Sep2016-L442-9m | ecosystem: Environmental > Aquatic > Freshwater >... | reverse complement strand
GTGAAAATACAGATTCTTTTTATTATGACATCATAGAAGAAAATGATAACCGATGAAAAAATTAAAATCCGTAAAAGACATACCTTTAGAGTATATTCGATCTTTTGTTAAAATAGATTCCAATAGTTTATCTGGACTAACATGGCTTCCAAGAGAGAATAAACAATGGAGTTCTAAATTTTCTAATAAAGCTGCTGGATGTAAAAATTCTGATAAAAATGGGTATAAAAACTGGGCTTTACGCTTTTATTATAAAGAGAAAATGTATAACTTAAGATGCAGTAGAGTAATTTTCCTCTTACACCATGGCTATCTCACTAAAGGAAAATGCATTGATCATATTGACAACAATTCACTAAATAATAAAATTGAAAATCTTAGAGAATGCACAAATTCACAAAATTCTCATAATAGCAAACTAAGTAAAACTAATACTTCTGGATACAAAGGCGTTAATTGGGATAAAAGAAGTAAAAAATGGAAGGTTGCAATAATTGCAAATGGTAAATATCATTATTTTGGCCTTTATGTCAATCTAGAAGATGCAATCAAGGTTGCTATAGAAGCAAGAAAGAAACTTCATGGCGATTTCGGGAGAAATGAATGAAACTACATTCAATAAAAGGCATTCCTTTATCTTATATTCAATCCATTTTAAAGATAGATATAACTTCTCCTTCTGGACTTACATGGCTTCCAAAAGAAGGTATATCAAGAAGTATTAAATCTTGGAACGCTAAACATGCTAATAAAAAAGCTGGTAGCAAACATATTTCTATCCAAAAATGCTTAAGCTGGAACATAGGATTCCGTTATCTTGGAAAATATGTAAGTTTTAAATGTAGCAATATCATATTCCTGTTACACAATGGCTACCTAACCAAAAATATTTTCATTCAACATATTGACCATAATCCATTTAACAATAATTCTGATAACCTTAGAGAATGTACACGATCTCAAAATTCCCAATATAGTAAACTAAGAAAAAATAATACTTCTGGTCACAAAGGTGTTTTTTTGACTAGAGATAAACTCAAATGGTATGTAGTAATAAAATTAAATGGCAAATCTTATTACTTTGGCACTTATATAAACAAAGAAGACGCAATCAAAGCATCTATAGTAGCAAGAAAGAAACTTCATGGTGAATTCGGGAGAGATAAATGAAAAAACTTCATAGACATTTTTTAAAAAACTATATTTATTATCGTTGTGCTGGTGCTGGTGCTGGTGCTGGTGCTGGTGCTGCTGGTGCTGCTGCTGCTGGTGCTGGTGCTGCTGCTGCTGGTTTAGCTTGAGCTTGTTGTGACTTTTTCATTTCTGCTTGCAAAATTGGGAATAATTTTCCTAAACTTTCAAGATTGGCATTAAATGATTGTGATTGTTTTGGATCTGTTGGCATAGCGGTTTTTCCGCCCAACATTTTAGCCATATTATTTATTGTTGTAAAAAAATCTGTCATTGTCTTACTTTGTGCCGCTGGTTGAGCTTGAGCTTGAGCTTGTGCTGGTTGAGCTTGTGCTGGTGCTGGTGCTGGTTGTTCATCTATTCTTTTGGTTTTGAATCCCATTTGATTCATGACGCTTTCCATCCATTCTTTTTCTGACAATTTTTTGTTTTGGTCTTTATAGTACATTTTCATCCTTATAATATTAGGTTACATTATGTATTGAATCATTATAACATTTTTACTTTAAATCATTTTTTGTAGATTCCCATGTACTTTGAAGTAGCTCAATATTAGGTTAGCTACGAATCTTTCTTTACCGCCCATAGAATCCATATTTGTAGTCAATTTATCGATAAAGTTTCTGTCTGCTTCTCTGCTGCATTCCGATCCTTTGTTACCAATAAGTCCAGCAGTCCATTCATCTCCGCACTTGCAATAATCTATATCATGTTTCATGCAAAGTGAATCAAGTTTATCTTTGGGTGGTTTTAATTTTTCTCCGTTGTCATGTATATTGCATGGCTTGGAAACGATATCTCCTATTTTATTAGGTCCACAATAGGTTCCATAGCTGAATTTTCTGGCTATGCCTTTGATCATATTCGATATGTCATATTCAAAGAATTCCTTGAATTTCATATTGTTTTGTAATTTAATGTCCAAAATTTCCTATTCTTAGTTAGGAATCGAAGTTTTTTATTTCTTTGCATCAAACATACTAGGATTCATTTGGCTGTTCGATTGTTGTCTTTGAGAAGAGTTTATTTCTTGTATCTTTTTTTCTATTTCTATTTTAAAATTTGGAAGTAATTCAAACATGTATTTAATATCATCCTGTAAAATGGCCAAAGTATACATATCTGTTGGCATAGTATTTTTTGATTTTTCAAAAGTACTCTTTATATCATAAGCATATTGGTATAACCTTGACATGGTATCTCTTTTAGGCGTAGCCATGTATCTTTCCTGACTTTCATTTGTTGTCTTGAATCCCATTTGATTCATGACGCTTTCCATCCATTCTTTTTCTGACAATTTGTTTTGGTCTTTGTAGTACATTGTAATCCTTATTGTGTTGCTTTAGTTTATAAATGGTCAATTTATTCCGTTTGATTATGGGGAATCTACTGATCATGCGATCACCATGGAGTTCTTGGTTCTTCTTCTGCATCCAATTGTTTTTGTTTGTTCGCTTGGTATTCTATGTTTTTTTTCTGTGCTATTGATGAAGCTTCTTTATATTTTTCATCTACTTCTATTTTAAGATTTGGAAGTAATTGAAACATGCCTTTAATATTAGAAAGTAAAGAAGACAAATCATAAATATCTGTTGGCAAAGGCCAATGATCATCTGATTTAGATTTAGCTAAAATTTTCATAATAGAAGAACATTTTTCCGATGCCTCTACAATGGGATCTGTTTTAGGCATAACATATCTTGGCTTCATTTTTTTTGGAGTATATTCTTGTGGCTCTATAGCTCCTTGGTTTTGGTAAGGTGCTGGATCTTCATTTATTGTCTTAAATCCCATTTGACTCATGACGCTTTCCATCCATTCTTTTTCCGACAATTTAGTTTGATCTTTATAGTACATTGTAATCCTTATTGTGTTGCTTTAGGTTATATTATGTATTGAATGATCATATAAAATTTCAAGATATAATCTTAATGTCAAAATTGTTTGCAAATTGGAAAGATTATTTTCACAACTTTTACAGTTAGGCATGAATTTTTAATATTGGGTGGCTTATGCCTTACCTTTTAAATAAATTTCTATTTTTTTACAATTGAACTCAAGAAATCATCGACAGATGAGTCTTTTGGCATCGATGCTGGTGGTTTTTTTGGTATTGTTTTCAAGAAATTATCTATATCATTTTGAGTAGCAACATCCTTCATGAACTGATCTACATCACTAGTAGGTACAGATCCTGCTCGCCTATCAAATTCAGCTTTACTCAAGACTCCTAATTTGTCCACTTTACCTTGAATTGAATTCAATGATTTGTCAATCTCTCCAGCTTTTGCCATTGCGTTATCGGCATCATACATAGCATCAGCGATAGATTTAATTTCTTTTTCAGACACTCCATTTTTTCTTAATTCTTCGACAATTTTGTTGTAGTGTTGGTGTGGCTCTCGAATAATATCAATAGCTTTATTCAATCCTTCTGTGGCATAATGTGATATCAATGAGCCAATAATCACGCCAATAATTAAAATGCCAGTTTTGACTGGATTACCTTTGATGTATTTATAGGCGTTTTTTATTCCAGGAGCGACAGCTTGGGCTGCATTTCCTAAAAATCCAACTCCTGTTCCCATAAATTTTCCTATGGTTCCTCCTGTTGCCCCCATGAATCCTTTTTCCTTAACATCTTTGTTGAATTTACCCGCATAAGCATATATGTCATCCATATCATATTCGTTAATTTTTTGATCTTTAAGTAAAACAAATCTTTTAAAAGAAAGTTTACTTTCGTGTGCTAGTTGTGGAGCATTAGATCCTGCCATCCAATTACGATAGGCTTCATCCATTTCGTCTGGTGTATAGCCAACAACTTTCTTCCACAAATTTGGATTAGAAACCAAATTGTTAATTTCTTTTCTAAGAAGATATGCAACAATCGCAACTGGAATTGCAGCAGATCCTCCTGTTACACCTGCGGCTATTATCATGGCTGCACTTACTGGGTCTATTTTGAATTTTTTGGAGAATTTTGAGGCCGCATTTGCAATTAATTTAACCGAGTCTTGAATTTTTTTTACACCAGCGTCATTTCTAGTATTGCCATATGAATTTTTAAATTCACTGGAAAAATTAGAGCCAAAGTCTTTAACTTTTTTATAAGCACTTGCACCTATATTTTTTATTTTGTCCATTATGTTTTCGGCTTCAACGATGACAAAGTCGCTATTGCCAAATTTCTCTACGACCAAACGCATCATTGTTGTGTTATTTTCACAATAATTAGATTCGATGAAATATTCCAACTTAAGTCTTAGTGTGTTATTTTTATACATATTATTTTTTACCAATCGTATATGGATTTTTTATCTACTTCATCTTGTCTATTTTTATTTTCAATTATTGGTTTTTTACCTGATTTTTTTTCTGGTACATCGATATATTCTTTATGACCCATTTGTCTTTTTAGACTATTGAGCCAATTTTCGTCACTGATTTTTTTTTGATCTTCGTAAAACATAACACCTCTTTTAAAAGATTGATATATTATATATGAGATTAATATATTATATATGAGATTAAAATTTTTTATAACCATAATATATAAATTAAATGTTTAAATGGAGATTATAATGGCGATATTATCTTTTATGGAATGGTTGAACAGAAAAGTTATAAATGATGCGGTTTTACCAAAATTACCATACAAAATACATGATGTTTTTAAAGAGATTCCTAAAGATGCTGATCATGCCATAGAAATGGCAAAAGATAGATATATTAAATTTGAAGATATTCTTAATATGGTAAAAAAAAGGTTCGTTGGCGATAAAGGTGAAGTTATTATGGACATAAAGTCAAAAAGTTCAATTGAAAGAAAAATGAGAGACAAAGGAAGAGGAGTTGAAGGCATAGGTGATATTCTTCGTGCTACAATTGTAACGGATACAAAAGAACAATCTAAAGAAATTACAGCTTTTTTAAATAGTAAGTTTAAACATGATCCTTTATTTCCTAAAAACATAACTGCTGTTGGTTATGAGGCTAAAGATGATGTCGGAAATATTAAAAATCCAAAAACAGGTAAAATTGAAAAAGATAAAACTGGTTGGCGTGGATCGTATCATATTGATTTGAATATAGATGGTATGCAATGTGAGCTTCAAATAATGCCTAAAGATTTATGGAGATATAAAAATAAGGTTTTTCATCCTCTATTCGATTATCTTCGTACTGGGAAAGATATTCCCGATGATGCTGGACACCAAGCTCGTGGTTTAGCAGCTAAAGTATCCAAGCAAAATGATGAAAAAGATAAAAAGGAAAAATTTTATAATCGAAAAAGAATACCTAATCCAGAAATTGAATAATAAAAAAAATAAAGCGATGGACATATAATCCAAATAGTCACTAAGAGAAAGAAGGGTTTTTTTGTTTAGTTATTATGGAAGTAAGTCGAAGATAGTTAATTTATATCCTCCGCCAAAACATGCAAAGATTATCGAGCCATTCGCTGGTAGTGCAAGATATTCGCTTAAATACTTTGACAGAGAAGTAACATTGATTGATAAGTATGAGCCGATAATTAGGCTTTGGAAGTGGTTGCAATCAGCGACAGAAGCCGATTTGGATAATTTGCCAATTTTAAAAAAGGGAGAAAAGATATCAGATTTTAATTTATCTGAAGAAGAAAGTTTGTTTTTATCATTTTGCGTTTCAGAAGCAACAACTAGTGGAAGAAATATGGTTACCGAGAGAGCTTCAACAAAAGTTTCTTATAAGATAAAAACAACGAAAGATATTTTGCCTAAAATAAAACATTGGACAATAAAACAAGGATGTTATAGTGAAATTGAAAACACAGAAGCGACTTGGTTTATTGATCCTCCATATCAAAGGGGTGGCAGTTACTACAAGCACAGTAATAAGCATATTGACTTTGTAAAGCTTGGAGAATGGAGCAAAGAAAGAAATGGTCAAATTATTATTTGTGAAAATGATGGTGCTAATTGGATGCCATTTACACCATTAAAAGAATATTGGGGTGGAATGAAACGAAGCACAGAAGTAATATGGACTAATTAGAAGTTATTTTTTAGGTGATTTGGTTATATCTTTTTTTTCTTTTTCAAATCCATAAGGACAATGCTTGCATCCATTTTTGCAGCAGTATCCTCTTTTTTTTAGAAATGATTCAGTTAAAACCATAAGTCCATTTTCATCAAAATAAAAGTCTATATTTTTTTTCATATGAATTGTTCTATGAGTTTTGTTATTTCTTCAGTGTTCATAGTAATGGCAGCATGTGCAAATGCTTGAACATTTAATGTTTGAGGAGAATCAAATATCATTTTGTGTGCTGAGTGAGAGCATTTTGTTTTAAAATTACCAGTTACAACAGAATTTATCAAAGCGTGAGTAGGGGCGAGATATGTTTCTTCATGTGGAATATTCATATAGCTTTGAAGTCTAACTTTTTCGGACATAGCATCAGCGGTTCTTTTTGATCGATCTTCATTTTTCAAATATTTTAAAATCCAATTTTTGAAAACTTTGTTTTTAACATAATTCATACAGAGTAGTGCAGCGAAATTAAAATATTGTTCATCTGTTGGAAGATTAGATTCTTTTACTTCAATTCCTTTACATGTTGAGTGGTATTCTCTAAGGACATTTTTTTTAACAAGGTTTGATGTCTCGACTGCCCAAAATTTTGGATTTTCAATGTTTTCCAATGTTGGTTGAATAAACTTTGCCGTGAGAATATCTTTGTATGTGGCAAATATGTAGTTTGGATTTTCTTCATGCATTGTAATTCCAGCAATAATTTTTTTATTTGGGAAAAACTCATCATCTTGGTTTGTAACTAGGTATTTCATCAATTCTCCTTTTATTACTTTAAATTAGTGACAAGTGTAATAAAGGATTGATTTACATGAAATAAATTATGTTTATTTTATTGGTATGCCTATATTTTGGTGATGATTTGGCAAAGAAAGTATTTGAAATTTAAAGTTTTGTAAACCCTGTTATTAACAATTGTCTAAGTCTTTTGTATTTTTCTATTTTTTCTGGATTTACGATTCTATTAAAGTCAGAATAATTTTTATCATCAAATTTATACTTAAAATATTCGATATCTTTCTTAAAGGAAAATTCAACTTTCTCGGCCAATTTATCTGTGTAATATTTTCTATAATCATCGTGTGACGATTTATTGGCATGTGGCAAAATTTTATTTGTGCCTAAAGTATCAAGAACAAATTGAAAGTCTTCTTTGAATGTGTGGATATTACAGAAATAATCTACAGAAACTTGATCGTTTATAGTAACCCAATCCAATATTGAATTGGGGTGAGACCAAAAAACATTGTTTCTATCATGACTAATATTGATGCGACTTGATATAAGCCATTCGATATATTCTTCGAAGCTACAATCCTTACCTTCTATGTTTTTAGGTAATCTTCCTCCGCCATATACTTTTGACCAACAGTATGCGGATACAACTCTATCCCAAGGGTTTCTTGTTGTTGCAAAAATGAAGTAATGATTTAGGTCAAATTTAAATTTTTCATAAAATCTAATTGAATGATGTACTGGCTGAGATTCGTATCTTCCTTCTGATTCTGGCATGGGGGATGTTTTTCCCCAAAGAGCAATAATAGAATGTCCGCCAGTCTTTGGAGGATGGATATAAATTAATTTTTGATGATAATTTATCATGAAAATATATATTGGCATCCATGCCAATATAAAACATCCTTGTTATATTATTTACCATTCACAATAAAAACTAAAATTTTATTTCGCAATATTATTGATTAGTTTTAAAGCTCTTGTGCCATTTTTTGTGCTTTTTTATAATTGCCTTTCACAAGAGCTTTTCTCATTTTCTTTTTGCTGAGAATATTTGATATGGCGATTATAATTTCTGGGGTCATTGGCTTATGGAAGAAGATAACATCTTTATCATCTTGCTTTCCAATATAGCAAATGACATCATCACTATCTTTTCCAATAAATTTCACAACTTCATTGCCAATACCAAGCATTTCGTTTGACTCTTGTTCCTTAAACATTAAAAATTATCCTTTACTTTTTTGGTGTATTGATTGGGTTATTTGCTGGTATAGATTCTTGTATGATCCATTTGGTATTTCCATCTTTTGTATAGCCAAATTGTTTGATTGCGGTATGATATCCTTCTGAATAGCTGCTAGATCCTACGACTTTAAAGGCTGCATCCCATCCATCTTGATAACTTCCAGCACTTTGGGGTCCGCCAATTTTAACAATTGCGTCTCTATATCCATCATTATAATTTGGCATAGATTCTATTGCCCTAATTTCGTTTGAAATCATGCTATTTTCAAAACGAATAGTAGTGTTTTCATATCGCAATTGATTTAACTCAAGTTGTTTGTACATACTAAATCCAAAAGCTGCTATGAAAGCTGCACCGACAACCAATAAAGGTTTTTTCGATTCCATGATAAGACTCCAAGTGATTGTTGTTGACCTTTGAAAAAGATACCACAAAGATAAACTATTTCAACCTCAAATTAAATTTTTTCTAATTTGTAGGAAAGATCGACACTTATGGTGAGTTGTGGTATTCCTATTTCGGTACAGAGATTAATTCTTTTGGCTTCTTTTGCACTGAAGTAACAATCAGCGTGACTTCTATCGTGAACAAGACTTAGAAAAAAGTCAGATTTTTTTTTGCAATTTTCTGCCATGATTTTAAAGATCAATTTGTTAAGTCTATCTGTTTCTTTTGCATCTGCTTTAATTTCTTCTGTTTTTCCTGTGGATGCGGAAGATACTTCATGTAGCATAATAGTTGCATTTGGTGACATGAATCGTTTTTGACCCATTCCAAAAAGAATAGCTCCACAAGACATAGCTTTGCTTTCAACGACAGTGTAGCAAGGGATGCAGCATGTTTGTATTTTGTTAATCATTTCCATGAGGCTATAGACTTGACCTCCGTAGGAATCTATGACTATTGGTATAAATGGTTGGCCTGTATTTATTGCTTTGTTTAATTGGTTGGTAAAATCGGCACATGCTGATTCTGTAAATCTTCTAACACGAACAATGACTGGTTGTTCGATAATGTCTTCCACTTTTATTTTAATTTTTGGATCTATATTTACTTTTTTATACATTTTTGTTTTTCTTTAGGTATCTTTGTGCAATTCCGCTGGTGTAAGCAAACGCAAGTGTTGGTGCGTTGTGTGCCAGTATTTCAATTGGGTTGCCGAAGGAAATCGGGTTGAATAGAAACATATTTTTGTTAAATATTGGATAGTATCCACTTTCGTAATGAATAAAATTATTTACTTGGTTAGATGATAGATTACATGTCATTTCATTCGTTTGTAATGATGAATATTTTCCGAGGTACTTTCTAAGTTCTACATTTAATGCGATTTGAACTGTTTTGTTCCAAGGTTCTAGTTTGTTTTTAATTTGATTAAACACATATTCTTCACTTAGTCTTCCAAGTTCATTGAAGAAATCTATTGAGAAGTTTTTGAAGTGAAAAACGCTATTAGCATATGGCCAAAAACCTGATGGTATCTCAGAAACATTTAAGTCAAAGTTTTTAATATCTACTTCTTTATTGATTAGTTCTGGTGTAAACAGTGGATCTGTTTGGAACTTACAAAAAGATATATTTTCAAGTTCTTCAAGTTCTTTATAAATGATGCAATCGGTAGGAAGTAATACGAATTCATCTTGAATGATTCCATCGTTTATTGCAGAAACGATACTAAAAACCACATTTAATGGTTCAAAGCCTTTTTTTCTTCCATAATTGATATGTTTTATAAGATTCTTATGAGATTTGATATTTTTCGAATAATTATCGAGGTAATTTGGTGTTCCATCTACTGCCAAATAAATAAATAATTTATCTTCAATTCCAAGTGACTTGAAGCTCTCTATCATAAGTTCTAATTGCCATTGCACTTGTGGCGAAAGCGTAGCACTAACAAAGTATTTCATTAATTCTCCTTTTATTACTTTAAATTAGTGATAAGTGCAGTAAATTAAATATAAGAAAGGATTGATTTCCATGAAAAAAATTATGTTTATTTTATTGGTAGGCCTATATCTTGGTTTAAATGCCAAAATTTACGCTGGCTGACCTCCATTACCTCCGCCTAAAGCTCCTCCAGTTGGTGGAATGAATAGGCTTCCTTCGAATGAGCAGCAAAAGATAGTAGCTGATTGGCAATATGTTTTGTTTTTAGCCAATCAATTATGTCGTTGTGATGAAGTCATGCTTACGGCATCTCTTGAGCGTTCCGACAAAAGGGTTCGGGCAGCAGCAGCTTTGGCTGCACACAAGTATCAAGAAAAGTATGTAACTGAATTAGTCGAACTTATCGGGGATGAAGATGTGTTGGTTAGTCAATGTGCTAGATACAGTCTTGTTCAGATTAGCAATTTGTATTTAGGTGGTAGGAACTTCGTTGATTTTGGCCCTTTGGTCATTCACGAGGAAGAAACGAAGAACTCTATTGGGTTGTTATGGAAAGTATGGTTTGATAAAGCTATGCGTGAAAAAAAGAAGATAATTATCAAGCCACAGAGCAGTCAATCTAACAAATAAGGAAATTTGAAATGTTTGTACGCAAAAAAGACCTTACAACAAGGAAATTAGAAATGTTTATACGCAAAAAAGACCTTATGACGATGTTGTCTGTTAAATACGAAGACATGGATGAACTAACATCGAGCGATGGCTTTCCAAAACCCATATATGTTTTGGAGAAATATCGTAAATTAACAGATATGGAAATGTACGAAGTAAAGGATATCAATAATTGGCTTTCGACTAGAAAGAAAGCCGTTGAACAAAAAGTTGTGGTGGCAAATATCCCTATTGATGAGCTTGGTTTTTCAGTTAGGGCTAGAAGAGTTTTTAAAAGGGCTGGTGTGAAAACTGTTGGGGAAATAAATGAAAAAACCGAGGAAGACTTTGAAGGAATTAGAAATTGTGGCCTCACGACCATCAATGAGATAAAAGAAATACTTTTAGACCTTGGAATTAGTGATTGTTTCCGCAAACCCAGTAAGGTTGAGTTTTAGACAAAAGATTTTACCTTATAGTTGTGTTGGTATATGTTGTGAAGGCTAAATCTAAAAAATTGGATAAAATTATGAATCTTGAGAAGGTTTTGCAATCTGTGGATGCTATCGTCAAATTTATTGATCCTGAAAAGATACGACATTTGAATAAAGTGATTATGAGTTACCATAGGCATGGGAGTTATGATTCCTATAAATTTAAATTAGAAATTGAGAAATCATTTAATGCCGAGTACTTGACCGAAGACCAATATCATGATGTACATGACTACTTTTGTACGATTGTAAGTTCTAGATATTTGATAGCAGAAATTCAGAACAAAAATGTATATCAAGATGATTATCTAGAGGAGCTTAAAAAATTAAAAGAAAACATGGATAAAATTGAAAACTATTCAACAATACGGATTGGAAAATGGATTGGAAAATGGATTGCAAATCCACTTGGCGATTTGTTCGTTAATAAAAAAAATTGGTCTGAACTTTGTGAGGCAAGAGAAAATTTTAAAGCACTGGATAATCGTAAATATGAGTGCATATCTGGAACAGAAAAAATTACTGATATTGATTTTTGGGATATAAATTTAAAAATTACAAAAGAAATTGATTTTTCTTCTCTTGATCATAGAAGTTCTACTTTTTTTAAAAATTTGATTGAGTATAGCACCAATGCTTTGTTTTTGAAAGAAAGCATACTCAGCTTAAAAGAAAAAATAAAAAGTCCAAAAGAAATAAGAGCAATTGAACTAATGGCAGCGGAAAAAGAAGGATCAGCATCATATGATTTAAGAAAGCAGATCGAGAAAGTATTAAGCAAAAAGAAGGTTTCTTACATAGATGGCTACAAAAAAATGATAAGCAAGCGTGTTAATTCTTTTCTTGCAGAAAATAAAGATTTAGATTTTGCAAAAGCTTTGGCAAAACTCAAAGATTTTGATGCAGCTTGGGCTATAATTGTCAACAAAAAAGATAAGACTATGAAAATAATTTCCGATGTTTCAATTGAAATGGCTGCGAAAGAATTATGGGCGAAAATGTATGAATTTTTCGTGGGAAGAATGATTTTTAAAATTTCTCCAATCGTGACTGAGAAAGCAAAAACAAAGAATGCTTTTGTGATGACTACTGAAAATATAAGAATACAGGGTTATACAATCGAGGGGAATTTCTACTTTAAATTTTCGGATAATTCATCGTTTCGTGTAAAGCATCAAGCTGTATACAAAATTAGTAAATACAGAAGAGCCTTTTACCAATTTCCTACGCATTTTCAAAATATAGTAATTGATGGACAGGAATTGAAATTCTTGCCAGAAGAAGAAATGTACATGAAGTTTGTGAATATTAAAAAAAAATAAGGAGATTTTAAATGTTTGTACGCAAAAAAGATCTTGTGATTATGCTATCTGTTCATGATAATGATATCGATGAATTGGTGTCGAGCGATGGTTTTCCAAAACCCATATATGTTTTGGAGAAATATCGTGAATCTAAAGATATGGAAATGTATCATGTCAAAGATATCAACAACTGGCTTTTGAGCAAGATGCAAACTGTTCCTGCTGATGCAATAAATGAAGTCATGAATATGCCAATTGAGATGCTTTGCCTTTCAACTAGGGCTAGGTATGCTTTGATAAATTCTGGATTGGCTACTGTTGGTGAAATAACCAAAAAAACTGAAGATGAAGTTAGAGAAGTAAGGAATTGCGGTAATGTGACCATAAAGGAGATAAAAGAAAAGCTTTTAAGTATTGGCATTAGTTTCCGCAAACTTATTTAGATTTCAAAGACAAGGATGAATTTAATCGTGAATATATTTGCATTAGATAAAAATCCAAAGCAAGCTGCTCAATGGCATATGGACAAACATGTTGTTAAGATGTCATTAGAGACTGCACAAATTCTTTGTACTGTATTAAATCAAAAGGATATAAAGACTCCATATAAATCTACTCATATCAATCATCCATGTACAATTTGGGCTGGTAAAAGTATGGGTAATTTCATTTGGCTTTGTGAATTGGGCATGGAGCTTTGCAAGGAATATTCATATAGATATGAAAAAGATCATAAGTGCAGATCTATTATAGAGGAATGTCTAAAAAACGCTTGTAGCATACTCAATACAGAAATGACTGAATTTGTCCAAGCAATGCCAGAAGAATTAAAGCTTAAAGATCCAATTGAAGGTTATAAAAACTATTACATAAAAGGAAAATCTCACATGGCCACTTGGAAAAAAAGAAATATTCCAATTTGGTATAACTTATGTTGAAGAATCAGAAAAAGATAAAATATCTTGTTGCTTCAAATTCAATATATTATTTAAAAACTTTGCCTGTGATCATAAAAAGTTTACGCAATTGTGGAGTTTTGGATAATGAAATAATAATTGTAATTTGCAAATGCAATGAAGTTATTCAATATCAAAACATTGAGACTTATTGCGTTCCTTATAATGCATATGAATATTCCGCCTTAATTCATTTATCTGAAATTGAATATCGAGGATCTGAATATGTTTTTCTGTTACATGATACAATGTCATGTGGAGATAACTTCAAGAATCTGTCTCAAAAAATAGTATCAGGACATAAAGTTATTTTGGCTCATGAGAAGAGATGGACAAACATGGGTGCATATCAAACCAATCATTTGATATGTATAAAAGAAAAGCTTCGTGATATTAAATCTATAAGTAAGTTGCAGGGAATTAGAATAGAGGGATATTTTTTCGATTGCGTTCCTTCTTTTTACCCCAACGCAACATCATTTAATATAACTAGAAAAATGGATGTATATGGAACAGGATTTCAGAGAATTGTCGATTATTATAAAAGTGTCGATGTGACAAAATATGGTGCTAATGGCCCAAAAGAGTTGGAGGATAAACAATTTTTTTATGAACCATAATTATAGATCTATTGAATTAAATTTAAGAATTGGATGTCCAATAAATTGCAGTTATTGTCCGCAATCAAAGTTTTTAAAATCAGATTACGGAAAAAATAAAACCTTATCGGTTGATTACTTAAAAAGAATTATCGATAACACCACAGAAGACAAACACTTAATTGAAGTTTATTTTGCTGGTTTTAGTGAGCCGTTAGCTTTGAAGGATTGGAGAAATTTAGTTTCCTTGTGCGAAGCCACAGAATTGGTTTATAGATATGTAATTTTTACAACTGGTTATCAAATTACAGAAGACGATTTAATCTTTTTGTCCAATTGCAAGAAAGTTCATGTCAATTTTCATGTCGGAGAAAAAACAATGATGCCAAATTTCGATGAGAGTATTTGGCAAAAGTTGGGTTTAATAAAAAAGCATTTACCTAATTCGTGTTTTTTAGAAGTTGGATTTAATG
>Ga0194055_10002472_pt1 | contig 14619 bp, 12 predicted proteins | sample SepL449m_MetaG_FD_155482 | JGI IMG/M metagenome (GOLD analysis project Ga0194055, IMG submission 155482) | Anoxic zone freshwater microbial communities from boreal shield lake in IISD Experimental Lakes Area, Ontario, Canada - Sep2016-L442-9m | ecosystem: Environmental > Aquatic > Freshwater >... | reverse complement strand
GACCGAAGGACAGGACTGGCTCGAATTCCTGTATGGATGTCCTCCCTGGACGACGCTCAAGCCGATCCCGACCAAAGAAATGTTGATCGAAGAAGGACGTTGGCCTGTCACCGCCAAATCCGGATCCATCACCGATCGCCGTTAGAAGAAGTCAAAGCATGAATCAAGCGTTGCGAAAATCATCGTTGGCGATCGTCGCGGGACTCCTGGGCGGAGCCCTCTCTGGCTGCCAATCGGGGCCTGGAATCTCGAACGCCCCGAGCCTGTTCAGTCAGGAGTCCATGGCGGCAAGGCGCATGAGCGCATCCCAGCAGCCGATCGCTCGCTCCAAGATGATTCAAGCACCGAGTGGTGTTGCGAACGATGCAGTCCTTTTAACGCCGCAAGGTGTGGCTTTGGCATCGTACGAGGAAGGGGCCTCGGCACACCCGCAATCCGCCATGGTGATGCCCAATCCAAATAGTATCCCGCGGTTGCCCGGACCCACGGGTTACTCAGGACCTGTTGGCTATGCAGGACCTGTTGGCTATCCAGCGGCAGCATCGGCTCCTGGTATGCCCGGACCCTCGAGGCTCGGACCGTCCGTGCCAGAGAGTACATCGGTCCCGCGCGAACCGATGTTTCAATCTCCATCGTTTGTCGATCCCGCCGCGCCCGTAAAAGGTTCTCCCTACCAAACCGTATCGCACAGTCGAATCTTGGGACGCGTTGCTGGCACTGCCGTTTCCGGAGTTTCGCATGGAGATGGAAGCTGCTCCTGTTGTTCGACCGGTCGTGGATATCGCCCCCTATTTCCTCACAAGAACGGCTTGATCGGCGCTCCAGGTTGCAACCTACCACCTGGTGGGACCGAAGTGCCATGCGCGCCGTGCGAAACGGAATGCGCACCCGAGGTCCGATGCATGGATCCACAAGAGTACATCTACGACGGGGGGGACCGCGACCCGCCTGTTCGGTTGCGCGACGACCTCAGTCAATCCGGTCTCGACCCGGAAGATACCGTTATTCAATACACCACGAAGACCGGGATTACCGAAGTTCAAGCCGGTTGCCGGGTCGCAATCTATGCACCCCGTTTTGGGAGCGTTCGAAAGCGTACAGGAGTCCTGACGTCGGATTTGGCACTTCGACCCCAAGCCGCTATCCTCCCCAACGGACCGGGCATCTTGCGCGATCAATTGCCACCCGTCAACGTCATGCAGCCTCTCAAGCCTGTATCGAAAGATTCGGTCCGCGTGGTCGAAGCGTTCCGAGAACGCCAACGTCCCTTGCCCTCCGAGTTGGTATTGCCGATGGGTGTGATCAGCGACGCATTCAAGCCATACGAGGACCTCGACATTATCCGCTTTGGGGATCTGCTTGGTACCGATCCTGCCAAGTTGGCATTGGCCGCCGCGGCCGCCCGCATATGGACGAACATCGATCAATTGCAAGTCATCATCGATGGACAGGATGCTGTCGTTGTGACCGATCTGCAACAACCTCGCGAATACACCTTGTATGAGTACAAGGGTGCTCGCGTCCGAATCTGTAAAGTTGCTTCGGAAACCATCGCCAATCCCGGTGACATTATTTCCTTTACCATTCGCTACGATAACGTTGGGGATCAACCGGTCTCGAACTTGGTCGTGACCGACTCGCTCGCGCCGCGGCTGGAGTATGTCGACGCGTCGCAGCAATCCAGCATCGCAGCCCGTTTCTCAACCACACCCAACGAGGCAGGTTCCTCGATCCTGCGATGGGAAATCGATCATGAGCTCAAGCCGGGTGATGGTGGCTTTGTACGATTCGACACCAAGGTCCGGTAGTGCGACGATTAACCGGAATTCATTTGCATCCGGTTGCCATAAAATCGATGAGAACCGGGTGCTAACGCACTGCGGCTGATGGCGAATGGCTGATGGTGAATCGGGATAATTACGTTGTGCAGATGCGCCTACGAGATCGTGGCCATCACTTCTTTGGCTCGCGCGATGAGTTTCCGCGCCGATTCTTCATCCGGCGCTTCTGAGATCAGACGGACGATCGGCTCGGTATTGCTCGCTCGCAACAACAGCCATCCATCGGGCCAATCCAATCGGATCCCATCCTCGGTGCTGATGCTCTCAGATTTCAATTGGCTTTGCAGTCGATCGATCGAAGCCAAGAGTTTATCCTTGGTGAGAGTCATCTTGTCTTTGATCATCGCCATGCGAGGGAGCGTATCGACCAGTTGAGAAATCGATTGATTCGTAGCGGCCATCAGGTCGAGGACTTGCGCCATCCCCACAAAACTATCTCGGATGAGTCCGACGCGAGGATCGATCGGGCCGCCGCTTCCTTCTCCGCCGTATAGCGCATGGTGCATGAGCATCGCATCGACGACGTTGGCCTCACCCACTTTGCTGCGGAAAAACGCGACGTTGTTTTGAGCCGCGAGATAGGCGGTCATATTGCTCGACGCGCAATTGGTGACGAGCGGCCCTCGATGCTGCATCAGTGCTCGCTTCATGCACAAGACCGACGTGTATTCTTCGCCGATATATGTACCCAATTCGTCGATGATGGCCAGTCGATCCGCATCGGGATCTTGGCAAAAGCCAACGTGAAACGAACCTGTCGGAATTTGAGCAGCAACGCTTTGGAGGTTTTCCGCAATCGGTTCAGGGGGATGTTCGAACCGTCCATCCGGAGTGTCTCCTAAGAGAGTCGTTCGGCAACCTAAGGCTTCGAGGAGCCTGCGAGCGAGAATGGATCCGGCACCATGGTTGCTGTCGACTAAGACACGAAATTTTTTGGCACGGATGGCGGATACGTCGACCGTTTGAAGTACCAAGTCGAGGTGATAGGCATGCGGATCGTCGACCTTTTCTCTTGTTCCTACTTTCTCGGACAATGCCCAGATGGGCTCCTGAAAACGGTAGGCGTCAAGAACTCGATTACCGATGGCACCGGGAACCACTCGCCCATCCGGCCCAAACAATTTCATGCCGTTGTATTCGGGAGGATTGTGGCTGGCGGAAACTTGGATTGCACCTGCGGCCCGCCGGTGACGCACTTCCGCACCGACGGTTGGAGTCGACGCGACCCCCAAATCAAGGCAGTTGCGCCCGTTGGCCTGAATGGCGGAAGCCAACGCATCGGCGAGCATGGGGCCACTGGTTCTCCCGTCGCGCGCGAGAATGACCGGTCCCTCGGAGAGTTGCGAACAGAACGCAGCGGCGTATCGGATCGCAACCATCGGAGTCAGTTCCGACCCAACGATCCCTCGAAGTCCGCTAATACTGATAATCGGCTCAGGCACATTCAGCTCCCAAAAACGAAAAAACCGTTGAATTCCCTACAATCCGCTAGCTCGGCGTCGAAGGCGCAATCCCCGTGCTACGTGTTGCTTGACACTTGAAATTACCTAACTTACCATCGGTTTAGATCCAAAAATCATAGGAGAGCGGAAGTTTCGCAACTATGCTAGGGAAAGTCTCCCTTCCTTGGAGTCGCGGACTCCCTACGTCCTTGGGGCTCCGTCCGATAGTTCCAGCGCTGAGTCCCAGTGCTGGAACGCAGTCCTTTGGTCTCCCCTTTCGAACACTTCTCACGGCACTCCTCATGGACTTAATGGGAATCCTCGTTTGGCTTGCGGTCCTCGTGTCGCTGGTCGTGTTCATCGTCATGGTGGTGAAATCGGCTAAGGGTTGGGGAGCCCTCCATACCACGTTGCTCATCCTGTTGTTCTTGCAGGTTTGGTGCTTCCTCTTCTTTACTGCGGGCGTGCAAAGTCGTCGCAATGGATATGTTCGAGCATACGATATCCTCAAGAAAAAAGTGGAAGACAGAGAGAGGGAACTGGACGAAGCCCGCTATGGGAGCAAGATTGAGCCGAATGTCGATTTAACTCGGTATGTCCCCATCACCAACGAACTGAATCGTTTGCTCGTCGAGCGAGGGCGCGTCTGGAGAAACGCCAGCGTATCCGTCGCCGGACAGAATGAAATCGCGTTGCAATTGCCCGCTGTCGTGCAACCTGCGGCTGGAGCAGCCAATCCCGCAAATCCACCTGCTGCCGGCAATGCGGATGCCGCGGCACCGGCTCCGGTTACCGCCGATGCAGGACTGCCCAAGGACGCCATCGTGCATGCCTTCGGTGAATCTTCGGACAACAATAGTATCCTTCCTGTTGCTTACCTGGGTGAGTTTGTCGTTACCGATTCGGCCAACGGCATCGTGAAGATCAAGCCGACGGGTGCACTCACTCCAGAACAGATCAGCGCTATTTCCCAACGTTCCTTTGGCACGTGGTCTGTTTATGAGTTGATGCCACTCGACTCCCATACGGCGTTCGCAACCGAAGGCTCGAAGCCTGAAGAGAACGCCACCTTTGGCTACATGGATCCGACTGCATTGTCCAACTTGCTGAAGATCGATATGGGTCTTGCCCAAGCAGAACCCGCAAGCCTCAATATGAAAGATGCGATCAAAGCGCGCGTACTCCAGTCGTATGTCAACGACGGAGGGCGTCCGCCTGAAGGAACACCGCCGGAACAGGTCTACGTCCGGGTCGAGTTCCTCAAGGACCACACCATCGAAGTCGATGCCCAAGAGCAGCGCAACGCCCGTGAGGGTGGTTTCTTCGACCTCAGCGGTCGATCGGTGGATGCACGCCTCAAGCGAGCCGAGGACGGTGCCAAGGTGGCTTTCAAGGCGGGCGAAACCATTGTTTTCGATTCGTCGACCGCCAATGACCTTATCAAACAAGAGATCGTCAAGTCGATTGCACCCGTCTTCGTTCGCTCCTTGAACGACTATGAGTACGCGTTTCGCGAAGTCCGCCGCCAAATCACTGCAGCACAGCAAGATGCCAAATTGATCGAGCGCGAAATTGCGGAAATGCTGAAGTCCCAAGGCATCGCAGACAACCAAGTCCGTATTCGACAAGATGAACGTGCCAAGCTCGATAAGGACTTTGCCCAGTACAAGAAAGAAAACGAAGTCATCACCGCAGAAGCACAACGCCTGCAGGCATTAGTCACAGCGACTCGCACCGAGATCTCCACGATGTTCCAGACGATCCAATCGCTCCGCGATGAAATCGTGGCCAATCAAAGATCCCTAACCGAAGCCATCAACGCTAGATCCGGTTCCGGCCTCTAAGTTCTTCTCGAATTCCATTAGCCGAAGTGCGGGCTTGCGGTACCCATCTCCATGATGGCACCCACCGCAAGCGAATCGGTTATAATTGGTCAAAGAGTTGTCAGTTCGTATTCATCCGCAGGCTCCTTCCAAGGATCGGGATGGCCTTTGCTGACACCTTTGCCCCTCCTTCGCCTCGAAATCCAGCGGTAACGCGTTATGAGGCATCCCTCCATCATCTCCCACTTGCTTCGAGGAGCCCTATCGTGCGATCCCTCCCTTCTCAACATTCGCGTTGCGCGAAATCTCGGAACGCAGCTCTACTTAGTCTGCTATTGGGTGTGGTTCCGTCCTGGTCAATGGCCCAGGAGACTTCTCCAACGAAGGATACGAATACGCTCGTTCGGGCGTTGAAAGACTTGGATGGACATTTCCCTTTCGCTGTGCCTGAATCCAAGGAAGCATGGGAAACGAGAGCCCATGAACTGCGACAGCAATTGGAGATGTCGCTCGGATTGTTCCCGAGGCCCAAACTGGCTCCGGTGCAACCAGTTGTTCATTCAAGACGCGTCTTGGACGGATACGCCATCGAAAAGGTCTATTTTGAAAGTCTGCCTGGCTTGTTCGTCACGGGAAGCCTATATACCCCCGCACTGGAACCGAAAGCGGGCGAACGCCGGCCTGCGGTTCTTTGTCCGCATGGCCATTGGACCAATGGCCGATTCTATTACACGAGCGATGCGGATGCTCGCAAAGAACTGGCCGTCGGTGCGGAACGATTTGAATCTGCAGCCCATAGTCCTCTTCAAGCTCGCTGCGTGCAATTGGCACGCATGGGCATTGTGGTTTTTCACTACGACATGATGGGGAATGCCGACAATCAGCAGATCGGACCAGAACGGATCCACGGTTTCGGCAACCATGGTCCGAATCCGGAGGTCGCAGCGGGCAAATGGTTGCTCTACAGTCCGAAGGCAGAGGGATTGCTGCAAAACGTGATGGGGATGCAAACGATCAATACTCTCCAGTCGCTTGAATTTCTATTGCAACGAAGCGATGTGGATCCCACTCGCATCTCGATTACAGGGGCGAGTGGTGGAGGGACACAGACATTTATCGCGACTGCAATCGAGCCTAGATTCGCAGGCGCCTATCCCGTAGTGATGGTGAGCGCTTCGATGCAAGGGGGTTGCACTTGCGAAAACGCGGTTGGGTTGCGGGTCGATACAGGCAATGTGGAGATTGCTGCCCTCACGGCTCCAAGACCTCTCGGTGTGAACGCAGCGAACGATTGGACACGGGATATGGGCAAGGATGGTTTCCCGGAATTGAAGCGGCTCTATGGATTGTACGACGCGGGGGACAAGGTCGTCTTCCATTCAGCCACTCATTTTCCCCACAACTACAACCATGTCACTCGCGTTCCTATGTACGGATTCATGAACCGCCTGTTTGGGCTCGGTCTCAATGAGCCGGTTTTGGAGCAAGATTTCCCCGTCCTCAAAGATGTCGACATGACGGTATGGGACTCAGACCATCCGAAGCCCCGCGGTGGTATCGAATTCGAAACGGAACTGCTGGACCAGTGGGCTAAGGATATCCAGGAGACTGTCAACGCATCCCCCGATGTACGTCGCCAAGGATGGGAAATCCTACTCCAACCTGCCAATCGCATCGCCAAAACATTAACGATACATCCGTCCCAACGCAAAGAACTGTTCGGCTTCGAAACGGAAGTTTGGCCTATTGTCAACGCAGAAGGAGTGGTTGTCGGAGAGTGGTTTCGCGGTCCCAAACGGACCTCCAATTCTGGAGAGTCCACCATCGTTCGCCTCTTCTCATCCGACTTCGAAGGAGACCTACCCCCTTTCGACTGGGGGCTAGTGCCTCGCGACGCCTACGGAATTGATTCCGATAGGACAGAACAATCCCTAGTGAAAAATCCAAGGCAGGCTGCATGCTTTACCTACGGCTACAATCCACCGTTGTTCGTGCGACGGCTAGCAGTCCTAAACGCCGCCATTGACCAATTCAACGCCTGGGGGATTTCACGCCCCAATCTGTCGGGAGATGGGGACCAACTGGCCCTGGCCGCTGCCGCCCAACTGCTGAGGCACGAGGGGATAGGCAAGGTAGTAGGCCAATCCAACCAGTTCGATTTCGACCAAGCCCAGTCGATACGAGACCCACATTTCTTACCTGGAGCGATGCGGTTCGGTGGTATCCAAGGATTGATTGCTTCCGCATCCGAAGACCGCCCCTAGGATCAACGCACCCTTTTCGAAACCTTTCCGACGATGAAACGTTATCGCGCTTTCCTTAGAGAGACTTGGTGGCTGTGGTGCTTATTTGTCGTCATGACGCTATTGCTAATGATCTTCATCCATCCGATCTTCGTGGTCATTCTGCCAATGATGATCGTTAACTTTTTCTATTTTGCGTTGGTGCGCTACGATGAGGATGGCAACTTTATTGGAGCTTGACATCAATGCGTGTTGATGACGTGAAGGTGTCGTTACGATAGGCGAACGGTGTAGCACCATCGAGCCGTTCCCCTGCGATCCATTGCGACTGCGGGAAGCACGGATACGATCTTTTGCTTCGAATCCCAATGCAACTGACCGATCTCGACGGCTATCGACAACGTGCAAGGCTTACCATTCGGCGTGGGGCAGGACGCTTCCCATCGCTTGGGATCCCCGCTCGCCATGAAATCATCTTGCGTGCCTCCCAGCCAGCGCAGGCTGCTGAGCAGTCGTTCGGGAGTGCGTTCAACTCGGCATGCGATATCCCATCGCACGAGAGAAGGCGCGATCTCCAGTGGTTCGACGGCGGCGGACCAATGGCCATATCCCGATTTGCCAACCCCCAAGGCGACGGTGCGCTGATCTTTTCCGATCGACTCCAATACGACCTCTTGCAGCGGCACATCGACAGGCCATGCGTCTTCGGCATGACCGACGACCGACTCCATCATCGGAATCACACGGTCCGCATCCACCCACTCTAGAACATGCGTGAAGCGATCGGTACGTTTTTCGAATCGTATTCGCAAGGTTCCTGCTTGCAATATCACAATCAAAGGGTCCATGACACGATTATTTCTTGGCCCATCGTTCGGCCGCCTCGGCCACTCTTTGTCCGAGCACGAACGCGGTTCGTCGATCTCCCTCGTGGAGTTGAGTTTGGTCGGAATCACTCTGAGCCATCACCCCTGCATAGGAGGCTAGTCGGTTCAGATTGCCCGTACCGTTACCCTCCACCAGGACTCCGGTCCCGATCCAAAGCATCGAGTGCTGCAGAGCATTGGTCATGAGGCCTTGGAGCGTCGCCAGTTTGTCACCAGACAAGCCAGCCGAGTGTGTGAATCCCGAACCCAGTTTGTTCTTCCACCTCTGCTCGTACCAGACTCCACTACAGCCATCGATAAAGGCCTTGAACTGACCTGAGATACCCCCCATATAGGTCGGCGTACCAAACACGATTGCATCGGAGGCGTTGAGAGTCTGGACGATTTCGTCATTCTTCCATCGGCCCTCGCGTATGTCGGTTGCGACGATTCGGAGCAGATCGACCTGTGTTCCTGCGATGCTCCGGGCACCCTCGGCAACGGCATGGGCCATCTGCTGCGTGTGGCCGGATGCAGAAAAATAAACGATGGCGATCTTGGTCATGAAACCCTCGATGGATGAAATCCGTCTGGAGAAAACAATCCTGCGACGCAGCGCTGGAGCGGGGCATTATGCCGGAAATCCCGAGTGTTTTATAGAGTCCTGGGCAGCGAATTCCGATCGTTCTGGTGGATGCTGCCAGTGGGGAATGGGGACGCCATCTACTGGCCAAAAACGCGCGACTCCCTACACTATCCAGTCCAGTACATTCAAAACTTATTATCCCTCTAGGAGAAAACCTATGGCGTTTACACTTGCACCTTTGCCGTACGCGTTCAACGCTCTCGAACCACATATCGATGCACAGACGATGGAGATCCATCATGGCAAGCATCACCAAGCCTACGTGACCAACTTGAACAAAGCCCTCGACGGAACTCCGTTCGAGAGCAAGTCGATCGATGACATCGTGAAGGATCTCGGAGCGATCCCCGAGGACAAGCGAACCGCTGTCCGGAACAACGGCGGAGGTCACTGGAATCATACGTTCTTTTGGAACGTGATCGGTTGGAACGCGGGTGGCAAACCTGCAGGCGCACTGCTGGCCGACATCGAATCCACCTTCGGTAGTTTCGATGCATTCAAAGAAAAGTTCGCGGCTGCCGGCGCAACGCGTTTCGGTTCCGGTTGGGCGTGGTTGCTCCTCAATCATGGCAAGCTCGAGATCGGTTCCACGGCCAATCAAGACAACCCGCTCATGGGCAAAGCCATCGCCGGGATCGAGGGAACACCGATCCTGGGGCTGGACGTTTGGGAACACGCCTATTATTTGAAGTACCAGAACCGTCGACCAGATTACATCGCGGCTTTCTGGAACATCGTCAATTGGAACGAAGTCACCAAGCGTTACGACGCTGCGAAGAAGGGCTAACGCAGTCCAGTCGCCAGTTGCATTATTGCCATTGAGATGATTGATTGAACGGGTTTTCATCTTTGCGAATGCAAAATGAAAACCCGCCGTGTGTGCAAGGATCAAGCGGCCCTCCGCGAATGTGTCGGATGACTATTCCATCAGTATCTCGCCCTCTTCTTCCGGGGATCGCAACCGATCGCGTGAACTCCGTTGCGTTCCCTTTTTCCACCGAGCCGGCCATGTCAGACATGCGATGGCTTTTCTCGAGACCAAATAGTTTTTTTGGAGAACACAGTGGCTGGCGCAACTCTCTTCACTCTGTTGGAAGACATCGCCACGTTGCTGGATGATATCTCCACCATGAGCCACGTCGCCGTCAATAAAACGGCTGGCGTTCTGGGCGATGACTTGGCTTTGAATGCGAAACAGGTCAGCGGTATCTCGCCCGATCGAGAATTGCCAGTGGTTTGGCGAGTCGCACTTGGTTCTGCGATCAACAAAGCGATTCTCATACCTGCGGCCGTTGGAATCAGCGCCATCGCACCTTGGGCAATTCTCCCACTGTTGATGATTGGCGGAATCTATCTCTGTTACGAAGGGGTCGAGAAACTTCTGCATGCATGGTTGCATCCGACCGGGGAAGAGCATCAAGCCCTTCGAGAAGCCGTCGCCGATCCGGAAGTGAATCTGGTGCAGCATGAAAAGAACAAGATCCGCGGCGCCATCCGAACCGATTTTATTTTGTCTGCCGAAATCATCGTCATCACGCTCGGGACACTTGCTGGGAAATCGCTGCTAGTCACCATCGGTGTACTGGTTGCGGTCGGTGTTCTGATGACAGTTGGGGTTTATGGTCTGGTGGCGGTGATCGTGAAGTTGGACGATCTAGGACTTCGTTGGATACGCGTTTCGGGAAACTCGACTTCCGATGCTTTGTTTCGATCGGCTGGCAGAGGTATTTTGTGGTTCGCACCTCATCTGCTGCGATTTCTGTCTGTAGCTGGGACCGCCGCGATGTTTCTTGTCGGGGGTGGCATCGTCACTCACCAATGGCATGCTGTTCACCATGCCAGCGAGTCCTGGGCAGCTTGGTTAGGTTCCATTCCCTGGGTAGGCTGGCTGCTGCAATGGGCTGGCCCCCTTCTTTTCAATTTTGCATTCGGCATTCTGGCAGGGGCGTGCGCGGTCGGCTTGGTTGCGATCGCGAAGACCATTTGGACGTCTTCGCCTTGGGGGCCACGCGTCGAACGATCCTAGTGCGTTGATGACGCCTGCGGTCGCTGCAGCGGTCGATGGTTGCACCGAGCGAGGCAATTTCAACCGCAGTCGACTTTCTGAAATGAGAAGTTGGGAACGCCCGGTAGACACGTCGTTGTCGTAGCCGAATGCGGGTTGTCGCCGGAAAATTGCGATGCGGTAATGTTCTGCCAGTCCTCTCAATCTCCGGCGAATTGATGGAATTTCTGGGTATCCACAGCGACTTTCTTAAAAGGAAATGAAGAGAAGGTTAAGAAATTCTTTCCGCTATTCCCTTTGATTCGCCACCGGTTACCCTTCCAGCACTGAATTACAATCAGTTTGCAATGTTTCGTTTTACTTTTTTAGGAGTATTGATTCGATGAATCATCGGTTTGGATCCAAGCAGCCAAAAAGGGCTGCGTTTACGTTGGTGGAGCTGTTGGTGGTGATTGCCATCATCGGTATTTTGGTCGGCCTGCTTTTGCCCGCAGTGCAAGCAGCCCGCGAAGCAGCACGCCGCATGAGCTGCTCGAACAACATGAAGCAACTCGGTTTGGGCGTTCTGAACCATGAGTCGGCATTCAAGCGAATGCCTAACCCAGGGCAGTGCGACTCGACCGGTAACTCGACGACGGTCTACATGATCCACTCGGCCTTCACGCAGATTCTGCCGTACATCGAACAACAGACTGTTTACAACATGTTCGATCACACCACGATTTCGTGGCAGTTCTACGGCGGAACCGCCAGCGGTGTGAACTATGTTTTGCCATCCGGTGCAATTCTGCACCGTAATGCGAAGGGCAAAGCGTATAACGATTTGACGCAACCAAGCGGCCAAATTGCAGCTGCAACCAATATTTCCAGCTTTACTTGTCCATCTAGCCCACTCGATATCGGAACGCGTGATCCTGTCTTCCGTCTCGGTGGCAACGACTACATGTTCATCGCGATCACCGACGTCGATACCCGCGCTGGCTCCGCTACATACGGCATGCGAACTCCGACGTCTGATCCTGCGTATCTCGATCAGCGCGTCATGGGGATGCTCGACTGCGAAGCTAGCAAAATGGCTGCGACCACCGACGGAACGGCTTACACCATTCTTGTTATCGAAGATGGTGGACGTGCTCATCCAAACGTCTCCAAGTTTGGTGCATTGTCGACCCGCCCAGGTCCTGTTCCTTCAAGCACCGATGCCTTTCCAACTGCGTGGTCAAGTGGATCGACTGGCGGCCGTTTGATGTGGTCGTGGGCAGATCCCGATTCGGTTGCGAACGGATACTCTGGCCCTAGCAATGCCATTGCCCCAGGTAGCCGCACTGCCAAGATCAATAACTTCAGTTCTGTACTTGGTGGTCCAGTGGAATGCCGTTGGTCAGTCAACAACTGCGGTCCTAACGACGAGCCATACGCTTGGCACGGTTCGGGTGCGAATTCAACCTTCGGTGATGGATCGGTCAAGTTCCTTGCCGCATCCACCGACGGCGTTGTTCTGAAGGCAATGGCCGGACGAAACGATGCTGTTAACTACGACGTTCCAGAGTAAGGTTTCTCCTATGTTGCGAATCGTCCTTGTTTTGCTCGCCTGTGCGGTTTCGGGATGTGCTTACAACGTCCCGCCAATGGGTGATCCGGTCAGTGTTTCCGGCAAAGTGACGTCCGGTGGTGCTCCTGTCTCGGGAGTCGTGCTGATGTTGCAACCGCTCGAAGACGGCCATCCCGCTCCATGCAAGCTCGGCGCTGATGGTGCTTTTGAAGCGAGACTGGTCCCTGGCAAGTACGCCTATTTCGTTCAAAAGGATGCAGATGGTGCGGCATTGGCAAAGGTCAATGCGAAGTATCAGGAAGCGGATCTTGGACGAACGGTGACGGTCAAGGCTGGCCAGACGTCGTTGGACTTGGTTCTCGACTGACGTGCCGAACAATTTCCCTTTGAGGGGAAGCAAAAAATGAGTGCAAGGGCCGGGAGACGATCTTCCGGCCCTTTCTTTTTTGGCGAGGCAATCCCCATCCTGAATTCGTTCGGTACGATACGAATTGAGGGTTACTGCGCGTTCGAACGAGAGCCATCCGTCTCTTATCGAAAAAACGTGGGCAATCCCAGTCTCACTGAGAGATTTCCAAATCTGCCAACCCAACCATAGCTCAGGGAATGCCGAAGAAAACCCGCTCCAACCTCCAGCCTAGACTCCCGTTCCTCGAAGCGGAATCGACTTTGAGGACCTTGCAGTTAGGGGATGCGCCTGCATTGCAGTCTCTCCCGGCGCTGACCGACATTTCATCGCCATCGCCAACTCCCGAAGGTGATCGCGAGACACAGGCGAGTGGATTGCCTCTGCCCTCAGACGAAATGAAACGGGAACAGAAATTGGTGATCTTGGTCGATTCCCATTCCCTGATCTACCAGGTCTTTCACGCGTTGCCCCCGATGACCAGCCCGAGTGGAGTCGAAGTCGGTGCCGTTCACGGGTTCCTCCGAGATATTGCGAATCTGCTCATCCAATGGCGGCCAGATTACTTGGTATGCGCCTTTGACGAATCGGAAGTCACGTTTCGAAATGAACTGTTCCCCTTGTACAAAGCCCATCGCGAATCGATGCCCGAGGCCCTGCGAGGACAAATTGGGTGCATTCACAAAAGTCTCGAAACACTCAAGATCCCCAAAATATCATTGCCTGGTTTCGAAGCCGATGATCTGCTGGCGACCTTGGCCAAACAAGCAGAAGGATTCGGTGCACGGGTCCTGCTAGTGACCAGCGACAAAGATTGTCGTCAGCTCATCACCGACCAAACGTCCATGCTGAATGTCCGGAAGAACGAACTATTTCAGGCGGACGAATTATTCGCAACATGGGCCATCCGCCCCGATCAAGTCGTCGATTTTCAGTCGCTGGTCGGCGATTCGGTCGACAATGTCCCCGGCGTTCCATCCATCGGTCCAAAGGCAGCCCAGCAATTGCTGGAGCAGTTCGGATCGTTGGATGCGATCTATGCCGATATCGATCAAGTTCAAGGAGATAAGAAGCGGGAAAAGCTCCTCGAGCATCGGGACTCCGCGATGCTCAGTCGCGAGCTGGTTCGATTGCGAGTCGATTGCCCCATCTCGTCCGATTGGTCTGACAGAAAGCCAGGACAACCGGACGCAAACGCTTTGGAAGAGCTCTTTCGTGATTTGGGTTTTCGACGATTGGCAGATACGTTTTTGCAAATAACCACTTCGGACATTGCATCCGCGACCGGGGAGCCGACTCCGAAGGCGACCCAACGATTGAGCAGTGAACACTACCAGTGCATCCACACGCTCGAAGAACTCGATGGATTGCTGGTTGCGATTCAAGCCCACGCAACCATTGCGATTGACACAGAGACGACATCGACGCGAGCCCGCGAGACCGAATTGGTGGGGATCAGTCTTTGCTGGGCTCCTGGCCATGCTGCCTATGTGCCGATTCTTAGCCCTGCTGGTTCTCCTCGATTGCCATTGGAACAGGTTCGACTCAAGCTCGCTCCAGTCCTGGCGGACCCTTTCAAACGTTGGGTCGGACAGCACTTGAAATTCGACGCGATCGTTCTGCGCAGTCATGGCATGCCTTTGGGCAATATCGCGTTTGACACCATGGTCGCGGACTACCTGCTGGATGCCGGCGGTCGCAACCATGATCTTGGCGATATCGGCAAACGCTGGTTGGGTATCGAATCGATTCCGATTCAAAACTTGATCGGCTCTGGAAAATCTCAAATCACGAT
>Ga0194055_10002469_pt1 | contig 14628 bp, 14 predicted proteins | sample SepL449m_MetaG_FD_155482 | JGI IMG/M metagenome (GOLD analysis project Ga0194055, IMG submission 155482) | Anoxic zone freshwater microbial communities from boreal shield lake in IISD Experimental Lakes Area, Ontario, Canada - Sep2016-L442-9m | ecosystem: Environmental > Aquatic > Freshwater >... | reverse complement strand
AGATTAACTTTATTAATGAAACCTCTACATCAATAGACCAGAACATAACCAAAATCGAAAAAATTGTGTCCGAGTTCGGCCAAGATGAACAGTCTAAATCCTTCGTCAGAGGCGTAGCCATGCTATCAGGTGTTCAAAAATCATTTGAACTACTTAAGAAATTTTCAGCATTTAGCCCAACTGGCAGTGTAAATGAATCTGATGTGAATGAAGTGACAGCTAAGATCCTAGAGCGCCAGTCGGCTGGCCTAGAAAGAAAGAATCTTAAAATCAAAACAAACATATCTGACGAACTAAACATGCGCCTAGATAAATCCGCACTGATCCTTTTGCTGGGTTCGGCTATCAATAATGCCGTTAAATTTAGCAAGCCAAATGGCACCATCTATCTTGATGTCGAAAACAAGATTCATGGGTCCAAGATAACCATAAAAGACCAAGGAATAGGAATACCAAAAGACAAGATTGATCAGCTCATGACACCATTTACACGAGCAAGCGATGCCTTGCAATATGACTATGAAGGTCTTGGCCTAGGGCTGTATCTGGACAGAATAATTATTGAACAAATAGGTGGAACAATAAAAATATCTTCTGAGCTTGGCAAGGGCACAACAGTTGAATTCGAAGTTCCTAGGGGAATAAATCAGCCCACTAAGAATCCTCAAAAAGACACCAATAAAGCTACTCAACAGATTAAAATAGCATAAAAAAAAAGCCCCTTCTGCAAATAATTTGCATCTGGGGCATAAATCATAAGTCCTTAAGCTTTATGGCTCCTTCTAAGCGAAGCTCGTTAATAGCTTGAATCCAATCATTCATCATTGCATTCTCACGATCCTGCTTGGTTGCGAGATGCATATAGCTTTCTGGCCTGATCAATTCACCAACTACACCGACTATAACGCGGCGCCGCATGATGGCAGTACGCTTAACTCGATCCTCTTTGGAGCAGCCCACTAGACCAATTGGCAGAATTGGGCATCCGGACATAAATGAAGCTCTAAAAGCTCCATTTTTAGCTCCCTCAACAGTTGAGTTAGCTGCCCTGCTACCTTCTGGAAACATAATTGCCGGAACTCCACGCTCAAGAGCACTAACCACAACAGGTATTAGCTCTGTGGGCTCATAGGAAGCCATTTGGAGTGCTTTAATGCGTTCGGGTGAGTTCTTGTCCATGTTCGAGTCTAAGCTCGGTCTAAAGACTGGAACGGCACCCATGCGCTGGTTAATCTGAGCCAGGATTGGATTCACACAAAAATGCGGCTTACATACCCAGACAAGCCCGCGCCGAAACATCCCAATAAATGAAATGTCCCAAATCAAACCATGATTAGCTGCGATTATAAACGCCTGGCAATCACCAATCTTACTAGTACTATTGCGAAAATAGTACTTTGGCTTATATCGATATCCCCGAGCTTGAGGAATTCGCTCATCATAATAAAGTATAGGCTTAGTAAAAATCTTAGCCATTAGCGTAATGGCACCACGAAAAAAAACATAGCCCGTAGGATACGCCACGCCAGTTGCAGACTTCAGTCGCTTTTTGCGCCTATTGTTATCTTCACTACTTAGATTAAGCATTCATCGCCTCCATTTTGAAAGGTACTTAGAGGATTCTAACAGCTTATAGTCGGCTTTTAAAGCGTATCTTTTTTACAGTTGTAATGATTACATTATTAAATACTTTTCAATCAAAAAAAGACCATTCAAGGTCTTCTTTTGGTGGAGCTGGCGGGAATTGCACCCACGTCCGCTAAACTTTCCAATATGATTTCTACGAGCGTAGCTAACCTGAAAATTGTTTAACAAGCTCTAGGTCATAGAAGATTAGCCAAAGAAACCTAGCACTTGCTTACTATTTAGTCTTGAATAACACCTAGCAAGAAATGTTACTGCAATCTGGTAAATGACATCGAATACCCCCTACCAGACATTAAGGGATCGACGGCTAATGACAATTAAGCATAAGCTGGTGCGAATGATGGTGCAGGAACTGCATTCACCAAACGCGATACAAGTGATTTTGCATCTATAGTTTTGAGAACAGCTAACGTGTATTCTCAACCCGACTCGCAATCATATTTCAAGATTCAACGTCGAAGCTAGTCAGCCCCATAGCAAGAATTATAACATATTTAGCGATATAAAGCTAGTGCTATATATCAAACTTGAGGTGCTTTTTCATGGTCATGAACTGGTAAACTCCAAAAATTGCTATCAGTCCACCAGATATTGTCATTACAGAACCAGGGCTTATTAGATCAGCCGTAATACCAGCAAGTAACACAGGCAAGCAAGCTGCTAGATTCATCATCATATTGAGAGTACCGAATATCTTTCCCCTATCTTCGTCGGTTGAATGCTCCTGGAGCAATGTTTGTGCAGATACGCTCACAAGAGCATTGGCGAAGCCCAAAATAAAAGCTAGCGATATCACGATTGCTGTGTAAAAAGGCAGCTCCCTAAGGTTTGCGACGTTCCCAATAGCTAGTAGCGATGCAACTGCCATCGCAATACCAACGTTAATGACCTTGGCCTTATGAGCCTTTTTGAATACCTGTCCGACGACTATTGCACCAATCACCATACCGAGAGCAGCCGGGATGATTATCTTTGTGCTCACCTGCGCTAGGCTTTGGTTGAATAATACTACTGCCAGACCAGGGGCAACGACCGCAATTATACCAATTATCATCTGCCCAATAGTCAGGTTAGCAATTGGGAAAAGCAACATCGGAGACTTAAAAATTTTGCTGGTGGTCTGTCGTATTGTTATAAAAACTTCATGATTTATTGCCCTGAAATTTAGGCCGTGTTGCTTGGCTTTCATTCTGGGCAAGCCAGCACTCAGAAAAGCTGCCAGCACAAATGCGGCCGATGTAACCCAATATACCGAATCAGCCCCCCAGGTAGATATGATAGGCCCCGCCAAGCTATAGCCTAATATGAATGAGCTATAAAGAGTGAATAAAAACAGCGAATTAGCCGCTACTAATTGATTTTTCTTAACAAGTCTTGGTAAGGCTGCCGATTCTGCAGGTGTAAAAAATTGGGATAAAATTGATATTACGAAAACCATTACATACACGAACACTAAATTGGCCTCAAATAACAAAAAGAACAAAACTAGCACAGCCCGCACGATATTTGTAACAACAAGTACTTTTCTTCGATCTAAGTGGTCTACGTAGGCGCCTGCTAGGACGGCAAAAATTATCGAAGGAACACCAAATGCCAAAATCAACAAGCTGACTGATATATTCGCATAGCTAGTATTAGCGGAAAGGTCGAAAACACGAATAATAAGTGCAAAATTCAATAGATTAGCAGCTAACTGCGAAAAAAGTTGAGCTAACCATATCTGTAAAAAGTTTTTATTTTTTAATAGATTTGGAATCATAAACTTAATTTTAGCATTATTGGACTGCGATTCACAGAAAAAATATGGTCTAAGTTTGTAAGCAGCCGCTTAAAATGTATATAATGTATTCATGAAAAATAAAAAAATGAAAATACTATTAGTTACAGAGAGCTACTGGCCAAATGCCGATGGCGGCGCACTATTTGAACGCCGCTTAGTAAAGGGCCTAATAGGCAAAGGGCATGAAGTGTCAGTATGGGCACCTGCCAAAAACTTCAGGAATTATATCGAAAATGATGACGACTATAGCATACATCGAGAAATGGCTGTAACACTGCCGGTCAATAAAAAATACAAAGTCTCGCTTCTACCTGCAATGCATACCCGCAGGATTTTTGACCAAGTCAAGCCCGATGTAATTCATATTCATAATCCAGCCCTACTTGGCAGGACAGCAATGAAATATGCTAATCGCCACAAAATACCAGTCCTAGCAACCAATCACCTCATGCCAGAAAATGTCTTGATGAACATTAAGGGAAGCGGCTGGTACTACAAGTGGTTCTACCAGAGATTTTGGAATTATTTAGTTAAATTTCACAATCGAGCACAATTTGTGACCACTCCAACCCAAACGGCTCTAGATTTTTTACTCAAGCATGGCCTCAAGACGCCCTCAAAAGCCGTCACTAACGGAATCGACACTGAAGTGTTCAGGCCAGCCAAAAAAGATTTAAAAATAGCTAAAAAGTACAATTTAAGCACCAAGCCAACCATCTTATATCTAGGACGTGTGGATGGCGAGAAACGAATCGATTTAATAATCAAAGCTATGCCGTCAGTACTTAAGAAAGTAGACAGCCAGCTGGTCATAGCTGGGTTCGGTAATGCTATGGATGAGCTCAAAAAGCTTGCCACCAAGCTAGGTGTTTCTAAAAACATCATCTTTACAGGATTTATAGACGAGGAGGATAAGCCAGCTATATATAACCTCAGTGATCTTTTTGTAATTAGCTCGCCCGCTGAACTGCAAAGCATCGTAACCCTAGAAGCTATGGCAAGCTCTAAGCCTATTATTGCGGTGGATATTGCAGCTCTGCACGAGCTAGTGCATGACAACGAGAATGGGTACCTCTTTAAGGAGGATAGCTATTTGGAGCTAGCCGAAAATATTACTAAGATCCTTACGAGCCCCAAGCTCATGAAGGAGTTCGGGCAAGAAAGTATGAATATCATCAATAAAAGCCATAGCACCCAGATAACTTTCGATGAATACGAGTCGATACTCGAAAAAATAAGCTCATGAAGATAGGTTTTTTTACCGACAGATACTACCCTCAAGTAGATGGCGTGGCCGTTTCGGTAGATATTTTTGCTAAAGAACTAATAAAATTAGGGCATGAAGTTATTGTTTTTGCACCTGAAGCTGCGAAGAAGAAAAAAAATCAAGAAGACCCGGAATATGTAGTAAGGTTTAAATCGTTCCCAAGCATATGGTACGAAGACCATCGCGATACCATGCCGTTCACTGCCTCTACCATAAAAAGAGTTAAGAACGAAAATCTTGAAATTATCCATATTCACACACCTGCTCAAGTCGGAATGCTTGGCCTCAGGATAGCTAAGGAAGATAATATACCGACTGTCGTAACTCACCATACCGATATTGACCAATATGCCAAGATTTACAAGAAAATAATGCTTGGCATCCTAGTCGGTATACTGCTAGGCCCAGCACTTATCAAGTCAAGTGACCAGTATAAAAATATTCTTCCCAATCTAAAGCCCAATAGATCATTTACTAAGTGGAATAGAAAATTAATCATCGAAAGTGTTGGTCTTTTCTATCAAAACTGTAGTGCAGTAATTGTACCTTCCATAAAAATGGAGCGATCACTCAAAGAATATGGTAAATTTAACAACATAGTAGTCTTACCAACAGGTATAGACATAGCCGAGACGAAGGTCAAAACTACTTTCAATCCACGAGAACATTATAAAATTGGCAATTCTCCTATGCTACTTTTTGTAGGTCGTCTGGGTATGGAAAAGAATATCCAGCTCATAATTAAAAGCATGCCCAAAATAATAAGTAAGCAACCCGATACCAAATTATTAATAGTTGGAGATGGGCCGTACTATAACGAACTAAAGGAAATGTCCGACAAACTAATGCTCAATGATAGTGTTATTTTTGCCGGCATGCTCGATAGGCCAAAAACTTTTGCCTGCTTTAAGTCTGGTGACATATTCTGCTTCGCCTCAATGACCGACACCCAAGGATTAGTACTTAGCGAAGCTGCAATTGAATCAAAACCTATCGTTTTTTTAGATAGTGAAATATCTAGTCTTGCAGAAGACGGTGTGACCGGCATTAAAGCCGACAATACTCCTGCCAGTTTTAGTTCAGCCTGCCTGAAGCTTATTCGGGAGCCAGATCTGGCAAAGACCTATGGAGTTAACGCCAAAAAACTTGCGATGAAAATGACTATTGAAAAGCAAACTAAAAAATTAATTGAAATATATAAGAAAATAAGCTAATTATTTGGCATTATTAGCATAAGCTTGATAAAATGTATTTTATGCACGATAAGTCTAAGCCAGCTAAAAGCCTACATCAGTCTCGCAATACCAGTGATACTTCTCCAAATGTAAATTTTGATGACTCATTTATCGACTATATCACCTGCGAAATAGATACCGAAACTATTAACCCTAATGATGCCTGGCAGTGCAGGCCAATAATGCTTGATATCGACGGCATTGAGACCGAAATCAGAAGAGACTATATTTTCGATCAGTATGTAATTATATCTCCCGGCAGAGGCAAAAGACCCTACGATACGCACAAGAATCGCCATCCCCTAATTGAGACGGCGGATAGCCCTCGACTAGATAAGGAGAAGGAGGTCTATTCCTTAAAGCAAGGAGCCCAATGGCTGGTTAAAGTAGTGCATAATCGTTTCCCCGCCTTAACCATGAGCAATACTAGGGCTCACGGTAGCCAAGAAATAGTTGTCGATACCCCCCTTGCAAACACTTCTTTCGCTAGACTTTCTGTTGCCCAGATTGAGCGCATTCTAAAGACATATCAAAAAAGGATAACTGAACTTCTTAAAAACAAAGGGATTGCCTATGTTTTAGTGTTTAGAAATGACGGTTTTGAAGCTGGTGCCAGCCTGGCTCATGCCCATAGTCAGATATACGCCCTTCCTATAGTTCCGAAGAAATTTTTAGAGCAATCTAAACAAATTGAAGAATATTACATCGACAAGAAAAAAAGCCCAATCGAGGATATTATTGCCTATGAAAAGAGCCAGAAAAAGCGAGTTATCAGAGAAGATGACCACTTTATATCGATATGCCCTTATGCGTCTCAATACCCTTTTGAGGCCTGGATCATTCCAAAGAAACATATCATTAGCTTCGAAGAATTGAATTCTGCCCAAATAGAATCGTGCTCAAAACAACTAAAGATGCTAACCGAAAAGCTCACTGGCGCCCAGATAAGCTACAATTTTTTTATAGAAAATGGCACAAGTCCAAACTTTAGATGCATAATAAAAATATATGGCCGAAGTAGCATATGGGGTGGCTTTGAGGTTGCAACTGGAATGGTAATAAATACAGTCCCACCTGAATCGGCTGCCAAATGGTATAGAGATTAACACAAACACTGCTATAATGAACGTGCTTGTAACACAGGCATTGTTAGTGAGCCCGCTAGCTTAGAATCCGGATGGGCACCAACCGGCTGGCTGTGAGCCCGTAGCCAGAAAGTGCATAGGGATGGGCACCAACCCTAGTCGTGTGCTTTTCAGACATCACACATCTGCTGCTTGCTGAGCCCGGCAGTGGCCGAATTGCAGAGGGGCACCAACTGCTAACAAATTTCAACCATTACAAACACTACTGTGAGCCCGCAGTAGCACCATAGCGGATGGGCACCAACCGCAACGATATCTAAAGTCTTTTCTCGTTTCAAAGAATTAACCAATTCAATAAAGTGGTCCCCAGATTCCTGGGGGCCACTAATTTTTTTGTATCCAGTAAAGCTTGCTTTTCGCTTTTTGTTTGTATAATATGGTTTAAAACAAGGGGGTTACAATGCTTGCAAAGGTAAATACTATTTCAAATATAGGGCTTGATTGCCGGCCAGTTGTCGTCGAAGCTGACATGAGCAATGGATTGCCTGGATTTATAGTCGTGGGAATGGCTAATAAGGCCGTAGACGAAGCAAAAGAAAGAGTAAGGTCGGCCATAAAAAACTCAAATCTCAATCTGCCTCCCAGAAAGATTACCCTAAACCTTGCCCCTGCTGATCTCCCCAAGAATGGCTCAGGCTTTGACCTAGCAATGGCCGTTAGCCTTCTTCTAGCTAGCAAACAAATAGATAGCGTGGGCAAAAAAGCAGTTTTCTTGGGCGAATTAGGGCTAGATGGATCAACTAGATCTATACCTGGCGCGCTGTCGTCTGCTCAGGCATGCCTAGAGCATGGCTTTGACGAATTATACATCTCGGAGTCTGTTGCCAGGCAGGCAGCCTTAGTTGAAGGTATTAGTGTCTATGCGGTGACATCACTCTATCAACTCTACAGGCATCTCATAGGTGAGGTAAAGATTATTCCCCTACCCAACACCAGAATAAAACCGACAAAGATATCTGCTGAGGTGGACCTCTGCGAGATATATGGGCAAGAACAGGCCAAAAGAGCCATAGAACTGGCCGCCAGCGGTAACCATAATATTCTACTTACTGGGCCGCCCGGATCTGGCAAATCAATGCTAGCGAAGTCGTTAATAGGCATACTCCCCGAGCCAAGCTATGAAGAATCCTTAGAGATCACAAAGATTCATAGTCTATCAGGCCAAACAACAGAAGAAATAATATCTTATAGGCCATATCGAAGCCCACACCATACAGCTAGCAGCGTAGCCCTTATTGGAGGAGGTCAATGGCCAAAGCCAGGCGAAATAAGCTTGGCGCACAGAGGAATACTTTTCCTAGATGAACTTCCAGAATTTGCTAGGAATGTTCTTGAAGTGCTACGCCAACCTCTCGAGGAAGGTAAAGTCACTATTTCAAGAGCAAATAGCACCCAGAGCTATCCGGCTAGATTTTTACTTGTAGCCGCCCAAAACCCTTGTCCGTGCGGCTATGCAGGTGACCAAGAATCAGTCTGCTCCTGTTCTCCATCTATGATAAATAAATATAGCACTAAAGTGTCTGGGCCACTGCTCGATAGGCTTGATCTCGTAATAAAAGTCGATAGAGTAAAGAAGGCTCACCTAATTAATGCAACAAAATCTGAATCATCTGAAAATGTAAAAAAACGAGTCCAAAAAGCCAGGAATATTCAAAGTGATCGCTTCAAGACAGATAAAATATCAACAAACAACGAAATGAGTAACAAACACATAGAAAAGTACTGCATCCTAAACCAAGATGCCAAGAACCTTATGGAACAGGCCATTAACAACCTGAAGCTTTCCGCGCGGGCCTATATGAGAGTGCTTAAGGTTGGCAGGACAATTGCCGATATGGACGAGTCAGACAGCATAAAAACTCAACACATTGCTGAAGCGCTTCAGTACAGATCTTAGAGATTAATTTTAAATATGCTATAAACCTGATCAGAGACCGATTTATTGCTTAATATCAATGACAACACCAAGAAGCCAGCAATTATTATTGCCATCAATACCAAGCTATACTTAACATCAGAAATTACATAGTTCTTGTCTTCTGTAGGAGCCATAATTTCCTTATCTTCTACCACTGGGCCTTTTGCTACATTTAATGTAGATTTTTTTACAACTTTAATGTTGTTATTACTTTTCTTGACCTTATGCTTATGTTTCTTCTTCTTTGACATTATTATTCTCCTGTTTAGAACTATTGTAGACCCTTGGACTGCTGTTGCCAAGAACATAAGGTAGAGAGTATAGTATTAGACTATAGAACTGACATGAATATACTAATTATTATACTATTTTTAATAACACTTGGAATTTCGGGCTATACTCTTTGGGAACAAAACAACCTCAAGAAGAAATATGGTCAGTTCTTGGTTGGTGCAGAAGCCAAGCAGATCGAGGAACAAATTAAATCCTATTCAGGTGACGTCGATAAAGCCCTCTCTCAGCTAGATGAATTGGCAGGCTTTGCTGCAAAGCTTCATAAGACTCAGCAGTTTGCCATATCTAAGGTAGGGCTGGTGCGATTCAATCCCTTCGGAGACACAGGCGGCGACCATAGCTTCTCGATGGCCCTGCTTGATCACATGAATAATGGCATGGTTATATCGGCAGTACATGCTAGGTCTGGCACGAGGGTTTATGCTAAAGATATAATCGAGGGTGAGTCTAAGCACAACCTTTCAAAGGAAGAGGCTAAGGCACTTAGCGATGCGTCAATACAGAAGATCAAATAATGCTTAATCTAAACAAAAAAGGACATATATCCGAATTAGTTGGATACTCAGGTACCTATATTGGCTCAGAGGTTACCGCCAAAGGAGATATTGAGTCGGAAGAAGATATTTTTATAGATGGCAACTACCAAGGTGTAATTATAACCACAGGAACTATAGAGATCGGTAAAAATGCCAATCTCAATGGATCTATTAGTGCTAGATCGGCGGTACTAGAAGGCATTATAAAAGCTGACGTAACAGCCGACGACTCCCTGCACGTCTCTGGGTGTTGCCAGATTCAAGGAAAAATTGTTTCTAAGAACATATCTATAGACCCCGGGGCCATAATTAATATTAGGGCCAGCACCAAATGATGTATAAATACCTACATAATTCTAAATCATTAACAAAAATAGACGCCAAGCTCAATCAAAGTATCGTCGAAAGACTAAAAAAAAGAAGAATATATTCGGATTTTGTTGAGTTTAGCTCGGAAAAAGAACTAGCCACAATATTGTCAGGGCTTAAAAAGCAAAGCACCAATACTTTGGTTATTGTTGGTGATGATAACGATTTTAATATACTAATTGGTCAATCTAGTAAACTTGATAATGATATCGTAATTGGGTACCTACCAGTCATTAGAACCAGAATATCAAAGAAGTTTAAGCTAAATAACTGGCAAGATGCAGTGGAAGCACTAGCCCAAAGAAGAGTAAAAGAAAAAACTCTCTATTCCGTATCATCTAGATATTTCTATGACTGCATAGAGCTCGACTTTGGTGATTCCCAGAAAAACAACAGCCTACAAGTAACTACAGATAAAGGCCTGGTGCTTAAAATACCAAATTCAAAGCTAAGATTCGAAAACCTCAATGAAGATAGATATTTTTATAAAACACCCATCCAGATTACCGCCTACCACCATGCAAAAGATAAGCAGCCAGCGGCCAAGGCAAAGCTCGCATCTAGGCTCCTTGCAATATTAAGCCCAGACATAAACAGCCAGCCCAATGAACTAATATTGAGCCTACATAGCAAAAACTTCAAAATAGAAGCACTCAGCATTGTATTAGATGAAGTAGGCAGAAAATACAACCAAACCCTTAGCATTGGAAAATCTACTAAGACCATTAGGCTAATATCAAAAAGGCCTGAAAGGCAAAATAATTGACTCCTTACGGCGACACTTGCCAATCAAGAAGTTTCATGATAATATTATTCGGAGCTTTTATGGAGATATCTAAATAAAAAAACGACTTAGGCTAAACCATCAGATATCGGCATCTACCGTTAGATTGCTTGATGCTGATTCGAAGCAGATAGGAATAGTACCAATTTCGGAGGCTTTAAACATAGCCAAAGACCAAGGCTACGATCTAGCTGAAATATCTCCAAATGTGGACCCGCCGGTTTGTAAACTACTCGATTGGGGTAAATACCTCTACGAGCAAGACAAGCAGGCGGCAAAAAACCGCAAAAAGCAGCGCAACGTTGAAGTAAAGCAGGTCCGAATGGGCCTCAAAATAGGTCAGCACGACATCGAAGTCAAGCAACGAGCAGCCCTCAAGTTCTTAGAGGCTGGCAATAAAGTAAAAATTACTGCCAGATTCAAGGGACGTGAGATGGCCAGACCGGATCTAGGTGAAGCAGTTATGATGAGGTTTTTTGAAAATCTCTCAGAAGTTGCTGCAATCGAGCAAAGACCTAGTATGTCCGGCCGAGACATGTCGATGGTTGTAGGTATGACCAAACAAGCAAGCGCTAAAGTAAAAAAACTATCTGATTCAAAGGAAGAAGACAATGCCAAAGATTAAGACAAGCAAAACAACAGCTAAGAGGTTCAAGATAACAGCCAGCGGCAAAATAATGCGCCGTAAGGCTACCCGTGGGCACTTAAAAGGTAAGAAGTCCGCTGCTCGCAAAAGAGCCTATACTCTAGAGCATCCAGCATCTGAATCTGATGTTAAAAATATTAAAAAGGCACTAGGAGTCTAAAATGAGAGTAAAAAGAGGCGTATCGGCCAGAAAACGACACAAGAAGATACTAAAGCTCACCAAGGGCTATTCCAAAATTAGACGTAGTTCTTATAGAAAAGCCAACGAAGCAGTAATTAAAGCTCTTAGCTACCAATATCGAGACCGTCGCAATATTAAGCGCGATCTAAGAGGTCTTTGGATAACTCGTATATCTGCAGCCGCCAAAGAGAATGGCACCAACTACTCCACTCTTACTTCAGGCCTAAAGAAGGCGAATATAGAGCTAAATCGCAAAATTCTAGCTGAACTCGCGGTTAGTCAGCCAAAAACATTCTCAGAGATAGTAAAAATAACTAAGTAGAAAATAACCCAGTATAATCTGGGTTATTTTCTATGCCACAAGATAATCTTCGCCCTTAGAAGGTTTTTTTATTACTAATAAATAAATGAACTCATTTATTTTTAGCGAAAACAAGGCTCAGGAATATATCCCTATCGACATTTTTATTACTATATCGAATTCTATTTGCGCTTGAATCTATTTCTCTTTTGTTAGAAGCAGCCAAGCTCCATTCGCTAGGTACGACAAGCTCACTCGATAGCTGATATGGCCAGCCTCCATTTTGAATCTGCAGGTAGGAATCGAAGTTAAACGACATTGAATCGCTTACTTTTGTGGGCAACATGTATGAAATCTTATATGTTGCTGCTTCGAGTGGGGTAAGGCTGCTGTTGAATTCATATATATCAACAAAATCCTTACTTTCGACCTTCTTAAGTGCAATACTGTCGGCCTCAATTACTACTGAATTTCTAGGTAAAACCACCCTAATATCACTATTATTTTCTTTGATCAAAAATGTAAAACCGTTATCTCTTGGATCTATGTATGGTATCGATTTTTCTCTGTTTTGTAGCCTTGTTATTAGCAAATCTACCCTAACATCTCCATTCTTACTAATATTTATTTTCCTATCAATGCTTCTATCGATAAACGCGTTGCTCTTATCGATGCTTCTGTTGTACTCTTCAATCTGAAAATAATCATTTGTGTTCCTCGCAATCGCTCCAGCATAATTAAGCCTTGCTATTGAAGCAGCCAAGTCCGCATCAGATGAATACAATAGTATTTGTTTTGTTGACATCTCATTTTTTAAAGACTCGCCAAGCTTCGAAAGTTCATATATATTTTCACTGGATAGCTTTTCTATCAATTTGTTTGCCAATACTGCAAGGATGCTCTTTGGGTCCTTGCCTTCGACCTTATCTTGGCCGAATTCGACTTCAGTCTGAAGGACATCTATTATATTATCTGTGCTGATTGACTTCGAATATTCAGGTAGATAGATTGGGCCTGTTTTTGCTAAAACAACTTTCAATACTTCGGGTGTAATTCCAATCACCACATCTGCACTCTTGCCGGTCTTTGACTTAAAAATTTCCTTAGCTCTTTCTCCGTTCCTGAGCCATGATACATTTTGCCCGCTATTCCTAAGAGTATCTGCTTCCAAGCCTAGCTCGGGGTCATTTAACTCTGGTGGCGGTAACTTTGCCTCAAGATACCTATCATAGTAATAGACTGACTTAACTGGATCAGCTTTTATTTTACCCCCATCGACTGTTACATAGCCGACACTGCCTATGAATCCACCACCATAGCGTTGCTCGGCATTATTCATAAACAGTATTAATATATTTTTCTTTCCCTTTAAGCCAAGCAGGCTATCTGCCAGAACCTTATAATCGTTTATCTTCGTTGTTTTATTTACTACGCCGTCTATAAGTTTTGGCAGCTGTATAAAAGCAATAATCAAAGCCAAAATTAACGTACCTACAGCAAGGCTTCTGGGGAGGTCGGTCTTAAGCTTTAATTTTTTCACTTATAAAAACTCCTAGCTCCCTCTTAAAATGCTCCTGCGAAAAATGCTTCGCCCTGTTTCTTATATCCGACTCCTTTAGCTTTATTTTATCTAATTCCCCAATAGCGTGCTTTAGACTTTCGACAGTCTGCTTGGCATGATAAATTCCTGTCTTACCATCTATAACGGTTTCAGATGCCCCGGCTGTGCCAAAACAGATCACCGGTACGCCAGAGGCCATCGCTTCAACTGGCGTAATCCCAAAGTCTTCTTCTGCCGAAAATATAAATGCCTTGGCTCCCGAATAAAGCTGATTCACCTTGGCATCACTTGGATTTTCGACAAATTCGATAGTTTCACCTGAGATCTTTTTATAATTAGAGAGCTCTGGCCCCGTTCCTGCAATTATCAATTTATTACCCAAATCATTGCATGCCTTAATAGCCAAATCGATTCTTTTATACGGAACAAATCTAGAAACAACCAAGAAGTAATCTTCTTTATTTCGACTAATCTTTGAAAACCTATCAAAATCTACCGGCGGATTTATGACTTTACTTTGACGGTTATAGTATTTTGTAATTCTTCCAGACACTTCTTTGGAATTAGCCAGTAAGCTGTCCGGCCTCTGGGCTGCCGCATAGTCCCAGCGCTTTAGCTTGCTTACCATTGCTGGCATTACCAGCCTCACGAGAGGGTTAAGCAGTCCAAAGCCTGGGTTGGCTAGATAATCATCATATGCACTCCAATAGTATCTTACAGGGGTATGTATGTAGCTTATATGCATTGTTTCGGTTGAGGTTATAACGCCTTTTGCCTCTGCGCTTGAGCTAGATATAACTAGGTCGTATCCACTCAAGTCCAAGCTCTCAAAGGCCAAAGGCCTAAGTGGTGCAAAAAGCTGATGCTTGCGCCTGGCCAAGGGCCAATTCTGCAAAAAAGTAGAATGAACTTTTCTGCCTTTGAACAGTTTTAGCTTAGACTCATCATATACGCTGGTATAAAG